>Ga0207876_1000123_pt1 | contig 37869 bp, 28 predicted proteins | sample MalvirmetaMSP146_FD_184237 | JGI IMG/M metagenome (GOLD analysis project Ga0207876, IMG submission 184237) | Marine viral communities from the Deep Pacific Ocean - MSP-146 (SPAdes) | ecosystem: Environmental > Aquatic > Marine > Oceanic | place: Pacific Ocean | collected 2011-07-10
CTCGCGCCGGGTTTTGCGCTTCTTGTTGGCAAACTCGGCTTCGGCGAACGTCATCTGGGTCATGCTGACATCCTGTGGTTGGGGCATGGCGTATTATCGCAAAATTCCAGACTTATTCAGAGTATCCCTATGTCCTATTTACAGCCTTGAAACTTACGCGGGAACCATTGGCAGTTTTAGCCATCCTCTCAGAACAGGGACCGGAATGCGCAGTCCTTCTTCAGGCAGTAGCTTATACTTCGGCAGAAACTCCACCAAGTATTCGAAAGCGACTTCAGCTTCAAGCCGGGCCAACGCGTGGCCCATGCAGAAATGAATGCCCTTGCCCAGCGCCAGGTGGTCGTTTGGGTCGCGCCTTAAGTCGAACTCATCGGGATTTGAAAAGACCTCCGTATCGCGGTTTGCTGATGCAAATAATAGCCATACATTATCATTCTCTTTAAGTAACTTACCTTTGTACTCGTAATCTCTCGTCACTCGCCTGAACAGCCCGTTGACAGGGCTCTGATGGCGAAGCGCTTCCTCGATAAATGCCGGTATTAGTGATTTATCATCTATCAGCTCCCGAACCAAGTCCGGTTTTTCCTGCAGGAGGAGCGCAGAATTACTAAGCAGGTTTGTTGTTGTTTCGTTGCCTGCTATCCATAATAGCTTACAAAAGCCCAAAAGTTCATTTGGCTTCAGCTTGACCCCATCGTCGTCGGCTATTTGAACTAGTGAGGAAATCATATCTTCTTCGGGCTTGATGCGTTTTAACTCGATTATTTCCCTCAAGGCCTGCGTCAGTTCACTCGTGGCGCTCGATCGTTGTGTCTCAGAATAGCGACCACCGGTGCCTATCCCCATAGCCTCATTCCAGAAAGCCAGCTTCTCGTAATAGTCCTTTGGAATCCCCAGCAATTTGGCGATCACAGCTACTGGAAGGGGACTAGCGAAATCATGATAGAAATCCAGGGGCTCACCGGCTGCGGCTTTGGCATTCAGGTCGCTTACCAGATCCTTCGCCAGACTATGCACGCTAGGTGCCAAATCGGAAATTCTTCGCGATGTAAAACTCCTGGACAGCAGTGACCTTAGACGGCCGTGCTCTGGCGGATCATTTTGAATCATGGGAAGAAAGCCGACACCATTAGCATCATCTTCCTCCTTTTGGTGCAGCCCCCCAGCTGGACCAGAGGCCGAGGAAAAGGTCTTGTAATCCTTTACAAACGCCTCAACATCTTCGTACTTAGTGACCACCCAAAAATTGTACTTTTCACTCCAATAAATTGGGTCATTCTCTCGCAAGATTTTCCAGTAGGGGGTGGGGTCCGCGATGTACGCGGGCTCCATCAGTGGGAATTCGATCTTCATCTAAACACCTCCAAAAATGACCTTGCACAGCAAATGTCTGGAAAATGGAAAAGCGCGAACTATTCGGTGCCGACCGGTACATGTTGGCCCACAACCTGCCCCCGATCAAGCTGCAGCCTCGTCCAATATGAAATGAGTCTGGGGGCCTGGGGTGTTTCCAATATTAAATGAGTCTGAAGCCGACTCGGGATCCGTTCATGATGGGGGATAAAAACCATCATGAAGCTCGACGATTTGACCACTACAGACCAGCTCCGGGATTTCCTCTCGGGCACCCAGGCGGTAGCCTTTTCGATGAGATGGTCTCCTCCCTTCCTTCAGCATTCGGCGTCAATGCGCCATGATGGAGTTGGGTCAACCATTGGATAAGAGTTCTTGTCTCGCTCAGTAATCCGTAAACCGCGGTGGGTTCCATTCCGGATTGTATCGTTCCAAACTTGGTGGGAAACCGGCAGAATCCGAGACATCCCAAGCTGCATCGTCCCTCGGCTGGGTAATGCCGATGGCTTGGCGAGTCACGCCAGAAGAGGCAAACTGAGGGCCGGATAAGAAGAAGGAGAAGGTGGCCCGCCGCGGAACCACCCGCGCGGGCCGTGGCTGGTGTGCAAGTGCGTTTGGCGACGCCAACCACCAGCGAGGTCTATGTTGCCGGTAAACTGTGGCGGTTCGCAACCCTGACGCGTTGCCCGTGGCATGCTGAGGGCGGATGCGGATTCTCACGCAAGGGGCCTATGAACGGGTCCGTCCAGTCGGCACCCTGATCGCTCGCTGGTACTGCCCCCGGGCCCGGCGCACCGTCAGTGCCTTGCCGGACTGCCTGGCGTCGCATTATTCGGGCACGTTGGCCGAGATTGAGGCCACCGTGCTGGCCGCTGAACAGGCGCCCTCACGCGCAGCGGCCGCTGGGCAGTTGCGGACGGAGATCGAACTGCCCGGCGCCTTGCGCTACCTGGACAGGCTCTGTCAGTCGATCCACCGCACCCTGGCCGCAATCCGCGGGCTCGAGCCGGCGCACTTCACCGCGGTGGCGCCGACGCTGCAGGCGTTTGCGGTGGCACTCGGTAGCGATACCGTCCTGATGTGTTTGCGCGGGATGGTCGCCCGCTACCTGCCGCTCCTGCCCACGCCGTTCGGCTTTGATCCGCGCCGGCGCTGTCGGGACACTGCCGTGCCGCGCTTCCAACACCAGGCGGGGCCCCAGCGGTGGAAGCGGAAGACAGACGTCCGGCTCACTTGATTCAATTTCGCGACTGGATGCTTCGTCACCGAGGACTTTCCTGTCGTACCTTGGATAGTCACGAACGGTTGCTTCTTGCACTCTTGCCCATCCTTGGCGACCAGCCGGCAGACTATAATGTTGCCACGATTCGCGAGGCGATCAGCACCCAGGCGGAACGCTACAGCTGTAGCACGGTAAAGGCATTTGCGACGGCGTTACGTGCCTATCTACGCTTCCTGGCGTCTGAGGGGTACTGCCGCGGAGCCCACCAAGGTTACCGACCTGCCCGGCAAGGGCGACGAGTTGAATCATCACTGGACCAAAAGCCTGTTCGTCAGTGCCGATGGCACGCACCTGTATGTGGGCGTCGGCTCCAACAGCAACATCGGCGAGAACGGCATGCAGGCCGAGCACATGCGCGCGGCGATACTGGAGGTCGATCCTGCCAACGGTGCGATCCTGGTATATGCCTCGGGCCTGCGCAATCCGGTCGGCCTGGACTGGTAGCCGCAAACAGATGCGCTGTGGGCGGTTGTCAACGAGCGTGACGAACTGGGCAGCGACATGGTACCGGATTACCTGACCTCGGTCCGCAGGGACGCCTTCTACGGCTGGCCCTACAGCTATTTCGGCCAGCATGTCGATGAGCGCGTGAGCCCGCAACGTCCCGAACTGGTGGCTAGCGCAGTTTCGCCCGATTTTGCCCTCGGTGCGCACGTGGCACCGCTGGGCATGGCCTTCAACAACAGCGGCGTGGTCGGTTTCGGCGAGGGCGCGTTCGTCGGCCTGCATGGTTCCTGGAACCGGCAACCCTTGAATGGCTATGAAGTCGTCTTTGTACCGTTCACTGACGGCCGGCCCACCGGTTCGATAAAGGTGGTACTGTTCGGCTTTGTGGACGCAGACGGCAATGCCCGTGGGCGGCCCGTGGGGGTGGCAGTGGATGGGCGTGGAGGTCTGCTGGTGGCCGATGACGTCGGCAACTCAGTGTGGCGCATAACACCTGCGAGCGAACGCTAGGAGAACCGATGGAATTGCATGAACACCAAACCGCGCTTTGCGACCAGAACAACACCGATTTTTCAGATCTCAGGGCCGTTTTCTTCAATTGCACCCTGAAGCTTCCCGATCAGGAATCGCATACCGCGCTGCTGATGGGCGCAGCCGCCGAGATCATGCGCCGCAACGGCGTCGCCGTCGACGATATCCGCGGCACCGCCCACTTTTGAGATTCCCGAGTCGTCAGCGTGAGCGCTAACTCTGAGTCGCTGTGGCTTGGGGTCATTGATTCCGAAACGTAGTGTTTGTTACATAGTCTGAACATTTCCTTGGAGACATCAGGGATATCAAGACAATGAGCGGCTTGTGACGAAACTCAGCCACATGCATCTACTTGAGGTGTGCAGTCGCTGACGCATCTGCACCACCAGCCAACCCTGAAAAGGATACAGGAATGAGAAATATCCCACATCCAGGCAGCGACTTTCTCCGCATTGCCCTGCCCACGATAACTGGAGAATCAGTAACACTGGGTCAGCCATCCAGCAACCAATCACAGTTGATCGTGGTTTATCGCGGCCTGCATTGCCCCATCTGCAGAAGTACTTGGGCCAATTGAATGGTATGAAATCGGACTTCGAGGCCATGGGTGTTCAGCTAGTGGCGGTATCGACAGATCCCAAAGAAAAGGCCGAGAAATTTGCGGCAGAAGCGCATCTGGATATTACCGTCGCCTATGATCTCGCTATCGAACAGGCGCGTGAACTGGGACTCTTCATTTCAACGCCCCTGAGTGCCCAGGAAACCGATGCCGCGTTCGCGGAACCCGGCATATTTTTCGTGCGTTCTGACGGCAGCCTGCATTTCAGTGATGTTGCCAGCGCCCCGTTCTGTCGCCCCGATCTGGACATGATCAAAAAAGGTGTGACCTACATTGGCGAGAAAGGCTATCCGCCGCGCGGTACCAGCTGACCGGGGCAAGGGAAAAGGCTTTCTTTGAACAAGGCTGCCGCTTAGTTGCGGTCCCGAGGCTGTGTCCTCCATCCACTCGGTCAAGCTACACTCTTCGCCGTACATCCACTCTCAAGCGTCTCGCGGTGCATCCAGCTGTGCGCGGGCACAAAGTTCACGCACGGACTACTACAATGACGCCACTGTGAAACCACCAGAGCGGAGAGTGTTGGTAGCAAATAAGTCTGCCCGAACAGATTATGTGTCACTACCACCACCTGAGCGGCGAGGCTCGCAGAATTGCCCCCACTCCTCCATCATGCCCCGCCGTTCTTCCAAAAGCTCGCCACGGGCGTATGCAGCCCTGGTCTGGTCACTGTTGACGTGAGCCAGCGCCAGCTCCGACCATTCATCGGGAAATCGATTGTTCTGCCGGCACCAGTCTTTGAAGCTAGAGCGGGCAGTTCCGTGAGGCGTGGCTATCCGATCCAATTGAGGGTCGATATGTTGATGAACGGCTGGAAGAAACGGTCTAGTTACCGGCACAGACTCGCGCGCAGCGTCTGACCGCATGGGCCGCTGTACCCGGAGGGAACTACTGGAGGCCTTCAACCCAACGGACTCGGGGGTTTGGTCGGTGTATCCACACAACCGGCATCTCTCAGCCAAAGTGCGCATGTTTATCAGCCATCTTGTGGATCATCTTGCCGACGCCGCAACGGCTCTCGCTCGGTAATTCAGTGCTTCAAGGACCACCAGCCGATTCGGCTGTTAGCGCTGATTGGACCGTAGGGTTCTAACCCGCTGTTAGAACTGCCATTCCGCTTGAGCACGGCGCAGGACGAGTAATACCAGCCGAAGCGTTTCACCGGGCACCTGCGACCCTCTAAATGGTATCACTAGCGCGCCCGGATCTTATTCTCCTTACCCTTGGATGGCAGTCCTTCGCGGCAAAATCGCTCCCAATCGGCCATCAGCTTGCGGCGCTTTTCGATCAATTCGGACCGGGCATAGGCGGCGCGGGTGGCATCGCTGTTGACGTGCGCCAAGGCGAGCTCGCAGACTTCTTCTGGGTAGCTAGTGTGTTCCTGTGCCCATGTGCGGAACGTGGCCCTAAAGCCGTGCTGCGTGACCTGATGCCCCATATCCTTTAACACCTTTGTTAGGGTCATATTAGATAACATCTTGCCGGTCGGGCTCACAAATATCACCTCGGAGTCATGGTCGCGGGGCAGTGATTTCAGCAGATCTACCGCCTCGTGGCACAAAGGTACCTTATGGTCGCGACCGCCTTTCATGCGCTCACCCGGAATCGTCCAGACTTTGGCTTTGAAATCGATTTCGCTCCACATGGCGCCGCGTATCTCGCCGGACCGGGCAGCAGTCAGGATAGCGAACCGCAGTGCCATTGCACCGGTGCTGTCCTTGGTGGCCAAGACGTGCATGAATGGCGGGATCTCATCGACGGGCATGGCGGCCAAATGCCTTACCTTTCTCACCTTGTCCGGCAAAGGCAGGGACAAGTCGAGGTTGCCACGCCAACGCGCCGGGTTGTCGCCAGTGCGGAGCCCCTCTGCCCCAGCCATATCAAGGATGCGCTCGACTGTGGCTCTAACCCTGGTTGCGGTCTCAGTTTTGGTCTCCCAGATGGGGGTCAGCATTTTCATGATGTGCGCCCGCCCGATATCGGACACCAGCACATTACCCAATATCGGATAGGCATAGGTTTCGAGGTGTGAAGTTAATTTCTGGACTTGCTTTGCGGTCTTGAACTCCTTACCTTTCTTAACGATGAACCTATCAGCAAGGGTGCGGAACGTGACTGCCTTGGCCTGTTCGGCGACCAGAGCCGAGGCGAGCGCCTTTCGAGTCACACGTGGATCAATGCCTTGCCTGATCTGTTCTTTGAGTTCCCGGGCCTTCTGACGTGCCACGGAAAGCGTTACTTCAGGATAGGGACCTAATCCCAGCTCAGGTATGTCTTTACCGATAGGTGTTTTCAGTATCCAGGAGCGGGCAAACGTGGTGTTAGCGGACACGGGTGGAGCACAGTGCAAGTAGAGCCCTCCAACGCCACCGACCGCGTGCAGTTTGGTACAGGCCGCCCCCTTGTTGCTACCCGATTGGACCCTGGCCCATTTCAGGCGGCGGACTTCGGCATCGGTGAGCTCCCGCGCGAGTCTCGGCATCGTCAATACCCCAAAGGTGATACCGCATTTTTGGGAACCGAACTTTCAGGTCCCCATTTCTATCCCTATATAGGAGAATCAATTGGATGCTACAACATGAAACGGGGAGAAACAACGAAATTTAGGAAACCTCTTCATTTATAGCGTTTTTACGACAGATTGAGACATACTGAGACTGGCGGAAATTCATATCTCCGGCACCATCTCCCCACGGTGCATTCCGGCCGGATAGGGAATAGTCAAGATCAGCCTACCTCCCCGAACAGTTTCTTGTGCAGCTGGGGAGCAAAGATCACCGTACGCTGGTGGTGCTCCAGTGCCGCTGCATCCTCTGCCAGCCAGTACACTATATCCGCCACCGCCTCGGGTGCGGTTGGCTTGAAGCGCTGGGCGATCTTGTCGTCAAAGCCGTTGGCTTTCATCACCTCTGTGAGCACAAACCCGGGTTCCACGGAAAAAAACCGAACGCCACTGTCCCGGTGCTCAACCCGCAAGGCCGGCATCATGCGAATCAACGCAGCCTTTGAGGACGGATATACGAAGCCCCAGCCGCCTTCGTCTGCCGGTGCCGGCGGGTCACTGAGCGCGGAGCCCGAGACCATGTTGATCACCGCACCACTGGCGCGCTCCAGCATGCCGGGGAGCAGGGCTTTCACCAGCACCAGCGGCGCGAGAATGTTCCCCTGATACACTTTGCGCGCCTGCTCAATCTCGACTTCCAGAACGCGCTGCATATTGCCGGGCCCCTGATAGCAGGCGTTGTTGAACAGGACATCGACTTTGGAGAAGTGCTCCAGGGCGCGATCAGCCGCGGTCTGTACCGACGCCAGGTCCAGTATGTCGGAGCGCAGCAGGAGGACCTCTGCGCCGTGGGCGCGCGCCGCTTCGCCGGTCGCTTCCAGTGAGCCCGGGAGGGAGGTGGTCGTCGGCTTCCAGCTCCCGTATTCATGTTGCTCGCCTTCCTGCATGGTGCGAGCCGTCAGCACTAGGTTGAAGCCCCGACGGGCAAACTCGATCGCCGTGGCAGCACCCATGCCGCGGCTGGCGCCGGTGATAAACGCGACTTTTTTCATATCCTGTTTCTCCTTCCGGTCAAGCGAACAGGCTATCAAGCCTAGCCTTTTCGGTTATGGGTGCCGAGCCGTTATACGATCTGGTTCCACACGGTGAGTGCAAAACACACGGCCATCCTGATTATCTGTACAACGGGCTGTCTATACCAGTGAAGGGCGTCGCCAGAGCCCGCCAGCAATGCCCAATCGGCTTGCGTGCATGGCGCTTGCTTCCCCTCACCCCTCGCTTGTAATCTTCTGCAACTCCTACCCCAGTGAAGGCCTTGCCCGGAGATCCCATGCCATGACAAACAAACCAGGCGTTTGGTTCGGCGCCCTGCTACTGGCGCTGGGTGTTGCCGCGGCCGGCTGGACTGTCGGTGACGGTTTGCAGCGCTTCAAGCTGGCCGACCGTTCAGTCACCATCAAGGGGCTGGCGGAGGCGGATGTGGAGAGCGACTTCGCAGCCTGGAATCTCACCTTTCGCCGCGCCGGCAACGCCTTCGCTGACGTCCAGCAGGCGCTTGCCGAAGACCGGTCGCGGGTTATGCGCTTCCTGGAAACCGCCGGCTTCACTGCCGAGGAACTGGAGATCAGGCCATTGCAGGTGCAGGACGCCTATTCCCGGGAGTACGGTGCGAGCAACCAGCCCCTGCGCTATACCGGCAGCGGCCTGATCATCGTCCAGTCAGACCGGGTGGCGCTGGTGGAAGCCACGGCGCTGGCGATAGACCCGCTGATCGAAGCCGGTGTTGAAATCGAAGGCGGCAGCGGCCCGCGCTACCAACTGCGCGGATTCAACGAAATCAAACCGGCGCTGTTGGCGGAGGCCACACGCAACGCGCGGGAACAGGCAGAAAAATTTGCGGCCGAGGCCGGGGCCCGGGTCGGTGCGCTGCGCACGGCCAATCAGGGCGTCATCCGCATCACTGGCAGCGATGGCAATGACTGGGACGATGGCAGTTCCCGGGTAAAACGCCTGCGGGTGGTGAGCACCTTCGAGTACACGCTGGAGTAAGGCGTCGGCCCACCGCGGTGCACGGTGCCGCCCGGCCGTCAGGGCGAGGAGACGCCCTCCGGCGCAGCCACCACCGTAAAGGTATCTGTCGCTAATACCTGATGCTGCAAACCCGTAACGTAGCGCGCACTGTAGACGCCGGGCGCCTCGAACGGATACTGTCTGACGCTGCCCGTTCCCTCGGTTTCACCCGTCGGCACGATAAACCCATGCCGAGCACCCCAACCCCACATCTTTTCATCGGGCACATCCACCGGGGCTATGACCACGCGGTCACCGCGGTACCCCGGGCCAGACCAGGCGATGTCGAAACTGTCACCCATCACCACCTGCTCTGGCGCCTGTACTGCTGCATCGGCGCGTGTAATGGTGATGGGCTGTCTGGCGAGCACGGCATTCCCGGGGCTGAGGAAGTAGATCAGCTCGTAGTCGCCCGCTATGTTGGGCGCTTGCAGTGCCAGCTGCCCATCACCGGCGCCAGCGCGACCCAGCGTGACTCTGGCATCGCGGTTTGCGCGGGTCGCGCCGGGCGCGGCAATGGAGATGTAGTCGTCTTCCCAGTCCGGCGGGAGCGTGACCGACACCGGGACACTGGATCCTCCGACTGCGGTCGCAGGCCCCGCAATGCCCGCCACGACCGGCACTACATTGACAGGTGTCGTTGCCTGCACCGCGTGTTGCATGCCTGGGTACAGGGTATAGCCATTCGCCAATACATAGCGGACCTCGTATTCCCCCGGCTGCGGCGGCGCAGTAAGCTCTGCGCTGCCGTCCTCCCGCAACGGGCTGGTATATCCCCGCGCAAAGGCCGCCGCGCTGCCCGCCTCGACAATGGTGACAAAGTCACCGGGGGTGGCCTCCCCGGCCCACGCGACCGAGAACACCGAACTGACCGGGACCTCAGCCGGCGCCGACACGGTAAAGCCGCCATCCGTCACACGTAACGCATTGCGGGCGAGGATAAGGCGCGGTTGATCAAGCACGTAGCGCACTTCATAAACACCCTCTGTGGACGGGGCAGCAAGCGAGGCCGTGAATGGCTGGCTGGCGTCGGACACGCCAGCCTTGGCACGCGCGGGCATGGCGGCAAAGAAATAGATGGGCTCACGTGGACCGTCTTCGGGGCTGGCGACGTGGAGATACGCACCCAACTCATCAGGGCCCGACCAGGTGACATCGAACGGGACACCCTCACGGGTCACCGCCGGGGTCTGGAGACTGACCTTGAAACCCAGGTCCACGGGCACGGTAATCACTTTCGGCTGCTGGGCTTCGACGGTGAATTGCAAGCGCCCGGTTTTCACCTCGCGGCCATCCTGCCAACCCCGCCAACGCGCCTCGGCGACATACTCGCCGGGCAGGACCTCGGTCATCGCGCTGCCGGTATCGGTGGCGGAAAAAACCGTCTCGCCGCCCGCAAGGGCTGTGACCGTCCACTCAAGCTGCGATTGGATCAGAGGCCCACCGGGCAGTACGGTGGCTTTCATCGCCAGGGTCGACGGCACCGCGTCGCCCTCAACATCCCCGGCGGCCGGTCCCGCTTCCGCCAGGGTACGCAGCGCTGATGCAAGCTCACTGGCACTGGCTGCGGCCACAAAGGTGCCGCCGGTTTCATCCGCCATGCACTGCAAACCCGCGCGCTCTTCCACGGTGACGTCAAAGCCCACCACATGCACGGTAAAATCAAGACCGTTCTGTTCCAGCATTCTGGCCAGTGCACAGGGATCCGCATCGCAGGTTTCCAGTCCATCGGACACCACGATAACGGAGGCCGCCCGCTTGCGGTAATCCAGCGTCAGCGCGGCGTGTTCCACCGACTTCGCCAATGGCGTTTTTCCGTGGGGTGTAAGTTCCCGAAGAGCGGCGACCATGTCGGCCCGCTCTGCTCCAACACCCGCAAGCGTCTCGATGTCACTGCAGTCGCCCTCGCGGCGATGACCATAGGCGACCAGCCCCAGACGCTGCTCCGGCGGCAGCCCGAGGACGAGGCCCTCGACCACGTCCTTGGCAATCACGATCTTGTTGAGCCCATCGATCTGCCCCCACATGGAGCCAGAGGCATCCAGCACCAAAATGGCATCGTTGGGGGATGATGCGCTAGCCGGCAAGACCGATAAAAATAGCATGGCGGCCAGGACGGCGCCGGGCACTGAGAGTCTGGACAGGTTCATTGCTGCACCCCACACACTGGATTCAGGCGATCGGCATGTCACACCCGCGCTGTTGCCACAGACAAGGCATCGACGCAGCGACACATCCCAAGCATAGTGCAGAGTTGAGGATACAGCGAGTGACTGCGCCGCAAACGGACAGGCGCGGGGGTGTAAAAAGAAAAACCTGAAGGGGCTGCGTTTGCGCCCCTTCAGGTGTCGGGCGTGGAACCGCGAGAGGTTCCCTCAATCCTGGATCACGATCTCCACCCGCCGATTTCTCTGGCGACCCTCAGGCGTCGCGTTGTCAGCCACAGGCCGCGACAGGCCGAAACCTTCAGTGCTGATGCGCTCCGGGCTGACACCGGCATTCACCAGGGCCTGGCGCACCGACAGGGCGCGACGCTCAGACAAGCCCTGGTTGAAGTCCGCGCTACCGGTGCTGTCTGTGAACCCCTCAATCAACACCGTTTTCTCCGGGTATTCCCCGAGGAAGTTGGCCAGACGCTCAATGGTGCTCGCCGCACCGGGCTGCAGCTCAGCCTTGGCGGTTGCAAACAGCACGTCACCCAGCGTCATCACCATACCGCGTTCCGTCTTTACCGCCTGCAGCGCAAGCAGCTCACGACGCAGGGACTCGGCATCCGCCTGGGTACGCTGCAGCTCGGCCTCGCGGGCTTCCAGTTGCGCCTCACGCGCGGACAGCAGAATCTGGTCCTTGGTCTTGCCCAGCGTCTTCAGCTTTTCGCTGGCTGCCTTGCGATCGGCGATGGCCAGCGCCGTATCCGTCCGCACCTTGGCAACATAGGCCAGGGAGCTCATATCCTCTTCAGAGGCCGCAACAGCCGCGGATTCCAGCGCCTTGTTGGCCCGTTGCAGTTCCGGCCCTGCATAGCGCAATACCGTCTCGTTCTGTTTGGCGGCGTTGTAGCTCGCCTCCGCATCCAATAGCGCCTGGTTCTTTTGCAGGCTACCGCAGGCCGACAATACGGCTACGGACGCCGCCAGCACACTCACTTTGATCCCGGTTGAAAGTTTCATAAACGCTCCTGCTATCCTGTATGACGCGCTCAGTTACGCTGGCCGCGTTCGATTTCGCTGCGCAATGCCTCGATGCTGGCCTCCAGCTCGCGCAGAGCGGTCTCTACGCGCGTCTTGCTGGCAAAGGCCTGGGCGTATTCCGCATCCGCGGCTGCCTCGTCCGACAGTCGCCTGGCTTCTGCATAATCCTTCTGGTCCATGGCGCGCTGCGCACGCCGCAGCTTCTCCTTGGCGCGATCCATTGCGACCGGCGCATACAGCGCCGCCTCGTTGTTTTCGGCGCTGGTCAGGGCCGTGCTGGCGCTGGCCATCTCGGCCTCGGGGCGCGGCGTGCTGCTGCAGCCCTGCACCAGGACCAGTACGCTGCCGGCGAAGACGGCCGCGGTAATCCGCCGCCATTGGGGTTGGAGTACATTCATTGTCGCTACGCTCCTTATCGGGTAACTGCGCGTTGCCCGTCTATGAAATACATTGGGGCTCAAACGCGCGGATCATGCGCCTCGCGGTACAACTAAACAAGCGGCATGCAGGCCGCAGAAACGGTAATATTGCGGCCTGGCATCGAAGGCCCCACCCTCACCCCACCACGGAGAGATCGCCCATGCATCGCTTGCTTGCCACAACGCTGATTGCCGTCATCACCTGCCTGGCGACAGCGGCCCAGACCGCCGACAGCAGCGGGCTTGCGCCCACCTCCGGCAGCAGCGTGCTGGAGGGTTTCACCTTTGATGACGGCTCGGTACTCGATCTGCGCCAGCACTACTACACCCTCGGTACGCCCCGACGCGGCGCCGACGGACGCGTTGAAAATGCGGTGCTGATCATGCACGGTACGACGGGCAGCGGTGACGGCTTTCTGCGCGATAACTTTGCCGGCGTGCTGTTCGGTAAAGGACAGTTGCTGGACGCAGATCGCTACTACCTCATCCTGCCCGATGCAATCGGCCACGGGCACTCCAGCAAGCCCAGCGACGGGCTCCGGGCCGGCTTCCCCAAATACACGTATGACGACATGGTGCGGGCACAGTACAGACTGCTGACCGAGCACCTGGATGTCGACCACCTGCGACTGGTGACCGGCACCTCAATGGGCGGCATGATGAGCTGGGTATGGGGCTACACCTATCCCGATTTCATGGATGCCCTGATGCCGCTGGCCAGCCTGCCGGTGGAGATCGCCGGCCGCAACCGCATGACACGCAAAATGATCATCGACGCCGTGCTGGACGACCCGGCCTGGAACGGCGGTGATTACACAGAGCAGCCGCCTGGCCTGAAGGAGGCGATGTACGGCCTGCTGTTCATGGTCTCCAGTCCCCTGCAATACCAGTTACAGGCACCAACCCGCGAATCCGCTGAGGCCATGATGGATTCACTGGTGGAGCGCTACCGCTCAGCCCTTGATGCCAATGACCTCGTTTACGCCTTCGACGCCTCGCGATTCTACAACCCGGCACCACACCTGGCGTCCATTCGTGCACCCCTGCTGGCCATCAACTCGGCGGACGACCAGGTCAACCCCCCCGAACTCGGCATTCTTGAACGGGAAACGGCGCGTATTCCCGGCGCTCGTGCTGTGGTGCTGCCGATCACCGAGATGACGCGCGGGCACAGCACCCACTCGCAGCCGACCGTGTGGGGGCCGTATCTGGCCCAGCTGCTCGCCGCGACCGGCTCCGAGCCGGCATCTCCCGGTTCACCGCCCAGCGAGTTGCTGGACACGGCTGACCCGGCCTGGACCCAGCGCGCACCGGAGCGTTTCAAGGCGCGTTTCCTCACCACCGAAGGCGCATTCACCCTGGAGGTGCACCGCGACTGGGCTCCCCGGGGCGCCGACCGCTTTTACCAGCTCGTGCAGCAGGGTTTCTATGATGGCGTACACATCAATCGCGTGATGCCCGGCTATATCGCGCAGTTCGGACTGAGCCCTTTCCCTGCAGTCACGGCGGCGTGGAAGGGCAACACGCTGTTGGACGACCCGGCGCAGGTCAGTAACTCCCCGGGGCGCGTGGCCTTCGCCATGACCGGCCCCGACACCCGCTCGACACAGGTGTACATCAACCTGGGAGACAACACGCAGCTGGATACCGAGGGCTTCGCGCCGTTTGGCGAAGTCGTTGAGGGAATGGAGGTGGTGGAACGCCTGTATCCGCTGTACGGTAATGAAGCCGGGGGCGGTATGCGACACGGTCGCCAGGGCCCCATCGAGCAGGGCGGCGCTGACTACGTGTTCACCCACTACCCCTTGCTCGACTTCATCGTCGCAGCAGAGGTGCTCGGCGATTGACGCGCAGCCGCTCTAGGCCGCGGGCTGCTCCCCGGCCAGCACACAGTCACGCAGGGTGCGCTCTCCCAACTGGGCGCTGACCGCATCGTCAATGCCCTGCAACAGCGAATCCACCGGCTCTGCGGAAACCACGCGGCGCTCCATGAGCGCCTGTTCCTCATTGGGACTGCGGATACTGCGCAGCAACTGTGCGACGGTCATGGTGGACGGGTCGCGTGCCACAAGGTACTCGGGGGGCTCACTGCTGGTTTCCACCAGCAGGTCACGGCTGGCCAGCAATTCCACCGCCTCGGCAACGCGGTCAGGGGGCGCCTGCAGCGCATCAGACAGCGCATCCACCGTCATCGGCGGCGCCTTGCCGATGAAGGCCCGGGCGATCTGGTAGATCACCAGCAGGGTGAGCTGTTCGCGAAAGCGGCCACTCAGCGCAACCCGCTGGTCAGAAAGCCGGATGCGCTCAGGATACTGGTGATAGAACGCCACCTGCGCACCGATCAACAGGATCAGCCAGCTGACATACAGCCAGATCATGAACATGATCAGAATCGCAAACCCGGAGTAGATAGCCGCATACTTGGTGGAGCCAGCGGCAAACTCGGCGAACACCAACCCTGAGCCCTGCCACAGGCTGCCGCCAACAACGCCCCCCACGAATGCCGACGCAAAGTTCACCCGCGTGTTGGGCACAAACACGTAGGCGAAGGTGAAAGCGAATATCACCAGCAACAATGGCAGCAGGCGCGAGGCCAGCACCAGGAGGCTACCAAAGGGTTCGATATCCATGACCGACTGCATAACACTGCTGTTCATCATGGAGGCGGTCAGCCCCATGGCGGAAAACACCAGCACGGGGCCCACCATGATCACGCTGAGGTAATCACTGAAGCGTCGGGATATGGGCCGGGAAGACTTGGCACGCCACACATAGTTGAAAGACACTTCGACTTTCTGGATCAGCGATACCACCGTGTAGAGCAACAGCGCGAGGCCCAGCGATCCGAGTACGCCAACCTTCATGTTCTCGACAAAATCCAGCAGGTTGAGCACGATTTCATGCCCCTGCTCGCCCAGGGGTGCCACCAGGTTGTACAGCAGCGGCTCTATCTGGTTGTGCACCCCAAAAGCCTTGAGGACCGAGAAACTCACCGCAAGCAGCGGGACCATGGACAGCAGGGTGGTGTACACCAGGCTCATGGCACGCAGCGTGAGCTGACCCTGGGATATTTCCCGCACCAGCACAAACACAAACCGTATCGCCTTGTAGGACCAGCGTTGCAGGCTGGAGAGCTGCTCGAGGTCCACTCGCCAGAGTTCGTTCAGCAGAAAGCCCCTGATGGTGCCGTAAATACCTGCCGGGCTTTGCATGGTGTCTCCTTTTACCTGCGCGCGTTCCGCCCTCCATCATAGCGCAGATTGAAAACCCGGGGGCATGGGCCAGCCGTGTGATTTCGGCTATTCTGTGGCACGGCCGCTAGCTGCCGCCCAACCTCAAGGAGACTGCACATGATTGGATACATCACCATCGGCGTGAACGACATGGCCAAGGCCAAGGCCTTCTACAGCGAACTGCTGGCTGACCTGGGGGCCAAGATAACCATCGACATGGACCGCATCGCGTTTTTCGGTACCGGCATGGACCAGCCCATGCTCGCCGTCTGTGTACCCTACAATGGCGATGCTCCCAATCCGGGCAACGGCAACATGTTCGCGATCACTGGCGGTACCAAGGAGAATGTCGACAAGCTTTACCACAAGGCCATCGCGCTGGGCGCCACCTGCGATGGCGAACCCGGGCAGCGCATTCCGGACATGTTTTACGGTGCCTATGTGCGCGACCCCGATGGCAACAAAATCGCATTTTACGTGTTCGGCTGATCGGATGCAGGCAGCGGGCTGCATACCCCAAACAAGGTATGCAACCGCGGCCCGCTCAGCCGTACTCTCTCCGCCCGCAATAACCGTACAGAACAAGAGGTAAACTCTATGCACGCACGCAAGCCCATCACACTTTTCGTCGCCGCCTGCCTGGGCGCCGGCAGCGTCAACCTCATGGCACAGGGCCTTGAGGAAGTGGTCGTCACCGCGCAAAAGCGCGAACAGACCCTGCAGGATGCACCGATCTCGATTGCGGCCTTCAATGCTGACCAGCTGGAGCAGAAAGGCGTCAACACCATCGACGACCTCGGCACCTCGGTACCCAACGTCAAGATCACCCGCTCACCGTCCAACACCTCCGCCGCCACCATCGCAATCCGCGGCTCTGCCACGATCAACCCGGCGATCACCTGGGAACCGACCGTCGGCATCTACCTGGATGGCGTCTTCATTGGCAAAAACGTCGGCGGCATTTTTGATATCGCCGAGCTGGAGCGCGTGGAAATGCTGCGTGGCCCGCAGGGCACGCTGTACGGCAAGAACACGGTTGGCGGCGCCGTCAACCTGATAACGAGCAAGCCCAGCGGCGAATTCAGCGGCAAGCTGCGCGCCGGTGTCGGCAACTATTCACTGAGCACGATCTACGGCAGCCTGGACCTTCCAGCCTTCGATCTCGGCGGTGCCGGACAAGTCATGGCGAAAGTGACCGGTTCATACCGCGAGCGTGACGGTCTGTACGACAACGTCAACGACCCCTTTGGCAACCCGCTGGCAAATCCGGTGTTGATCAATGAGTTCAACAATATCGACAACACCGTCGGGCGCTACGATATTCTCTGGGAAGCCTCGGATCGCTTCGACCTGCGCTACACCTGGGATTACAGCGACCTGGACCTGGCACCGTCCAAAAACCAGCTCACCTATCTGGACCCCAACGACGTGGCCGGGGTGAACGCGCTGCTGGCACCCTATGTCACGGGCGAGAACGAAAACCGCGACAGCGTGAGCCTGGACCAGGCCAAATTCGAACGCTCCAAATCCATCTCACAGTCGCTGTTTGCTGACTATGATGCGGGCAGCTGGGGTGCCTTGGGCGACGTCACGCTGCGCTACATTGGCAACGACCGCTCACTCGACTGGGATGACGATATCGATATCGACGGCTCTCCGGTCAACCTGTTCACCTCTGCGCGCTTCATCGACTACGAACAGACCTCGCATGAAGTGCAGATGATCGGCAGCACTGAACGCACCAACTACGTGTTCGGCGTGTACTACTTCGAAGAGCAGGCGGACGTCTACAACCCGATCAGCTTCTTCGGTGCCTTCGGCGCACCGGTGTCGCAAAACCGTTACGGCTTCGACAACGACTCCGTGGCCGTGTTCGGCCAGGTTGAATGGCGCCCCGCCGCGGACATTTTCCAGGATCGCCTGACCCTGACCCTGGGTGCACGCTGGACAGAAGAGACCAAGGATACCTACATCGACCACCCCAACGACGTCGATGCGCAGGGTAACCCGGCGCCCTTTTCCGGCCGTGCCAAGAAGACCTTCAACAACGTGTCACCGACTTTCGTTGCCGCCTGGGATGCCAGTGACAACGTGAATATCTACGGCAAGATCGCCAACGGCTGGAAGGCCGGCGGTTTCAACGGCGAAGCGCCCTTTGAGGCCGCGTTCACCACGCCCTACGATGCGGAGGAGATCCTCTCCTACGAGGTCGGTATCAAGTCCCGCTGGAAAGACAACCGGCTGCAGGTCAATGGTGCCTACTTCTACAATGACTCGACCGACATGCAGATGTCGATCTTCGTCGCGGGCAGCAGCGCTGCGTCCATCGTCCAGAACGCCGGTGAAGCCACCATCCAGGGCTTCGAGGTGGAACTGGTTGCACTCCCCATCCCGCAGCTGGAACTGGCGGCGAGCTATGGGTATCTGGACACTACCTACAACGAGTTCATCGAAAACGGTGTGGACGTAAAGGACCAGAAGGACTTCCCCTACGCACCCCGCAACAGCGCGAGCCTGTCAGCGGAGTACAGCATTGCCGCCGGCAACTGGGGTAACCTGACGGCCCGCCTCGATTACGAGTTTGTGGATCGCCACGTGCCCTACATCGAGCCGAGCCAGAATGCGACCTCCGAAGTGCGACCCTATGGCCTGGTGAACGGTCGCCTGACCCTCGCCAATGTGCCTGTCGGTGACGGCCAGTCACTGAAGTTTGCCCTCTGGGGTAAAAACCTGGCCGACAAGGAATACCGGATCAACACCATTCCGTTCGGCATCTGGACCGCCAGCTACTACGGTGACCCGCGCACCTACGGCGTGGAAGCCACCTACGAGTTCTGACACGCAGCCGCAGCAATGGCGCCTTCGGGCGCCATTGTTTTTTGTAGCGAACGGGACGCAACCACTGCAGAAGGAGGCGCACATGACGCCAGACATGGAACAACAGTTGCAGGCGCTGCTCGACAAGCAGGCCATCATGGAGTTGATCAACGCCTACTGCAACGCGGCAGATCGACACGATAACGAGAAATTCCGCTCCCTCTACCACGAAGACGCGATTGATGACCACGGCTCCTTCTTCAAGGGCCTCGCCATGGATTTCATCGATAAACTGCCGGATATCCAGGCCAATATGGAAATCCTGCACCACAACGTCACCACGGTAAACATCAAGCTGGACGGTGACCGCGCGGAGGGCGAGGTCTACATTCTGGCTTTCCACAAGATCAGCACTGAAGAGGGGCCGCTGGACCTGCTGATTGGCGGGCGTTACTTTGACAAGTACGAAAAGCGCAACGGGGAGTGGAAATTCACCTACCGCGCGGTGGACGCCGATTGGGCCCACCTGCATCAGCCTTCGCTGGTCAACCTGAAGAACCCGATTATCGACGGCGCACACATCGGTCGCCCGGGGCCGGAAGACCCCTCCTACTCGATTTTCGACCTGCTGCAATGGGGGCAGCGCTAGTCACCGCCCCTGTAAACCGGACAAGGATACCCATGAGCAAAGCTGAAAAACTGAAGAATGCCAACGCCCACTTGCCACCCTGCCTGCAGGTCCTGCACGGGGCGTTGCTGGACTTCGATGACACCGCGGGTACGGCGGAGATGCAGTTCGACGTCAGCGAGCAGTTCTGCCACTCGGTCAATGTGGTGCAGGGCGGCAACGTCACCGTCATGCTGGACGCTGCCATGTCGCACGCACTGTTCATGCAGCAGGCCGATGTGGCGGCCATCCCCACGCTGGAACTCAAGGTCAGTTTTCTGGAGCCCACCCTCGCCGGACGCATTGTTGCCCGCGGCAAAGTGGTCAAGTGCGGCAAGAGCATCGCCTTCCTCGAGGGCTCCCTGATCAACCCCGCGGGCCAACTGGCTGCCGTGGCCTCCGCCACCGCCAAAGTCGTGCGCAAGAAAGAGGATTAACCATGTTGCCCTGCCGCTCGCTCGCCCTGCGCTCTCTGGGATTCGCCACCGCCCTCGCCGCTTGCCTGCCGGTTTCCGCCGAAGAGCACAGGGAGTGGCGCAGCTATGGCGGCGACGCAGGCAACACGCATTACTCCAGCCTTGCACAGATTGATCGCGACAATGTCAGCGACCTGACCCTGGCCTGGCGCTACGCGAGTGCGGCCGGTCAGCCGCTGCCCCACAGCTCCGAGCTGCAGGTTAACCCGATTGTCGTGGATGGCGTGCTCTATGGGCGCAACCCGCTGTACAACGTGTTTGCCCTGGACGCCGCCACGGGGCGTGAACTGTGGACCTTTGCACCGGATCAGGCGCATGTGGGCATGTCGAACATGCGCGGCGTCACCTACTGGCAGGACGGCGATGACCGCCGCATCCTGTTCACCACGGGCCACTTCCTGATGGCCCTGGATGCCGACAGCGGCAAGCTGATCCGTGGCTTTGGCAATCAGGGCCGGGTGGACCTGCGGGAAGGCCTGGGCCGCGCGCCAGACCAGGTCAGCATCAACGCCCCCTCCCCCGGAGTGATCTTCGACAACCTGATCATCATGGGCTCTGCGGTGACCGAAACCGCGGGCTCTGCACCGGGTGATATCCGCGCCTACGACGTGCGCAGCGGCAAACTGGCGTGGACCTTCCGCACCATCCCCGCTGCCGGTGAATTCGGCGCCGAAACCTGGCCCGCGGGCGCTCGCGAGACCGCCGGGGGTGCCAATGCCTGGGCGGGCATGAGCGTGGACCACGCGCGCGGCGTCGTCTACGTCCCCACCGGCTCCCCGGCTCCGGACTTCGACGGCTCAGGCAGGCCCGGAGACAACCTGTTCGGCAATACCTTGCTGGCGCTTGATGCCCGCAGCGGCAAACGCCTGTGGCACTTCCAAACTGTGCACCACGACCTCTGGGATCGCGACCTGAGCTCGGCGCCGACCCTGGCGACCGTTACCAGCAATGGCGAACAGCGGGATCTGGTGGCCCAGGCATCCAAGGAGGGTGTGGTGTACCTGTTCGACCGCGACAGCGGCGAGCCGGTGTTCCCGATAGAAGAGATCCGGGTACCCCCCTCTGACATACCCGGCGTCTACAGCTCCCCCACACAGCCCCGGGTCACCCTGCCGGAACCCTTTGCCCGCCAACACATGACAGCTGACGATCTCACCGATCTGTCACCCGAGGCGAATGCGGCCGCGCGCAAGGTGTGGGAAGAAGCGCACGAGCTGGCCTATCTGCGCCCCGCCGGCCTGCGCAAAACCATCCTGTTGCCGGGATTTTACGGTGGCGCCAACTGGGGCGGTGGTGCCTTCGACCCGGAAACCAACCTGTATTACATCAACGCGACCAACGCGCCCAACATTCTGCAGATGGAGCCAGTGCAGGTCACACGGGGTTCTACGATGGGAGTCGGGGAATTCCTGTTCCGTCAGCAGTGTGCCGGCTGTCACGGCGTCGATCTCGAAGGGTTCTATCCCTATGCGCCCGCACTTACCGGGGTTGAACAGCGTATCTCCCGCCGCGAGGCACTGGAGGTGGTCACCGGCGGCAAAGGGCGCATGATGCCCTTTGGGCACCTGTCCCGACACGAACGTGATGCCGTGGTGGATTATCTGTTTGCTTACAGCGCGGGCGAGCTGGGCACTGGAAGCGAGGATGAGGACGCCGAGAAGGAAACGGTATACGTGTTCGCCGGCTACCGCGATTTTGTCGACGCCGAGTACTACCCTGCGATCAAACCGCCGTGGGGTACGCTGACCGCCATCGACTTCGTGAGCGGCAAGATCCGCTGGCAGATTCCGCTGGGCGAATACGCCGCCCTCACCGCGCGCGGCATTGCCCCCACCGGTACCCGTAACTTCGGCGGACCGGTGGTCACCGCCGGCGGTTTGCTGATCATTGCCGCCACCGCCGACGAGAAACTGCGCATTTTCGACAAGCAGGACGGCACGCTGCTCTGGGAGTACCAGTTGCCGGCGGGCGGCTACGCCACCCCCGCCACCTACGACATCGATGGTCGACAGTACATTGTGATCACGGCCAGCGGCGGCAAGCTGGGCACCCCTACCGGGGATCAGTACCTCGCCTTCGCCCTGCCTGAGCCCGCAACAGACTAGGGGCAGGCCACCCTGCGGTTGTGTTGAGTGGACGTGGATGCGAGTATCGCCCTTCGTCCGCGCGGAGAGCAGCCCATGACCGTCATTGAGGAATTTCAGGTACATCGCGACAACGTGCGCGAAACGCGCACTCAGCGGCACACTTGCGCGGCACTGGACAACGACCAGCTGTTGGTGCGGATAGACGAGTTCGCACTGACCTCCAACAACGTCAGCTACGCCGTTGCCGGCGATATGATCGGCTACTGGCAGTACTACCCGGCGCCTGCGCCCTGGGGCATCGTGCCCGCCTGGGGCAGTGGTACCGTCATACAGTCTGCCCATCCCGAAATACCGGAAGGTGTGCGCCTGTGGGGGTTCTTCCCCATGGCCAGCCATACGGTGCTCACCGCAGGACGTGTGCGGCAGGACCAGCTCACTGACGTGGCCGAACACCGCCAGCCACTGCCCGCCCTCTACAACAACTTCCGCCGCACCGCGGCAGAACCGGCCTTACTGCAGGCCATGGAAAGTCAGCGTAGCCTGCTGTTTCCACTGTTCTCGACGGCCTACGTACTCTTCGACTACCTGCAGGACAATGCCTGGTTTGGGGCCACCCAGATCGTGATCGGTTCAGCGTCGTCGAAGACGGCCTACGGGCTGGCCTGGCTGCTGCGCCAGTCGACGGCGGCACCACCTGTGGTGGGGCTCACCTCGCCCGGCAACGTGACATTCACAAGTGCCCTCGGCTGCTATGACAGCGTGCTCACCTACGGCACGGAGGCGCAGCTGAACCCACTACCCAGCGTGTGGGTGGACATGTCCGGCAACACCGGGGTGACCGCCGCGGTGCATGAGAGCCTGAATACCCGGCTTCGGGCCAGTGTGAGCGTGGGACTCACCCACTGGGACGCACCTGCCCGCAAAGGCCCACTCCCCGGGCCCAGGCCCGAGTTTTTCTTTGCGCCGGCGCAGATCGGCAAACGCGAAAAAGAATGGGGGCCGGGCGTGATCATGGAACGTGCGACTCAGGCGAGCGCCGACATCGCGACAGCCACGGCCGAACACACCGTCATAGAACACCGGCACGGCACCGAGGCATTGCGCGATGCGTGGCTGGAGTTGCTGGACAACCGCGCCCCGGCGCAGCGCGGCCTGCTGCTGTCACTGGCTCAACCGTAGACCAGCAGCGCGCTCAGGCGCGCCAGTGGTCGGGCCCCGGGCCGAGCACCGCATAAGAGCCCACGTGGCCCCGGTTGTGCTTGCAGCGATGCTGCAGGCGCCAGCAACCCGCCACCAGCCGCCACTCATCGTGATAATCACCGAGGGTACTGAACGTCTGCCCCTCATGCACCCCGCTACCGAGATGCATATCACTGACATAGGCGCGACTGCTGGCCCGCTCGCCCTGCACCTCTATCAGCACGTTGCCCAGCAGGTGCTGGGTAGGGCCGCAGGCGTCGAGAAAGGAGCGCAGCAGCGTGATGATCGCCTCTACACCACGCAATTCCCCGGTGCCGAGGTCCGCCGTAACCTCCGCTGCGCAGAGCTCACCCAGGGCCTTCCAGTCCCGATTGTCCATGGCCCGGGCAATCGCAACCAGGTTGCGGTAAATGGCGCGCTCGGCGAGCAGTGTGGCCAGTGTCGCTTCGCTCATTGCTGCTCCTTCCGCGGCAGCAACACCGCGCGTATGTTGTCTGCCATCTGCCGTAACGCGTCGCGTCGCGGCATGCCCAGCAACGCGTCAAACATGGCCTGGTTCTGCTCGCCGGCGATATACACGGGGCCGTTATCCAGGTGCTCCAGTGCCAGCTCAGCCACCTCCCGCGGAGTCATCATGCCTTCCAGCGTCGCCGGGTCGATCCCCTGCAGGGCATGTGCCTCGGTATCGGTACTGCCGGGGCAGAGCGCCAGCACATCGATACCCAGTGGTTGCAACTCGCCCCAGAGGGACTCCCCGAGGCTGTTGGTAAATGCCTTGCTCGCCGCGTAGGCCGCCGAAAAGGGAATCCCCATAAAGCCTTCCACTGAGCTGGTGAGGATGATGCCGCCACGACCGCGTTGCAGCAGCACCGGGATAAAGCGCTGTGTGAGGTGCAGCGGTGCAGCGCAGTTGACCTGCAGCAGCGCCGTCATCTGTGCCGGATCGTTGTCCTGGTGCGGCCCCTTGAGGCCGAAACCGGCGTTGCTGACCAGCAGGCCGATATCCATGGCCTCTGCCGCCTTGGCAATGGCCTCTATTGCATCGGGGTGCGCAAGATCGACGCAGCACAGCGCCACCTTGACACCGTGGGCGGACGCCAGCTGCGCTGCCAACGCCTGCAGACGGTCACCGCGCCGCGCTACCAGCAACAGGTCGCAACCGCGTTCAGCCAGACTCTGGGCAAAGGCCTGCCCGATGCCTGATGAGGCGCCCGTCACCAGGGCCGCTGGGCCATAGCGGGTTGTAAAAGCGTTCTCCTTCATTGGGGTTTCTCCCGATAGTCGGTTTCCGCACCCTGCGCCCCGGGTGCCTCCAGCCGCTGTATCTGGTGTCGCAACCAGGCGCTCAGCCAGAAGTTGCCGCTGTCCTGAAGCAGTGCACGATGTGCATCTGCCGACAGCGCCCGGGCCGCCCTGTGGGCGGGGTCAGCCTGCAGCGCAATATCCAGCACATGTAAGGCCTGCACCACCTCACCGGCGGCCAGTTTTGTCGCCGCGCGCGCTACCAATGGTTCTATGCCACCGGCCAGTTCCACAATGTCAGCGGCCACCGCCCCCGCCGGCACCGCATACAGCTCGGTGGTCGAGCGGTGGTGAAACCAGCCCGCGTAATGCTCCCAGATGGCCCGCACGCCCCAGGCAACCTTGCCGTAGCCCTGCCCCACCTCGAGTTCGGGCGGCAGGACAATCTCTGTCATCAGCGTGTGCACGTCCTTCCCCGCGTTCATGCCCTCAACCACGGCGTCATGAACATGGAGAATGGCATCGCGCAATACAGTGAGTTCCTCCTGTATCAACTGCCTGCCCTCTACAGGGCCGTGGTGGCCATACAGAATCAGCTCCGGTTCCAACGCGCGCACGGTCTCCGCGGCCGCGGCACAGACCAGCGCATCGCGGTAGCGGTCTCCGCGGATGGTCACCAGGTTCGGAAAGTGGCCGAAAGGACAACCGAACAGGTTTCCCGTGAGACAGATACGGTGCTGGGGGAGCCAGACGACGAGTGAGTCATTGGTCTCGGCACCGGGAACGGCAATCAATTCAACCTCGAGGCCACCGTGCTCGAAACGGTGGCGCTCCTGAAACAACAGGTCGGGTACCGGTCGCGCCTGCGCGGGAAAATCGGTATAGCCCTGTGACGCATAGTAGGCGAAGGTGTCCCTGAACTTGTCCGCGAAAGCAAAGGCGGACCGGCTGCCCCTGAAGGCATGCAGGCGGGCATCGTAAGCCTGATGCTCGGGATTGCCCGCCTGGGCAATGACCTGCAGACCCGGATACTGCTGGCGCAGCCAGTCCGCGCCCCCCACATGATCCACATGCCCCTGGGTAAAGATCAGGTGGGTCAGCGGATCCTGGGTAAACGCATCGTAGCTCTGCTTGATGACGGGGGCCTCGAATCCCATTCCGGCATTGACCTGAATGTTGCCCGCTGGCGTTTGCAGCAGGTAGCTGTTGGAGAAAGCCTCACACTGCAGGATGAAGGCATTGATGCGGCGCGCTCCGAAGCGTGCGGCATTGGGCTCAACGGGGCGCGACCTGTACAGCGGTTCCCCGCGGCGTCGCAGGGCTGCCTTGTTGTTATCGTCCACGACAGGTTCCTTATTGGCGGCATGGCCCCCGACAGTAGCGCGAGGCGAGGCCGGCGCTCTACTGCGCGCGCCTTATCGCCCGCCACCGGTTCGTCAAACTGTACCAGCGCCTGCCGGTCCTGACGGCGGCGCGCACGTCCCTAGCGCGGCAGGTAAAACTGCTCGTACCAGCGACGCAGCTTGTTGATGGGGCCATCGCCATCGCAGAGGATAGGGTCCGCCCGGTAGACCTTGTCTTTCCAGATCTCAACATCCTGACCGAATGCTGCGTGGGCACCAATGGCGTACTGCGCCGCGAACTCCTCCGGTACCGGCTCGCCGTCCAGCCCGCTGACGATCACGGCACTGCAGAGATCCACTTCTTCACGGTTGACCGGGGTGTGGTAGTTGACCCACCAGCTGCGATAGTCGACCCCACCGCCCCGCGACTCCGTGTAGTAATACATGATCGAGGGGCCATGGTAGGTGGCATCGCCCCAGGCATCTGCGGGGTTCGCGATGCTCTGCGCGCGCATGGCCTGCATATCGAAAGGCAGCCCGGGCGGGATAACCCCGCGCGCCGCCGCGCTCTGCTGCACCCGCGAAACCTGGGTGACCGTGCGCTCGCCGAAGCGGTTCTCGAAAGACCGCACCTCGCCGCCGTGAACGTGGGGAAAGTGCGCAATATCGACGATATTCTCGATGACATCACAGGGCTGCGCGCGAATCCGTGAGCGATGGAAACGCCAGTCGCCCCAGCCACCTTCGCCATCGCCCCACTCGTCGATGCCGGGCAGGTAATCCTCCGGCGCACCCGCCTCCGGGTCATGCCACACCGCGATAAAGCCATTGCGCTCCAGCACCGGCCAGCCACGCAGCGCATTCCGTGCGCGATCGGGTATACGACTGGCATAGGGAATGTCGATGCACTCTCCGTCGCCGGCGAAGGTCCAGCCGTGGAAGGGGCAGGCCAGCGCATCGCCGATGATCCGCCCGCCATCGCTCGCCAGGTGCGCGCCCAGGTGCGGGCAGTGTGCGTCGAGCACCGAGGCCTTGCCGGACTCGCCGCGAAACAGCACCAGATCAACACCAAAATAATGCAGCCGCTGCACGGTGGCCGGCGGTAATTCACTGGAAAACGCGACAATATGCCAGCCACGGGCGAAGCGGCCGGGCTCGAGAAACGCGTAACGGTAATCACTCATTGGCCGACTCCTCGTCGTTCAGCGCATGTAGTGCTGCAAGGTAGGCAAAGGTCATGGCAGACCCGATTGTGGCCCCCGCTCCCGGATAGGTGTCCCCCATCACGGCAGCGCTGGTATTCCCCGCGGAATAGAGTCCCGGTATGGCCTCGCCCGATTCCTTCAGTACCCGCCCATGCTCGTCACACAGCAATCCACCCTTGGTGTCCAGATCACCGGCTTCACAGCGCAGCGCATAGTAGGGGGCCGTATCCAGCGGGCCGAGACAGGGGTTGGGCTGCACCTTCGGATCCGCGTAATAGCGGTCGTGCTCTGAGTCACCGCGTCCGTAGTCCGGGTCTCGCCCTTCCCGGGCGTGCCGATTGAACCGCTCGACGGTGGCCTTGAGGCCCGCTGCGTCAATGTCCAGCGCCGCAGCAAGCTCGTCCAGCGACTCCGCCCGGGTCAGCAGGCCGGAACTGAACAACGCCTTGGGAAGCTGCCCATCACCGACCATTTTCCCAGGCTTGATATGGCCGACAGGGTACTGTTGGCGATAACGGGCGTCGAACACCAGATAGCAGGGAATGGCGCCCTCTCCACGTGCTTCAGAGGCGTACTGGTCCTTCACCACATCCTCATAGGGTTGCGCTTCGTTGGTGAAGCGCAGGCCTTTACGGTTCACCATGATGGACCCCGGGTAGGCCTTGCCGGCGATCAGGGCAAGCACGCGCCCGTCGGGCATCCTGTAGGTCGGCGACCACCAGGCGCTTCTCATAAAACCCAGCGCCGCCCCCAGCGACTGCCCCATACGGATGCCATCGCCGGTTGCACCCGGCGCGGCGGCTGTCCAATCGGCGCCGATCGGCGCCTGCTGGAAGGCCTGTCGCATCGCAGCGTTGTGCGAAAAGCCTCCCATCGCCAGCAACACACCGCGGCGCGCCCGAATGCGCTGCTCCACGCCCTCCCGGACCACCACCGCACCGGTGACCCGGCCATCTTCCAGCAACAGCTCGCCCAGTGGCGCATTCAGCCACAGGGGGATATCCCGATCCATCAGCGAGCGTCGCAAGCGGGCCACCAGCCCCGCGCCCAGTGTTACCCGTTGGTCGGGCTTTCCGCGCAGGCGTGCCGAGAGATCCAGCCAGTAACGCGCATACAGGCGCACACCGAGCCACATCGCCGCGAGCCCCATGTCACCCAACTTGCGCCCCTCGGGCACGGTGATATTACAGCGCAGCAGCGAGTCATAGTCGTTTCGTATGCGCTCGGCCTCGGGGCCAAGCTCGCGCAATGAGAAGGCACCCGGGTCCATGGAGCGGCCCCCGGATTTATAGCCCGGCTGGGTGGGGTAGTAATCCATGTACTCCGGCAGCGGCGTGAACTCGACGCGGCTGTGGCGCATCATGAAGTCCAGCATGTCGCCTGCGCGCGTCGCAAACGCCCGCAACCGGGGCGGACTGACACTGTCGCCGATGAGCGCCTGCAGATACCGCCAGCCCTCCTCCGCACTGTCATCAATGCCCAGCTCAGCCTGGCGATGATTGCCCGGCAGCCATGCGACGCCACCCGACTTACAGGTTGTGCCGCCGTAGCGCGGCTCTTTTTCCACAACCAGAACACGACCACCCAGCTGGTGTGCCACGATGGCGCCCGTCATCCCCGCAGCACCACTGCCAGCCACCAGCCAGTCCACTTCCTGATCGTATTGCAATGCCGACCTCGCTTTTTGTCGTATGGGAAGTAGTCTGGAGAATACGGGGCTGAACCGCCCCTAGAAACTCGCAGGGCGGTAAAGTGCAGAGTGGTATGAATGACTGAACGTCAGTCGCGAGTAGTGGATTTTCGGCCAGCGATCACGGGAGGCTGGCCAACCAGTCGTCTACAAGCGCCAGAGCACGCGCATAATCGTAGGCCGTCAATGCGCGCTGCAGACTGCGGAACCGCTCCGGGGCCGCGGCTCGCAGGGCCGGGGCCGCCGCATTCAACAGGGGACGCGCGGCGGCATCGTCCTCGGCCAGCAGTGCGCGCAGCCGGTTCAATGCGCCGACGGCGTCACCTCCTGCCTGATGGCCGCTATCACCCGTACCCGTTGGGGCCGCTGGCGCCGGCACCTTCTCCAGCGCCGCCAGCAGCGGCAGCAGCAGGCGCGCGACATCCTGCAGCAACGCCTCCAACTGGGCGGTATCCGGCGCAGCCGTGCGGCAGGCCTGCTCCAGCGCGGCGGCCGCCTGCGACAGCCCCGTCGCCCCCACCGTAGCGGCGAGACCTTTCAGCGAATGTGCACTGCGCTGCGCCAGACGCCAGTCGTCCGCCTGTGCTGCCGTATTGAAGTCGTCGACAAACTGCGCCTGGTCCGTCGCAAATCCGTGCAGGATACGCAGGTACAGGCCGGTATTGCCCTGCAGCCGCTCCAGACCGGCGGCGGCATCAACACCGGGCAGCGCCAACACCTCCTCTGGCAAAGGCACGCCGTGAGCAGAACGGGTCAAGTTGCTGGAAGGCGCCTCCACAGGCTGGGCACCCTCCGCCGGCGTTATCCAGCGCGCCATTGTCGCCAGCATGACAGCCACATCAAGCGGTTTGCCGATGTGGTCATTCATCCCGACCGCTAGCACGCGCTCCCGGTCTCCCGACATGACGTTGGCCGTCATGGCAATAACCGGCAGCGCCTGCGTTGTCGGGTTGGCGCGTATACGGCGCGTGGCCTCATAGCCGTCCATCACCGGCATCTGGCAATCCATCAACACGCCGTCAAAGCGCTGCGCTTCCAGTAACTGCAGCGCCTCACGGCCGTCCCCCGCCAGCGTTACACGAATGCCGTAGCCTTCCAGCAATTCACGCGCCACATCCTGATTGACCAGATTGTCCTCGACCAGCAACACATGCGCACCGCGCAGGCGATCCACAGCCTGCTGCAGTTCACGCGTGCCGGACGCCAGTCGAGCGCCAGGCGGCGCGCTGCGCTCAACTGCCTGCACGACGGCGTCAAACAGCGCCAGAGGCGTCAGTGGCTTGGTCAGCAAGGCCGCAATGCTGGGCCCGCTGGCAGGCCCTTCAATCTGGTCGGCACTGAAATCCGACAGAACAATCACCGCAGGCATTGGCAACGACGTTGCATCGCCTTGCAGCTGACGCAAGACATCCAATCCGCTGACCGTGCCCAGTTTCCAGTCAAGCAGGACAACGGCGTAGGACGTATCCTGTGTGCTGCTTTGCAGTATTTCCACGGCTTCGGCGGCTTCAGCAGCAAAATCCACCCGGTGGCCGAATGCGCTCAGGTAACGACCGAGGATCTCCCGGGCATTGCGGTTGTCGTCCACCACCAGAACCCGCAACGGACGCTGCACGGGCGACAGGCTGGGCCGGGGATCCTCAACGCTGCAGGGGAACGTAAAGCGGAACACCGAGCCCACGCCGTATTCACTCTCTACCCAGATGTGCCCGCCCATCATGTCAACGAGGTTCTTGCAAATGGCCAGGCCAAGGCCGGAACCGCCATACTTGCGTGTGGTCGAGGGATCCGCCTGGGTAAATGCCTGAAACAACGCGGACTGCTGCTCCGTTGTCAATCCAATACCGGTATCTGACACACTGAACTGCAGCAGGAATTGCTTGTCATTGCGCTCGATAATCTCAACCGCGGCGATCACTTCACCACCGTCTTCAGTAAACTTCAGGGCGTTACTGCACAGGTTCACCAGAACCTGCCCGAGGCGCACCGGGTCACCCAGCAGAAGGCGCGGCAGATCGGCAGGCATGTTGAACAGGAACTCGATATTCTTCTCGGCCGCGCGCATTCCCGTTGTGTTTGCCAGACGCTCAAACACCTCATCCAGTGCAAAGGGAATCGTCTCCATGCTCAGCTTGCCCGCTTCAATCTTGGAGAAATCCAGAATGTCGTTAATGATCGACAGTAATGTCTTGGCGGAGAGTTCGATTTTGTTGATGTAGTCGCGCTGCCTGTCGTCGAGCTGGGTACGCAAGGCGAGGTGTGACATGCCTATAATGGCGTTCATCGGTGTGCGAATTTCGTGTGACATATTCGCCAGAAAGCTTGATTTGGCGGCGGTAGCAGCCTGCGCTGCATCACGTGCGCCTTCGAGTTCCTGATTGAGCAGGCGCTCCAGGTGGTGATTGATACGCACACCGGCGATGCGCGTGATACTTCCGCGTTCATCCCGCTCCACCACTTGACCAACATCGAGGAACCAGCGCCATTCTCCATCGGCGCACAGCTGCCGGTATTCACAGCGGTAGGTATCCGTGCGCCCCTCCAGGCAATCCGTGGCGAGCGTCGTCGCCCTGTCAATGTCATCAGGATGTATCAAGCGCACAACGGTATCTATGCCCCGCCGCAACGGCGACCAGACCTCATCGCTCTCGCGCAGATCAAGCGGTGCATAGGCCATTAGACGCGCGAAATTCTCGTTGACGATAAAGCGATCAGTCTCGGGGAAATATTCCCACAGCCCCAGATCAGCGGCTTCGGCAATCAGCAACAAACGCTGCTCACTTTCTTTCTGCTGCTGCTCTGCGCGCACGCGCGGCGTTATGTCAATGAGCGTACCGACCAGGGTTTCAACATTGCCATCTTCGTCAGACTCGGCGCGACCGGTCTCAAAGAGGAAACGGATTTCGCCAGCGCTATCCAGAATACGATAGGCCAGAGAGAAGCTTCGGTCTTCATCGATTGCTGCACTCACAACGTCGCTGACGCGACCGGTATCTTCCGGGTGAATGATGCTTGCGTAGCTGCGTACCGCATTGTTAATGAAGTCGCTTGCAGGGTATCCCGTGAGTTCCTGCACCGCATCGTTCATGTACAACATGGTCCAGTGTTCATCTATCAACGCACGGTAGACGGTGCCAGGAATGGTGGAAACGAGCCTGCTGTACTCCTGATCGCGCCGACTCAGCGCGCGCTGCATTGCCTTGCGCTCAGTGATATCACGCAGTGATGCAATAATCCGCAAGCGATCGCCCTCTCCCATCGGGTTGAGACTGATTTCGACCGGCACGATATGCCCATCGCTGTGCGCAGCCACCAACTCGCGTGCCTTGGCATTGCGCACCGAGCCCACGCGAGCCGCGTTGACAAATGCGTCACGCAGCGCGACATGCCCCTGACGCTGGGCCCGAGGCATGAGAATTTCGACGGGCTGGCCAATCATCTCCTCGGGGGTGTAGCCGAAGATCACCTGCGCACGACGGTTAACAAGCGTAATGCAGCCGTTGGCGTCAGTGATGACCAGTGCGTCTGGCGCCGCTTCCAATAAAGCCTCAAACTGCCGCTGCTTTTCCGTCTCCTGCTGCCTGGCCAGCTCCAGCTCAGTGACATCAAAATTAACGCCTGTCATGGAAATCGCCCTGCCGGCAGGATCGCAACGTACCTGACCGCGAGCATGCACATAGAGTGTACTGCCGTCCGTCCGCTGCATGCGATAATCAGCCTCCACCGGCGCTGCCGTTGTGACTGCCCGGCGCAATGCTGTCTGCAACGACGCACGATCATCCGGGTCCACGAGCGCCAGATACCATTCTGCATCCTTGCCCGCTTCTGCCCGGTCTACCCCCAGTTCGGCAAGAAAGGCGTCTTCCCAGGTCCAATGATCCGCAACGATGTCCCACTCGAAAATGAACGCACGCGCCGCACGTAACGATTCAGTGCGGCTCAGCTCGGCCGCATGAAGCTCAGCCAGAAGCCGGCGAGTTTCTGTCACGTCCTGCAACAAGCCAACATAGTGACTGATACCGCCGGCAGCATCGAAGACCGGTGCGATCACCTGGTCGCACCAGATCAGCCCCCCATCGCGGCTGCGGTTGACGATTTCGCTATGCCACACTTTCCCTGCGGATATGGTCCGCCACATATCCTTATAGTGTGCGGCATCCATCTTCCCGCTCTTCAGCAGGCCGGGGTCGCGTCCCGAGACGTCGGCTTCGGTATATCCGGTGAGACGGGTAAAGGCGGGATTGACGTACTCAATACGCCCACTGGTATCGGTAATCAGCACAGAAACCGGACTCTGCTCCACCGCAGAACCCACTGCGCGCATCTGGTCACCCTGCTCCCGCAGACGCTGCTGCAGATAGCGCCGTCCGCGCTCTGATAGCCACAAGACAAATGCCAGCATGCTGATAACGAGAATCGTGATTGCCAATGCCGTGGCGTAAACCAGGCGCTCCACCAAACGGTACTGTTGCAGTACCTCGGCGACATCAATCTCCGTTCCCACACCCATACCCACTTCCGGTGACCAGCTCCAGGCACCCATCACGGGAACGCCTCGGTAATCCCGGTAACCCCGTGTATCCACACCCGCTATCCCCGCGATCGCCTGACTGGCCATTCGCGTCAGCGGCCAGGCGGACGAGTCAGTTTGGGGCAGATCACCGGCCATCAGATCTACCCCTGGATCGTGCAGCTTCGGATGACCCCGGGAAGAGAAAATAGCCGGGTAACGCTCAGCGAGCCGCTGCATGCTCTCTGCGAAGCGCGAGCCGTTGAGCACCTCAGCTCGACGGTTGAAAATGAACGATTCACCAGAGTCACCCGCTCTGGCCCTTTGCAACAGCGCATTCAGTTCTGCGTGGTCAGCTGCCTCGAGGAGCAGGAACGCGAGACCGCCATGCGCCACTCTCAATGCCTGTAACAGTGCGAGATGGTTATCATGCTCAGCCCCCTCTCGATCGATGGCCAGTAGCAAAGGCCCACGCATGGAAGACGCCGTCTCGAGCGCCTGCGCTATGTGTTCGACATAGAAACCACTATCCGGAGCGAAGTCTGTACTGGCGGCAAGCACCTCACCCTCGCCATCGAACACAATGAAATAGGCTTGCCTGAGGCTTGGGTGCACGTTGAGCAGCGCCTGCAGTCTGGCCGTCGACTGCTTTGTGTTGCGCTGCATTGGGCTGGCCACCAACTCCCCAATAACCTGCTGGATGTCCCCGCTTTGGAGCAGGTCCCTCAGGTAGACAAGCTGTCGTTCGAACCAGAGTTCCAGCCCCGAGCGCACGCCACTGTTAATAGAGGTGAGAATAAGCGCCTGGGCACTGCGGGCCTCGGACTCGAGACGTTGCAGTGTGGCTTGCGCAGCGAGCACCGTAATGCTGAGAAACAGGACGGCAACGCCGTATACCGCAAAGCGAAAGCGGACACCAGAAAAGAGGATCAGCTGTCGCTGGGGGCTCACGCCCCTCAACAAAAAGAGTAGAAGTGTTACGACCAGCGCAACAAGACCTGCGAGGCCCACAAGAAGTAACAGGGAGTCTCCCATGAGATTAAACGACGGGAGCGGCTCGGCAGACAGCATGTCCGGCCACAGAAGCAAGAGACAACACAACCGGGTGAGCAATACCCGTGAGGGAGACAACCAATGCATTGAGGGCCTACTCTCGTGCAGGACGAATGGCGCCGTCCTCCCGATAGCGGCTGCGCACCAGTTCAATCTCGGGAATACAGTCGAGGAAGCAATCAACCAGGTGAGGGTCAAAGTGACGGCCCGACTGCCCCACGATCCAGTCCAGCGCTGTTTGCAAAGGCCATGCTTCCTTGTAGGGTCGCTTGCTGGTCAGTGCGTCGAACACATCTGCCAGGGCGACGATGCGTCCGACACGCGGAATAGCCTCGCCCGAGAGACCCTTTGGATAACCGCTGCCATCCCACTTTTCATGATGCGACAGGGCCACGGTCGACGCCATCGCCAGCAGGCCGGACCCCTGCGGGTCGCCAAGGATTTCCGCCCCGATCGCGGAGTGAGTCTTCATGATTTCCCACTCCGCTGGCGTCAGCTTGCCCGGTTTCCGCAGAATGCTGTCCGGTATCCCAATCTTGCCAAGATCATGCATCGGCGCGGCGTTCAGGAGCAAGTCTGCGTCACCCTGGTCCATCCCGGCCGCAAGGCCTATCAAGCGTGAATAGTGACTCATGCGAATCACGTGCAGGCCGGTTTCATTATCCTTGTATTCCGCCGCGCGCCCTAGGCGCTGGATGATCTGCAGCCGTGTGTCGTTGAGCTGCACCGTGCGCTGACGCACCTTGCGCTCAAGCTCCTGATTCTGGTCGTACAGCGCCAGGTGGGTACGCACACGGGCGAGCACCAGGGGCGGGCTTACCGGCTTGGTAATGTAATCCACGGCACCCAGCTCGAAGCCGCGCAGTTCATCCTTGGGATCAATACTGGCGGTGGCAAAAATGACGGGGATATGGCGGGTGGTGTAGTCTTCCTTGAGCCGGCGGCAGACCTCGAAGCCGTCCATTTCCGGCATCATGATATCGAGCAGAATAATATCGGGCGGTGTACGACGCACGATCTCAAGCGCCCGTGTACCCCGCGTTGCCACCTTCACCTGGTAGCTATCACGCAATACCTCAGAGAGAACATCCAGGTTCTCCGGCATGTCGTCGACAACCAGCACTGTCTTCCTGTGGTTCTCTGTAGCCACGTAACTCCCTGGGACTTGCCTGCGAGCCTCGTCTGACAGTGTAGACTATGCGGCGTATTGTGCACCCCGCAGCGGGCTGTTCCGTACCTTATACCTGTGCCAGTTCACGCGCAATCACCGCCCTGACCAGGGGGTTGAACGGGAAGCCGATGTGGCTCGCCGGCACCGCCACGTTGCGCACCCAGCGCGCGTCAGCCTCACACTGGGCGATATCGCGCCCAACGATGCCATCCGTCTTGCTGTAGAGCGCCAGTACCGGCACCTGCAATTCACCCTGGTAGGCATGCTGCACCCAGCGCCGGATGCCTTCTTCATCCGCCGGACCCGGGTTGCGGCCGCTCATCACGCGGTACAGCGCTGTACCGCGGGGATCCCCGTAGGGCGTACCCAGGGTGATCACGCGGCGTAACCATTCGGGGTGCCGATGTGCCAACGCCACCGCCACAAGCCCGCCCAGGCTCCAGCCTATCAGCGTGACCTTGCGCCCGGTGCGCTCGAATTCACTTTGCACCAACGCCGCAACGCGGCTTTCGGTTTCGCTGCGTGCCGCAAGTGCAGCCTCAAGGCTGGCTGCGCGATCTCCGCCCCCGTGCCGTCCCAGACCCCAGGGCATGGCGTTGTAACCCTGTGCATTGAGAAAGTTGCGCAGGCCCGCCGTGGAGGCATCGGCCGCCATGAACCCGGGCAACACGATGATACTGTGACCATCGCCCCTGGGCAGGCGCCGCAGCAGAGGGCGCAGCAAGGCACTGCCGCCCATTTCGAGGAAGACGCGCCCCACCTCGGTGACACTGTGACGAATAAGTGGCGGTCGCGGGGGCGGATTTACGTTGGCTACTGACATGGCTTGGATACCTCACTTATACGTGGGTTATACGCCCCGGGTTATGGGCGGATCATCTCGCCTACGGTTCAATCACGCGGCCGGCCTGCCGCCGGCTGATGTGGCCACAGTCGTAAAGCCAACGCAGTGTATCGTAAAGGCTGTCCTGCAGGGGGCGGAAGCAAAACGCCAGCTCCCGTTCCACGCGCGAGTTGTCAAGCGGCACCCAGCGTGTTGCGTACTCCATGGCCTCCAGGCCGAACGGCAGATCAACCGGCAAACGACCACTCAGCCGGTCATAGAGGCGCCCACTGAGACGGGCCGCCAGGCCGGGCATCGGCACCGTGAGCAACCGTCGCCCGGTAATCTCCTGCAGGTTCTCGGCCACCTCCCGCCAGTCGAGATAATGTCCTCCCAGCACATAGCGATTACTCGGCGCCGGGGATTCCAGCAGCCTGCGATGCACCTCGGCAATGTCGCGCACGTCGACATACTGCGTGCCGGACGAAGTGATCGGGATGATGCCTTTCAACAACATCTGCAGACCCTGGTGCGGCTCGGTGAGACCGGGGTCATCCGGGCCGATCACCTGCGCCGGGTACGTGATCTGCACCGCTGCCCCCTCCGCCTGCAAGCCCCGCACATACTCCTCGCAAGCCACTTTCGAGCGCCCGTAGGCATTGCGTGCCTGCCCGGGTGGCGAGTCTTCGGTCAGCGTGTCGGCCTGCGGGTCATACAGCGCCGTCACACTGGAGACGTGGATGACCCGCTTGATGCCGCGCTCCACCGCGCCGCCGATCACCAGGCGGGTGCCTTCGACGTTGGTGCGCCAGACGCGCTCTGCATCCGCCGCATGGGTAGAGACCATCGCCGCCGAATGCACCACGGCATCACAGCCGTCGAGGGCACGCGCGACCTGCGTCGCGTCCGTCACATCGCCGCGCACAAACTGTTGCACACGATCCTCGCCAAAAAGGGTCAGCATCTTGTCGACGCTGCGCACCAGCAGGCTCACCTCATGCCCTTCGGCCAACAGTGCCTGCGCCGTGTGATAGCCCACAAAGCCGGTGGCACCGGTAATCATGACCCGCATCTCAGCGCTCCGCCCCGGGGCGGGATTTCGGCCGCGCCTTGGCGCCTGCCCGGGGACTGGCCCGCGAGGCCTTCACCCGTGGCGTTTTCGCCGCAGGTTGTGCCTTGCGAGTGCCTTTCGCCGGCGCCCTGGTGGCTGACGCCGCCTTCCTGCTTGCCGGCGCCGCCTTGGGGACCTGTGCCAGCAATTCCTCGAAGGAGGCTTCCAGGCACGCCACATAGTTAGCCGGATCGGGGAGCATCTCGCGACAGGCGGTGAATGACAGCGTGATGGTGCCCTGCCGGTTCTGCACGGCGCTATAGACCACGTGAAACAGGCCGATGCTGGGCAGCAGCGGACCCAGGCTCAGGGCATCCACCAGCCGGGCGCCGCAGAAATACTGTTGAAACGGCGGCCCGGGTACGTTGGTCACCACCGTATTGAACATGACCGACGATTCGGTGAGCCCGGTAGCCGACGCCAGGCGCAGCGCCAGTGCCAGCAGGTTGCCCGGCACCAGGTCTGTCAACTCCAGTGCCAGCTTGGGGCCCACGGCGGCCGCATAGGCTTTGGCCTGGCGACTTTCCTGATTGATCGCGCGCAGTCGCTGCACGGGATCTTCGACATCACTGCACAGCCCCACGCCCATGAAGCCGACCATATTGCCCCCGGCCATCTGCTCTTCCGGCGTGCGGACATCAATCGGGCAACCGGCCACCATGCCGTTGGTGGGCAACTCGTCGCGCGCCTGCAGGTAGCGACGCAGCCCCCCCGACACCACGGCGAGCATAACGTCGTTGATGGTACTGCCGGGGCACAGCTGGCGGAGGCTGCGCACCGCCTCAAAGTCAAAGCGTGCCGCGTCAACCGCCCGGTGCGGCGAAATACG
>Ga0207876_1000126_pt1 | contig 37423 bp, 26 predicted proteins | sample MalvirmetaMSP146_FD_184237 | JGI IMG/M metagenome (GOLD analysis project Ga0207876, IMG submission 184237) | Marine viral communities from the Deep Pacific Ocean - MSP-146 (SPAdes) | ecosystem: Environmental > Aquatic > Marine > Oceanic | place: Pacific Ocean | collected 2011-07-10
CCTCGGCCACCAGCCGGGAGTCGATTACCTTGGTATCCGCTTCACCACAGAAAGGACAATGCATACTCAGAAGCTCCTGCAAACCATCGGGCCAGGCAACAAGGCCTGCCCGAGGGCGCAATCAGGCTATTTAGCCGGCGTAAACCGGGAACCGCGAACACAGGCCTTCAACCTGCTCACGAACCCGGTCATTAACGGATTCATCTTCCAGGCTATCCAGGATATCGCACATCCAGCCAGCCAGATCGCGACACTCGGACTCTCCGAAACCACGAGTGGTCACCGCGGGCGTACCGATGCGCAGGCCGGAGGTGACGAACGGCGAACGCGGATCGTTAGGTACTGCGTTCTTGTTCACGGTGATGTGCGCTCGGCCCAGGGCTGCGTCTGCATCCTTACCGGTGATGTCCTGTTTGATCAGGCTGACCAGGAACAGGTGATTCTCTGTACCACCGGAAATCACATCGAATCCGCGGGACACAAACACCTCAGCCATGGCCTTGGCATTCTTGATCACCTGTTTCTGATACACCTTGAACTCGTCGCTCATGGCTTCCTTGAAACAAATCGCCTTGGCAGCAATAACGTGCATCAAGGGGCCGCCCTGGCCGCCAGGGAATACAGCGGAGTTAAGCTTTTTCTGCAAGTCGGCATCGTCACAGGCCAGGATCAAACCACCACGGGGGCCACGCAGGGTCTTATGGGTAGTCGTCGCAACCACGTGGGCATGAGGTACCGGGTCTGGATAAACACCAGCAGCCACAAGACCTGCCACGTGGGCCATGTCCACAAACAGATAGGCGTCAACCTTATCGGCAATCGCGCGGAATCGGGCAAAGTCCAGCTCCTGGGAGTAGGCTGAGAAACCGGCGATGATCATCTTGGGTTTGTGCTCAACGGCAAGGCTTTCCACCTCATCGTAATCGATCAGCCCCGTGTCCGGGTTCAGGCCATACTGGACGGCGTTGTAGATCTTGCCGGAGAAGTTGACGCTGGCACCATGGGTCAGGTGCCCACCATGGGCCAGGCTCATGCCCAGAACCGTATCACCCGGCTTGAGCAGCGCCATGAATACGGCAGAGTTGGCCTGTGAGCCGGAATGCGGCTGCACATTGGCGTAGGCAGCACCAAACAATTCTTTGGCCCGGCTGATGGCCAGGTCCTCGGCGATGTCGACAAACTCACAGCCGCCGTAATAACGTTTGCCGGGATAGCCTTCGGCATACTTGTTGGTCAGCGCACTACCCTGGGCTTCCATCACCCGGGGGCTGGTATAGTTCTCAGACGCGATCAGCTCGATATGAGCCTCCTGGCGTTTCTCTTCCGCCTGAATGGCGTTCCAGAGCTCGTCGTCAAAACCGGCGATTTTCATATCACGATTAAACATGGATGCGCTGCCCCTATGTGCTTAGCTGCCCGAAAAAATGGGCCGCTATTCTATCTTACAAATGGGTAAAAAATCACCCTTTATGCCGTCCGCAGATACCGACACGCCGCCGCCTGCGCTTTTTGCTCAATTGCTATCCCCGGTTGGTTTCGATACCTTACTCGGTCAATATTCATTGGTTGCGGCTACTAGCTATTGGCGTTACGGCCATCGGTCAGGGCGATCCGGGATACGCTGTGAATACGTCCCTGTACGCTCGACAAAATCATCCTTGATTTTGACGATCCCGGATCGCCCTGACCGACGGCCTTAGTCAGACACCATCAGTAATTCCGACACTTACACTCGCAAGAAGGATTCCGACACATGGCGCAATACGTATACACCATGAACCGCGTGGGCAAGGTGGTTCCGCCCAAGCGTGAAATCCTCAAAGACATTTCCCTGAGCTTTTTCCCAGGCGCGAAAATCGGCGTACTGGGCCTGAACGGCGCTGGTAAATCTACGTTGCTACGCATTATGGCCGGTATCGACCAGGATTACATTGGTGAGGCCCGCCCCCAACCCGGCATCAACGTCGGCTACCTGCCCCAAGAACCGGAACTGGACGACGCCAAGACCGTCAAGGAAATCGTCGATGAGGCGGTCTCGGGCGTCCATAACGCACTGGCGGAGCTGGATCAGGTCTATGCCGCCTATGCCGAGCCGGATGCCGACTTTGATGCCCTCGCCAAGAAACAGGGCGAACTGGAAGCCTTTATACAGGCTTCCGACGGCCACGATATTGAGCGCAAGATGGAAGTGGCGGCCGATGCCCTTCGCCTGCCGGCCTGGGACGCCATGGTAAAAAACCTCTCCGGCGGTGAGCGCCGCCGCGTGGCGCTTTGCCGTCTGCTGCTGTCCAGCCCGGACATGCTGTTGCTGGACGAGCCCACCAACCACCTGGATGCCGAATCTGTAGCCTGGCTGGAACGCTTCCTGCACGACTACACCGGCACCGTGGTTGCCATCACCCACGACCGCTACTTCCTGGACAACGTGGCCGGCTGGATTCTGGAGCTGGATCGTGGTCAGGGCATTCCGTTTGAGGGCAACTACAGCCAATGGCTGGAGAACAAGGAAAAACGCCTGGAAGTTGAAGCCAAACAGGAAGCATCTCGCCAGAAGACCATCAAACACGAGCTGGAATGGGTGCGCAGCAACGCCAAAGGCCGTCAGTCCAAGAGCAAGGCCCGCCTGGCCCGCTTCGAAGAAATGAGCTCCCAGGAATTCCAGAAGCGCAACGAAACTAACGAACTATACATCCCACCTGGCCCTCGCCTGGGCGACAAGGTGATTGAGATTGATGGTATCAGCAAGTCCTTCGATGACCGTCTGCTTTACGAAGACGTGTCGCTAAGCGTTCCCCCGGGTGCGATTGTCGGCATCATCGGCGGCAACGGTGCAGGCAAGTCCACGCTGTTCCGGATGATTGGCGACTACGACAAACCGAACTCCGGCACCATCACCGTGGGTGAAACCGTCAAGCTGGCCTACGTGGACCAGATGCGGGACCTGAACGGCGACAACACCGTCTGGGAAGAGCTCAGCGACGGCAACGATATTATCAAGATCGGTAACTACGAAACCCCGTCACGAGCCTATGTAGGTCGTTTCAACTTCAAGGGCTCCGACCAGCAGAAGCGTGTGGCCGACTTGTCGGGCGGTGAACGCAACCGCCTGCACCTGGCGAAACTGCTCAAGGAAGGTGGCAACGTGCTGCTGTTGGACGAACCGACCAACGACCTCGACGTGGAAACCCTGCGTGCCCTGGAGGAAGCCCTGCTCAACTTCCCAGGCTCCGCTTTGGTGATCTCGCACGACCGCTGGTTCCTGGACCGTGTGGCCACTCACATCCTGGCGTTCGAGGACGATGGTGAAGTGGTCTACTTCGAAGGCAACTTCAGCGAATACGATGAAGATCACAAGAAGCGGAAGGGCGACTCTGCCATGGTGCCCCAGCGCATGAAGTATAAGAAGCTGGCCTGATGGCAAAAGCAAAAACCGCCTATGTCTGCTCCGAATGCGGTGCGGATTATTCAAAGTGGCAGGGGCAATGCACCGCCTGCCAGGCCTGGAATACGATCAGCGAGGTCCGCGGCATCAGTGGCGGCAACGCCAAGGGTGCCCGCGGCGCCCGCTTTGAGGGCTTTGCGGGCAGTCTCTCAGAGGTAAAAAGCCTTGACGACGTCAGCCTTGCCGAACAGCCGCGCATCAGCTCCGGCATGCAGGAGTTTGACCGCGTTCTGGGCGGCGGGCTTGTGGAAGGTTCCGCCATCCTGATGGGCGGCCATCCGGGCGCTGGTAAGAGCACCCTCTTGCTTCAGGCGGTCTGCCACCTGGCGTCCAGCGTTCCAGCCCTGTACGTCACAGGCGAGGAATCGCTGCAGCAGGTCGCCATGCGCGCCAAGCGTCTGGGGCTGCCCACCAAAGATTTGAAGATGCTCTCGGAAACGAGTGTCGAGCGGGTCATGCAGGTTGCCGAGGCTGAAAAGCCGCGCATTCTGGTGGTGGACAGTATCCAGGTTATGCATGTCGCCGAGTCGGAATCCGCTCCAGGCAGTGTCTCCCAAGTTCGCGAAAGCGCAGCTTACCTGACCCGCTTTGCCAAGCAGACCGGCACCATTCTATTCCTGGTGGGCCACGTTACCAAGGATGGCAGCCTGGCTGGGCCGAAAGTACTGGAGCATATGATCGACTGCTCCATCCTGCTGGAAGGCTCCAGCGATAGCCGTTACCGCACCCTGAGGGGCATCAAGAACCGCTTTGGCGCGGTTAACGAACTGGGCGTGTTTGCGATGCTGGAACAGGGCCTGAAGGAAGTGAAGAACCCCAGTGCCATCTTCCTGAACCGCGGCGAGGAGGCAGCTCCCGGCAGCGTGGTGATGGTGGTCTGGGAAGGCACTCGGCCTATGCTGGTGGAGATTCAGGCGCTGGTGGATATGGCCCAGGGGGGATATCCGAGACGCGTTGCTGTGGGCCTGGATCAGAACCGGCTGGCGATGCTGCTGGCGGTGCTGCATCGCCATGGTGGCATGCATGTGTCGGATCAGGATGTGTTTGTGAATGTGGTGGGCGGCGTGAAGGTTAACGAGACCAGTGCGGATTTGGCGCTGCTTGCGGCCATCGTGTCGTCCTTCCGCGACCGTGCCCTGCCTCAGGATCTGGTGATCTTTGGTGAGGTTGGCCTTTCTGGTGAGATTCGGCCGGTGCCCAGTGGCCAAGAGCGCATTTACGAAGCTGCCAAGCATGGGTTTACCCGCGCTTTGGTGCCTAAGTCTAATGCGCCTCGTAAGGCTATTGAGGGGATGAAGGTTATTCCCGTGACCAAGCTTAGTGATGCGTTGTCGGCTTTGGAGGAGCTTTGAGACTTGGTTTCTAGCCTGGTTTTTTGGTGCCGGGCAGGATTGGAAGGGCCTTTCCAAAAAACGCTTCAAGCACATCCATGTGCGCTTGGGCTCCGCCATCCATGGCTCCGCACATTTTTGGAAAGGCCCTTCCAATCCCGCCTGCAAACCTGGCAGTTTTCTCCGGAATTAATCAATCAAATGCGCAAACTCTCTCTCCAGCAACGCCTGATCGCCAAGATTCAACTCTACCAGTCGTTTTAAATGGGTAGCGCTCTCAAGATCAATGTACTGGCACTTGAACCCCAGCCGCTCTTTCTCAATATGCCGTAACTCCACTGCCATCACGATTCCAGTCTCATGATCGTCAAGATGGATTATTACTTCACAGGGCTGTTTCAGCGGCACATTCCACCCCTCTGGCCGTTTTACCAGTACACCCTTCAGTGAAATATCCAGCACTTCACTGACCCACACTTCATCCTGCCAATGCAGCTCGCATTCGGCATCGAAGGAGATTCTGTGGAAACGGCGTTTTTCGGGAGCTTTTGCGGCCAACGGGTGCCTCCTGTTGAGCGGTCATGTTTGATATGACTATAGACCGCACAGGAGGTTCTATCTAGCGCTATTACTAAACAACGAAGATCTTCGGAGCGTTAACGCGAATGTGCGAAAAAGGGTGGTTGCCGGGCCGTTCCAAAACCGTGGAGCGCCAAGGATGGCGCGACCGAGCCCTACATGGACGTATTTACGGGCGTGTTTTGGAAAGCCCCAACAACCGCCCGCCACTCCCAACCATCAGTCTTGCAGGTGATACTCCGGACTCAGCTCAGTCACCGCACGGATAAACGCCCCGGCATGCTCCGGGTCAACGTCCGGGGTGATGCCATGCCCGAGGTTGAAGATGTGGCCGGGGCCGGTGCCGTAGCGGGACAGGATATCCGCTACTTCCTGGCGAATACGCTCGGGCGGCGCGTACAGCATGGCCGGATCCATATTGCCCTGCAGGGCAACCTGATCGCCAATGCGAGCACGGGCGCTGCCAATATCCGTGGTCCAGTCCAGACCGACCGCGTCAGCACCGGATTCCGCAATCGACTCCAACCATTGGCCGCCGTTTTTGGTGAACAGGATCACCGGCACACGGCGACCGTCATTTTCACGAATCAGGCCGGCGACGATTTTCTTCATGTAATTCAGGGAAAACTCCTGGTACGCCCAACTGCTCAGCACACCGCCCCAAGTATCAAAAATCTGGACCGCCTGAGCACCGGCGCGAATCTGGCCATTGAGATAATCAATCACCGAGTCCGCCAGGTGATCCAGCAACTGATGCATCACCTCCGGCTGGCCGTACATCAGCTTCTTGGCCTCGCGGAAATCCTTGGAGGAGCCACCTTCAATCATGTAAGTGGCAAGCGTCCAGGGGCTGCCAGAGAAGCCGATCAGCGGAACGCTGCCATTGAGCGCGCCACGGATGGTGGACACTGCATTCATCACATAATCCAGGTCTACTTCCGCATTGATCTTGGGCAACGCGGCTACATCTGCAGCAGAGCGGACAGTGTTGCGGAATTTCGGGCCCTCGCCGGTTTCAAAGTACAGGCCCAGCCCCAGTGCATCAGGAATAGTAAGGATGTCTGAAAACAGGATGGCAGCGTCCAGAGGGAAACGCTCCAGTGGCTGCAACGTCACCTCACAGGCCAATGGTGTGTTCTTGCACAGACTGAGAAAATCGCCGGCTTTCGCCCGGGTCGCGCGGTATTCTGGCAGGTATCGGCCTGCCTGACGCATCATCCATACCGGTGTGCGATCAACGGGCTGACGCATCAGCGCACGCAGGAAACGGTCGTTTTTCAGCTCGGTCATAGCATTCCCAGTCTGCTGTCTGTCAAAAGTTAGGAGGGCAATGATACCCGGTTTGTGGCAATAAAAAAGGGCGGCCCGCCATCCGCAAGCCGCCCTTCTCGTCCAGATAAAACCGGAGGCTATCAGATATCCAGGTAATCCATGATACCTTCCGCCGCCTGGCGGCCCTCCCAGATAGCCGTTACGACCAGATCCGAACCACGGACCATATCGCCACCGGCGAATATCTTGGGGTTGCTGGTCTGGAAGCCGAACTCCACTTCCTCCGGGGCGCTGACACGGCCAGAGTCGTCGGTGTTTACCTTCAGCTCGTCAAACCAGTCGGCCGGGCTTGGGCGGAATCCGAAAGCTACCAGAACCGCATCGGCCGGAATCACTTCTTCACTGCCAGCGACCACTTCCGGACGACGACGCCCGTTTTCGTCAGGCTCGCCGAGGCGAGTCTGAACCACCTTGACCCCCTCAACCCGGTCTTCGCCAATAATAGCGATCGGTTGACGGTTGAACATGAACTTAACGCCTTCTTCCTTGGCGTTGGACACTTCCCGGCGCGAACCCGGCATGTTCTGCTCGTCACGACGGTAGGCACAGGTAACACTCGCTGCCTGTTGACGAATCGAGGTGCGGTTGCAGTCCATGGCGGTATCGCCGCCACCGAGCACAACCACTCGCTTGCCTTTCATGTCGATGAAATCGTCGGCGTCTTTCTCAAACCCAAGACGACGATTCACGTTCGAGACCAGGAACGGCAGTGCATCGTGAACGCCAGGCAGATCTTCGCCCGGGAAACCGCCTTTCATGTATGTGTACGTTCCCATGCCCATAAAGACAGCGTCGTACTCTTCGAGGATATCCGCCATCATTACGTCTTTGCCTACCTCAGTGGAAAGGCGGAACTCCACGCCCATTTCCTCAAAGACTTTGCGGCGGCGAGTCATCACAGACTTTTCAAGCTTGAATTCAGGGATACCGAAAGTCAGCAGGCCGCCGATTTCCGGATAGATATCGAAAACCACCGGTTTTACACCATTGCGCACCAGAACGTCGGCACAGCCAAGGCCAGCAGGACCGGCACCAATCACCGCCACTTTTTTGTCTGTCCATTTGACGGCAGACACATCCGGCTTCCAGCCCAGAGCAAAGGCTGTGTCGGTAATGTATTTTTCCACTGACCCGATGGTTACTGCGCCGTAGCCGTCGTTCAGGGTACAGGCCCCTTCACACAGCCGATCCTGCGGACAGACGCGGCCGCAGACTTCAGGCAGGGAATTGGTCTGGTGACAGAGCTCCACAGCCCTCATGATGTTGCCTTCGGACACCAGTTTCAGCCAGTTCGGGATGTAGTTGTGTACCGGGCACTTCCACTCACAATACGGATTGCCGCACTCCAGGCAGCGATGCGACTGTGACGCAGCATGATCCTGGGTGTATGGGTGATAGATTTCACCAAACTCTTTTTTGCGCTTCTTTGCCGGTACTTTTTTCGGGTCGACACGCCCTACTTCGACAAACTGGAAGTCGTTACTCAGTCGTTCTTTCATTGTGACGCTCTCATCAGACTCAATTTCGACGCGGGCGCTGCCTCACCGGCAACGCCCTCAACCTGTTTCAACCGCCTTTACTCGGGACGTGCCCGGGTGCTGGCCAGCAGGCTGCGAAGGTTCGCCGCCTTGGGCTTGACCAGCCAGAAGCGGCCAATGTAATCATCGAAATTGTCAAGAATATGCTCTGCCCACTCGCTCGCGGTTTCAGAAATGTGCTCGCGGACCACACCGCGCAGGTGATTACGGTAGGACTCCATTTCCTCGCTGGATATCCGCTGAATCTCCACCAGCTCATGGTTGTACTTATCCACGAAGGTGTTGTTCAAATCCAGCACGTAGGCAAAACCACCCGTCATGCCGGCACCGAAGTTGTGACCGGTGCTGCCAAGAACCGTGATCAGGCCGCCCGTCATGTATTCACAACAGTGATCGCCCACACCTTCTACCACCGCATGGGCGCCGGAGTTACGAACACCGAAACGCTCACCGGCGGTGCCAGCGGCAAACAATTTGCCACCGGTTGCACCGTAAAGACAGGTATTACCTACAATCGAGGTGTCCTGGGTTTTGAAGTCGCTTCCGGCAGGCGGCCGAATCACCAGCTTGCCACCGGTCATGCCTTTGCCGACATAGTCGTTGGCGTCCCCTTCCAGAAGCAGATTAAGTCCGCCCACGTTCCAGACACCGAAGCTCTGGCCGGCGGTGCCAGCCAGATCCAGAGTGATGGGTGCCGAAACCATGCCCTGATTGCCGTGCAACTGGGCAATCTCACCCGACAGGCGAGCGCCAATCGACCGATCACAGTTTGTGACTCGGTAAGACCAGTTACCACCGGCCTTTTCAGCTATTGCCTCCGCAGTGTCTTTCACCATCTGCTCGGCAAGTTTGCCTTCGTCAAACGGATGATTACGCTCCACCTGACAGGTATTGGGCTTGTCCGCCGGAATGTGGTCGTTTGACAACAGACGCGTCAGATCCAGCTTCTTCTGGCGTGGGGTGTCGCCGGGCAGACGCTCCAACAGATCTACACGTCCCACCAGTTCCTCCAGGTTGCGAACGCCCAGTCTGGCCATCCACTCCCGGGTCTCGGTCGCCACGAACCGGAAGAAGTTCATGGCCATTTCAACCGTGCCCTTGAAGTGTTCCTCCCGCAGGTGCTCGTTCTGGGTCGCGACGCCGGTGGCGCAGTTGTTCAAGTGACAGATACGCAGGTACTTACAACCCAGGGCCACCATTGGAGTAGTGCCGAAACCGAAGCTTTCAGCGCCGAGGATGGCACCCTTGACCACGTCCAGACCGGTCTTGATACCGCCATCGGTCTGCAAGCGGATCTTGCCCCGCAGGTCGTTGGCACGCAGCGCTTGCTGAGTTTCACTCAGGCCCAGCTCCCAGGGCGAACCGGCGTAACGGATGGAGGTCAAAGGGCTGGCCGCCGTACCACCGTCGTAGCCGGAAACCGTAATCAGGTCCGCATAGGCTTTCGCCACTCCGGCTGCGATGGTGCCTACACCAGGCTCGGATACGAGTTTTACGGAAACCAGCGCACTCGGATTAACCTGCTTGAGATCAAAGATCAACTGCGCCAGATCCTCGATCGAATAGATATCGTGGTGCGGTGGTGGCGAAATCAGCGTCACACCGGGCACTGAATAACGCAGGCGGGCGATCAGGTCATTGACCTTGCCACCAGGCAACTGACCGCCTTCTCCCGGCTTGGCACCCTGTGCCACCTTGATCTGCATGACATCGGCGCTGCGAAGGTACTCTGCGGTGACGCCGAAGCGGCCAGAAGCCACCTGCTTGATCTTGGAACGTTTCTCCGTGCCATAACGGGCCGGATCTTCCCCACCCTCTCCGGAATTTGATCGCCCCCCCAGAGTGTTCATGGCCACTGCCAGGGCTTCGTGAGCCTCCGGGGAAAGCGCACCAAGAGACATGGCTGCAGAGTCGAAGCGCGGGAATATATTTTCCACCGGCTCAACTTCCGACAAATCAATGGCTTTAATGTCCTTGCGGAATCCCAGCAGATCCCTCAGCGTGGAAACAGGGCGTTCGTTTACCAGCCCCGCGTACTCCATATACTGGCCGTAATCACCACTGGTTACGGCTTCCTGCAGCTTACCAACGACATCCGGATTGAAAGCGTGGTACTCCTGGCCGTGGACGTACTTCAACAGACCGCCCTGGGTGATGGGTTTGCGATGTTTCCAGGCCACGGCCGCCAGCTGTTCCTGATCCTGTTGGAAATCAAAGAAACCGGCGCCCTGGATACGGCTGGGAACACCTTTGAAACACAGATCCACCACGTCGTCCGCCAGGCCAATCGCCTCAAACAGCTGTGCCCCCCGGTAGGAGGTAATGGTGGAGATTCCCATTTTGGACAGGATCTTCAGTAAGCCCTTGTTGATGCCCTTGCGATAGTTATTCTTCGCATCGATGGGGTCCATCATCAATTCGCCGGTGCGGATCAGGTCGTTAAGCACCTGGTACGCCAGGTACGGATAGACCGCCGTAGCACCAAAGCCAAACAGCACAGCAAACTGGTGCGGATCGCGGGCCCAGCCGGTCTCAACCAGGATATTGGAATCACAACGGAGGCCTTTCTTGACCAGGTGATGGTGAACGGCACCGGTTGCCATCATGGCATTGACCGGCAGCTCACCCTCTTTCAGGTCCTTGTCGGTCAGGATCAGTATGACCTTGCCACTACGGACTGCCTGCTCAGCTTCGTCACACACGGTACGCACGGCCTGCTCAAGCCCCAACTCCGGACTGTAGCTCATGTTGATACGAGCAACTTCGAATCCGGGCCGATCATTGTTGGCAATCTTCAGGTATTTGGCCGGCGAGAGCACCGGTGTTGTCAGTATGATTCGGTTGGCGTGCTCCGGCGTTTCTTCAAACACGTTACGTTCCGCGCCAATGCACGTCTCCAGGGACATCACAATGGATTCCCGGAGTGGATCAATGGCCGGGTTGGTCACCTGGGCAAATTTCTGACGGAAGTAGTCCGCCACATGCCGGACGCGGCTCGACAGCACAGCCATGGGAGTATCGTCGCCCATGGAGCCTACGGCTTCCTGGCCGTTTTCCGCCAGCGGGCGCAGTACCTGATCGCGCTCCTCATAAGACACCATGAACATCTTCTGGTGAATATGGAGTTCGTCTGACTGCATCAGCTTGAAGTCAGGCGTGTCCTGATTCAGCGTGGTCTCCACCCGTAGGGAATTCTCCCGCAGCCAGCGCTTGTAGGGCTGCGCCGACTTCAGGCGATTATCCACGTCTTTCGTGTGCAGGACTTCGCCGGACTCGGTATCAATAGCAAGCATTTGCCCCGGACCCACACGCCCCTTGGCCACCACGTCTTCGGGCTTATAGTCATAGGTGCCGATCTCGGACGCCAGAGTAATGAAATCGTCTTTGGTGATAACCCAGCGAGCCGGGCGAAGTCCGTTCCGATCCAGCATACAGACGGCATAGCGACCGTCGGAGAGAACCAGGCCAGCTGGCCCATCCCACGGCTCCATATGCATGGAGTTGTACTCATAGAATGCCCGCAACTCGGAATCCATGGTATCCACATTCTGCCAGGCAGGCGGAATCATCATTCTCACGGCACGGAACAGGTCGACACCACCGGCCAGCAGCACTTCCAGCATGTTATCCATGCTGGAGGAATCAGAGCCCGTCAGGTTAACCAGCGGCTGCAGCGTCTGTAGGTCCGGCAGTTCCGGTGCGCTGAACTTGGCGGCACGGGCAATCGCCCAGTTACGGTTGCCGTCAACGGTATTGATCTCGCCATTGTGGGCGAGATAGCGGAACGGCTGCGCCAGTGGCCAACGCGGCATGGTGTTGGTGGAAAAGCGCTGGTGGAAGACACAGATAGCGGTCTGCAGGTCCGGATCACCCAGGTCCTTGTAGAAGTTCGCCAGGTCTGCCGGCATCATCAGGCCCTTGTAGGCCAGAGTGCGGTGGGACAGGCTGCAGATATAGAATTCGGAGTCATCGGCCATGTCCCGCTCAGCGTGACGGCGACCCACAAACAGCGCAATGGCGAATTCCTGCTCGGTTTTACCGGCGGGAACCACAAACATTTGCTCTATCCATGGCAAACAGTCGAGCGCCATCGGCCCCAGGCAGCTGTCGTCCGTAGGCACTTTGCGCCAACCCATGATTTCCAATCCCTGCTCTGCCAGGCGCTTTTCCACTGCAGCACGGCCAGCAGCGGCCTTGTTCTCGTCCGGGTTAAGAAATACCTGACCCACAGCGAACAGCTCTTCAGGCTCTTTACCAAATTCTGCTTTGGCGGCCTTGCGCAAAAAGGCATCCGGGCTCTGGATCAGGAGGCCACAACCATCGCCGGTCTTTCCGTCTGCAGCGATACCACCTCGGTGGGTCATGCAGGTCAGTGACTCGATGGCAGTTTGCAACAACTTGTGGCTGGCCTCACCCTTCATATGGGCGATCAGACCGAAGCCGCAGTTGTCCCTGAATTCATCGGGATGATACAAACCTGTCATCATAAGCGTTCTCTCGCGTAGAAATGCTTTTCAATCAAAGGGTTATTGGCAATCAGACAATAAACTCACCCTTCGACACTGAAAATGGGGGCTGGCTATTTTACACGCGTAGAAATACGTACTCAAACCAAAGCGTTTTTATTTTAGGGGGCGAGCACGCTCAATACGAGTACTGCGTCAGACAGCACGCACCATGAAACAGAGACTCAGGTTATTGTTTTTATGGAATTAAGTAGAAAAAACAGGCAGGCACCGACAATCAAAAATCGCGTGATTGCCGAATCCAGGGAGACTGGTCCCGCAAGGCCTGAGGAAGACGTTCAACTGCTTTTCGAGCTTCATCGCGCGAGGGAAACTCGCCGTAGAAGCCGACAAACCAGTCCTGGTCCTGTCTCTGGGTATAGGTATAGAGTATACCGGAAATGGACTCGTACCGATCCATCAGATTCAGCACCGTTTGTTCCTGATTCCCGGCTATCAACTGGACAGTCCAGCCCTCACGTGCCTTTACGCTCTCAAGCTCCATAAACACAGCCGGACGGGAGGGTTCAAAATCGGGCTCTGGCTCTGGCTCTGGCTCTGGCTCTGGCTCTGGCTCTGGCTCTGGCTCTGGCTCTGGCTCTGGCTCTGGCTCTGGCTCTGGCTCTGGAACAGGCTTATCAGGCTCGTCCGTCAGGGGCAACTCTGGCTCAGCGGCCGGCTCTGACAATCCTGCGCCGGTATCAACCGGGTCAATATCCGGATTGCCAGGACCAATGGTGACACTCTTGCGTATGACTTCAGGCTCAGGTTCTGCCTGCTCTCGTGCCACAGAATCATCATATTGCTGCGATACAAGCCACCAGGAACCGGCAAGCATAACCAAAGCCAGCGCAGGCCAACGCAGATTAATCGGCACCGAAAACGTCCGTTTGGCGCCATTTTCAGTCGATACCATATCCAGCCATACGGCTGGTGTCACTCGCTTGAGACGGGAAAAACTCCCCTGACTCAAACTGTGCAACTGTGACAACTTCCCTGGCGACAGCAAGTCCTTGGCACTGCCACCAGCGCGGTGCACCCGGGGCTCCAGGTACGCAGCGACTTCCTCTTTTGTCAGTGGGCGAAGATGAATCTGATGCACTCCGGCACCGTCTCCTGACAACCCAAGCATTTCGATCAATCGCCCGCTGCCACTGAACACGGGAACCGCCGTCGCAGAGCGATCTGCAGCCTCAAAGGCCGAAAACAACAGCCTCAGCAACTCGGCAGGTGCACGATCCGCATCATCAATCAACAGAACCATTCGCTGGCCCTTCCGAGCTTTGATTTCAGACCATCGAAAAAAGCCGTAGATGGCGTCGCGCGCACCTTCGCCGGGGTTCAACCCTTTATGTGCAATACCGAGTAGCGCCCGTGACAGCGCCTGCGTACTCGTCAGTGCGGCGGCCGACACTCGATGAAAATCGAGACGGGAGGACTCGCTCCTCACCAGTTCCGCGAGCAACCGGCTTTTGCCCGCCCCGACATCACCAGTGAGAAGCAAAGCGAGGTCACCAAAGCCACAGAGGTGGCGAAGCGTTTCCAGGGCATGGTGGCGGGAGGCATCCGGAAAGAAGGGTGTTTCCATATCCAATGGATCGGCCCTCAACCCATAACGCTCCTGGAGTCGCGGAAACAGGCCGCCACCGTCATGACTGTTGAGCCCTTCGTCATTCACCGTCATTCCCTGTCTTTTCCCTGATCAGACCTTGTCAGACTTCATCGCAAAATACTCGAAGCGTGGCATCCAGTTCTCGTCTATCCACCGCATCCGTCACCACCGCATCCCCGAGTCTGCGCAGGAGAACCAGGCGTAGCGAACCATCCACATTCTTCTTATCGACCGCCATCAAGCGTAAAAAGTCATCGGGCGACATGCCCACCGGCGCACGCCCCGGAAGCCTGGCTCGCTCGATAATGCGCACCACCCTGGCACGGTCCTCTTCCGTTATCATGTCCTGGCGCAGGGAAAGATCCGCTGCCATCATCATGCCGGTGCCGACAGCTTCACCGTGCAGCCAGTTGCCATACCCAGCAAACGTCTCGATGGCATGACCGAACGTGTGCCCCAGGTTGAGTATCGCTCGCAACCCGCCTTCCCTTTCATCCTTCGCAACAACGTCCGCCTTACAGGCGCATGAACGATAGATGGCCTCCACCAGAGCCGACGTTTCCAGATCAATGAGCGACGTAATTTCTTGCTCTAGCCAGGCCAGAAAATCGGTGTCTCGAATCAGGCCGTATTTGATGACTTCAGCAAGGCCAGCCGACACCTCCCGTGGAGAAAGGCTTCTCAGGCTGTCGGTATCGATCAGTACGACTTCCGGTTGATGGAAGGCACCAATCATATTCTTGCCCAACGGGTGATTGATGCCGGTTTTTCCTCCGACTGAGGAGTCCACCTGCGACAACAATGTCGTCGGAATCTGAATAAAAGGGACACCACGCTGGTAGGAAGCGGCGGCAAACCCGGTCATATCGCCGACCACGCCACCCCCCAACGCAACAAGCGTGGTTTTGCGGGAATGACGCTTCTCCAGCAAACCGTCGAAGATACGGTTCAGTGTCTGCCAATCCTTGTATTTTTCGCCGTCAGGAAGCACAACCGTATCCACTTGCTTGCCGGGGAAACAGGCGCGAGCTGACTCGAGATACAATGGAGCAACCGTTTCGTTGGTCACGATCATGACCTGAGAGCCAGAGACACAGGGGCTCAGATCGTAGCTACCTAGCAGTCCCTGACCGATAACGATTGGGTAACTTCGATCGCCCAGCTCAACCGTCAACTCCCGCAGTGAGTCACGCATGATTTCTGCCTTCCTTACGTATTTGCCTTTTGTGGCGCGGCGTCCTCGGATTAATTCGATTTACCAATTGCCGAACGACCAGTCTCGGACTCTTGCGATCAGTAAACATGACGATATCGGCCAGTCGCGAATAGATCGGATCCCGCACAGCAAACAGGTTTTTAAGGACCGCCTCGGGATCATCGTTCTGCAACAGGGGGCGATTTCGATCCCGCCTTGTTCTTTCAACCTGCTGCTCGATCGAGGTTTTCAGGTATACCACGACAGAATCACGCTTCAGGTGCGCGTAATTCTCTTCCTTCATCACCGCGCCACCGCCGGTCGCCAACACTGTCTGTGAGTAGTCGGCCAACTCAGCCAACATCGCTGTTTCACGCTGCCGAAAACCGTCTTCCCCTTCCACATCGAATACCCAGGGAATATTGGCACCACAACGCTCTTCAATAATCCGGTCGGAATCGAGAAAACGATAGCCCAGCTCCTTGGCCAGCATGCGACCAATTGTGCTTTTTCCCGCACCCATTGGGCCAACCAGGACAACTCGTTTTGGCAAGGACATAACTTCCGCTCATCTACATTCCGGCGCGTGAGAATATCACAGGGTAACGTTTTCCATAAGCTTCAGGAAATGAACCGACAAAAAAACCGCCGTGCGAACACGGCGGTTTTTTGTCGGACGCAACCAGACTATTGAATCAGGTCGCTCTTGATGATCTTTGGTGTGATGAAAATCAACAGCTCGCTACGTTCATCGACATGCTCAGTGCGCTTGAAGAGGCGGCCCAAGTAGGGAATATCACCCAGGAACGGCGTCTTGGTAGTTGTGGTAGCTACTTCTGATTGGAAAATACCCCCCAGGACCACAGTTTCGCCGTTTCCAACCAACACCTGCGTCGTTACCTCGTTGGTGTTGATCGCCGGAATACCGGCGGTTACATCGCCACGAGAGTCCTGATTAACCACCAGATCCATAATAACCTTGTCATCCGGGGTAATCTGAGGCGTTACCTCGAGGGCCAATACAGCTTCCTTGAAGGATACAGAAGTCGCACCACTGGAAGCGGCCTTCTGGTATGGAATCTCTTCACCGGATTTGATCCTGGCGGTCTGTCGATCGGCCGTCACAACACGGGGCTGGGATACAACTTCTGCCTGCCCGTCACTCTCCAATGCAGAGAGCTCCAAGTCCACAAGAAAGTCATCGCTCCCCCAACCAATCGCGAAGGACGACGCTCCCTGACCTGAAACACCAAGATCAACTGCCAGCGCGCCTGGGAAAGTAATAGTACTGTTGGTGCCATTGGCCGCATCACGAGCCTCGCCAACAGCTCCCTGAGAGCCACCGACAGAGATAACACTGCCATCGCCCCTGACGTCATAGGCAGCACCACCCCAGCGAACCCCCAGGTTTTCGGCAACATTGGTCTGCGCCCTTACAATTCGCGCCTCAATGGAAACCTGACGAACCGGAACATCCCAGGTCGAAACCAGACGGCGAATCTCATCAAGCTTTTCCGAGGTTTCACGAACACTGATGGTGTTGGTGCGAGCATCCGAAGACACAAATCCCCGAGAGGAGATCAATTCCTCATCCGCCTCGATCAGCGCAACAACATCCCCGGCCTTGGCGTAGTTCACCTGAATGATATCCAGGCGAACCGGCGCAAGTTCAGCGATCTGCTTGGAGGTTTCCAGCTCAAGCTTTTCACGGGCGGCAATTTCATCAGCCGGCGCAACCAGCAGTACATTGCCGATCTGGCGCTTGTCCAGCCCCTTGGTCTTCAGGATCAGGTCCAGAGCCTGGTCCCAGGGCACATTCTGCAGACGCAGCGTAATACTGCCACTGACCGTATCGCTGGCAACAAGGTTCAAGCCGGTAAAGTCTGCAATCAACTGCAATACAGAACGAACCTCGATGTCCTGGAAGTTAAGAGAGAGCTTATCGCCAGTGTACGGGAACTTCTCCTCACGACGAGACTCGGCTTCCTCTTCCGTCAGCCTTTCCACGCTGACAGTAAACTGGGAACCAGACTGATAGGCAATATAGTCGTAATTACCTTCCGGACGAATTTCCACAACCGCATTGCCGTCTTCCGTAAAGGTATCAATACGGGTCACAGGCGTTGCAAAGTCAGTTACATCGAGGCGCCGGCGAAGATTGTCAGGCACACTGGTGCCATCCATCGTCAGGCGAATCTTACCTCCTAGTTCGGACAAGTCCACGGAAGTACTGGCGCTGCCCAGATCCACAATCACACGACCTTCACCGCCCTGTCCGCGCCTGAAATCAACCCCGGCGAGCCCGCTACCAGAGGACGAGGCGGATGAACTTGTTTGTCCACCTGAAGTTGCGGTGGACATGGAAGAAGCACCCGAGCCGGAAGCAGCAACACCGCTGCCCTGACTGCCGATCGTCACGACCAGATGGTTCTGGGCACGCACCGTCTCATAGGGGGCCAACTCTGCCAGATTGAAGATCAGGCGAGTGCGATCCTTGGTTTCGACAACCGTCATGCTCTGGGCGTTACCTCCCCCGAGCGAAATATTGCGACTGTCGAGGCCGCTGGTCGTGTCCCGGAGGTCCACTGCGATCCTGGCAGGTCGCTCGATCGTGTACCCGGTAGGTTCCGGTGGCTGGCCGTCAAACGACAGCGTCACCTCGACCCGATCCCCGGACAGCGATGAAAACGACACGTCTTCCAGCGTGACCGCATTGGCCAGGCCGGATAACAACCCAAAAGCAATCACGCCGACGTATACATTGAGTTTTCTGAACATCGCTAGCCTCGACCCCAAACTTTTTTGTTCATGCATGTTTCTTTCAATATTCATAATGCCGCTCCTTAGCCCTCATTCTCATCCAGCGACAGCGAGCGTGGACGCTCGACCCATCCGCCCCGGCCATTGGGAACGATTTCAATTAGCTCTATCCGGGTTTCATTGACACCAACAATCCGGCCATAATTCTGCCCCATGTAGTTCCCAGTGCGCACCCTGTGGATGCCACCCGTGTTGTGCTTTATCAGAGCAAACAGATTTCCGGATGCGTCACTCAAAGTACCCACCATGGAGAGCCCCTTCAGATCAAAGTTCTCAAGAACCTCTCTCGGCCGATCAAGATCTGGCTCGATATCGCTTTCGGGTTCCTGATCAACCATGGTGAGCTGCACATCAATAGGCGGCTCGAAAGGCGCTCTACGATCCGCTGCCGAATAACTGAAAGCCTCGTAAGCCTTGAACTCCGGTAAGGGTTCAACATGCCCCCGAGGTTTGGCCCGGGTATCTGCCATAAACTTATCGAGATCGGAAAAGCCACTTCCCTGAGAACACGCCGTCAGAAAAGATACCAGACAAATACCCATCCAGGCTTTTGCCGCATGCTGTCGCGCCATGCTCATTCTCCAGCCCGGTAGCGGTAGGTACGTGCAAGAACCTGCATATTTAGCTGCTCTCCATCACCGCCTGTTGGTGTTATCGTTAGGTCATGCAACGTCACAATCCGTGGCAGGCTCGCCACACTGCTGACAAACGTCGCCAATTCGTGATACGAACCCGATACCCGGATGTTGATCGGAAGCTCCGCGTAGAAATCACGCCGCTGCTCACCCTGCAACTTGACCTCCTGGAGCGAAAGGCCACTACCCAACGCCGTATTGGTAATATCCTCCAGCAGACCAGGCACTTCGGTTTCACTCGGGAGTTGACGCACAAGCGCGCCGAAGGTTTCTTCCATTTCCTCCATTTGCGCCTTGAATACTTCAAGGTTAGCCACCTGGTAAGCTTTGTCTTCGTAGCGCTTCCGAAGCTCCTGCTCGGTCTTTTCGACCCGGTCAAGCTGGACATACTGATCTTTGATAAAGAACCAGTAACCACCACCCAGTATCAGGCCAAAAATGATGAGCGCTACGATTGCCTTGATCGGGGCGGGCCAAATACCGGCATTGTTGACGTCCAGGTCATTGATATCAAATTCATTGAGGTTCTTGAGTGAGTCCGCGAGGCTCATTACTTGTCCTCCCCTTCGGGCTCTGGTGTTTGTTGCTGCACCGACAGGTTGAACTGGCTATAACCAGCACGACGGTTATCGGCGGCAGACACGTTTGACAGGTTAGGATTAGTGAACCAGTCGGACTCTTCAAAACGCCTCATAAGGGCGGAAATTCGGCTATTGGACTCCGACATACCAACGACATCCACTGTGTCTCCGGTCTTTTTGAGGTTCGTATAAAAAAGTCCATCTGGCAGCGTGCGAACCAGTTCGTCAAAAACCCGCACAATAACCGGGCGCTTGCCCTGGAGATCCTGAATGACCTGCATGCGCGACAGTAGCTCGTCCCGCTTGCGCTTCAAATCCTCGATCTCTTTAATCTGCTTATCCAGCTGCTTGGTTGCGGTTTCGATGTAGGCATTTCTGGATTCCTGGTAGGCGATACGGTTGTCCATATCGGTTTTCCAGAGAAAAGTCAGGCCGACAGCTATAAAAGCCGCCCCCAGTATCATCACCACAAACTGCTTCTGCTTCTCCGCCCGGAGTTCTTCGCGCCAGGGTCTGAGGTTAATCTTTGCCATCAGTCAAAGCTCCTCATTGCCAGCCCGCAGGCAATCATGAGTGAAGGTGCATCATTGCTCAGCGAAGACGCATTCACTCTTGACCCCACCGCCATGTCCGCGAAAGGATTTGCGACCAGCGTTGGTGTGCCTGTTTTTTCCTCGACCATTTCTGTCAGCCCCTGAATAGATGCCGTGCCACCTGCCAGGACCACGTAGTCAACCGCATTGTACTGGCTTGCGCCGAAGAAGAACTGCAGCGCCCTAGCAACCTGCTGAACGACCGCTTCGCGGAAAGGCGTCAGAACTTCGGAATCGTAGTCGTCTGGAAGACCACCCTGCTTCTTGGCCAGACCGGCTTCTTCAAGGGATAAACCATAACGACGCTGAATTTCTTCGGTGAGTTGTTTCCCCCCGAAAATCTGCTCGCGGGTGTAAACCGTCTTGCCTTCCGCCAACACGCTCAGCGTGGTCATGGTGGCGCCGATATCGACGATCGCCACAACGAGTTCTTCACCCTGGGAATCAAGCTGGGACTCAATGAGTGCGTATGCGCGCTCAAGTGCATAGGCCTCTACGTCCACGATCTTGGTGGTCAAAGACCCAATTTCTAGAGCATCTTCCCGAATATCGACGTTTTCTTTCCGGCACGCCGCAAGAAGTACATCGACCTGGTCCGGGTTGGTCTCAGACGGCCCCTGAACCTCGAAGTCGATCGCCACTTCATCCAGCGGATAGGGGATATACTGATCGGCCTCAAGCGTTATCTGGTCTTCCATCTCAAACTCGTTGAGACCACTGTCCATCTGGATCAGCTTGGTAATAACGGCGGAACCGGAGACGGCTACAGCCACCTGCTTGACGCTCGTACGTGATTTAGATGCGACACGTTTGAGCACTTCGCCCACCGCTTCGACATCCGTGATATTTTTCTCTACCACAGCATTGGCCGGTAGCGGCTCCACTGCGTAGCTCTCGACCTTGTAGCGGTCACCCTGCTTCGATAGTTCCAGTAGCTTGACCGAGCTGGAGCTGATATCCACGCCCAGCACCGAACTGGATTTTTTTCCTAACAATCCGAACACGCGCTCACCCTATACCTGGTTACATGCACCGGGTTATGAAAACTCCCGACGGAGTTCTTTCATATGTGTTTTTTATTTAAGAGAATTTCTTTAGTTTTCCGTCTACAATGCTCGTTCTTCTTTAATTGAGAAGCATTGCACCCGGGAAGCGGCTAGCCCTTCCTAAAGCAATTTCTCAAATGATAGACCTATATCCAACAGTTGTCAGAAAAAAATGTCTCATTTGTTGCGTACATCTCGCCTGTTTGCATGGCTATTTCTCACTGGACTCAGTCTCGCCACAATCGTGGCGTCAGGATTTTACCTTTATCTCCGCCCAGGTTTGCCTCCTGTGGAGCAACTCCTGGACATCAAGTTGCAGACCCCCTTGAGGGTCTACAGCGCAGACGACAAATTAATAGCAGAATTCGGTGAAAAGAGAAGGGCACCGGTCACAATAGAACAGATCCCTACAATTCAGTTACATGCCTTTATGGCAGCCGAAGACGCCCGTTTTTACGAACACTTTGGGGTCGACTTTAAAGGCCTGATGCGGGCTGCCATCGAACTGATCTCCACCGGCGAGATCCAGTCCGGGGGCAGCACCATCACAATGCAGGTTGCAAAAAATTACTTTTTGTCACGCGATAGGACGTTTATTCGCAAGTTCAACGAGATACTTCTGGCTCTTCAGATAGAGCGTGAACTGGACAAAAACCGCATCATGGAGCTCTACCTCAACAAGATCTACCTGGGCAATCGCGCCTATGGTATCGCTGCAGCCGCCCAGGTGTATTACGACAAACCCGTGACCGAGCTTTCTCTGGCAGAAATGGCCATGCTTGCCGGGCTGCCCAAGGCTCCCTCCGCCTACAACCCCCTGGCAAACCCCGAGCGAGCACAGATTCGTCGTAACTGGATACTGGGGCGCATGCGCGACCTCCAATACATCACCAGTGACGCTTATGAGCTGGCTGCCAGCGCCCCCCTGACCGCAAGCTTTAACGCCCCGTCCACTGAGGTTGATGCCGACCACGTTGCGGAAATGGCCCGAGCCGAACTGGTCAGGCGATTCGGCGATGCCGCCTACACCGACGGCTATGAAGTCAAACTGACCGTTGAAAGCGAGAAGCAACAAGAAGCGACGAGAGCCCTAAGAGCAGGATTGGAAGCATACGACCGGCGCCACGGTTTCCGCGGCCCCATTGGGCAGGTGGATGAAGAACAACTGGTCCCCGACAACCTCCCCAATCTGATGGCAAACTACCCCCGCGTAGCCGAGCTCGTGCCCGCAGTTGTAACCCGGGTGAGAGACGAAGACAGCGAGGTCGATCTTTACGCCCGCCAGCTTGGCGAGTCCGTAATGGCATTCTCCACAATGACCTGGGCCAAACGATACAAAACCGAAAATTTAACCGGACCCGAGCCGGGAAAGCCATCCGACGTAGTCGCTGCGGGCGATATCATTTACGTAAAACCCATGGTGGTGATGACACCCGAGCAGCCAAGTGAATCCGACATCCAGGAACAAAGCGATGATCAGCAAACCCTGGATATTGCCGAAGTCCGGCGCGTTGCGCTTTCGCAGGTACCTGCAGTACAGGGCGCACTGATCTCCCTTGACGCACAAACCGGCGCCATTGAAGCACTCGCTGGCGGATACAGTTTCAGTCAAAACAAATACAATCGCGCCACCCAGGCGAGGAGGCAGCCGGGCTCAACCTTCAAGCCGTTCCTGTATCTGAGCGCGCTGGAAAGCGGAATGACACCCGCAACCATCTACAACGACGCACCAATTGTGTTTGACGACTCCGAATTGGAGACCACATGGCGCCCACAGAATTCATCAGGACAGTTTTACGGCCCCACTCGCCTGCGAGAAGCCCTGTATCGATCCCGCAACCTGGTGTCAGTACGCTTGCTTCGGGACCTGGGCATCCAGAACACCATAGACTACCTTGAGCAGCTTCAGATCCCCACGGAGGACATGCAAAAAGATCTGTCACTCTCATTGGGCAGCGGGCTTCTGACACCGATGGACCTGGCCCGGGGGTTCGCGGTGATCGCCAACGGCGGCTATGACGTCGAGCCCTACCTCATCAGCCAGATCTCGGATATCAACAACGAAACAATCTTCGAAGCACCGGACGTCAAACTCTGCGATGAAAACTGCACAGAGAAACAGGAGAACAACTCCGACGACGAGAAAGAAGTTCGCATTGCGAGACGCCTGGCTGATGAACGCTCCGTATACATCCTGCACTCCATGATGCGGGATGTAATCAAGCGGGGCACAGGCCGACGGGCTCAGGCCTTGGGGCGGGATGACATCAGCGGCAAAACCGGCACCACCAATGAACAGAGAGACACTTGGTTCGGCGGCTTCAACCATGACGTAGCCACCACTGTTTGGGTTGGCTTTGATCAACCACAACCCCTTGGCCGTCGAGAGTTCGGCGCCAGTACTGCCCTGCCCGCCTGGATTGATTACATGAAAGTGGCACTAAAGGGCGAGCCGCCATCATTGATGGCAAGACCCAATGGCATCGTTAACATCCGCATCGACCCGGAAACAGGCAGGCGAGCAAGGCCAGGGCAAGAAGGTGCCATGTTCGAAATATTCCGTGAAGAGGATGCCCCGCCGCCGCTAGACCCTCAGGATGAGTCATCGGCCGGCGGCAACAATGGCAGTAGCGATGACCTGTCGAGACAGATATTCTGACACCAGCAAGCGGGGCGAAAAAAATTCTCGCGGCCACAAAAAAACCGGCGACTTAACAATCGCCGGTTTTTTTATTTCCCAACATTCGATTGGACTATATCAGATGATATCGTCCATTGATTTCAGTGGGTAATGGGCCGGGTAGCCGTTACGGGCAACGCCTGAGTCGACCGCCGCGCGAGCGACTGCCGCCGGAACAACTTCCAGCAGGCGCACGTCCATCGGCTTGGGAATGATGTACTCCCGACCAAACTCGAAACTTGCAACGTCATAGGCTTCACAGATTTCCTGCGGAACCGGCTCTTTCGCCAGCTCGCGAATCGCGTGAACAGCCGCCACTTTCATTTCTTCGTTGATTGCGGTCGCCCTCACGTCCAGAGCACCACGGAAGATGAACGGGAAGCCAAGCACGTTATTCACCTGATTCGGGTAGTCTGAGCGGCCTGTAGCCATGATCAGGTCATCGCGGGTAGCCAGCGCCACTTCAGGGCTGATCTCAGGGTCCGGGTTGGAGCAGGCAAACACAATCGGGTTCGGAGCCATCAGCTTAAGCTGGTCCGCGCTCAGCAGATCCGGGCCGGAAAGCCCGAGAAATACATCTGCACCGTCCATCGCATCATCAAGCGTGCGCTTGTCAGTATCGTTGGCAAACATCGCCTTGTATTGGTTCAGGTCCTCGCGACCGGAATGAATCACGCCCTTGCGGTCCAGCATGTAGATGTTTTCGGACCGAACGCCACAGCTGATCAGCAGCTTCATGCAAGCGATAGCCGCTGCGCCAGCTCCGAGGCAGACCACTTTGGCTTCATCGATTTTCTTGTCCTGCAACTCCAGGGCGTTAATCATGCCTGCCGCTGTTACGATGGCCGTGCCGTGCTGATCATCATGAAAGATGGGTACACTGCACTTTTCGATTAGCGCGCGCTCGATTTCGAAGCATTCGGGAGCCTTGATGTCTTCAAGGTTAATACCACCGAAGGTGTCGGCAATACGCTCAACCGTTTCAATAAATGCCTGGGGGCTTTCGGAATTGACCTCGATATCGAACACATCAATTCCAGCAAAGCGCTTGAACAGTACGCCTTTGCCTTCCATAACCGGCTTGCTCGCCAGCGGACCCAGGTTACCCAGACCAAGAATTGCAGTGCCGTCTGAAATCACGGCTACCAGATTACCCTTGGCGGTGTATTTGTATGCGTTCTCGGGGTCCTTCGCGATCTCGCGGACCGGCTCGGCAACCCCGGGGCTGTACGCCAGGGAAAGGTCGCGGGAGGTCTTGGTGGGCTTGGTGATTTCAACACTCAGCTTACCAGGCCGCGGCTTGGCGTGGTATTCAAGGGCTGCTTCTTTCAGATCTTGAGACATTGCCACTGTTCCGTTTGTCACGTTTAAGAGGTAATAAGCCACCGGGCCTTGCCCAGCGGAGCGCGACATTATGGCGCGAAGGGCTGCATCAGACAAGGCCGGATTGGCCACTTGTTAATCAGTCAATACGGCTTTTTGCGTATGCACTCACAACAGGCGCGCCCTACAGCGGGGGCCTGCAGATACAAAAAAAGCGCCTCGCAAGGCGCTTTTTCCACTATCAGCATTCGGATCAGGCTTTCTTGCCACCGATGCGACCACCGAAACGCTTCTGGAAACGGTCGATACGGCCGCCGGTGTCCATCACTTTCTGCTTACCTGTGTAGAAAGGGTGACACTGGGAGCATACATCCAGAGTCAGGTCCTGAGTAAACGTAGAGCGGGTCTTGAGAACGTTACCGCAGGAACAGGTAGCGGTAATCTCTTCGTACTTGGGGTGAATACCTTCTTTCATGGCGAACCTCTGTCGGTCATGCCGCTACCAGATCACGGGATTGCCTGGGTTTCAGCGCAATCCGGGTGTCAGGCACCGCATGTTTGAATCAATTGACAAGACGGGGCACAATCATGCCCTGCCGGAAACAGACCGCGAATCTTACTTGCAAATGCGGTATCAGGCAAGCCCCGGACCGTCTTATCATCCCGCCCGACACGGGACACGCCGGATTGCAGCCCTTTTTAAGGATAGGCAGATACCGTGACACCTTCATCGCCATGGAGCCAGATGTGCCCCGAACTGCGCGTATAGCATTGAATCGCCCTCTCCGGCGGCTGTTCGACTACCTGGTACCAGACCACCTGACATTACAAAAGGGCCAACGCGTCACCGTCCCTTTCGGCAGGCAATCGGCCACCGGTCTGGTGGTCGAGACTGACGCTCGACCACCAGAGGGCATCACTCTCAAGCCGGTCCGATCAGCCAGCGAGACATGGCCTGCACTGCCCCCGGAAACCTTCCGCCTACTCAGTTGGGCGTCGGATTACTATCAGCACCCGCTCGGCGAATGCCTTTTTACCGCACTGCCGCCCGCCCTGCGTCGCGGCAGACCTGCCGTGGAGCATGCCGAACCTTATTGGCAAGCCTGCGGCGATCCGGCGCTGCTGCCCGGCAACGCAACGCGACAGAGAGAGCTGCTGGCCTGGCTGAAGCGCCAACCCGGAGGCGCGGGCAGCAAACAGATTGTGCGCGCTGGTTTCACACAATCGCAAATCCGGAGCCTTCAGGAAAAAGAACTGATCGTTGAGACCACGCCACCCTCACCAAGCGGTGCGGCGGCGGAAACCCGGAATCGTATCCCCGTGCTGTCTCCGGCCCAACAAGAAGCTGCTGACCAACTTGCATCGTCTGATGACGGCTTCACGACGACACTCCTGTTCGGTATCACAGGCAGCGGGAAAACCGAGCTTTATCTCCATTACCTCAAGACTCACCTGGACAACAAGCACCAGGCGCTCGTTCTGGTTCCTGAGATCAACCTGACGCCGCAGACCGTTGCCCGCTTCCAGTACTATTTCGGATCCCGTATCGCAGTGTGGCACTCGGCACTAAAAGACAGCGAGCGACTCTCAACCTGGCTGAGAATCCGTAATGGTGAGCCGGTCATTCTGATCGGTACCCGCTCGGCTGTGTTGCTCCCCTTCACCGAGCTGAAAACCATCATCGTGGATGAGGAACACGACAGCTCCTATAAACAGGGGGAAGGATTCCGCTATTCCGCCAGGGACACCGCAGTCTATCGTGCACACCTCAATAATTGCCCCATTATTCTTGGCTCCGCAACCCCCTCTATGGAGTCCTACCACAACGCCCTGACCGGCAAATACACGCTGGTTCGACTTGAGGAGCGTGCAGGCAATGCCAAACTGCCGACGATCAAGTTACTGGACATTCGCAGCCGACCTCTGGAAGGCGGCCTCTCACGACCTGTGATGCGTGCTATCGAGAAATGCCTGAACGCCGGACAGCAAGCTCTGGTGTACGTAAATCGCCGAGGGTTTGCTCCGGTCATGATGTGTTTCGACTGCGGCCATATGGTTGAGTGCCCCCGCTGCGACACCCGCCTTACCTATCATCGCCGCGACCGTGCCATGCGGTGCCACCATTGCGACTTTCAGACCGCCGCGACAGACCACTGTCCAAAATGCAGCAGCGATTCATTCAAGCCAGTCGGCCAAGGCACTGAAAGAAGTGAAGATGTATTGGCAACACAGTTTCCGGACGTCCCCGTCGTGCGGGTCGATCGGGACAGCACTCAACGCAAAGGCAGCATTCAGGGTATTCTCGAGACAGTGAACAGCGGCAGCCCCTGCATACTGGTGGGCACACAGATGCTGGCCAAGGGGCACGACTTCCCAAACGTTACGCTCGTCGTTGTTGTTAATGCTGATGGCGGACTGTTCAGCGTAGACTTTCGCGCGCCCGAACAATTGATCCAGACCCTACTGCAGGTTAGCGGACGGGCCGGACGTGGTGAAAAATCAGGGGAAGTACTGGTGCAAACCTGCCATAGCGACCACCCACTACTGCGATCTTTAGCGGCGGGCTATTATCTCCCTGTTGCCGACCAATTGCTTGCCGAACGGGAAACCGGCCAACTCCCACCCTTCCGGTCAATGGCCATACTTCGAGCTGAGTCGAACATCATGGCATCGAGCCTCAAACTACTTGATGACATGAAGTCTAAGGCATCAGACTGCGGCGTTGAGTCTTGGGGGCCATTACCTGCTGTGATCGCGCGCAGGGCTGATCGTCACCGGGCCCAACTGATCATGGTTTCAAGCAACCGAATCCGGCTTAACCGTCAACTGGCAGCGCTTTGCCAGGAACTTGACCTGATGAAACTTCCCGCGGATATCAGGTGGGCAATCGACGTTGATCCGCTAGAAACCGGATGACCCACCAAAACTGTGACAACGAGGGCCTTTTTGCAATATTTTACAACCTGCCAAAGGCCATCAACTCGGTAAATTCCGTGTTTGGCAATGTTGAATCAGACTCTGAAGGCGCCCAATTCAGCGGGAGTGCAGCCAAGGCTGCCTTACCGGATCGGATTCAACAGGCTGTGTTTTTGATGGGCAGATTTCAATCCAGTCCTCAAGCGTCAACGTCTTTGACGTCACGTTTGAAGCCACCAACTGTGGGACCACACCTACCTCATCGCCGTCCGAACGCAATGGCCGCTATAACGGTTTGGGCTCCTACGACAGCATCAACCTCCGTATAAGCTTCATGAGTGCCAATAATACGGTGATCCTTCCTTTCCAAGGAGACTAAAGCAGTACCAACAACACCCTGTAGCATCGGGAGCCCTTCGCCCCCCCGGGGGAACGCAACTGGCCTCGAACAGCGTAATTTGAGTCGCCCGCACCTTTCCGCGATAATAGCGTCCTTCGACATCTCCGGCGGGACGCTTGCCGCCGTTCTTCCATTCTCTTGCAACTCGAGTCATCCGACAGCATGAAAGAGACCGTATCCGAACTTCTCCAGTCTGCGCTGGCGACCCTGCAATCTGAAGGCACTCTGCCCGCAGATCAGACCTTTACACCACAGGTAGGCAACACCAAGGACAAATCCCATGGCGATTACGCCTGCAATATTGCCCTGGTGGCATCGAAGGCTGCCGGTTGCCCGCCACGAAAACTGGCAGAAGCATTGGTCGAACGGCTACCGAACAGCAGCGCTGTCGAGAAGGTTGAAATTGCGGGCCCCGGATTTATCAACTTTTTCATGAGTACTGCCAGCGCCTTTGAAGTGGTCAACACCATTCTCGACGACGCCGGGCAATACGGCCGCAACAACAACGGCGAAGGCAAGAAGGTCCAGGTGGAATTTGTCTCTGCCAACCCAACCGGCCCCTTGCACGTGGGCCACGGCCGTGGTGCAGCGATAGGTGACTGCCTGAGCCGCCTGCTGGAAGCCAATGGTTACCAAGTCACCCGCGAGTTTTACTACAACGATGCGGGCGCGCAGATCAACAACCTGGCGCTTTCAGTGCAATCTCGAGTGAAAGGGCTGACACCGGAAGACGAAAACTGGCCTGCCGATGGCTACCGCGGTGACTACATCACCGATGTGGCCAACGCCTATCTCGCCGGCGAAACCGTTACCGCGGACGACCGGGAAGTCACCGCTAAAGCCGATCCGGACGATCAGCAAGCCATCCAGGAATTCGCCGTAGCCTACCTGCGTCGTGAGCAGGATCTCGACCTGAAAGCCTTTGGCGTGGAATTCGACGTGTACTTCCTTGAGTCCTCGCTGTATGAAGATGGCAAGGTAGAGGAAGCTGTCGAGCGCCTGCAGGAAAATGGCTATACCTACGAACACGACGGCGCCATGTGGCTGAAAACCACCGAATTCGGTGATGACAAAGACCGCGTGATGCGCAAGAAAGATGGCGGCTACACCTATTTCCTGCCAGACGTGGCCTACCACCTGGACAAGTGGCAGCGGGGCTTTACCACGGTTATCAATGAGCAGGGTGCCGACCACCACTCTACCGTCACGCGGGTCCGTGCCGGTCTGCAAGCGCTGAACGCTGACATCCCCCAGGGCTGGCCGGATTACGTTCTTCACCAGATGGTGATGGTGACCCGGTCTGGGCAGGAAGTGAAGATTTCCAAGCGCGCGGGCAGTTACGTGACGGTCCGCGACCTGATCGACGAAGTGGGCCGCGATGCCACCCGCTTCTTCCTTGCGGCCCGCAGAGTCGACTCCCAGTTGACCTTCGATATCGATCTGGCCCGCTCCCAGACCAATGAAAATCCGGTCTATTACATTCAGTATGCCCATGCACGTATTTGCAGCGTGCTCAGAAAGCTGAAAGAAGAAGGGGTTGAACGTGGTCTGAACGAATGTGTCGGCGACCTGTCCTTGCTGACACTCGACGAGGAAAAGGATCTCGCTAATCAGCTAGCCAAGTACCCCGAGCTGATAGAAAGCTCAGCCAAACTGAGAGAACCACATCACCTGACGCACTATCTCAGGGATCTTGCTGGTCAGTTTCATACCTACTACAACGCCCACAAAGTTCTGATCGAGGATACCGCTGTCCGGGACGCTCGCGTTTCCCTGTATCTTGCGGTCCGGCAGGTGATCGCCAATGGTCTTGACCTGCTTGGCGTAAGCGCTCCCGACGAAATGTAGCAAGTCAGGCTTCATGATCTGAATAATCAGGCACGCAACAGGAACTAACCCGGCCATGTCCCGAGACTATGCCCGCAAATCCAGACCGGCCAGCAAACCGGCAACATCAAAAAAATCCGCGAGGCCTGTGCGTAAGCAAAAGCAGCCCCCCAAACGCCCTGCTGCAGCCAAGTCACAGCGGGGCGGCTTGTCATTGAAGTGGATCCTGTCACTGGCAGCCGTGGGTGGTTTTATCGGCTTTATTGCCTATCTCAACTCACTTCCGACATCCGAGCCTCGCCAGGATGAAAAAGCCACAGCAGCCGAAACGCCTGCGGTAAAGGAAAAGCCTCCGGAAACCGCCGCAAAAGAAAAACCCGGCTTTCGCTTTTACGACATGCTTCCTGACTCGGAGGTGGTTCCTCCCGAGGTTGAGGAATATACCCCAGGGCCCGGACAGCAAACGTTTGATTACCTGGTGCAGACGGGGTCTTTCCGACAACAGCAAGATGCGGAGAGGCAGCGAGCCGAAATCGCGTTCCAGGGCCTCCGTGCCCAGGTCAAACGCATCGACCTCGACAGCGGAAGCATCTGGTACCGCGTCAATGTGGGCCCCTTCACCTCTCGCAGCCAGATGAATGCGGCTATCGACAAGTTGGTCAACCTCAACATTCAGCCTCTGGTCAGGAAGATTCCCAAGGAGGGCTAAGCCGCCCTCCTGACTCTCTTTCCTCCCACCCTTGAAAACCGCCCCCCCGCCTCCATAACTGCTGAATACTGTTTTCTATCAGGCAAGTGGAGCCAGAATGACTACCATACTTTCTGTCAGGCGTGACGACGAAGTGGCCATGGGTGGCGACGGCCAGGTCTCCCTCGGCAATACCGTAATGAAGGGCAATGCCCGCAAGGTTCGCCGACTCTATAACGACAAGGTGCTGGCCGGTTTTGCAGGTGGTACCGCCGACGCATTCACCTTGTTCGAGCGCTTTGAAGCCCAGCTTGAGAAACACCAGGGCAACCTTACGCGCGCTGCTGTCGAGCTGGCCAAAGACTGGCGAACAGACAGGGCTCTTCGCCGCCTGGAAGCCTTGCTGGCCGTCGCGGATAAAACCGCATCGCTTATCATCACTGGCAACGGCGATGTTATCGAACCAGAACAGGGGCTGATCGCGATCGGCTCCGGCGGTCCGTTTGCACAAGCGTCCGCGCGGGCCCTGCTGGAGAACACCGACCTGAAAGCCAATGAGATTGTGGAAAAAGGCCTGGATATAGCGGCCGACATCTGCATCTACACCAACCACAATCGCACCCTCGAAGTGCTGTCAGCCAACGACTGATCCGGAGCTAGCATGTCTGCAATGACCCCCCGTGAGATTGTCCACGAGCTCAACAAACACATCGTGGGCCAGGAAGAGGCCAAGCGTTCCGTGGCCATCGCCCTGCGCAATCGCTGGCGCAGGATGCAGTTGGACAGTGGTCTGCGCGAGGAGATCACACCAAAAAACATCCTCATGATCGGCCCCACTGGTGTTGGCAAAACTGAAATCGCACGCCGTCTCGCCAAACTGGCAGACGCCCCTTTCCTGAAAGTGGAAGCGACCAAGTTTACCGAAGTGGGCTATGTGGGCCGGGATGTCGAGTCCATTATCCGTGATCTGGCGGACATGGCCATCAAGATGCTGCGCGAGAAGGAAATGAAACGCCACGAGCATCGCGCCATGGATGCAGCCGAGGAACGTATTCTCGATGCCCTTATCCCGCCACCCCGGGATTTCAAGGAAGACAGTCAGAAAACCGAAGACTCTTCCACCCGCCAGCTGTTCCGCAAGAAACTGCGTGAGGGCGAGCTGGACGACAAGGAAATCGAAATCGACCTGCGCAACAGCGGCGCCGGCGTTGAAATCATGGCACCTCCGGGCATGGAGGAGATGACCAGCCAGCTACAGAACATGTTCTCGAGCATGTCCTCTGATAAGCGCAAGACCCGCAAGATGAAGGTCGCTGACGCCATGAAGCACGTTCGCGACGAGGAAGCCGCCAAGCTGGTCAACGAAGAGGAAATCAAGCAAAAAGCCATCCAGACAGTCGAGCAGAATGGCATCGTCTTCATCGACGAAATCGACAAGGTGGCCAAGCGCTCAGAGAACACCTCATCGGACGTATCACGGGAAGGTGTACAACGGGATCTGCTGCCCCTGATTGAAGGCAGCACCGTCAGCACCAAGTATGGTTCCGTGCGAACGGATCACATCCTGTTTATCGCGTCCGGCGCGTTTCACCTGTCGAAGCCGTCTGACCTGATCCCGGAATTACAGGGCCGCCTGCCGATCCGCGTTGAACTGCAGGCATTGACCCCGGATGACTTCAAGCGCATTCTCACGGAGCCAGACGCCTCTCTGGTACAACAGTACGAAGCCCTGATGGACACCGAGGGCGTCAAGCTGACCTTCACAGAGGACGCCATCGCCCGTATTGCGGAGGTCGCGTACAAGGTCAACGAGACCACGGAAAATATCGGTGCAAGACGCCTGCATACTGTGCTGGAACGACTGCTGGAAAGTCTGTCTTACGAGGCGGGTGATCAGGTTACCGACAGCTTCGAGGTTACCGCGGCGTTTGTGGACGAGAAGCTGGGTGAGTTGGCTGAAGACGAAGACCTGAGCCGCTATATCCTGTGACCCGCAAGGGCTGGAAGGCCCGAATGTACCCGATTGGGGGGCGCGTTCTTCGCGCGCCCTCCTAGCTCCCTCCAGATTGCTGAATCACGCCCACTACAGCGCCTTGCTGAATAGCTCCGACACATTGTCAAAGCCCGTTGCCAGCTTTCCTTTCTGAGCCCGTTTCTTGCGACCTTTCGCCACATAGAGGGGAAGCATCTCGCCGTACAGGCTGGTACTGATCGTACGCTGCTCATCTTCCAGGCGATCCCGACGCAAACGAATACCGTACTTCGCAAGCTTCGGCTCCAGCTCGTCCGCACGGTTCAGCAGATCGCGCCGCGTCATCTGGTAGGCATGCTCACATACCATTCGACGGGACTGGAAACTGAACACATTGGAGAAGAACAACTTGGCATCGTCACGCGTCGGCTCAAACAGCAGGATATCCTTTTCCGGGTAATCCCGGGTGTACTGCGCAATGCCCGACTGCATTCGGGAGTACACCATGGTGCGGAACATCTGGGACAGCAGGTTTGGCATACCTGACCGGGTCAGCTCCCCCGGCCCCATGGTACCGGCTCGTACAGCTGAGCTCGCATCAATGGGAACCTGGGGGTTGACCGCAAAAACCAGATCCGCACCGTCCTCAAACGCCACAGACGCATGCAGTCCCTTTCTCAGGGTGCCATCCACGTAGTAGCGCCCATCGATAGTGACCGGAACATAGATGCCCGGAGACGATGTACTCGCCTGAATCGCCTTTGATATGGGTACATGATCAAAACCGGGGGCACCGAAACAAACCGCCTCGGTGCTTTCCACATCCGCCGCAACGATGTACAGACTGCGCTTGAGCTGACGGAAATCGTTGGTGCGGCCAAGCATGGTGAAGGCCCGCTGCAAATATTCATGCAAGCCTTCGTTGTCAAAAAGACCCGCAGGCGCGGCCTGCGCGAGGATAGTCAGTGCTTCCAAAAGACTCTGGTCATAAGGGTTGTTCACAAACCGCCTCACAGCGGTCGTCACCAGCCCCGGAACCGCCAGCAGGCGACTACCTAACTCCCGGAACGCCGGGCGATAAAACACTTCCGGATGGAAGGGATGTACTTCCGCTTCATTGCGCACAAAAATCCGGCACAACTGGGCCGTGGTCATCTGGTTTGCCAGATTGGCCGCAACAAAAGAGCCAGCGTTCACTCCCACGTACACATCAATATTATTAAAATCAAGACCGTCCAGCACCTCATCCAGTGCTCGCAACGCCCCGATTTCGTAGATACCACCCAACGGGCCACCGCCGCCAAGGGCAAGGCCGATGCGAGGTTCGGGCTTAATCGCTGTTGTGGTTGCCGTCATTCGATATCCCCATGCGGGTGCGGTTGGCCATTGCAATTAACACTAGCAGCCAGTTTTAGAGTCCACACCCTATATAGGACCAATTGGCTATACACCTTCACGAAAGGGCCCTTTCGGCATGGGCAATGGCGCTGGTCTTGCCCGGGCGCAGGTAGCGACCAAATCCGGCATTGCGCAACGCCAAGTCCACACAACTTTTGATAACGTGGGGAGAATCCAGCAGCAGAACATCCTCGAGCAATTGCGCAGACCACTCGCGGCTCACGCTACGGATAACGGACTTGACCTTCGGCAGGCTGGCCGCATTCATGGACAGGGAATCGTAGCCCATCGCCATCAATAGCAGCGCGCCGCCAGGGTCACCCGCCAGTTCACCGCAGATACCGACGGGCTTGCCGACCGCATGGGCGTCCTGGGCCACGCGCACCAGCGCCTGAAGCACGGCGGGATGATAGGAGTGGTACAGCTGCGCGACCCTGGGATTGTTGCGATCCACCGCCAGCAAGTATTGGGTGAGGTCGTTTGAACCCACAGAGAGGAAATCCACGCGATCCGCCAGTTCGCGAATCTGATACACCGCCGCCGGAATCTCCACCATTACCCCGACCTTGGGCATATGGATGTTGTAACCTTCCTCCCTGACCTCATGATAAACCCGGTAAATAAGGTGGAGAGACTCTTCCACTTCTGAAATATTGCTGATCATCGGCAGCATGATCTGCAGATTGTTCAGGCCTTCACTCGCCTTGAGCATCGCGCGCACCTGAACCAGGAATATCTCCGGATGATCCAGGGTTACCCGGATACCGCGCCAGCCCAGAAACGGGTTCTCTTCCTGGATCGGGAAGTACGTCAGCGCCTTATCGCCGCCGATGTCCAGCGTACGCATGGTGACAGGGTTCGGCGCAAAGGCTTCCAGTTGCTCGCGGTAATATTCGCGTTGTTCCTGTTCCGACGGGAATCGGTCCTTGATCATGAACGGCACTTCGGTTCGGTACAGACCGATACCTTCAGCACCATGGCTCAAAGAACGCACCACATCTGTCATCAGACCAGTATTCACCAGCAGCGACACCCGGTGGTTATCGGTGGTTTCGCAAGGCAGATCCCGCAGGGCTTCCAGCCCTTTGACCAACTCGTCTTCCTCGTCACAGATTTCCTGGTAGAAGTTCCTCAGATCCATGGAGGGTGACGCGAAAATCTGCCCTTCAAAGCCATCAACAATCAGGTCCTTGCCATCCAGTTGGTTGACCGGAATATCTACCAGCCCCATGACGGTGGGCACACCCATGGCACGCGCCAGGATGGCAACGTGGGAGTTGCTGGAGCCCTTAACCGACACCAAACCGACCAGTTGCCCCTTGGGCACCTCTCCGAGCATGGCCGGTGTCAGCTCTTCACTGACAAGGACTGTGTTCTCAGGATAGACCGTGTCTTTCTGCTCACCTTCCTGTAAGTGGGACAACAAACGGCGGCCGAGGTCGCGGATGTCCACAGCCCGTTCCTGCAGGTAGTGGTCGTCCATCATTTCAAAGTGGCGAACGTACTGCTGAACCACCTGCTTCAATGCGCCCTGGGCCCAGAAACCCTCCTTGATCCGGTTGCCCACCTCACCCGGCATTGCGTCATCACCCAGCATACGCAAATAGACATCGAACAGAGCCTGCTCTTCCGGGCGAAGCTGGGAAGCAAGCCGGGCCGCTACCCGCTCAATGTCTTCCCGAACCGCTGTCACCGCGCCTTCAAACAGCGACAGTTCCAGCTCAACATCATCGGTGGGTTTCTCAGGCACAACGTCCAGGTCGGCGGCCGGGTACACCACCACGCCCTTGCCAATGGCAACGCCCGGCGCACCAGGCACACCACTGAAACTGACATCAGTCGCTTCTTCACCGGTCAGGGAAAGACCGCTGATGGCGCCCGTTGCCTCGCTGTGGGCGATAACACCTGCCAATTGGGCCGAAACGGTTACCAGGAAGGCTTCTTCACCCTCGTCAAAGCAGCGCGAACTTTCCCGTTGCTGAACAACAAGAACGCCAAGAACCCGGCGATGGTGAATGATGGGAACACCCAGGAATGAGCGAAAACGCTCTTCGCCGGTCTCAGGGAAGTAACGATAGCGGGGATGGGACGGAGCATCTTCAAGGTTGATAGGCTCCTCCCGGGAGCCAACCAGACCAATCAGGCCCTCGGAATAAGCCAGGCTGACCTGCCCTACTGCTTGCTGGTACAAGCCTTCTGTCGCCATCAATATGTAGCGATTTGTGGCTGGATCAAGCAGATATACCGAGCAAACCTCGGTATCCATGGCTTTCTGCACCCGCGAAACAATGACATCCAGCGCCTCCTGCAAATCGCGGGCACTGTTTACCTCTTGTACAAGACTTCGCAGTATGCTCAGCATGGCGGGTTCAATCCGTCATTTCTGTGTGTCCTTCGCGCGTCGGGAAGGCTCGCTCTGGCGCCACTGTTCCATGTCATAAAACAGCCGCGGCGCGAGCTCTCGCAGCGCACGTCGATAGACCTCGCGTTTGAACGAGACGACCTGCCCAAGCGGGTACCAGTAGCTAACCCACTGCCAGCCGTCGAATTCCGGCGAGTCCGTGCCGTCTACGCGCACCTGCGCATCCGGCGAAAGCATCCTCAGCAGGAACCATTTCTGTTTTTGTCCCACGCAGACCGGGTGCGAATTGTGCCGCACCATCCTGCGAGGGAGGCGGTATCTCAGCCAGCCACGGGTACAACTGATGATTTCCACATCGCCTGTACCGAGACCTATTTCCTCCGCCAGCTCCCTGTAGAGAGCCTCCTCTGGTGATTCGTCGTGCTTGATACCACCTTGAGGGAACTGCCAGGAGTCCTGCCCTATTCGCCTTGCCCAGAGGACTTCCCCCCTGTGATTGGCCAGAATGATTCCGACGTTGGGTCTGAAACCGTCCGAATCGATCACGGCACAGTCCTCTTAAAAGTCGGTTGGCCGGATTAAAAATTCACCGGCCGGATTTATCCAAGTTGCTCTCATTCTTACAGAATCCCAAGGCTTCGGCAAACG
>Ga0207876_1000131_pt1 | contig 36887 bp, 30 predicted proteins | sample MalvirmetaMSP146_FD_184237 | JGI IMG/M metagenome (GOLD analysis project Ga0207876, IMG submission 184237) | Marine viral communities from the Deep Pacific Ocean - MSP-146 (SPAdes) | ecosystem: Environmental > Aquatic > Marine > Oceanic | place: Pacific Ocean | collected 2011-07-10
CGGCTGTTAACTGTGGCAGACAGCGACGATGGATTCGAGCATCACGCCGCATTGAGTTATTGATCAGGTTGCTGCCTGGCAGCGCTCAACAGTAATCAGCGCCAAAAGTGGGATATTCAGGTTCGACTAGTTAACCCTCGGCGGCAAGGATGCGAACAGCCAGCTTACGCTACAAAACGGGCGACTGGTGTTTCGCGAGCGCTGTGGCGTGCTGCCGCAACCCGGCAAGCTACCGCGCGTCGGCTTGGATTAAGGGATATGCCAAAAAGAGTGCAATAGTTCGAGCGGGAGTGAGACTCTAACGTGGCTGCTCTGCTTGCACTGGTACGCTGAACGCGGCACGATTGCTCGGCAGCGCTCAGGCTCTACTCTGGGAAGGCCCTGAAGCGTCATCTGGAGTACCACCAATGGACTTTACGCTCGCGCGCATCATACATGTTGCCAGCATCGTCGGCTGGATTGGCGGTGTCTGGTTTGTCACGTTCGTGGTGATGCCCGCGATCACGCGCACCGAAGGTCCATTGCAGCGACTCGCCGCGTTCCATCGCATCGAACAGGGCTTCGCCCCGCAGGCGAGAGTGTGGGTGCTCCTTGGTGGCGCCTCCGGTTTCTGGATGACCTGGCGCGCCGACCTCTGGTATCGGTTTTTCTTGCTGGAATTCTGGTGGATGCACGCCATGCTGGCCCTGTGGTCAGTCTTCGCAATCATGCTGTTCGTTCTTGAGCCGCTGTTCCTGCACAAGCGCATGGCACACTCACCCACACCCGAGGCCGATTTTCGGCGGATGGTCGCGGTGCACCGCGTTCTCTCCGTTGCCGCGCTGGTGACGGTGTTGGCTTCTGTCGCCGGTGCACATGGGTTTCTCTAACTGTGCGCGCGATTCTGTAGCCGACTCAATCCCAGAAATGTGCAGTCCACCGCAGGTGGCTCTCCGGTCGCCAGGTCCACAAGCACCTCACCCAGCACTGACGCAAACTTGAAGCCATGGCCCGACAAACCTGCCGCGAAGGCTACATTGCGCATGCCCGGGTAGCGGTCCACGATAAAGTGCTCATCCGGCGTGCGCGTGTAGAAGCAGGTCTGATGCCGCAGGCGCTCGCACAAAACACCGGGCAGATGCGCGCGCACGAACCCCTCAACTCGCTGGCTGTCCTCTGCGCTGGGTTCACGGCTGGCGCTGAGGGGGTCGCTCACAGGCTCCCCGCCGGTGTGCTCGGCCACCTTCAAACCTCCGCCAGCAGCGGGAAAGCCATAGAACTGGCCCTGGGGGAGGTCGAAAAAGAAGCCACTCTGATAACGGCTGTCCTCGCAGCGGAACCAGTGCAGATGCTTACGATGCACCGTCAGTGGCAGCGCGAGTGACTGCAGCAGTCGGGCGCTCCATGCCCCGCCGGCGACTACCAGTGCACCGGCACTGTCACGACCGCATTCGGTGACTACCTCCACCCCCGAATCAGCGGCCTGCCAGTCAACCACGGCTTCTCCCCAGCGATGCTCGGCACCCGCTGCAGCAGCCTGATCGAGGTGTGCCAGCACGCACTGTTCAACCGGTAGCCAGCCTGCTTCGGTTTCCAAAAGCGCCGTGCAGCCGGCTGGCGCCGTAAAGTGAGGAACAGAGTGCGGCGGTATTGCCGTCACATGCAACCGGTGCTGCCGTGCCGACGCCAGCACACCCTCCAGAATCTGTCCGCCCTCCGGACCAAAATATATGACTCCAGTGCGCCTGAGCAGTGTCGGATCCAGCTGGTCCCACAGCGCATAGGCGCGCTGCAGCAGCGGGACATAGTCGGCGTGCTCAAAATACGACTGACGAATCAACCGCGACTCGCCGTGCGAGCTGCCGCGGTCGTGGGCGGGCGGGAACCGGTCCAGCCCGAGACAACGCAACCCTCTCTTGGCGGCGTGGTACAGCGCGGCGCTGCCCACACCGCCGGTGCCCAGGACAATCAAATCGTAATGCGTGCTCATAACGGCGATACCGGCAACGTGATCTGTTTGTGCTTGCGGAGCTCCGCTCTACCCGACGGCGCTGCGCCCAGCGTGGCTAGCAAAGGTCTCGGCACTATAACCCGAACGGTGCGACACCGAGATACCCGAGAACACAGGCTGCGGTTGTACTCCTGAACCGGGCGCACGGAAATGCCCCCCGCGGCATCACACACCAGCACCGGCGCGCGTCCTTTGCTACTGTCTAGCTTCGCGGAAGCGAAAGCACGCCACGCCGTTGCGTCAATGCGAGATACCGAGGACTCAATGAAAAAACCGCGCTTTCCATTTCCTGTGCCCTTCGGCTGGTACCAGGTTGGCTTTGCCGATGCAATCACCAGGGCCGAGATCAAGCCGCTGCGTTTCTTCGGACGCGACCTCGTGCTATGGCGCAGCGCGTCCGGCACACTCCATCTGCAAGATGCTCATTGTCCACACCTGGGTGCGAACTTCTCCGTGGGCGGCCGGGTAGTCGGTGAGAATATCCAGTGCCCCCTCCATCAGTGGCAGTTTGACGGTGTAGGCTCTGTGGCGTCGATACCCCATGCCAGCCGGAACACGGCGAACGCCTGCGTCCGCCACTATCCGCTGCAGATCAGGCACGGACTGATCATGGCCTGGTACCACCCGCACGGTGCGCCGGCCAGCTTCAACTTGCCGGTTGTGCCGGCCTTTGACGACCCCGACTTTGTGCCGCCGCTGGTGACGCGCCATGAAATCGCTACCTGCCTGCAGGAGATGGGGGAAAATGCAGCCGATAGCGCGCATTTTCTGACGGTACATCAGCACCTTGCCCCCGCCAGGTACGATCGCTTCGACTTCGAAGGGGCCAGCATGATCATGGAAAGCCGCCAGACCTTTCCCAGCTCAGGAGGACCGGTGGCGGGTTATCTCAACTCAACCAGCTTCGGTTTCGGCTGGGCCGTTGTGCGCTATCGCACCGTCATCGACGTCTGCATGCTCACCACGCTCACACCCATCGATAAAGAGCGCGTGGTGCAGTATTTCCACGTCAGCTACAAAAACCCGGAGCGGGACGCAAGGGTTGACCGCATCGGCGCCGCCTTCAACCAGGAGGTCAATCGGCAACTGACCGATGACATGCGCATCTGGGAGCACAAGATCTATCTGCCCGACCCCGTTCTCTGTGACGGTGACGGCCCCATCGCCAGATACCGTAAATGGGCGCGTCAGTTCTACACCGAAACACCGCGTTGACGATTCGATAGCGGCTCACCGAGCTGCGCCCAACCCCACGGCAGGGCGGCGGCGCCTGCAACTACACGTCGAGCGCCGCTGCCCAGCCTTCGCGCTCAAAATCCGCCTTGCTGCAATGACCGACGCGCGGCAGATAGGGCTGTAACTCCGCATCCTCGGATTCACCGAGGGCCAGGGCTTTCAGGCGCAGCAATAGCGGATTGGTGCGCAGCAGCATGCGGAAGGTGAGCTGCCCATCCAGATACGGCCCCCAGTCCATCCAGTTCACGGCGTTGTCGCCACTGGCATTCACCGGCCGATTCTCGGGGCTGGATAAAACCACGGTGTAATAACCCTGGTCATCCAGGTGGAGCTGACGGTCCACTACGGCATCGTTGCAAACACCGGCCCAGAAGTTGTAGTTGGTGATCGTGAAACCGCGAATCTGCACATCGTCGGTGTATACGGGCTCCCGCGGTGTATTCGGCGTGCGCAGGGCCTTTGCACGCACCACCAGAAGTTCACCCAGGCGTGTGCTGTAGGGCGTGCTGAGATAGAGAATGTCGTCACTGGCAAGAATGTCGTAGGGCAACCCTCAGTTGGATCGTGCGCTGAACTTTCCGGCGGCCACCACCGCTCGATAATCCGGGATGGGAAGCGACGCAAAGCGTGTTGTTTCCACCGGGTAGCTCTGCTCCGGGTCGTAAGGGAAGCAACTGGGGTGATGCTCCACCACCTGACCATCGCGATCCAGCACGGTCACGGAAGGCAGCGGCACCCCGGTACTGTTCGGGGGGTTCGCGCCCAATACAGAATCGGTGGTTCGGAGCAGCAAGAACACCGCCTGGTTGACCCCGCCGTTTACCTTCTCCCCGGCGTAGATGGTGTTCGGAGCCGGCTGCTCGGGCCGTGGCTGGAACACCATGGTGACGGTAAAACACTGCCCATCACCCTCCGCAACCGGCTCGACAAAGGGGTTGCGGCTGCCTTCGTCGGGCACGATATCTTTGTCCACCAGCGTGGGGAGCGTGTTGGTATCGAAATCGCATGGGTGAAAGGCGAAGTAGCGACAACGCAGGTACTGGCCGGCAAAAACGACTCTGCCACCTTCGGGCACAGACACAAAACCCTCGGGCGCCTGTGTGCCATTCCAGTAGCGATTGCTGAAGTAATTCGATGCCGATGTGTCCAGCAGATACGGAAACCGGTTGTTGGTGAGGGGGCTGCCGGCGCCGGGCCAGCCCGTCGACAGCGGCGCACCGGTCAGCTCCCCCACGTGGTAGCGCCCGTCATCCAGACGTACTCCGCAGTGTTCTGCAATAAAGTCTGAAATGCGCCCCTCGATAGCTGCCAGGTTCGGATCACACAGCTTGGGAAATATGCCGAGCACGGCCATACCGGTCGCATCACGCGCTTCCGCCAGTAAATCATACAGGGCCTGCAAGTCGGCGCGCACAGGATCTGGCGCCACGTCCAGCAGCTGGCGGACCGTGTCGGCATGGCCGATGAATTCGTTGTAACCATGCTCTATCGGGCGCGTTCCGGCCCAGAGGCCTTGCAGTACGTCCTTGAATTCGCTCAGACTCATGGCGCGATCTCCTTGTCGACAGTTTCAGTGTGCTCCAAGACACCCGCTGGATGCTGGCCCGGTGTCAGCTGCGCATAGCCAAAGGCCTCGAACGCAAACCCCCAATGCTGGTTAACACGGGCGATAACGTCGTCTGGCAGGTCGAAGCTGTTCTTCTGGTAGTTGTCCAGCCCGTCGAGATACGCCTGCAGCTGCGCCGCGACCTGGTTGAAGTCACCCAGTTGCAGCTGTTGGTAGATGTCGCGCATACAATCCATCGGATGGGTGTCGAGATCCTCAAAACGAATTTCAATGAGGTCCTGCGGAGGGATCAGCGCACGTTGGTCAAGGTACGCCGTCAGCAGTGCCTTGTAGGCGTGAATGATCCAGTCATCAATTGCCTCCCAGGTGAAATCCTGAAAGGTCTGCCCCGGGAGAATCTGTCGGTACATATTGCGCATTGACTGGTACACCCGGTAGGGGTTGCGCATGATGTAGACGTACTTGGCTCCCGGAAACATGGTGTGCAGCAGCCCGACGCGCCCCGTGTGGGTAGGTGTCTTCAGTACCAGCCGCTTACCGTGGTTCAACAGGGTGGCCTTTTTCAGCACCTCCATGTACGCCGCCTGCCACTGCGCCAACTCGTCCGCCTGCGCGCCCAGTTCGGTGACGTAGCGGTCGTAAATGTCGGGCAGCTCCCGCGGGAAACTCGCAAAATGAAAGGCCGCGTGTTCGGTGATTTTCACCAGTGCCAGTTCTTCCTCCTGCGGCGCGTCCAGCGTAATGGCAACATTGTCCATTGGCCGTGTATCGGGCATGCCTGCCGCAATCCGCTCCTTGACCCAGCCCTGGCTGATCATCGCCACCGGGTGCAGAGACGCCTGGTAATTCGTCACAAAACCAAACTGCGGGTCCTGCCAGAACAGGTAGTGCAGATGCGTGGTGCCGCTGCGGCCCATGCCCAGCAGGAAAACCGGTGGCGCCGCCAACTGCGTGGCGTCCAGTTTCTTGCCCCAGCGCCACCTTTCATACAGGCGGAAGGGCTCCAGCAGAAGACTGAACAACAGGCGTCGCAGCACGTACCAGCGATACCCCGCGTCGATCTTGCCCCGGCGGAGCAGACGGATCAAAACAGGGAGCGCAATGAACTGCGACATCGCAGATTTGGGTTCAGTATCGCTCATCCCGTCTACTCCGGAAGCTCATACAGCCACGGCACACCATTGATGTGCCCGCCGCCGTCCGCGTGAATAGTGTTGCCCGTGATGTAGCGCGCCGCATCCGACGCCAGAAACACCGCAAGCGGCCCAATATCCTGCTCGCTGTCACCGAGACGCCGCATCGGATTCATATCCAGAATGCTCTGTGCCGCCTCGGGTGCCATTGCAGCGTAGGTTTCCCAAGGCTCGGTGACGGCTGCCGGACAAATCGCGTTGCATGTAATCCCGTAGCGTCCCCACTCGGCCGCTGCTGTGCGTGTCAGGGCACGCAGAGCCTCCTTGGAACTGTTATAGCCTACCGAGAAGCGGTGGGCGTTGACGCCATTCAGTGAACACAGGTTGATGTACGCCCTGCTCCCCGGGCTTTCATGGCAGGAAACACTTTCTGCATTGCCCACAGCGCCGCGTAATAATTCACCCGGGTCAGTTGCTCTACACGCCCAAAGTCGGTGTTCTCCAGACGCGTGGGCTCGCCGTCTGACGGCGTGGCGTTGTTGACCAGGATATCAATACAGCCGTACTCCAACTCGACGCGCTCAAGCACATCTTCCAGCTGCGACCGATCAGCGACATCCGTTGCCAGAAAGGCCGCCCGGCCCTGGGGATAATCCCGGTTGATTTCCTGCGCCGCCGCAGTGCCAACCTCGACACTGCGGCTGGCAATGATCACAGTGGCTCCCTCTGCAGCGAAAGCCCGCGCAAGACCTTTGCCGACGCCGCGTCCGGCGCCTGTGATTAACGCCACCTTGCCTTTAAGCTGTTCCATACCCTTGCTCTTGTTTTATCGTTATCCGGGCACAGCATATCGCCCCGGCGTAGCGGCGCCACCCGCCCGCGGCGAAAATGAACCTGCCGTGCGGATCGGTTCAAGAAACTGGGCCACGGACAGGTACCGGGTTGCGAGGGCTCAGGCGGCTGTGAGCATCCAGCCACCCGCCAGAATCATGATCAGATTCTCAGTCAGGGAAACAAACCCCAGCGGCACCTGGCTGTCACCGCCCACACAGGCGCACTTCAGTTCGCGCCGGTCGACATACACGGCCTTGAACACCGAAACAGCCCCGACAGAGCCGATAAAGAGTGCGACCGGCGCGAATGCCCAGGGCGCTACACCGGCCAGCATGCCGATACCGGCATAGGCCTCCGCGAAGGGGTAGACATAGGCGTAGCGTACGTAACGCATGGCGAGCAGGTCGTAGGTCACGAACTGGTTGGAGAAGGCCGTGAGATCCTGCAGTTTCTGGATCGCCAGCACCACCATGCTCAAGCCTATGAACGTCGACACTGCAGCCGACAGGTTCAGCGCACCACCGCTCCAGGCCAGCGCCAGGGCAGCCAGCGCGGAGGCCCCGAAGATGGCGATGACGGGCTTGTAGGTGGTACCGGAATCGCCCTCCTGATCAAGGCCCAGATGCGCCCGCAGCGCCTCGTAACCCCCGATCTGCTCACCCTCGATAAACACCTGGGGCGTGGTGTCCACGCCGTGCTCGCGCTTGAAGGTATCGGCTTCCTGTCGCGAGCTGAGCACACGGTCGTCCAGTGTAAAGCCCTCGCGCCGGAGCAGGTCACGCGACTTCAGTCCGAAAGGACAGATATGCTCCGCCGTTTCCATGCGGTAAAGCGTTGCCTGTTTTGTCATGAGCTACCTCCTCTCTTGCTGCGTTGCTGAACAGTGTAGACGCTGCGCGCCTCACTCGCCCCGTGTGCCCTCTGCGCCGCGCTGCAGGCCCCGGCGCCGCCAGAGCAGATACACCGTAGGCAGTACCAACAGGGTCAGAAGCACAGCACTCGCCATGCCCCCCACCAGCGGCGCTGCGATACGCTGCATGATTTCCGTGCCCGTGCCGCTGCCAAACATGATGGGCAGCAGGCCGAGGATGATGGTCGCCGAGGTCATCATCACCGGGCGAATACGCCGTCCGGCGCCGCTGAGCACCGCCTCAACAAGCTGCATCGAGGTCGGTTGCCCGCCGCTGTCCTGCAGCAATCGGTGCCAGGCCTGGTCGAGATACACCAACATGATGACGCCGATCTCCACGGCCACACCGGCGAGGGCGATAAATCCAACGCCGACCGCCACCGAGTAGTTGTAGCCCAGCATATACATGAGCCAGATGCTGCCCACCAGCGCCAGCGGCAGCGTGCCCAGAATGATCGCGACCTCGGCCACGCTGCGAAAGTTCAGGTACAGCAGCACCACAATGATGCCCAGGGTGAGCGGCACCACATAAGTGAGTTTTGCCTTGGCGCGCAGCATGTACTCGTATTGGCCCGACCAGCTGACGGAGTACCCCGGCGGCAGCTCAACCCGTTCGGCGACGATACTCTGCGCCTGCTCGACAAAGCTACCCACATCCACGCCCTCGATGTCCACAAAGGTCCAGCCGTTGAGCCGTGCATTCTCGCTCTTGATCGCCGGCGGACCCTCCTCGATGTACACCTTCGCCACGTCACCCAGCGCGATATGCTGGCCACGGGGGGTGACGATCGGCAGCAGCGCCAGCTGCTCCGGTGAGTCACGGTAGTCCTCGGGGTAGCGCAGGTTCACCGGATAGCGCTCGAGACCCTCGATGGTCTGCGTAACGTTGGCACCACCGATGGCCGTGGCCACTACCTGCTGCACATCCGCGATATTGAGGCCGTAGCGCGCCGCGCTGGCGCGCTGTATGTCCACCTTGATGTAGCGCCCGCCCGCCACGCGCTCTGAGTACACCGACGCTGTACCGGGCACGTTCTGCAGCACCTGCTCCAGACGCTCCCCGATGCGCTCAATCTGCCGCAGGTCCGGCCCTGCGACCTTGATGCCCACCGGTGTCTTGATGCCGGTTGCCAGCATGTCGATGCGGGTCTTGATCGGCATCACCCAGGCATTGGTAAGCCCCGGAAGCTTCACCAGCGCATCCAGTTCCTGTTTCAGTTTGTCAGTGGTCATCCCCTCGCGCCACATCGACTTCGGATGCAACTGCACGAAGGTTTCGATCATGGTGAGCGGAGCGGGGTCGGTGGCCGTCTCTGCGCGTCCGATTTTGCCGAACACGGTCTTCACCTCGGGCACCGTGGCAATCAGCCGGTCGGTCTGCTGCAACAGCTCGCGAGCCTTGCCAATGGAGAGCCCGGGGTAGGTGGTGGGCATGTACATCAGGTCGCCCTCGTCGAGATCGGGAATGAACTCACTGCCAATCTTGCCGGCGGGCCAGAAGCCCACCGCTGTCACCAGCGCGGCCAGGCATAAGGTCCTTGCCGGATACCGCAGCGCCACCTGCAGTACACGCAGGTAGCCTGCCGTGAGCAGGCGATTGATCGGGTTGCGATCCTCCGCAAGCACCCTGCCGCGGATGAAATAGCCCATCAGCACTGGCACCAGGGTGATGGCAAGGGCGGCGCTGGCTGCCATGGCATAGGTTTTGGTGAAGGCCAGGGGCGCGAACATACGACCCTCCTGGGCTTCCAGGGTGAACACCGGCAAAAAGCTCACCGTGATAATCAGCAGCGTGAAAAACAGCGCCGGCCCGACCTCCGTCGCAGAGTCCGCGACGATACGCCAGCGATTCTGCTCGGTGAGCGGGGTGCGCTCCATGTGCTTGTGCATGTTCTCGATCATGACAATGGCGCCGTCAATCATGGCGCCAATGGCGATGGCAATGCCGCCCAACGACATGATGTTGGCGTTCAGGCCCTGCCAGTGCATGACGGTGAAGGCCGCCAGAATGCCCACCGGCAGGCTGATAATGGCCACCAGCGACGAGCGCACATGGAACAGGAACGCCATGCACACCAGCCCCACCACCAGAAACTCCTCCAGCAGTTTGCGCCACAGGTTGTCCACGGCACGCTCGATCAGCGCGGAGCGGTCGTAGACGGTCACCACCTCCACACCCTCCGGCAGCCCGGCCTGTAACTGCTCGAGGCGCGCCTTCACCTGCTCAATCGTCTGCCGCGCATTTTCGCCGTAACGCATAACGACAATGCCACCGACCACTTCACCCTCGCCATTCAGCTCGGCGATGCCGCGGCGCATCTGCGGGCCGAGCTGGATATCCGCGATATCCCGCAGACGCAGCGGCGTCCCGTTGGCATCCAGGCCCAGCGGAATCTCGGCCAGATCCTCCACGCTGGCGATATACCCGGTCGCACGCACCATGTATTCCGCCTCGGCCATCTCCACCACTGAAGCACCGATTTCCTGATTGCCGCGCTGGATCGCCGTCTGTACCAGCGACAGGGGTATGCCGTAGGCGCGCAGCTTCTCCGGCCTCACCCTCACCTGGTACTGCTTGACCATGCCGCCGAGGGTGGCGACCTCGGCGACACCCGGCACGGTCTGCAGCTCGTACTTCAGGAACCAGTCCTGCAGGCTGCGCAGCTGGCTGATGTCGTGTCGGCCACTGTGGTCGACCAGCGCGTAAAGGTACACCCAGCCCACACCCGTCGCATCCGGGCCAAGCTGCGGCCGGGCGCCGTCCGGAAGCGTGGGCGCCACCTGTGACAGATATTCCAGCACCCGCGAACGAGCCCAGTAGAGGTCGGTGTCTTCATCAAAGATCACGTACACGTAGGAGTCACCGAAGAAGGAGAAGCCGCGCACTGTTTCCGCGCCGGGGACCGCGAGCATGGCGGTGGTCAGCGGATAGGTCACCTGATCCTGCACTACCTGCGGCGCCTGGCCAGGATACCGGGTCTTGATGATGACCTGTACGTCGGAGAGATCGGGAATGGCGTCCACCGGGGTATTTCTCAGCGACCAGGCGCCGGCAGCCACCAGCACCAGGGTCGACAGCAACACAAAGAAGCGGTTGTACACCGACCAGCGAATAATCGAGGCGATCATGGCGTGTGCCCCATGCTGTGCCCGCTGTGGTCGTGCATGCCATGACTGTCATCCGGCGCAGCTTGCATGCGCCGGAAATCCGACGTCTTGCTGGATTCGGAATCGATCAGGAATTGCGCCGACGTGACAATGCGGTCCCCCGCCTGCACACCGTCAAGAATTTCCGCCTGCTCCGCACCCACGCGCCCGGGGGTCACGGCGACCGATTTGAAGCGCCCGTCCCCGAGCGCTAGCACGACGCGGGACTGGGCGCCCGTACGAATCAGCGCCTCCCGGGGGACCAGCAGCGCCTGCTCTCCGGGATCACTGGCAATCTGCAGGCGCGCGAACATTCCGGGACGCAGTGCGCCATCCGGATTGGCGACGCGCACTCGCACCTGCAGGGTCCGTGTGCGCGGGTTCAGGGTGGGGTATACGTAATCGATCTCGCCCTGCCAATCACGGCCTGGCAGGTGGTCAAACTGCATGCGCACCGTGTCACCCGGTCGCACCTGCGAGGCCTGCCGCTCAAACACCTCACCAATCACCCACAGCTGCTCCAGCGATGCAATCGAGAGGGTCTCCATACCCGGTTTGACATACATACCCTGGCGCACCTGCAGCGTCTCGACGACACCGCTCATGGGTGCCTCTACCGTGATGGTACGGCTGACACGGCCACTTTCCCGCAGCGCACGGATGGCCGCAGCGGGCACCTGTAGCGCCTGCAACCGCTCCGTTGCGGCGGCAATCAAGGCGGGATTGTCGCGCCGCCAGGCCAGCAGCAACTCCTCCTGTGCATTGACCAGCGTGGGCGAATACAGAGTGTAAAGCGCCTCCCCCTGCGTCACGGGCTCACCGGACGCATGCACGTACAGTGCCTCTACCCAGCCTTCCACACGGGGGTGCACGTGCTGCAGGCGGTCTTCATCAAACTGCACAAAGCCCACGGTTTCGACCCCGGCGGGAAGTCGCCCCAGAACCACCTCCGCGGTACGAACGCCCAGGTTGTTGACCACCTCGGGAGAGATGCGAACCGTGCCCGCCCTCCTGTCCTCGGCCGTATCGGCGTACACCGGAATCAGGTCCATGCCCATGGGTGACTTGCCCGGCGCATCGCGACGGTAATTGGGATCCATGGGCGCTACCCAGTACAGGGGCTCGGTTTCGCCAGTGGTTACCTGCAACGCACCAGATTCGCCGCCCCACCAGCGCATGCCCGCAATGCCTGCCATCACACCGAGGGTCGCCGCAGCGATCAATTTCATCGTGATATTCATTGTGCTGCTCCCGTCATCTGTGCAGGCGCTTCCCGAGTCTCGTGCTCGGCAGTGACCGTGAGGTACTCGATGTTTGCCATCAGCTGCTGTCGCTCCACGGCAATGGCCAGGGACGCCATACGGGCATCGAGCTGTGCGATGCGCCCGCGCACCGCCTCGGCAAAGTCACCGTCGTCGTTGTTGTAGGCGGCCAGCGCCGCCTCCGCCTGGTCCGCCATCTGCGGCAGCAGGCGTGTCGCGTACAGATCGGCTCTTTCGTCGAGCCGCTGCAGGCGTGCCAGCGCAGTCTCCAGTTCAGCCAGCAGCCGGCGCGCGAGCAATTGACGCTCGGTGCGCAGCGCCTCAACGCGCGCCAGAGTCGCGCTCACCTGTTTGTCCTGACGCTCATCGGTGAACAGCGGTAGGTCAAAGGTGACACCGACACTGAACAGGTCGGCGCGGTCACGCCCCATCGGGTCATCGTCCCGGTAGCCATATTGTGCGCTGACACCCCAGGCGGGCCGGTAACCCTGGCGAGCCAGCTCAACCTCGGTCGTGACGGCGTCGATACGTCTGTCGACCGCCCGTACCGCGGGATGGCGGACAATCCACTCGCGGTGCTGCCGTGGAGTTGCGCGCAGCACTGTTTCACTGACGGGAGAACTGTCGGGCGGCGGCGCAGCCAGAGGCAGTGCGGCATCCGCGCCAATCCATTCGGCAAGCTGCCGCTGGGCGGCGTCGCGTCGCTGCTGCAGGCCCGTCAGCCGGTCCTCAAGCAACGTCAACTCGAGCTGTGCCCGCACCAGATCCTGTTGCCGGGTACTGCCCAGTGCTGCTGAATAGCGCGTGCTGGCGGCCGCCAGCAAGTGATCAAACAGGCCTCGACTCTGCTCGACAAGCCCTATCGTCTCCTGGGCCAGATACGCCGTGAACCACAGCTGGGTCACCGTGCGCTGCACCTGGGCGCTGCGCTCCTCACGTAGCAGGGGCTCCTGCTCCGCCAGCTGCATTCTCTGCTGCCGGGACAGCGCCCGGCTGTCGCCGCGGGGGAAGGCCTGGCTCACCCCCACCGTAAATTGCGTCATCGCTTCCTGGTTGATATCGAAGGTATCCAGCGGCAGGTTGCCCGCGGCAATGTTCAGCGTCGGGTCCGGCAAACTGCCCGCGGCGGTGGCTTCACTGAGCAGGGCTTCCTCGCGGTACTGGCTGCCCACCAGCCAGGGGTCTGCCGTCACCGCAAGCCGCAGTGCGTCCCCCAGCGTCAGTGCCGCTGGCGCCGACTCGCCAAACGCGGGCAAGCAGAGCCACAGGAACAACCAGCAGGCCAGGTGCAATTTTCTCATGGTGTATCCTCAATGTTCTCGCATGTCTCCACGCCGCCACCGGTTCATGCTGCTCATCCGGCAGGCTATGGGCGGCAATGCACTCGCCGTCTGCAGCGGCATGTCACTGGGCACTCGGACCAGGGGCAGCAGCAGAGGGGCAAATTGCAGGTCTGGGAGTCGGAGGCTCCCGCGTTAACCCGGTGTGGGCCCGAATTTCGGGCGCACTAACCCCGTGTCAGCGGAAAATGGGTGGGCGAAACAGCGAGGCACCTTCGGCGACAACACTGGACAGTGAGTCACCGGGGTTGAGAACGGAAGAAAACGCCAACCGCGTCGAGAGCGGGGTGGCCAGCAGCGCGGCACCGGACGACAGGCAATGCAGCAGGGAACACTGCAGCGCGTCGCAGCAGGCTGGCTCGTCGGCCATAACGCCAGCGGCCGCCATATGGCCCGCATGATCCATGCCCATTGCAAAATGGGCAGACTCGGGCACACTACCTGCGTCCATCATGGAGCAGGGTGCAGACGCAGCCGAGACCATCTGACCGGTGAGAGCCACCAGGACCACGAGTACGATGACTATTCCGGCTTTGCGCTGCAACATGTGCTACACGACACGACAAACACCCCTACAGGATAGCTGTTCCTGAAGATTGTTCCAACAATAACCCATCCTCTGCGCAGGAGATCCAGGAACGGTGGCAGCACGCATCTCGCAACTCTCCGGGCTACTGGAGCTTGACACACACATTCATATTGCCGACATCGGTGCCGCGCTGCTGGCTGAAACACCGGTGTACGCCCCGCTGGTTCAGGAATACGCACAGGCGCAGCTATACAGTTTCGACGGTGACCCGCGACAGATTGCCGCTTTACAGGCGCACTATGGCGACAAGGCGACCGTGCTGGAGCACTACGTCGGCGATGGCGAGCCTCACACCGCCTACGTGTGCGACGCGGCATCGGGCATGACATCGCTATTCAAACCCTCACCGGCAGCCCTGGACTTCTTCAACGGCTTTGATGACTTCGGACGGGTGCTGAAAACCGAGACCGTACACACCACGCGGCTGGACGCCATCGATGCCATTGAACGGATCGACTTTCTGAAAATGGATATCCAGGGGTTCGAGCTGCGGGTTTTACAACATGGTCGCGAAAAACTGCGCGAGTGTGTGGCGATCCAGCTTGAGGTGTCTTTCATCGGCCTCTACGAGGGGCAACCCACCTTTGGCGATATCGACCACTGGATGCGTGACAACGGCTACCTCCCTCACCGCTTCATGGATATCAAACGCTGGTCAATATCCCCCACAGTCCGCAACAACAACTTCCGTATCCCGTTCAACCAGCTTCTGGAAGCCGACGCGGTCTACATCAAGAACCCTATTGCGCTGCAGCACTACAGCGACAACCAGCTCAAGCGACAGGTGCTGTTTGCCGACCTGTTCTTCGACAGCCCGGACCTGGCGGTGTACTGCCTGCGCGAACTCTGCGCACGGCAGGTACTGGGTGAGCAGGCGCTGCGACAGTATTTCGCGCTGTTGAACGCCCCGGGTGAGCACTAGGCCGGCCAAAGCATGCTGGCGACGCCCATCACCTTGCCGCCAGGTCGCGCCCCAGGTACAGATAAACCGCAGGCAGCACATACAGGGTAAACAGCGTGCCGATCGTCATGCCGGACGCGATGACCAGACCCATGGAAAAGCGCGCAGAGGCACCCGGGCCGGATGCCAGCAACAGCGGCACCATGGCAATGACCAGTGCGGCGGTGGTCATCAACACGGGGCGCAGGCGCACTGACGCGGCCTCCTCGATCGCCTCGCGTTTCTGCATGCCCTCTTCCTGCAGTCGGTTGGCAAACTCCACTATCAGGATGCCGTGCTTGGAGATCACACCGATCAGGGTGACGATACCTACCTGGGTATAGATGTTCAGCGTGGCACCGGTGACCTGAAATAGCGCGAGGACATTCAGGCACAGCAGGGCGCCGCACACCGACATGGGGACCGTCACCAGCATGATGATCGGATCACGGAAAGACTCAAACTGCGCCGCCAGTACCAGGTAAATCAACAGCAGGGCAAAGAAGAAGGTCATGATCAGGGCGCTGCCTTCTGTCTTGAACTGCCTGCTCTGGCCCCCGTAGTCCACGCTGTATTCCCGATTCAACTCTTCGCGACTGATCCGCTCCAGGGTGGCCAGCGCATCACCCAGCGCGATACCCGGGCGCGGAATCCCGTTCAGGGTGACCGCATTGAGCTGCTGGAAACCCTTCAGAGAGCGCGGCACCACTTCGCTCTCGAGCCGCACCAGCGTACTCATGGGGATCAGGTCGCCGCTGCGTGTACGGGTGTAGTAACCCTCGAGGTCCTGCGGTGTCATGCGCTGCGCGCGCCGCACCTGGGGGATCACCTTGTAGGACCGGTCATTCATGGTGAAGCGGTTCACATAGCCGCCGGACAACAGGGCCGAGAGGTCGGCGCTGAGCTGCTGCATTTCCACGCCCAGTAACGCGGCCTTGTCGCGGTCCACCGTCAGGCGCTGCTGCGGCTTATCGATCTGCAGATCCTGGTCAATGAAAATGAACTTGCCGCTCTCCCGCGCGCGCTGCAGCACGCGCTGCACATCCTCGAACATGATGTTGAAATCGAGGGTGGACGTCAGCACGAATTCCACCGGCAGCACCCCGCTTGAGGGCAGCGGCGCCGGGTTAACCGCGTTCACCTGCAAACCGGCTATACGCTGCGTACGCGGCAGGATGCTTTCCTGCAGAACCTGCTCCGAGCTGCGCTCGCGTTCACTCCAGGGTTTGAAGATGAACCCACCGAAGGCGCCGTTGGTGGTGCCGCCACCGCCGGGACTCACGCCGTTAAAGAGGAAGTTGACATCGATTTCCGGTGTACTGCGGGTGATCTGGCCAATCTCCGCCGTGTACTGCTCGATATAGTCCAGCGTCACATACGGGTCGGACTCCGCGAGATAGAAGATCAGCCCGATATCCTCGGACGGCGCCAGCTCAGAGGGTGAACGCACAAAGAGGAAATAACAGGAGACGATAATGATGGCGCCGAACAGCAGAACCCCCCCGCGGTCATCGAGCACACGATCCAGATCGCGCTGGTAGACCCGGCGCAGCGCCTCGAAACGCTGGTCCAGCCAGTGCTCCAGCCGGTTGCTGTTGTCGCCTTCATCCTTGCTCAGGAGCCGTGCGCACATCATCGGCGACAGTGTCAGGGCTACAACCCCTGAGATCAGTACCGCGCCGGCCAGAGTAAAGGCAAACTCCGTGAACAGGGTGCCGGTCAGGCCGCCGACAAAGCCGATGGGAATATAGACCGCGATCAGCGTGGTCGTCATCGCCACGATCGGCCAGGCCAGCTCACTGGCCCCCAGCAGCGCCGCTTCCTTGGGCGCCATACCCGCTTCAATGTGCCGGTGAATGTTTTCCAGCACGATGATGGCATCGTCAACCACGATACCAATCGCCAGTACGATGGCCAGCAGCGTCAGCAGGTTGATACTGAAGCCCATCAGCTGCATGAGGAAAAGTCCGCCGACCAGCGACAGCGGCACTGCCACCGCCGGGATCAGCACTGAGCGCAGGGAGCCCAGGAACAGGAAAATCACCAGGATGACGATAATCATAGCCTCGATGATGGTGGCTTCCACATCGTCGATGGCGTTCTGGATATAGACGGTTGCGTCATAGTTGATATTGCCGACAATGCCCTCCGGCAACCGTGGCGCGATATCCTCGGCGTAGACCTGCCGCACCCTGGCAATCACTTCCAGGGCATTGGCATCGGGCGCGACGTCGATCTGCATGAATACCGCTTCCTGGTCGATGAACATGGATGAGGATCCGTATCCCTCATTACCGAGCTCGACTTCTGCGATGTCGCCCAGGCGCACAATGGCGCCGTCCCGCTCGCGCAGGACCATGTCTTCAAAACCCTGCACCGAGCGCAGATCGGTATCGGCCTTCAGGTTTATCTCAACCATGCTGCCCTTGCTGGCACCCACCGCCGAAAGCACGTTGTTGGCCGCGAGGGCGGCGCGCACTTCACTGGCCGTCATCCCGAGTGCCGTCATGCGCTCCTGGTCCAGCCAGATGCGCATGGCAAACACGCTGGTGGAATTAGCGCTGGCGCGCAGCACGCCTGGCAGGGTCGACAGCTTGGGCTGCACCTCGCGGATCACGTAATCCGCTACACGATTCGTGGGCAACTGGTCGCTGATGAAAGAGATGTACATGCTGCCCACCTGCTCGCCGATCGCCAGGTCGAGCACCGGATCCTCGGCCTCGCGAGGCAACTCGTTGCGCAGCTTGTTTACCTTGGTGACCACCTGGGTCAGGACCTCGTCGGGGTCGGCCTCGGTGCTGACATAGGCGGAGATGGTGCTCAGCCCCCGCGTGCTGGAGGAGGTCAGGTAATCAATACCCTCGGCTGTGGCAATCTCCTGTTCCAGCGGCGTGGTAATGAACCCCTTGATCAGCTCCGCGTCCGCACCGATGTACGGCGTACTCACTGTGATCACCGCCGTCTCGATCATGGGGTATTCCCGCACGTTGAGCTCGGTTGCCGCACGCAGGCCGAGGATCAGCAGGAACAGGCTGACAACCGTTGCCAGCACCGGCTTGTGGATGAATATATCGGTGAATTTCATGTCAGCCGTTGTCCGGTTGCGGCTCGAGTTCCGCCGCTGGCAGGGAGCTGTTGTCAACGTTCACCGGCATCCCGCCATCCAGCTTCAGCAGGCCGCTGGTCGCGACCCGCTCACCCGGATCCAGCCCCTCCTCGACCGCCACCAGATCGCCGCGCACCGGACCCAGGGTGACGAACCGCTGAGATACCCTCAAGGCACCATCCTGCTCCGTGATGACGTACACCGAGTCTCCGTAGGGGCGGTAGGCAATCGCCGTCTGCGGCACCACGACTCGCTCCAGCTCTATGCCGATTGGCAGCACCAGGCGGGCAAACATACCCGGGCGGAGCAATTCTTCCGGGTTGGGCAGGGTCGCCTGCAGCGTAAAATTCCGGGTATTCGGGTCCACCACGGGCGAAATGGCGGTGACGGTGCCCTCAAAGATGCGTCCGTCCAGGGCCTCCAGTCGCGCCTGCACCAGCATCCCCGCCGCTACCTGCTGGCTATACTGTTCAGGCAGTGAGAAGTTCACATACAGGCTATCCAGTGCCTGCAGGGCAATCACTGTGTCTCCTGCCTGCACGTAGTCGCCCACATTGAACCGACGGATGCCCAGCCGCCCCGCATAGGGCGCGCGCAGGGTTTTCTGCTCGATACGCGCCTGCTGAGCCGCTACACGGGCGCGGGCCTGCTCCAGCAGACTGCTGCGCTGGTCCAGTTCCGACTCGGAAATATTGCGCTGCGCCACCAGCCGCCTGGCACGCTCCAGTTCCAGCCGGGCCAGCTCGGCCGCGGCCTGCAGCTCCGCCAACTGCGCCCGATCCGGCGCCGAATTCAGCGTGATGATGGCGTCGCCGGCCTCCACCGCAGCGCCATTTTCGAAGTGGATGGTCTCCACCGTGCCGGGCACTTCCGTTGCCAGTTCAGCGCCGCGAATCGCCACCAGCGTGCCAACGCTCTCCACGCTGTCACGCCACAGGGCCGTGCCCGCCTCCATGGCAGTCACCGTGGCGGGCTGCACCGGCATGTTGTCCATGAACTCGTTCATCTTCTTGTTGCCGAACCACTGCATGCCGAACAGCCCGCCAAACACCAGCAGTGTGATCAGCAGCATCAGCCACATACGCAGACTGAAGAGCACCTTTTTTCCAGACATGATAGTCACCGACTTCCGTGATCAGGGGCGCAGGGGGTATCACGCAACCGCCACTGCGCCGAAACGCCAGGGCGCCAATGATACGCGGGGGATGCGGTCGATACCATGCACAGATCACCGGGGTTGAGCAGGACTGTGGCATTGCCGCCTCGCTATGAGTATGCTTGCCCGCTCAACACGGCCCCGGAGCGAAGACACTGCTGCCATGACCTATTGCCTCGCCATCGCCGTCCAGGACGGCCTGATCTTCTGCTCGGACTCGCGCACCAATGCCGGGCCCGACCGGGTCAGCACCTACAGCAAAATGCATCGCTTTTCAGTGGCCTACGACCGTTCGCTGGTGCTGATGACGGCGGGCAACCTGGCAACCAGCCAGGCCGTGATCGCCCATATCCATCGAGATCTGGAGGAGGATGCCGAATTCAACATTCTCAAGGCGCGCTATGTCGCCGACGTCGCGGACTATATCGGTGAGCTGAATGTCGCCGAACAGGCACGGCACAAGAAGCCGTCGGGGCCGGGCGCAGGCGCGAGCTTCGATGCCTCTGCCACCTTCATACTCGGCGGCCAGATCAAGGGCCACGCCCAGGCGCTTTACCTGATCTACCCCGAGGGCAACTACATCACCGCTTCGGAGCTCTACCCCTACCTGCAGATTGGCGAAACCAAATACGGCAAGCCCATTCTCGACCGTATCGTGCGCCCGGACACACCCTATGAGACCGCCATGCGCTGTGCCCTGGTCTCAATGGACTCCACCATACGCTCCAATGCCACCGTGGGGCCGCCCCTGGAGTGCCTGTTCTACCGCAACGACAGCCTCAAACCGCATGCGCGCTACTTTGCGCTGGAGGAGCATCATCCCTATCTGGCCAAGCTGCGCCAGAGCTGGGACGACAATATTCGCGAGGCCTTCGCCAAACTGCCCTCGTTGGGCGAGGTCATCGGTGAGGACGACTGAGGTATGACGAAAAGCGACGCGACGGGCCAACAGGATGCACTGCATGCAGCAGACGCAGCATCCACCCTCATGCTGAAACGCGTAGCCATCGACACTTACCGGGAAAACGTCGCCTATCTGCACCGGGACTGCGAGCTGTACCGGGCCGAGGGTTTCCAGGCGCTGGCGAAAGTCGAGGTGTCCGACGATGGCCGGCGCATTCTCGCCAGCGTCAACGTGGTCGATGACGACACGATCGTGGGCTGCAATGAGCTTGGCCTCTCGGAAGATGCCTTCGCCCTGCTGGGCCTTTCCGAGGGACATCGGGTGAGTGTAGCGCAGGCGGAACCGCCGAAGTCGATACCGGCCCTGCACCGCAAGATCGCCGGGGAGCGCTTGAGCGCTGAGAATTTTCGCGCCATCGTCAACGACATCGCCGAACACCGCTATTCGAAGATTGAGCTGACCGCCTTCGTCGTGGCCTGCAACCAGGCTGAACTCGACCGCGAGGAGGTGTTTTTCCTCAGTGACGCCATGAGCCGCGTAGGGCGCCGCCTGAATTGGGGCGAGCACCCCGTGGTGGACAAACACTGCATTGGCGGTATCCCGGGCAACCGCACCTCGATGCTGGTTGTGCCGATTGTCGCGGCACACGGCATGCTGTGCCCGAAAACCTCATCACGCGCCATCACCTCACCGGCCGGCACCGCCGACACCATGGAGGTGCTGGCGCACGTCGAACTGCAGTTCGAACAGCTCAACAGCATCGTGCGTACCCACCGGGGCTGCCTCGCCTGGGGCGGCACCAGCGATCTATCGCCGGCAGACGATGTGCTGATCGCCGTTGAGCGCCCGCTGTCGATCGACTCACCGGGGCAGATGGTGGCATCCATTCTGTCCAAAAAGGTCGCAGCGGGCTCTACCCATCTGGTACTGGACATTCCAGTAGGTCCCACCGCCAAGGTCACCTCCATGCCCGAGGCACAACGGCTGCGCCGCCTGTTCGAGTTCGTCGCCAAGCGCATGGGGCTGGTACTGGAGGTGGTGATCACCGACGGTCGACAACCCATTGGCAACGGGATCGGCCCGGCACTGGAAGCTCGGGACGTGATGCAGGTGCTGGAAAACAGCCCTGCGGCACCTGCCGATCTGCGTCAGAAGTCGCTGCGCCTGGCCGGTCGCATGCTGGAATTCGATCCCGATGTGCGCGGTGGCGACGGCTTCGCTATCGCCCGGGACATCCTGGATTCCGGCCGCGCACTGCGCAAGATGCAGGATATTATCCAGGCACAGGGCAGCAAGCCATTTGACCTCGGCAACCCGCCGCTGGCGCCACTGACGTACGCCGTCCGGGCACCCACTGCAGGCACGGTGGTCAATATTGATAACCTGCAGCTGGCGCGCATTGCGCGGCAGGCCGGGGCACCGCGGGCACAGGGGGCAGGGGTCGACCTGCGCGCCAAGCTCGGCGACCCGGTGCAGGCAGGCGACCTTCTGTATACGGTCTACGCGGCCTACCCGACCGAGCTGGGCTTTGCCCGCAGGCTGTGCGAGCGCAGCAGCGGTTTCACCCTGGGCCAGGCCGCTGATATTACCCCGGCATTCATGGAGTTCTGATGAGTGCACTGCTGACCTATCTGGAGGATGAGCGTGGGCCGGCATTGCGCCTCGCGAGCGCCTGTGAACTGCCCACCCTCGCCGTTGCCCGGCACCGCTTTCCCGACGAAGAATTGAAGCTGCTGCTGGACCTGCCCGCGGGCACGCAGACGCTGGTGATCTATCGCAGCCTGGACCGACCCAACGAAAAACTGGTGGAACTGCTGTTACTGGCGCGACATGCGCGTCTTGCCGGCGTGCGTCGGCTGGTGCTGGTCGCCCCCTACCTCGGTTACATGCGCCAGGACATTGCCTTCCAGCCCGGCGAAGTGGTCAGCCAGACCATCGTCGGCAACTTTCTCGCCGAGTTGTTTGATGCGGTTATCACTGTCGACCCCCACCTGCACAGGATAAGCCGGCTGGATGAGGCCATCCCATTGCAGGACGCCATCGCCCTGTCGGCTGCGGGCAGTCTGGCGGAGCGGGTGGCGGGTGAACGCGACCATCCGCTGCTGGTGGGCCCCGATGCCGAGTCGCGGCAGTGGGTGGAGAGCGCGGCAGCGGGCCGCCAGTTGGACCACGCCGTGTGCAGCAAGCAGCGACACGGTGACCGCGATGTGGTCATCACCCTGCCTGACATTGCCGTCGCGGGGCGTGCGGTGGTCCTCCTGGATGACGTAGCCAGCTCCGGGCGCACCCTGGCCGGCGCGGCGCAACTGCTGCTGGAGGCGGGCGCCAGCTCGGTGGATGTCGCGGTGACTCACGCCCTCTTTGCCGGAGACGCTCTGGCCGTGATGAAGAGCGCAGGCATCGGCACTGTGTGGAGCACGGACTGCATCCAGCATCACAGCAATGCCGTCTCCATGGCACCCCTGCTGGCCACGGCGCTGCGCCCCCTGCTGCAGCGCTGGGCTGGCTAGCGCTGCCCCGGCTGCTGCTGCAGGCGACGAATCGCCGTGTCGACAAAGGCCAGTTTTGATTCCACGAAGTGGTTGATCACAAAGGGATAGGCGTCTCCCCTGCCGACGCTGCGGTTGAGTTCGTTCAGGGTGATGCTGAGGTCACGCCAGAGCCCAATCCGTTCGCCGACTTCCAGGCTGGCCACATCCTTGCGAATGACACCGTAGGCCGCCGCCGTCTCCAGCGCATCCTGAATGTGCAGGTAATGCCCCCAGGTTTCCGCCCAGTCCTCCATGGGGTGCACACTGGCGTAGGCACTGATGTAATACTTGCGCCAGTCGGGTGACGGGCCCTCCCGGTAGTGACGGTCCAGCGCCCCACGATAGTCCATGGTTTCGTCACCGAACAACTGCGCAAAGCCGCTGCGAATCGTTTCGTCCCGAGCGAGACGCGCCCAGTAGTAATGTCCGGACTCGTGACGCATATGCCCGAGGACCGTGCGGTAGGGTTCGTTCATCTGCTCACGTACTGCAACACGCGCAACGTCATCCGCTTCCAGGGTATTGATGGTAATCACCCCGCCGACAAACCCTGTGCTGACGAATGATTCCGCGTACTCCTCCCGGCTGCGCCCGTCCTCTATGAAGTCCAGCAACAGCCCATGCTCCGGGTCCTGCCATCCGCTGATCAATGGCAGACCCAGACTGCGCAGAGTGTACAGGAGACGCTTCTTGCCCTGTTCCAGCACCCACCAGCGCTGGATGTTGCCCGGCAGCGAGAGGTCGGGAATGGTGCGGTTGAATTGGCAGCCCCAGCACAGGGGGTGAGTATCCTCTTCCGCGCACAGCCAGTTGCAGACATCCCACTCCGTGCCGTTGGCACACATGCGGTAACGACCGCCCACTGCGGATTGCAGAATGCCGCCCCCGACATCACTGAGGGAGCGCATCTCCAGCGCAAGGGGGTCAAAGCCGAGCTCCATGCCACAGTGCACGCAGTCCCGGCTCTCGAAAAACACCTGGCTACCGCAGCTGCATTCAAGGCGCTTCATGGTGTATCCGGATGAAACCAGGACGCAGTGATCGCGTCATGCAGGTCGGCCAGCAGCGCCTGGAACTCATCGATATAGGCATGCAGCGCTTCACGGGACATCTGTTCCGGCTGCAGCTTACCCAGCTTGCGCCGCCCGCGATTCAGAATGCGCATGGCGCTTTCATGGTTTTTCAGCGGCTTCAGCTCCAGGCGGATTTCCGCCAGGCAAAAGGCCACCGAGCGCGGCAAAAGAGGCTCCTGAAACACAAACTCCACCACCTCCTGCGCCTCCACCAGAGGCCCTATCATCCGCCGATAGGCCCCGAACGAGGACAGGGCCTGCAACAGGGAAGTCCAGATCAGCGGGTCCGTGGCCTCATGGGTGCCGGCCCGCCCGAGAATCTCCCCCGTGCCCACATCCATCAGGCGGGTGGTCATATCGGAGCGTTCGAGCAGGTGTCCGAGGCGCAGGAAGCGATGCGCATGGTCCCGTGGCAGGCTGGAGGACAACATGCCGTTCACCCGTTGGCAGCGACTGATCACCTCCTCAAGGAAGGCCTGGCGATTGCGCCGACCTACAGACTTTTCCGCCGCATCACTGACATACAAATGCAGTTCGTTGATCTGCTCCCAGGTCTCCTCGGGCAGCACATCGCGTGTCGTGCGTACGTTTTCACGCGCCCAGCGCACGGCAAAGGGGATACTGGCACAGCTGTCCTCTTCTGCCATGAGAAAGCGCAGGACATTCTGTTCATTGCCCACCCGATACTGCTGATAGAAAACGGGCTCGGCGTCGAGAATGCGGACCAGCACGTCCCAGCCCAGCTCGGCTGCGCGCGGAATATCCATGATGAGGTGGTTATAGGCTGCCACCAGACGAGCGCTGTCCTCCGCGCGCTCCAGGTAGCGCCCCATCCAGTACAGGCGCTCGGCGACGCTGGAAAGCATTGTCATGCCTTACCCTCCACAATCCAGGTATCCTTGCTGCCGCCGCCCTGGGATGAGTTCACGACCAGTGACCCCTTGGTCAACGCCACACGTGTGAGACCTCCTGGCGTCACCCAGGTATCCCGTCCCTGCAGGATAAACGGCCGCAGGTCCAGGTGGCGCGGCTCGACGGTATCGTCGATGTAGGTGGGCGCGGTCGACAGGGCCAGGGTCGGCTGTGCGACATAGTTGCGCGGGTTCTCCTCGATCAGGCGGGCAAACTTGCGACGCACGGCGGCAGTACTGTGCGGACCGACCATGATGCCGTAGCCGCCCGACTCATTGGCGGGCTTGACCACCAGTTGATCGAGATTCTTGAGCACATGCTCACGATCCTTCTCGCGCATGCACAGCCAGGTGGGCACGCTGGCGAGCAGCGGTTTCTGCTTGAGGTAATAGCGAATCATCTCCGGCACAAACGCGTAGATGACCTTGTCATCTGCCACACCGCTGCCCGGCGCGTTGGCGATGGCCACGTTGCCCGCCTTCCAGGCACGCATCAGTCCGGCAACACCGAGCAGTGACTCCGGTCGGAACGCCTCCGGGTCCATGAAGTCCTCATCAATGCGCCGGTAAATCACATCCACGCGCACAGGACCATCCACGGTGCGCATGTAGACGCAGTTGTCGTCTGCGACCATCAGGTCGCGCCCCTCCACCAACTCCGCCCCCATGCCCTGGGCAAGATAGGCGTGTTCAAAATAAGCCGAGTTGAAAATACCCGGCGTGAGCACGACGATACAGGGGCGGCGCCGTTCCCGGGGAGACAGCGATGCCAGTGTCTGGTAGAGCTGCGAGGGGTAATCGTCCACCGGCAGGATACTGTAGTTCTCGAACAGCTCCGGCAGCACCCGTTTGGTAATCTCGCGGTTCTCCAGCATATAGGACACCCCCGAGGGTACCCGCAGGTTATCCTCAAGTACGCGGAAACGACCATCACCATCGCGCACCAGATCGGAACCACAGATATGCGCCCACACACCGAAGCGCGGCGACATGCCCATGCACTGCGGTTTGAAATTGGTGGATTCCAGCACGATATCCGCCGACACCACGCCGTCGGCGAGGATTTTCTGCTGGTTGTAGATATCCTGGATAAAGTGATTGAGCGCCAGCGACCGCTGGCGCAAACCGTCGCTGACCGCCTGCCACTGCCGCGCGGATATCACACGCGGGATGATGTCGAAAGGCCAGGCGCGATCGATATTGCCGGCTTCGTTATAGACGGTAAAGGAAATCCCCATTTCCCGTATGGCGAGCTCCGCCGCAGCGCGGCGCTCTGCCATTTCCTGCCCCGGCAGTTTCTGTAACAAGCGCACTACACCCCGCGCCGCAGCGCGCGGCTGACCCTGGGGCGTGATCAGTTCATCGAAGAAACTACCCGACGCATACGACTTCCAGCTTTCGTTCATCGTTCTGGCAACCGATAATGGACCCTGCATCCACACTACACAAAAAGCGCTGACCCGACTACTCGCGCACCGCATGGCGAGTGCACTTTATTCGTGCAGCCGCTACACTTCGATCACACCCATAACACGAGAGTGCCCGCCATGCCGGCTACCGTGCACCATCGCGCCTGCCATCTGTGCGAGGCTATCTGCGGGCTGCGCATTGAAACTGATGGGAATCGCATCGTGTCGATCAAAGGCGACCCGGCCGACCCGTTGAGCCGCGGCCATATCTGCCCCAAGGCCGTCGCCCTGCAGGATATCCACAACGACCCCGACCGCCTGCGCCGGCCAGTGCAGCGCACACGTGGCAGCGACCAGTGGCGCGAAATCAGCTGGGAGGACGCGCTGGATACCACAGCGCGACGGCTGGTGGAGATTACGCAACGGGACGGCGTGGATGCGCTGGGCGTCTATCTGGGCAACCCCACGGTGCACAACTATGGGATGATGACGCACCAGAAAAACCTGTTCCGCCATTTCCACACCCGCAACCGTTTCTCCGCCACGTCCGTCGACCAGCTGCCGCACCATCTGGTCAGCCTCTGGCTGTTCGGCCACAAGTCGCTGTTCCCGATTCCCGATATCGACCGCAGCGCATATTTTCTGATGCTCGGCGCCAACCCCATCGCCTCCAATGGCAGCATCTGGACCGTGCCCGATGTACGCAAGCGGATCAAGGCCCTGCGCAAGCGCGGCGGCAAGCTGGTCGTGGTCGACCCGCGTTACACCGAGACGGCAGAGCTGGCCAGTGAACATCTCTTCATACGTCCCGGCAGCGACGCCTTGTTCCTGCTGGCACTGCTGCATACGCTGTTCGCGGACGACCTGGTGGCGCCCGGTCCCCTGGCAGCGTTTACCACCGGCCTGGCGGAACTGGCGACGGCGCTTGCCGACTTCACGCCCGATTTTGCCGCCGCACACACCGGCATCGAGGCGAGCACAATCCGTCGCATCGCGCACGAGTTCGCGCAGGCCAGGGCCGCCATCTGCTATGGGCGCATGGGCGTGTCAACACAACGCTATGGCGCACTATGCCAGTGGGCAATACAGCTGCTGAATATCCTCACCGGCAACCTCGACCGGGAGGGCGGGTCGCTGTTCACACTGCCCGCTGTGGACCAGGTCAGCAGCATCAGTCCCGGCGGCTTTGCCCGGCACCACAGCCGCGTGCGCCAGCTACCGGAGTTTGACCGTGAACTGCCCGCCTCGGCCATGGCCGAGGAAATTACCACACCCGGCGAGGGGCAGATTCGCGCGCTGTTTGTGGGGGCAGGGAACCCGGTGCTGTCAACGCCAAACGGCCGCCAGCTGGACGCGGCGCTGGCACAACTGGAATTCATGGTCTGCCTGGATCCCTACCTCAACGAAACCACACGCCATGCGGACATCATCCTGCCGCCGACATCGCCGCTGGAACACGACCACTACGACCTCGCGTTCCACCTCAACGCGATACGCAACACCGTCCGGTACAACGACGCAGTGTTCGCCAAACCGGAAGGTACATTGCACGACTGGGAGATCTTCACCGAGTTGGGCAACCGGGTCGCCGATCTGCTGGGCCAACCCATGCAACCGGTGATGGCGCCCCACGAGATCATCGACCTCGGCCTGCAGATCGGGCCCTACAGTGAACGCAGGGGCAGCGAACACGCGCTGACCCTGGACAAGCTGCGGGAGCACCCCTCGGGCATCGACCTTGGGGCCCTGCGGCCGCAACTACCCCAACGGCTGCAGACCGCGGACAAAACCATCGACTGCGCCACTCCACAGGCGCTGGCAGACCTAGACCGCCTGCGCGCAGCGTTCAGCGCAGGCGACAGTGGCGCCCTGCGCCTGATTGGACGCCGGCACGTGCGCTCGAACAATTCCTGGATGCACAACTATCACCGCCTGGTAAAAGGGAAAGACCGCTGCACCCTGCTCATGCATCCGCAGGACATGGCGGTGCGCGGCATCAAAGACGGTGACCGCGTGCACCTGAGTTCCCGTGCCGGTCGTGTTACCGTGACCGTGGAAGCCAGCGCCGGGGTGATGCCCGGGGTGGTCAGCCTGCCACACGGCTACGGCCACGGCCGGCCCGGAGTGCGCCTGCACACCGCGGCCGGGCATGCGGGCGTCAGCTGCAACGACGTCACCGATGACCTCGCCCTGGACGTCCTGTCCGGCAACGCCGCGGTCAACGGCGTTGAGGTCGAGGTGGCGCTGGCCTGAGCGTTCCTCGCACCCGCGCCGTTTTCGGGTAGAATCGATCTACAACTACCGCCTGGGAGGGTGTTGCATGGACGTTTCTACGATTGTGTTCTGGCTGGTCCTGTTGGGCCTGGTGATGTATGTCATCGGTATCTACAACCGCCTCGTTGCCCTGAAAAACCGCTACCAGAACGCCTTTGCGCAAATTGAAGTGCAGCTGAAACGGCGCTACGACCTGATACCCAATCTGGTGGAAACGGCGCGCGCCTACATGAGCCACGAGCGCGAGACGCTGGAGGCGGTGACCGCAGCGCGCAACGATGCCGCCGCGCTGCTCAAGGCGCTGGGGCCGGACGCCATCGGTGGTGCCGACATGACGCGGCTGGCGAGCGCCGAAAACGCGCTGCAGGGTGCACTCGGCAAACTCAACGTCACCATGGAAGCCTACCCCGATCTCAAGGCCAGCGAGAACATGCAGCAGCTTTCCGAAGAGCTGACCAACACCGAGAATCGTGTCGCCTTTGCCCGCCAGGGCTACAACGACGCGGTGATGGCCTACAACACCTACCGCCAGAGTTTCCCACCGGTGGCGGTGGCATCCACCTTTGGCCACGGACAGGATGCCACGCTGCTGGAGTTCGACGACTCGGCACAGATCCAGGCAGCACCGCAGGTCAGCTTCTAGGGTTATCGCTGCCGACGCCTGAAGGGCTGCGATGGACTTCTTCGCCCAGCAGGACCTGGCGCGCCGCAATACGCGCCTGCTCACCCTGCTGTTCCTGTGTGCCGTTGCCGCACTCATTGTGTTGACCAACGCCCTGGTGGCCGGCTTTCTCTGGTGGGGCGACCACTACAACCTGTACGCGGGCAGCCGCGGCAGCTTCAGGGATTTTCTGCGCTATTTCAGCTGGGAGCGCTTCGGCACAATCGGGCTGGGTATTTCCGCCACCGTGGGCCTTGTGGCAACGGTCAAGTGGCTGCAACTCGCTGCCGGCGGCAAGGTTGTCGCCGAAGCCATGGGCGGCACGCGGATACTGCCCCAGACCAGCGACAGCGCCGAACGTCGCTGCCTGAACATCGTCGACGAAATTGCGCTGGCCGCCGGTATGCCCGTGCCACCCGTGTTCGTGATGAATGCGGAGCGCGGCATCAATGCCTTTGCCGCGGGACTGTCGCCGGCCGATGCCGTCATCGGCGTGACGCGGGGCGCCATCACTCACCTGCGGCGCAACGAACTGCAGGGCGTGATCGCGCATGAGTTCAGCCACATCCTGAACGGCGACATGCGCCTCAACATTCGCCTCGCAGCGTTGCTGAAAGGCATTACCTTCATCGGCGATGTCGGTTACATCCTGATGCGTGCCAGCAGCCACCACCGCACCGGCAATGACCGGGATCGCAGCAACGGCGGCCCGGCCCTGCCTCTGCTGGGACTGGGGCTGTGGATACTCGGCTGGCTCGGGGGGCTCGCATCCGGTTTTATCAAGGCCGCCATCAGCCGCCAGAAAGAATATCTGGCGGACGCCTGTGCCGTGCAGTACACCCGCGATAATAGCGGCATTGCTGATGCCCTCAAGGTTATCGGTGGCTACGTGCCCGGCTCCCTGGTGCATGCGGCGCGGGCGGATGAACTTTCACACATTTTCTTCGGCCAGATCCGCCACCGCCTGTGGCAACTGTTCGCGACCCACCCGCCACTGCCGAACCGTATTCGGCGCCTGGAGCCGGGCTGGAACGGCACCTATATCACGCGCAAAATCGAGCACTACGAGCACGCCCAACCACACCCCGCCGCGGCCGAGGTCGGTGTAGGGCGCGCAGCACTGGTAGCCGCGGCGCTGGCGGCAGTGGAGGCCGGAAACGGCCAACCGGAGGCGTCCGACACTGCGGATGCGCACTTTGCCGAAGACGGCGCCGAGGCGGTGTTCCCTGCGCATCATGGCCTGCCGCAGGCGTTCCTGAGCTACAGCCACGAACCACTGGGCGCCAGCGCACTCATGCTCGCGTTGCTGATCAGCGACGACGCATCAGTGCAGGCCACACAGTATGCACTGCTCAGGGACAGCGGCGTGCAGGGACTGGAGGACCTCACACACACACTGGCACCCGGGGTCGCAGCGCTAGCGGCGGGGCAGCGGCTGCCACTGCTGGAACTGTGCCTGCCGGCTCTGAAAACCCAGTCCGTCGGGCAATACCGGCAGTTCAAGCGCCTGCTGCTCGGGTTGATCCGCGCGGACCGCCGCACCGAACTGCTGGAGTGGTGCCTGTACCAGCTGCTGCGCCACTACATAGACCCCGAATTTTTCCAGGTGAAACCCGCTGCGTCCCGCTACCGCAGCCTGCGCAAGGTGCGCGAGCACCTGCGCGTGGTGCTGTCCATGCTCGCCCACAACAGCAGTGGGGACACCATGCTCTGTTTTCGCACGGCGGTGGAAGCGCTGGATGATCCCGCATTGACGCTGCTGCCACAGGCAGACTGCTCACTCGCCGCCTTCTCCCGTGCCGTGCGGGAACTTGCGGACTGCTATCCCCTGCTCAAACCCAGAATCCTCAAGGCGATGCGCAAGGCCGCGAATGCCGATGGCCGTGTGAGCGCGCTGGAGCAGGAGCTGCTGGCCGCCATTGCGGCCGCCATGGACTGTCCCCTGCCCGACGCCCTGGGGAATCTGACGAACAACGATCGTTAAGCCCTCCCCATCATTTTCGCCCGTATTCGACGTGCGTGACGCGGAGGCACATTTTCTCTGCTATCTTTTTTAATGCGGCGCGAGCTCCAAGGATGGAGCGCACGAGCGCTGCCCGCTTCATGACGACACCAGAACAGGGAGGTTCCGGTTATGCAACACCTGCACAGTGCAGCCCTAACGCGGGTTGCCCACACCCACACCACGTCGAACCATGCACAGCGCGGCGACAGCCAGTACCGCACGACCGACCGCGTCTTGCAGATTCTGCTGCAGGGAGACCTCTACCGGCTGCGGGTCGAATCGGTTGCCAGCCAGCTGGGGATGAGCCCGACAACGCTGCGACGCCGCCTGCGCATGGATCACACCCACTACCAGTTTTTGCTCGACCGCGCCCGGCAATACCGCTGTGAGCAGGCACTGCGGACGGCGCGGCTACCCGGCAAATGCCTGGCCGATGAACTGGGCTATCTGGAGGTGAACAGTTTCTACCGGGCCTTCAGACGCTGGACCGGGGTCGGGTTCAGCGACTGGAAAGCACAGCAATTGTAATGCGCGGGCTCAGACCGCGTCGAAGGGGTGACGCAGCACGATCGTCTCTACCCGGTCTGGTCCCGTCGAGATGATATCGATGGGGGCGCCGACCACATCCTCGATTTTCTGGATGTAGTCGCGGGCGGCTTTGGGCAGCTCATCCAGCGAGCGTGCACCCACTGTGGACTCGCTCCAGCCGGGCACCTCCTCGTAGAAAGGCACCAGGCCGTCATAATCATCAGAATCCACGGGGTTCGGTACCGGCTTGCCTTTGGCATCCACATAGCCCACGCAAATCTGGATGGTTTCCAGGCCATCCAGGACATCGAGCTTGGTCAGGCACAGGCCGGACACCGAGTTGATGTTGACGGCATTGCGCAGGGCGACCGCATCGAACCAGCCGCAGCGGCGAGGCCGACCCGTGGTAGCGCCGAACTCGTGCCCGCGTGCGGCGAGGTGGGCGCCGGTTGCATCAAACAGCTCCGTGGGAAAAGGCCCGGAGCCGACGCGGGTGGTGTAGGCCTTGGTAATGCCCAGCACATAGTCGAGGAACAGCGGACCAAAGCCGGAGCCGGTGGCCGTGCCGCCCGCTGTCGTGTTGGAACTGGTCACGAAGGGATAGGTGCCGTGGTCGATATCCAGCAGCGAACCCTGCGCGCCCTCAAACATGATATTGGCGTCGGTTTTCCGGCACTCGTGCAGAATGGCGGTCACATCGGCAATCATGGGCAGCAACTCCTGCGCCATCGCCAGTGTTTCGGCCAGCACCGTGTCGTAGTCGAGCGGCGCAACCTTGTAGTAGTGCTGCAACTGGAAGTTGTGGTAATCCATTACCTCACGCAGCTTCTCTGCAAAGCGCTGGGGGTCTTTCAGATCACCCAGGCGCACGCCGCGACGGGCCGCCTTGTCCTCGTAAGCGGGGCCGATGCCGCGCCCGGTCGTACCGATCTTGCCCTCCCCACGGCGGGCCTCACGCGCCACGTCCAGCGCCACGTGATACGGCAGGATCAGCGGGCAGGAGGGTGAAATGCGCAGCCGCTCGCGCACCGGCACCCCTTTCTCCTCCAGTGTGCCGATCTCCCTGAGCAGTGCATCAGGCGCCAGCACCACACCATTGCCGATCAGGCACTGCACATTGGCCCGCAGAATACCCGAGGGAATCAGGTGCAATACGGTTTTCTGCCCATCGATGACCAGTGTGTGGCCGGCGTTGTGCCCACCCTGGAAGCGCACCACAGCGCTGGCGCGATCGGTCAGCAGGTCGACGATTTTGCCCTTGCCCTCATCGCCCCACTGGGTGCCGAGAACCACTACATTCTTGCTCATGAACATTCAACTCATGTGATTGATCAGGAATCGAGCGGGCGCAGCGCCCACTCACCGTCAGCTTTTACCAGTTCGCGGTCACACCGCGGATCGGGGCGCTCGCCGGCACAGCGAATGACGATCTCACCGCCCTTGCGCAGCGCTGCCACCGCCGCGAGCAGTGCGGGATCGTCGATATCCGGTGCACTTACCGCGCCGGGCTCGTCTGTCGCTGCCGGCACCAGGGCCATCAGGGCCTTGAGGTCAGTGGCAAAGCCGGTCGCCGGTCGCGCGCGGCCGAAGACCTTACCGACATCGTTGTAGCGTCCGCCATTCGCCAGCGCCTGGCCGTGCCCGGGGGCGTAGGCCGCAAACACCATGCCCGTGTGGTAGTGGTAACCGCGCAATTCTGCGAGGTCGAAATACACAGTAATACCGGGGTGGCTGCGGGCGATGGCGGCGGCCACGGCCTCCAGCGCCGCCACGGCAAGCAGCGCGTCCGGGGCTGCCTCCGCCAGCAGCTCGCGCGCCGCGTCGAGCACCGCCGCATCGCCGTGCAACTCCAGCAGGCCGAGAATCAGCCCGGCCGCCGGGGCAGCGACATCGACCAGAGCCAGCAGCAGATCAGGGCGGGACTTGCGCTGCAGGGCGTCGAAGACCTCCGCTTCCTGCTCCATGGTCAGTGCCGCCGCCGCGAGCACGGCTTCATACACACCCACGTGACCCAGGTCCAGCGTCACCTGGGTGACGCCGGCAGCACTCAGGGTGGCAAGCATGAGGCGGATAATCTCCACGTCGCCCGCCAGGCTGTCGTCGCCGTAGAGCTCGGCTCCCAACTGAATGGGGGAACGCGAAGCGAGCAGGGATTTGGGGCGGGTATGCAGGGTAGACCCTGCATAGCAGAGGCGCGTGACGCCGGCTTCAGCGAGGCTGTGCGCGTCGATGCGCGCCACCTGCGGCGTGATGTCGGCACGAATGCCCAGAGTGCGGCCACTCAGCTGGTCCGTCATCTTGAAGGTCAGCAAGTCGAGATCCCGCCCCAGGCCAATCAGCAGCGACTCGGTGAATTCCATCAGGGGAGGGATGACCAGCTGGTAGCCCCACTGCTGGTAGAGGTCGAGAAGTTCACGCCTCAGGCGTTCGACAATGCGCGCCTGCCGGGGCAGCACTTCTTCTACCCCATCGGGCAATTGCCAGCGATCCACCGTCGTCATAAACGCCCTTTAGTGCACCCAATACAGCATTGCCACCCCGAGCAGCATGGTGCCCAGGCCGACATTGCGGATGACCTTGTCCTGCTGCTGCGCCACCCCGATCACCATCTGTCGCCAGATGCGGGGGCTCAGGAAGGGCAAGACACCCTCGATAATCAATACCAGCGCCAGGGCCGCTGGCAGTACCTGCCAGAATTCCACATTATCCCCCTGAAGCCGTGCTCATAAAAAAACCGCGGGGCCAGCGTTTGTGGGTAAAACGCCGGATCCCACGGTTGCAGAATTCTACCACAGGCGCCACTGAAGGCACCTGCGTTTTTTGCCCCTATTGACTGCCCTCGGAATCTTTCAGATAGCGGAAGAAGTCACTGTCTGGCTGAATCAGCATGATGTCGCCGCTGTTCTGGAACGACTCCCGATACGCCCGCAGGCTGCGCGTGAACGAATAGAACTCAGGGTTGCTGTTGAAGGCCTCGGCGTAGATGCTGGTCGCCAGTGCATCACCCTCACCACGGATCAGCTGGGCATCGCGATAGGCGTTCGCTTCCAGTACCGTGACTTCACGGTCAGCGGCAGCGCGAATACCCTCAGCAAGCTCCTGGCCCAGTGCCCGATGCTCCCTGGCTTCTTTTTCCCGCTCGGCGTTCATGCGGCGATACACGGACTCGGAGACATCCGGCGGCAGGTCGATCTGCTTGACCCGCACGTCCAGGACCTCGACACCGTATTCTTCCAGTGCCACTTCGCTCAGCTCCTCAGTCAGCGCTTCCATCAACTGGTCACGCTGACCCGACACCACCTCCTGAATGGTGCGTACCGCCACCTGGTTGCGCAAACCGTCGTTGATTCGCTGCCCGAGCAGCGCGCTGGCTCGCGCTTCCTCACCGTTGGTCGCGGTGTAGAACTTCGCGGTGTCGGCCACACGGAACTTGGCATAGGAATCGACAATCAACGCCTTCTTCTCCTGCGTAAAGAAGCGTTCGGGCGTTGAATCCACCGTCAGCAGCCGTGCCTCGAACTTGCGCACGTTGTTGACGAAGGGCACCTTGACGTGCAGGCCGGGCTTGATATCCGGGTTGACCACTTCACCAAACTGCAGCATCACCGCGCGCTCGGTCTCCTTGACCACAAACACCGTGTTGCTCAGTACGAACAGCGACAGGGCAGCTACCAGCAGCCAGGTCATACCTTTTCCGCCCATCTTAGCGACCTCCTCTGCGGTTATTGGCTGCAGCAGCGTCCTGACGCAGCTGCTCAGTCACGGCGTCGGTCAGCTCGCGTACCGTGCTGGCATCCAGCCGACCGCTGCGCGGCACGCTGGCACCGGACGAGCTGGTCATTTTGTCCAGCGGCAGGTACATCACGTTGTTGCCACCTTCCACATCAACCATCACCTTGTTGGTATTGGTGAGCACCTCCTGCACGGCTTCGAGATACAGGCGCTCACGGGTCACTTCCGGTGCCTTGGCGTACTCGGCCAACAGCGCCTTGAAGCGTTCCGCCTCACCTTCGGCGCTGGCGACGACCTGTTCGCGGTAGGCGCCGGCCTCCTCGAGCACCCGTTGGGCACGGCCGCGCGCTTCAGGCACGATGCCATTGGCATAGGCCTGGGCCTCGTTCTTGAGCCGCTCCTCATCCTCACGCGCCTTGATCACGTCGTCGAATGCGGCCTGCACCTGACTCGGCGGCTTGGATTCGTCGATGTTGACCTTGATCACCCGAATGCCCGTTTCATACATATCAGTGTAGCGCTGCAGCCGCACCTGCACGTCGGTACCGATCTGTGCACGCCCCTCGGTCAGCACCGAGTCCATGCGGGTATCACCGACGACATGCCGCAACGCGCTCTGGGCTGCATGCTGCAGGGAGTCCTCAGGGTCGCGCACCTTCAATACAAAGCTGGTGGGATCAACGATCACGTACTGCACCGACATGCGCACCTCGACGATATTCTCGTCCTGGGTGAGCATGATCTCGCGGAAGGTCGCGGCGCGCACCTTGGTGGTGTTGACGCGGATCACTTCATCGATCAGCGGCGGATTCCACTGCAGGCCAGGCTGCACGGTCTCGAGGTATTTGCCGAAGCGCAGCACCACGGCGCGTTCCTGCTCGTCGACCTGGTACAGCCCCATCAGGCCCCAGACCAGTACGGCGACCAGCGCAATCACCCCCAGCAGCCCGGCGGAGAGTCCGCCACCGCCACCCGATGATCCGCCGCGCCTGGCGCCACGACCGCCGAACAGGCCGCCGAGCTTCTCCTGGAACTTTTTCAGCGCCTCATCGAGGTCTGGGGGCCCCTGGTCACCGCCGCCCCAGGGATCCTTCGGCTTGTTACTTCCACCACCCGGCTCATTCCAAGCCATACTGAACTCCCATTTTCACCATGTTTGCAGTTTACCAAAAATATCTGAACCCCCGACCCGGGTTCCTAGGGCACCAGCTCTGGCCCCCGCTTCATCAGTCGATTCCAGTCGGCTCGTGGCAGACGCACACTCAGGTGCGCTGTGCCGTCATCGCCGTACTGTTCCGCCGCTACCGCACCCATCTGGTACAGCGCCGCACGCAGACGGCCCTGTTGCGGCTGCAGGTGCAGCTCTTCCTCCACCATATCAGCCCCGACGCGCTCGCCGATGGCCTGCAGCAGCAGGTCGCAGCCCGCTCCGGTGGCCGCGCTCAGCCACACGCGCTCGGGGACGCCGTGCTCATCGTAATCAATACGCGGCTCCTGCTCCAACAGGTCAAGTTTGTTGAACACCTGCAGCTGCGGGATGTCCTGTGCGCCAATTTCCTCCAGCACTGCCTGCACCTGGTAGATGTTGTCCTCGCGCGCTCCCGCAGCCACATCGATCACATGCAACAGGAGATCGGCGCTGACCGTCT
>Ga0207876_1000136_pt1 | contig 35751 bp, 26 predicted proteins | sample MalvirmetaMSP146_FD_184237 | JGI IMG/M metagenome (GOLD analysis project Ga0207876, IMG submission 184237) | Marine viral communities from the Deep Pacific Ocean - MSP-146 (SPAdes) | ecosystem: Environmental > Aquatic > Marine > Oceanic | place: Pacific Ocean | collected 2011-07-10
CTGCGTGGTTTTCGACGAGAATGGGCCGCTGAAAAGCGACTACCGGCTCTACAATATCGAGGGTGTCACCGGCGGTGATGACTATGGAGCCATGCGCCAGGTTCTGACGCGCCGATATAAACGCATGGTGGCAGGTGAGGGCAAACGCCCGGACCTGGTGTTCATCGACGGTGGTAAGGGCCAGTTGAACATTGCCCGGGAATTGTTTGATGAACTTGGTGTTACGGACATTCCGCTGATTGGTGTTGCCAAGGGTGTCACCCGGCGTGCGGGTATGGAACAGTTGATTGATGCCATGACCGGTGACCTCTATCGGGTCCCCGCAGACTCGCCGGCACTGCACCTGATCCAGCATATCCGAGACGAGTCGCACCGTTTCGCCATCACTGGCCATCGGGCCCGGCGTGACAAGAAACGCCGGCAATCCACCCTTGAGGGAATCGAAGGTGTAGGGCCCAAACGCCGCCGCGATCTGATACGTTATTTTGGCGGCATCCAGGAGCTACGCAAGGCGAGTATCGACGAAATGTCCAAGGTTCAGGGAATCAGCAGGAACCTGGCAGAAACCATCTACGCAGTACTGCATGACGAGTAGGGATAGCATGAATTTACCGAACATTCTCACCCTTTCCCGGATTCTGATGATCCCGGTTTTCGTGATTATCTATTACCTGCCGGCGCAATGGAGCTATCTCGTCAGTGCTGGCTTGTTTGCGCTGGCGGCGGCGACGGACTGGTTGGATGGTTACCTGGCCCGGAAACTGAATCAGAGCACACCATTTGGTGCCTTCCTGGACCCCGTTGCAGACAAACTTATGGTGGCGGTAGCACTGACCGTACTGATTGAAGCCCACGCGAGTTTCATTCTGACGATTCCCGCCACGGTGATTATCGGTCGTGAGATCGTGATTTCAGCATTGCGGGAGTGGATGGCGGAAATCGGCAGCCGTGCGAGTGTGGCGGTTTCCTACATTGGCAAGATCAAGACAACAGCGCAGATGGTGGCCATTATCATGCTGCTGGCATTTCCTCCTGGTGTCGTCTGGGCCCAGGCCGGTACGGCCCTGTTGTACGTGGCAGCGGTACTGACGTTCTGGTCGATGATTCTCTATCTCAAGGCCGCCTGGCCGGACCTTTTTCCGGAAAAACACCAGGGTTAACGGGTTAGGGGCGCTGTTCGACCGTCCAGCGAATCACCTCGCGGGCCAGTGCGTTACTGGCCTCGCCAAATGCCTCCACGATTTCTTCAACTTGTTCCCCTGTCGCCGGATGGTGGTACTCAAAGCGTTTGCTGGCAAGGGTATTGCGGGTGCGCTCGTTAATGAGGTGCAGGTCCAGCCGTATCAGCGCTACCGGCATACCGTCCTGATACTCGCTCTGGAACGCATTTAGCTCTCCGGCTATGGTCAGATCGCTGCGTGCAGGACTGGTTCCAGTTAAAACGCCAGCAAAGCGGCCATCCCGGCGAAAGGCATCGACCAGTTGGTCCCGAACCAGGATGGGGGACTTGTTGCTCCAGCGCGCCCCCTGATAGGCCTTTATTTCGTTGCCCTCCGGTTTCACCAGAATACGCGAGCTATCAACAGGGCCTTCGGCCAAGGGCGTTACGAACCGAAGGGTTGTGCTGAATGGTTTGTTGTCAGTGATGGATTCCTCAACCGTGGAAGCCGGTAACTGAAATATTCGATTGGCCGGTCGATCCGGGAACAGAGTACAAGCGGATAACGTGGCGGCAACGACCATGCAGAGCAGTGCCCGTGATGCAGTCAGTGTCATGGATTAAACTCCTGTATCGGCTCGCGGCCCAGCAGAAGGCCGGCCGGGTCGTCCTCCAGGCGGTGGATAAGACTGTCCATGTTTTGCAGCGTTGATCTCAGCTCCCGCATGGCCGGCGCCAGTTCACCGATGCCCTGCATTCCCTGGTCCAGGGAGCCCTCGTTACGGGCGGTGAGTGCTTCAAGCCGCGCGGTAGCGGTTTCCAGTGAATCCATGGCGCTCTGGGCAGTGGCCATCAACTGACGGCCTTCCTTGTCGAGCAAAGTGTTCGCTGTGCTGCCAAATTGACGGAAGGTTTTCAGTGTGGCCTCGGTTTGTACACTGAGTTGATCGAAACTCGTCACCAGATTGCTCAGTTCGCTGCGTTGATCCATCAACCCAGACGACACGGCCTCGATGTTCTTGAGGCTGCGGGTGAGGTTGCGGGAGTTTTCCTTGGACACCATGGCATTTGCGTTGGTGAGAAATTTATCAAGCTTGGCAAACAGTTCCTCACTGGAAGCCATCAGGGTGGTAAAGGCCGAGGGTTCGGCCTGGATGGTCGGTGGGGATTCACGGCTTCCTGTCAGCTTCTGGCTTCCGGGGGTGCCGCCCTTCAGTTCGATGTTCATGCTGCCGGTAATGTTGGTTAACGCCAGGCCAGCCCGGGTGTCTTCCTTAATGGGCACATCGTCGTATACCCGAATGAGCACCCTGACGTTGCGCGGGTCATTTGGGTCGAGGCTCAGTTCGGCCACATCGCCCACTTCAATGCCGCTGTATTTGACCGGGCTGCCCTCCGATAGCCCGCTGACGCCCCGATCAAAAATGATTTCGTACCAGGCATAATCGCGGTCGTTGCCGGCTTGGCCTAGCCACAGGGCAAACGCGAGCGCACTGGCAAGCGCAACCAATGTGAACAGCCCAATCAGGACGTGATGTGCTCTGGGTTCCATATCAGCGTACCTCTCCCGACTTCTTTGCTGCTTTCCGGTTGTTTTTATTTATTGTCCCGTGGCCGGCCTGATGCGATTAACGGCGCGGCCTCTGGGCCCATGAAAGTAATCGCGAATCCAGGGATCGTCGGTGGCTTCAACCACCGCCAGCCGGTCCGCCACCAGTACGCTCCGCGAGGCTAACACGGCCACCCGGTCACAGGTGGTGTAAAGGGTGTCCAGATCATGGGTCACCAGAAACACGCTGAAGCCAAGGGCGTCCCGGAGCGTAACAATCAAACGGTCAAAAGCAGCGGCGCCAATGGGATCGAGTCCGGCGGTGGGCTCGTCCAGGAACAACACCTCCGGGTCCAGCGCCAGGGCCCTTGCGAGCGAGGCTCTTTTAACCATGCCACCTGACAGCTGGGCGGGGTACTTTCCGGCCGCGTTGACTGGGAGGCCGACCAGTGCGAGCTTCACCCGGGACAAGTGTTCCGCGTCAGTACGGGACAGTTTGGCATGCTCAATCAGCGGCAGGGCAACGTTTTCCTGAAGTGTCAGGGAACTGAACAGGGCACCGCTCTGAAACAGCACGCCAAAGCGCCGTTCTACGTGGGAGCGTTGTTGTTGAGAAAGAGCCTGCAACTGCTCACCAAAGACTTCAATGGTCCCGGAATCCGGAGTATGCAGCCCGACAATGCTCCTTAGCAGCACCGATTTGCCGGTTCCCGAGCCGCCAACCACCCCCAGTATTTCCCGGCGATAAAGGTCAAGATCGAGATCCGTATGTACCTCATGACTACCAAAGCGGTTACACAGGCCTCTCACGCTGATAACCACATCCTGGGGCGCTGCCTCTTCTATCACCAGCCCATCTCCATGAAGAATATCGCTGCTATGGAATCCAGCAGAATCACCATAAAGATCGACTGTACCACGGCGGAGGTGGTGTGCTCACCGACGGACTGGGCACTTCCACTGGCCTTGAAGCCCTCAAGGCAGCCGATAACGGCAATCACAAACGCAAAGATAGGGGCCTTCCCCAGCCCAACCAGAAGGTGGACGACCCTTACCTTGGTTTCGAGGATATTCAGGATTTGCGGAACCGAGATATCCAGCGCCACGACGCACACCAGCGAACCACCAACAATGCCGCTGATCATGCCGACGAAGGTCAATATGGGAAGCGAAATCACCATCGCCAGCACCCGGGGGATAACCAACAGTTCCACGGGGCTCAGGCCGAAGGTGCGTAGGGCGTCAATCTCCTCATTGGCTTTCATAGAGCCCAGTTGCGCGGTAAAGGCGCTGGCTGTGCGGCCGGCCAGAAGGATAGCGGCCAGCAGAACACCGAATTCCCGCAGGAACGAGAAGGCCACAAGGTTCACGGTGTAAATGGTGGCGCCGAAATCATCGAGAATGGTGGCGCCCAGAAACGCAACGACCGCACCCACCAGAAACGTCAGCAGCGCCACGATGGGAAGGGCATTGAGCCCGGTCTGATGGACGTGGGCCACCAGCGATGTGATACGCCATCGCCAGGGTGTTGCAAGGATGCTCGCCAATGTCGCCAGTATCTGGCCGGTAAAACCAATCAACAGCCGTTGTTGATGCCAGAAGTCTTCGATTTTTTCGCCAACACCCGCCAGGAATTCCGTGATCGGGTTGGATCGGAGGGATGTTTCGCCTTCAGGGCTGGCCATCGCGTTGGCAACCAGGCGCAGCAGTTCCTGACGTTCGCTGGAAAGCCCGGGGGTTTGATCGGTAAGCTCATGGAGTTGACGGGCACCCAGAAGATCCACCAGCAGGGACGCGCCGGCGGTATCCAGCGCATTGATGGTTGCCAGATTGACGGAATACCCGTTAGGTGACTCCATTGCGGCGGTTTTTTGGACGTCCCGCTTCAAGCGGCCGTAGTTCGGAAGCGTCCAGTCGCCCGAGACGGTCAATTGGCCGTTCTGGAATTCTAGCTTGCCAGGGGAGGGCATCTGGAAATCCCGTCTCCTTTGTTGAGGATTGGCGATGGGTGTTCCTTGATACTAGCTCAAATTCGTGTGTTGGGGGTTGCTGAGTTCGAGTGCAATCGATCAGAATCTGAACTAAAACAGAAAGTTGAAAAAAGTGGTTGACGCAAACGGCCGAATCCGTAGAATACGCCCTCGTTGATCAAGCGGGAATAGCTCAGTTGGTAGAGCACAACCTTGCCAAGGTTGGGGTCGCGAGTTCGAATCTCGTTTCCCGCTCCAATTAACACAGTCTCTCAATGCCCACCTGAGAGCATAAAAGTATCGAATCCCCTTCGAACTTTTCCCGGCGCGGTGGCAGAGTGGTTATGCAGCGGACTGCAACTCCGTGTACGCCGGTTCGATTCCGACCCGCGCCTCCATTATTTTCCTTGGTTACTTACAACACCGAAGCACACCTCATTTGCTTGCGTCTGTCGACGCTTGGTTCGATCCTGAGCTGTTTTCCTGTGACCTTGGCGACTTGGTCTGTCGCATCGCTTCTGTAAAGTGTTCGCGGGTAGTCTAGAATAACGCCAAAATTTCCAGATCTCTCAGGGACATAAAATGCCGACGTTTTTGCACACCGCAGACTGGCAGATGGGCCGGGCGTTCACCCGTTTTGAAACCGAAGACGGCGCAGCCCTAGTCGAGGCCCGGTTCGAGGCCATTGAAACGCTTGCACAACTGGCCAACGAACATCAGTGCGATGCGGTCTTGGTGGCCGGTGACGTCTTCGATGCGCAAACGGTCTCCGATCGCACCATCCGGCGAGTATTCAACGCCACAAAGGGGTTTACCGGCCCCTGGGTCATGCTGCCAGGCAACCACGATGCCGCCCTGGCAGAGAGCGTGTGGACCCGGGCCCAGCGCCTGGGTGCCGTACCGGAGAACGTCCATCTCGCGCTTCAACACGGCGTTATTGATCTGGAACCTCAGAAACTCAGCATACTCTGCGCGCCCCTAACGCAGCGTAATACCTACGGTGATCTGACCGAGCCTTTCAGCGGTTACGAGTCACCGGAAGGTTTCGCAAGAATCGGCCTGGCTCACGGCAGCGTTCAGGGCCTGCTGCCCGACGACATTGATTCCACCAACCCCATCGCGCCAGACCGGGCTGAAGCCAGCCTGCTCGATTACCTGGCGCTGGGTGACTGGCACGGCACCAAGCAGATCAATGATCGCACCTGGTATAGCGGCACCCCCGAGCCGGAACGGTTCCGGAACAACGACGCGGGCAATGCCCTGATGGTTGAGGTTGCCGAACCAGGCGCAACACCCAAGGTCACCCAATTACCAACCGGGCGTTACCAATGGCACCAGTGGCGGGAAGCCCTGGCGGTCCAGTCCGACCTTGAGCAACTGCTGGACCGGCTGGGCACCTTGCCCGACTCCGCCGTGGTCGACCTGCGCCTTGAAGGCTCGGTAACCCTGGCCGGCGAGGAAACCCTGTTGAAGGCTCTGTCGGTCGCGGAAGCCAGATTCCGCAGCCTTCGCTGCGAGCGCAGCGGCTTGCAGCTTGCCCCCACCGATGAAGACATTGCCGCCCTGAAAGCCGATGGTTATGTAGGCGAGGTGATTGAGAGCCTGCGGCAGCGTCAAGGGCAAGGAGAAGGACAAGAACAGGAACAGAAAAGCGCACAGGAGGATGCCGCCCGGGATGCGCTGGCGATTCTGGCCGGGTTGCTCAGAGAGCGGGAACAGGAGGCCAGCCAATGAAACTGCAGCGCATGCGCATTGAGCAGCTACGCCAGTTCCGCAAACCCTTTGTTCTGGACAACCTGCAACCCGGCCTCAACCTGATCCACGGCCCCAATGAGTCCGGCAAAAGCACCCTGGTGCGGGCGATCCGGGCAGCGTTTTTCGAGCGCTATCGCTCAACGGCCGTTGACGACCTTCGCCCCTGGGGCGACTCCGCCGCAGCGCCCACCATTGAACTGGATTTCGAGCACGACAACCGCAACTGGCACCTCACCAAGAGCTTCCTGCAGCGCAAACGCTGCGACCTGACCGTCGGTACCGACACCTACAGCGAAGACGACGCGGAAGAAAAACTGGCCGAGTTGCTGGGCTACCAGTACCCGAAACGTGGCGCCAGCAAAGCCGAACACTGGGGCATACCGGGGCTGCTGTGGGTGGAGCAGGGCACCGGGCAGGACATTGAGCAGGCCATAGAGCATGCCGGAGATCACCTGAAGTCCGCCCTGAATTCCATGGTCGGTGAGGTAGCCAGTTCCGGCGGCGATGACCTGATGGATACGGTCCGGAGCCAACGGGACACCCTGCTGACCGGAACCGGCAAACCCCGTGGCGACTACCTGCAACTGGAAAAAGACAGTGCCCTGTATGAGCGTGACATCGAAGAGCTCAAGGAGCGGGTGCACCAATACCAGGAACAGGTCGATAGACTCGGCAAACTCACTCAGGACTACAATCAGGCGGAGGCAGAGCGCCCCTGGGAAGAGGCCCAGCGACAGTTGGAGGAAGCTCGCACGCGCTATCAGCAGGTAGAGCGCCTGGAACAACAGCAAGCTCAGGAAAAAGCCACGCTTTCCCAGCTGCAGCAGAACCACCGATTGTTGCAGCAGAACAAAGAACACCTGGAAGGGTTGAGTCGCCAGTTGGAGGGCCGAAAAGCCGAACTGGATCGCGCCGAGCGTGACCTCAGGGTTGCGGAAGCACAGACCCCGGCGATTGCCGGCCGTTTGGCCGAAGCCAGAACCGCCTATGAACAGGCGGCGAAGCAACGCAAGCTTGCCGGCTTGCTGCAAACCCGGGAACGGCTGGAGCAGGATGTCCGGCGGCTGGAGCAGCACAAACAGATGTTGACCCAAAACCTCGCCAAAGCCAAGGATTACCACCAGCAGCTGGAGCAGGCCCGGCAGCAGGCCAGAGACAACCGCATAGATTCCGCCGCGTTCAAAAGCCTGAAAGCGACCGCGAACCAGCTGAACGAAGAAACCATCCGTTCACGAACCATCGCCACCCGCTTGAACTGGCAGCTGGAAGCCAGCGCGTCATTAACGCTGAACAACGAGCCGCTGACCGGACAAGGCGAGCAGCAGCTACTGGAAGAATCCACCCTGGTCATCCCCGGCGTGGGTACCCTGGGCATAACGCCCGGTGGCGAAGAGCTGGCCAGCACCCGCAGGAAGCTCAAAACCCTCGAGGACAGCTTTGCTGAACTGCTGAAGGCCCTGGGTGTGACATCGGCGGAACAGGCAGAGGACCGGCTTTCAGCCTTTGAAAGTGCCGGAAGAGCTCAGAAGCACGCCGAAGATTTGCTGAAATCCGTGGCACCGGCCGGCATTGAACAACTGGTTTCCGAACAGAACGAGGCAGAAAGCGAACTGGAGAAAGCCAAAAACCAATTGCAGGCCACGCCAGAACCGGAGCAGAAAGAGAACGTACCCGCCCTGGAAGAAGCGGAGGCCGCTTTCGTTCAGGCCGGCACCGCGCTGGATAAGGCCGAATCTAATGACCGTGAGCATCAGGCGACGCTGTCGGCCCTGAAACAGGCCCGGGACAACGCCAAAACCGAATGGCAGCGGCTGGCGGATGAAGAAAAGAGCCCGGAACGGCAGCAGCAACTTCGCCAGATAACCACCGACCTGGCGAACATCGAGAAACAGCAGGCCGAACTGGAAGCCAGCCTCGAACACCGCGAACGGGAAATCCGTGAAGCCCGACCGGACTTTCTCAAACAGGACATCGAACGCTACCGGAACGCGGTCAATAACCTGCGCCAGACCCAGGAAAACCGCGGGCGAGAGCTCCGGGATATCAAAGTCAGGCTGGAAGCCTGGGGTGCCGAAGGGCTGGAAGAACAGCTCAACGAGAAAGAGGCGGAGCTCGACCAATGCAACCGCCGCTACCAGGAACTGCACCGTCGTGCCCAGGCGCTGGATCTGCTGCTGACCCTGCTCACGGAAAAGCGCCAGGCTCTCACACGACGTCTGCAGGCACCGCTGCAAAAGCACCTGAATTATTACCTGTCGGTGCTTTTCCCCGAAGCCTCCCTGGAAGTCGACGAACAGCTACGGCCGGGTACTTTCAGCCGGGGCAACGAACTTGGGCAGATTATCGAATTGAGTTTTGGTGCCAGGGAACAGATGGGCCTGATCAGCCGACTGGCCTATGCCGATCTTCTGCGGGAAGCCGGAAGGCCGACGCTGGTGATACTGGACGACACCCTGGTACACAGTGACAGCGAGCGCCTCGAAGATATGAAGCGCATCCTGTTTGATGCGGCCAGCCGGCATCAGATACTGCTGTTTACCTGCCATCCGGAGAAGTGGCAGGACTTGGGGGTGCCGCCTGTGGATATTCAGGCGTCGAAGGAGCAGGGTGCTCAGTCCCTTTAAATTGACCGAAAAAGAGGTTGAGACAAGTGTCGTGTTCGAGAACATGGCTATGAAACAGGTCGGAAGCTTGGAATCTGGTAACACATCAAGCAGTATTGCGCTGATCACAATAAATAACGCAGCCTATCTAATAGCCCAGTATGGCGTGGTGATTGGCAATCGTGAATGGCCGATACCCAGTCAATCAAAAGCAAGCAGATCGCTCGACATCATTACACAGACGACTCGTAAAGCTCAGCAGTAAAGGTTTAAGGACGCGGTAAAGATGTACGACCTCATTGGTGATATCCACACCCACGCGACCGAACTCAAAGCCCTGCTTACCCAGATGGACTACCACGACGCTGACGGTGGCTGGCAACATCCAACGCTCAAAGTTATCTTCCTTGGGGATTTTGTCGATCGTGGTCCGGAACAGGTTGAAACGGTGCAGATTGCCAAGCCTATGATGGAGTCCGGCTATGCACCTCCGATGATGGGCAACCATGTATTCAACGCCGTTGCCTGCGCTACCGACATTGCGATCTATGAGTCGGAGAAATGGCGTCGTTTGGGTTGCGAAAAGTCGGCTTTGCTATAAATTTTCACGCATCAAGTCGCTCCGCTGGAACGCTTGCTGTTGTTACCCATATGCATCCTGGATGCTTACAAAAGCTCCTCAACAGAAAAACCGAGAAATAGAAATGGCGATTAAGAAGTCCGAACTCTACAGCTCACTTTGGGCCTCCTGCGACGAGCTGCGCGGCGGTATGGACGCATCCCAATATAAGGACTACGTCCTGTTCATGCTGTTCATCAAATACATCTCCGACAAGTATGCGGATTCGGACGACTTCGCGCCACCGGTGGTTATACCGGAGGGGGCGAGCTTCGCCGATATGGTCAAGCTCAAAGGTAAGAGTGATATCGGCGACAAGATCAACACGCAGATCATTCAGCCCCTAATTGAGGCCAATGATCGCCTGGCGCGAAGCGACTTCCCTGACTTCAACGACCCCAACAAACTCGGTGAAGGTCAGGCGAGGAATGATCGCCTGACCAACCTGATCAGCATCTTCCAGAAGCCGGAGCTGAACTTTGCCAAAAACCGCGCCGAGCACGACGATATCCTCGGCGATGCCTACGAATACCTGATGCGCCACTTCGCCTCGGAAAGCGGCAAGAGCAAGGGGCAGTTCTACACGCCCTCGGAGGTCAGCCGGGTGATCGCCCAGGTCATCGGCATTTCGCCGGAGACCGCCGTGGCTGCCACTACCGCTTACGACCCTACCTGTGGCTCCGGTTCGCTGCTGCTTAAGGTCGCTGCCGAGGCGGGCAAGAACATCACCTTGGAAGGGCAAGAAAAGGACGTGACCACCGCGGGTCTCGCCCGCATGAACATGATCTTGCACGACTTCCCCACTGCCAACATCGTGCAGGGCGATACTCTGTCCAACCCCAAGTTCAAAGATGGCGAGGGGCTGCGCACCTACGACTACGTGGTGGCCAATCCCCCGTTTTCCGACAAGAGCTGGAACACCGGCCTGACGCCGGCCGAAGACTTATACCAGCGCTTCGCCTGGGGCGTGCCGCCGGCCAAGCAGGGGGATTACGCCTATCTGCTGCACATCATCCGGTCGATGAAAAGCACCGGCAAGGGCGCAGTCATCCTGCCCCACGGCGTACTCTTTCGCGGAAATGCCGAGGCTGTCATCCGCAAACAACTGGTGCGCTCTGGGTACCTCAAGGGCATCATCGGCCTGCCCGCCAACCTGTTCTACGGCACCGGCATTCCCGCCTGCATCCTGGTGCTGGACAAGGAGAACGCTCAGGCCCGCAAGGGCATCTTCATGATCGACGCCTCCAAGGGCTTCATCAAAGATGGCAACAAGAACCGCCTGCGCGAGCAGGACATCCACCGCATCGTCGATACCTTCAACAAGCAGGCCACGACCCCACGCTATGCCCGGATGGTGCCCTTCGACGAGATTGCCGACGCCAAGAACGACTTTAACCTCAATCTGCCACGCTATATAGATTCCAGCGAGCCGGAAGACCGCCACGACATTCACGCCCACCTGAATGGAGGTATCCCCGAGCGCGATATCGACGGCGATGAAACCGCGATTCCGCCGGTGCCGGGCTTGAGTGCTTACTGGCAGGTTTTTGCGGCCTTGCGCCAGGCCCTGTTTCGCGCGACCAATCATCCGGGCTATGCCGAGCTGGCGGTCGAAACGTCGAACATCAAACCCACCATCCTCGACCACGAGGAGTTCGCCGCCTTCCGCGCCGGGGTCACAGCGCTGTTTGAGCAATGGCGCGAGCGCAACACCCCGGTGCTCAAGGGCTTTGATGTGGACGGCCAGCCGAAGGCCTTGATCACGACCATTGGCGAAGACCTGCTGGAGACCTTCCGCGCGGCGCCACTACTCGACTCCTATGACCTCTACCAGCACCTTATGGACTATTGGGCCGAGACCCTGCAGGACGACGCCTACGAGATCACTGCCGACGGCTGGGTGGCTCAACCCCGCCGGGTGCTGGAAGAAGTAAAGAGTGGGAAGAAAAAGGGCGAAATGAAGGACAACGGCTGGACCTGCGATCTGATCCCCAAGCCCTACATCGTCGCCCGCTACTTCGCGACTGAGCAGGCTAAACTGGATTCGCTTCTTGCGGAGCTCGATGCCGTAGGCGCCAGTCTAACTGAACTAGCCGGCGAGCACGGTGGTGAAGATGGCGCTCTCAGGGATGTCACCTCAAAGGCTGACGCGCAGGAGGCCTATATCGAGGCATTGGTTGCGCTTTGGAACGAGGATGCCCCGGTTGCCCGTAGGAACTATACCGCCCTGATGGAGCAGGTCGAGGAGTACGACGGCAAATTGAGCGCACTCACTGACAACACTTATCTGGCGGCGCTTAAGAACAACAAGGGCAAGGTTACACTCAAGGCCGTCAAAGATCGTCTCGCTGCTATCGGCGACGGTCCGGAACGAGCGATCTTGGAGCGTTATCTGGAAGCAGACAAACAACGAAAAGCCAATGTGAAAAGTGCTGCGGCCCAACTCGCAGATATCGAGAAGAGCTATTGCCAGCGTCTTAAAGCCGATCCGGTCCCGGATGAACTTGCCGACTTGCATGCTACAGTCCGTTATCTGGAACTGCTTGATCAGCAAAGTTCGCTCAAGACCAAGGTCAAGGACGCCGATACCACCCTTGACCAGCTTGCCTACGACAAGTACCCGCAACTGAGCGTGGACGAAATCAAGGCCCTGGTGGTGGACGATAAGTGGCTCACCGCCCTGGAAGCCGCTGTGCAAGGTGAGCTTGAAAGAGTCTCCCAGACCCTCACTGGCCGCGTGCGGGAATTGGCCGAACGCTATGCCATACCATTGCCAGAGTTGACTAAATGTGTGGAATCGCTATCAGAGCGGGTGGACGACCATCTTAAGAAGATGGGGGCGACATGGGCGTGAACGGGGATGCAATGGTAGTGCGCGATGCCTCGGAGGGCTACCACCGGCAGGCGACCTCGCCGGTTGGATATAAGCAGACTGAAGTGGGAGTTATTCCAGAGGACTGGGATGTTTCCACGCTTTCAGTCATAGCAACGGTATCATCAGGTGCGACGCCTGCCAGATCCTCGTTCGACCGATATTATCGAGGCGGTAGTATCCCTTGGGTTAAGACGTTGGATCTGACCAATAAAGAAATCGCAAAAACTGATGAGCTCGTGACTCGCGCCGCATTAAAAGACACCGCACTGCGGATGTACCCGAAAGGCACGGTTCTAGTTGCTATGTACGGCGGGTATAACCAAATTGGGAGAACGGGTTACTTAGCCTTTCCTGCAACCACAAATCAAGCATTGTCTGCAATCGTTTCCCAAGAGGAAAAAATATATCCTAAGTATTTACTGTACGTCCTTAATTATCGCGTCGACTATTGGAAATCTGTCGCTAGTAGTAGCCGAAAAGATCCAAATATCACAGGGAATGATGTCAGGAATTTCTTAATTCCACTCCCGTCCGTCTATGAACAACGCGCCATCGCCGCAGCCTTGAGCGATGTGGATGCCTTGCTGGAGGGGCTGGACCGGCTGATTGCCAAAAAGCGCGACCTCAAACAGGCCGCCATGCAGCAACTCCTCACCGGCCAAACCCGCCTGCCGGGGTTTGAGGGGGAGTGGGAGGTCAAACGGTTGGGCGACCATGTCACCTTTCTTCGGAATGGGACGAATTCCCGAGCCGAACTAACGACTGAGGGTAAGGTTAAGTATCTCCACTACGGGGATATTCATGCGAGTGCTGCGTCTTTTCTAGAACCGATCAAGCTGCCGGCACTGCCGGAAGACAAGGCCAAGCGTCTCGACCGACTTCGTGATGGAGACTTAGTTTTCGCTGATGCGTCGGAGGATATGGACGGTGTTGGGAAGTCTGTTGAGATAGCTGGTACCAATAGCATTGAGGTGGTACCTGGGCTGCATACGATCGCGGCTCGTTTCGATAAAGCCGTTCTTGCAGATGGATTCAAAGCTTATCTTCAGTTTATTCCAGAGTTCTCACAAGCCATTCGTCGGCTCGCAGCAGGCACAAAAGTTTACGCGACAACTCGGTCCCATATTGCGGGTGTCGAGATGCAGATTCCAGATGTTGACGAGCAAATGGCGATTGCTGCGGTGTTTCAAGATATGGATGTCGAACTCGAAGTCCTGGAACAACGACGCGCCAAGACTGCCGACCTCAAAAAGGCGATGATGCAGGAACTGTTGACCGGTCGCACCAGGCTTTTATAGCAACACAGGGAGGAGGTAGCTCGTGCCTGATGTAAATGAAACAATTATCGAATGGCTTCATGGTCAGCAAGACTGGCTACAACAAGCAACTGAAACACTGCTCAGTGATGGATGCATATCCGATGCGAAACTCGATGAGTTAGTTGTCTATCTCAAAACGCCTGAGGGACAGGAGGTTACAAACCATCGCCAATTCGACGACTTGGCCACTCCTGCAACCGCGACCGGGGAGTTGCGACTCACTGAAATTGGAGACATTAGCGGAATTGAAAATCTGGCACCCAGGCAGCCTCTGAACTTCGGTAAGGGGAACCTTTGTGTGATCTATGGGCATAACGGTTCAGGCAAATCTGGTTACACGCGCCTGTTAACGAGAGTTTGCGGAAAACCAAAGGCAGACGACCTTAAGCCCAATGTGTTCGAGGCGCCGCCTGCTGAGCGTCGTTGTAAGGTTAGCTATTCTGAAAGTGGAGTAGCAAGCGATGTGGAGTGGCCGGCGAATAGCGCGCCGATTGATGCCCTTCGGTCTATCGACATTTTCGACGCCGAAACTGCGGTTGCCTATCTCACAGAGGAAACAGCAGCCACCTACACCCCGCCTTCCGTTGCTCTTTTTGAGGAGCTCGCCATTGTATGCAACCGCATCAAGCAGAAGCTTGAGTCTGAGCAGAAAGCCCTAGTCAGTCAACTGCCACGGTTGCCTAACGAGTATACGGCAACGCAGGCAGGTGTTGCTTATCGCGGGTTGAATTCGACCATGGCCGAGGCAGATATAGAACCCATCATTCAATGGGAGCCACACGACCAGACGAACTTGAATCAATTGGGGGAGCGTTTAAAGACAGCAGATCCGGGACAATTAGCTCGCAATAAACGTAATACTAAGCAGCAGATCGAGCAACTTTTGTCGAAACTCAAATCCGTCGTGACTGCATTCGGCAAAGACCGCCTTGATTCGATTCGTTCGTTGAGAGCTGACGCAACCAATAAACGTCGTATGGCTAAAGAGGCGACTAAGGTGGAGTCTGCCGAGTTGGACGGCGTCGGCACGGGCACTTGGCGCGCATTATGGGAAGCAGCACGAGTTTATTCCCAAATCGCCTATCCTGGGCAACAGTACCCCGTTACAGACGATGCACGATGTGTTTTGTGTCATCAGGAACTAGGGGAGCAAGCTCAGCGGCGATTACAGGACTTTGAAAGTTTCGTGCAAGGCCGGTTGGAAACCGAAGCTAAGGCGGCAGAAGAGTCCTATCGACAGGCTTTGGCGGACCTGCCCTCGGAGCTGACAGAGGAACTGTCTGCGACAGCCTGTCAGGCGGCCGGGTTGAGCGACAGTCCATGGGAAACAAGGCTCTTGGAATCGTGGTGTAAAATCGCCAATACTCGGGCTGCGCTTTTGGATCATGAGTCCAAAGGCAATGTAGAACCAGTAGAGTGGCCGACCGATGTCATTGAGGAATTGAGCAATCGGGCTCAAACGCTTGAACGTGAAGCCGCACAGCACGATGAAGACGCAAAACACTTTGATCGCGCCCAAGCCGCCAAAGAAAAGCTGAACCTCGAGGCTCGAAAGTGGACCGCGCAGCAGGCTGCAGCTATTCATGCAGAGCTTGAACGCCTTCGTAAAGTGGCGCTCTATGAAAAGTGGAAGCGCTCCACGAATTCTCAGGGTATTTCGCGCAAGGCGGGGGAGATCGGCGAGCAGGTTATCACTCAGATGTTCGTGGATCGTTTTAATCGCGAGCTGAAAGCGTTGGGCGCCTCCCGGATAAAGGTTGAGCTTAGTAAATCGCGCACAACAAGGGGGAAATCGCTCCACAAGCTTCGGCTGAAGGGAGCGCAAACTGGCCGAGACTTACCAGAGTCAGTATTAAGTGAGGGGGAGCGCCGGGTTGTGGGATTGGCAGCGTTCCTCGCGGATGTCGTAGAGCAGCCTCATGCTGCCCCCTTTGTCTTCGACGATCCGATCTCTTCTCTTGATCATGATTACGAGTGGCATGTGGCCGTTCGGCTCGCTGAGTTGGCGCGAACGCGGCAGGTGCTCGTGTTCACGCATCGGCTATCGCTATACGGGTCCATGGAAGATGCTGCTAAAAAGCTTGGTGATGCTTGGAAAAAAGATCATCTGCAGCAGCTTTGTATCGAATCCTTTTCTGGTACGACAGGCCATCCGGCGAATCAAGCGGTATGGAATGCTAATACCAAAAAAGCCAACAACATCCTGTTGCAACGGCTTGATGACGCCAAGAAAGTAGGCGAAGCCTCTGGGGCGGAAGCCTACAGGAGTCTGGCTCAAGGGATATGCAGTGACTTTCGAAAGTTACTGGAGCGTACAGTCGAAGACGACCTCCTAAATCAAGTTGTAAGGCGTCATCGCCGCAGCGTTACGACGGACAATCGACTGGCCCCATTGCCGTTGATTAGTCATGAGGATTGTCAGATTATTGATGACCTGATGACTAAGTATTCCTGCTACGAGCATAGTCAGTCGTCAGAGGTGCCGGTCTTCATTCCAGAAGCAGATGAGTTGGGAGCCGATATTGAGTCATTAAAAGTATGGCGGGAAAGTTTTAAACGGCGCCCCGAAGGAAGCGTTGCCAGTGCCTGATTTTGGTCCCGTCAAGGTAAGCGTGCGCAGTTTCGTCGAGTTTTTCGGTGAATCTTCTTTTCCGGTGGCGGTGGACACCTACCAGCGCGGCTTCGTTTGGAACCAGGAGAAGGTCACGCAACTTGCGACGGACCTGGTAGCGCATGAGGAGTTGGGCGATGAGGCACCGCCCTACTACATGGGCACGATACTGGTTCACCACAGCCCCGCAAAGGGTAAGCGCTTTATTATCGACGGACAGCAACGGCTTACCGCCTTGAGCATACTGTACCGTCAGCTGAATGGTTTTCTGCCGCAGCAGTTTACCATGACCTACTCGCGGCGGTCGGCGCGACATATTCGCGCAGCGGCAGAAACCTTTCAGAACCTCCGAAAACCTGGCGAAAAGGTCTTCGAACGGATTCGCTTCACTATTATCGAGGTGGACCGAGTCGATCTGGCCTTTACGTTCTTCGACACGCAGAACAACCGTGGCGTGCCTTTACATGCGACTGATCTGCTCAAGGCCTATCACTTGCGAGCGGTGGAAGGTGATGCTCGGGAACGACTGCAGACGCTGTGTGCCAGCGGCTGGGAGCAAGTTCAGCAAAGTCGCATCGCACTCGGCCCGGAGGCGGAGGTCAAGGACTCCGCTCCGCGCTTGTTCAACCTGTTTCTGTGGCGGGCAAGGCGTTGGACCGGCAAGCAATTGCAGCCTGGCGGCCATGATGCGCTGATGGAGGCTTTCCAAAAAGATACCTGGCCGCTGACCGGCCCGGAAGATGGCATTCCGCTCTACCGTTCCCGTCAGAATCGCTTGGGCACCCACCTTCGGCTGGGTGAGGGCGGACAACGGGAAATCCAGACTCACCCCATCACCCTGAGTGCACAGGCGGCCGACCTGCCTTTTGCCATTCGTCAGCCGGTGCACAAAGGGATCGGCTTTTTTCTCTATGCGGAAAAGTATGGTGCCTTGTTGCAATGGATGCTGGTGGACGAAACGACTTCCCCGCAGCGGGTCCGTTTCCGAGAAATTCACACCGAGCTCCTGGAGGCGAACTCAATTTATCTGCGGGAAATCTTCGTTCTCGGTGCGCTGATTTATGTAGATCAGTTTGGCGAGGAGCGGCTGTGGGAATTCGCCCTTTGGTATGAACACGCGCTTGGGGCGATCCGACTGGAGAAACAGCAGGTGCGTTACGAAGCGGCAAAGAATTTTTTTCGCGATGATGCTCTGAACCTGCTCGACGTGATCGCCGGTGCCTATCTTCCGGAGCAGGTGATCGGACACCTGAAACGCCACCACCGCCATGACAAGCTCTACGCCGGCGAACAGATTCAGGCTGGCAAAGGCGTTCAAGGGCGTTACAAACAAGCGGTATTGGATTATTTCAGGATGTCGTCCGCGAGCCTGCAGGGTAAAGCAGAATGGATAGAGCGCTTGGTAGACATGGATCAGAAGGAGATCCGGCATGGCGTATGATTCGCAACTTATCAGCCTGGCGGAGATCGTTCAGAAGGAAGAAGCCTGGGCGTTCAATGTACCGATCTATCAGCGTCTCTACGTGTGGGGAAGTGACGAGGTAAAAACCCTGCTTGATGATCTCGTCAACGCCTACGAGCGGGACGAAGAGTTGTTTTTTCTGGGGGGAGCGCTGGTCGTCGAGCAACCGTGTGATCACGGGCGAAAGTTTGAACTAATTGACGGGCAACAACGCTTTACCACGCTGTGGATGCTTTGCCATGTATGGCGTAGGGCACTTGAACCCTTTCTGACGGTCAAGGAGGGTCGACAGATTCTTCCGCGTCTGGGCTTTGCCATCCGACCGACGGTCAATCGTTACCTGAAGTCTCTGGTTTTCACCGGGCACGATGACGAGGGCGAAGCCGCGAGGGAAACCCGAAAGATGCGGGAGGCCGTTGCGACGATGGAAGCGTTATTCAAACGCCGAAGTCTTCCCGAAGGTGTCAGGTTGGAAGAGCATCTGCTGGGACTAAGCCGATATGTTTTCGAAAAGGTGAAGTTGGTTTTTACCATCGTTCCCTCGGAGACAGACCTGAATAAGCTTTTCGAGGTGATCAACAATCGCGGGGTGCAACTCCTACACCACGAAATTCTTAAGGCACGGATGTTGGATGCGCTCACGGAGGAGGAGCGTCCGGCTTATGCAACTTTGTGGGACAGTTGCGCTGACATGGGAGAGTTTGTCGAACGCGGCTTGGCGTCCAACTCCCCACTGCTTGGTCGGGAAGTCGCGCAACTCTGCGACTCGGGGATGATGGCTTTCGATGCCGAACCACTGGCTAAAGCGGAGGCGGTGCTCGAACGTCTCAATACCACCGTCCAAGATCAGGGCACGGCTGACTCCCTCGGGCTGGACGAGATTCTGAATCATCCGTTCGGGCGCGAGGGTTTTGAAAGCGCGTATGAGGATGAGCACCAAGAGGGGACGACCTGGGTGCGAAGCATCATCGGCTTCCCAATGTTTCTTCAACATACGCTTCGTGTCTGGTTGCTCCGTGAGGGCCATCCAGATCTGCCCCGCATCTTGGACCGGGAACTCCTGCAGTTGTTTGAAACTCACCTTTTTTATGGCGAGACGGACACCGAGCAGTCCGAATGCTGCCGCTCCTTCATCAAGCTGCTGTGGGAGTTGCGCTATCTTTTCGACAAGCATTTCATCAAGTGGGTCGATCGTGGTGAAGAGGAGATCCACATGATAAGCCCCCTTAGCCAGAGCACTAGCGACGGTGTGCCGAGTCTGAGCCGGGGGCGGGAAAGCGAGAAACACCAGGGATTTGGCTTGCTTCAGAGCATGCTTTACCACTCGCAGGAAATCACGACCCACTACTGGATCACGCCCTTGCTGAACTTTATTCATAAAGAGCCGCAGGAGGCAGAAAACTATTATGAGTACCTTCGACACCTCGACACCCACCTTCTTGGGTCGACAATGGAAGGAAGTCTCATTGAGCGGACAAGGTCGTTTCTGGAGAAGCCATGGTCACGCTATCAATTGAACCATGAGGAAGAGCTGAGGAAGGAACATGGCATCAACTTTCGGCACTACTGGTTCTACAAACTGGATTTTGTCCTTTGGTATCTGCGTGGGACCGAAAATGCCAAGTGGCGCGACTTTCGTTTCACGGCGAAGAACTCTGTCGAGCATATTTCTCCACAAAACCCGGTAAAACAAGACGACAACCGCGTGGAGAAAATGCTGCATCGCTTCGGCAACCTGGCGCTTGTCTCGCGAAGTCTGAATTCCGAATACAGCAACCTCCCTTTCAACGAAAAACGGCAGAGGTTTATTAACAACAACAAATCCACAGTGGATTCGCTGAAGATGAGCGTGATCTATGGCTGCGAGGTCTGGAACGATGTCCTCGCTAAAGAGCACGAGGATGCAATGATTTCAGCTTTTGACGAATACGCTGCAAGTTTGAAGTCAGGGGAAACCTATGCCTGAGAAAACCCGTCCAGAACGCCTCACGCAGAACCGCGTGGTGGCTCTGTTTACTGACAAGACCCGGCCGGATTGTCTTGGCTACCACTACCTTGGTGATTGGCATCAGCGTGAGCATAACCGTGCCATTGAGCCGGACTTACTCCAGGATAACCTAGTCAAGCGTGGCTATTCCGAGCCACATATCGCTGTAGCCCTGCAAAGGCTGGAAGCCGCCGCCGATGTAAACGGGGTGACGCTGTATCAGGCGAACCTGCGCACATACAACCTACTGCGCTACGGCGTACCAGTGCAGGTGGCAGTGGGTCAGGCGCACGAAACGGTTCACCTCATCGATTGGGAGTACCCGGAGCACAATGATTTCGCGCTGGCCGAGGAGGTTACCCTAAAAGGTGGCCACGAGCGCCGGCCTGATCTGGTGCTGTATCTCAATGGCATCGCCATCGTGGTGATCGAGCTCAAACGCAGTTCGGTGGAAATTGCCGACGGGGTGCGCCAGCTTATTACGAATCAGGAATCGATCTTCAATCAGCGCTTCTTCGGCACTGTTCAACTGGCATTCGCGGGCAGTGATTCACAGGGGTTGCGCTATGGCACCACCGGCACACCGGAACAGTTCTTCGTGAAGTGGAAGGACGAGGACGGTGTCGGCGAGCTGACCGCGGGCACGCTGCTGGACCGGCCACTGGCTCAGATGTGTGGCAAGGCGCGCCTGCTGGAGCTGGTCCGCGATTTCATTATTTTTGACGCCGGCCAGAAGAAAGTGCCTCGTCCGCACCAGTACGCCGGCATCAAGGCCGCCCAGGCGCGCATAGTCGAGCGCGAGGGTGGCGTGATTTGGCACACCCAGGGCAGCGGCAAAAGCATTCTAATGGTGCTACTGGCGAAATGGCTGATGGAGCATGATCCGGAAGCGCGCATCCTTGTGGTGACCGACCGCGACGAGCTGGACAGGCAGATTGTCGGAGTTATGCGAAGTGCCGGGGTAGTGGGCGAGGATGCGCCTTCGCCAAGGATTACGTCACGGCAGCAGTTTGTCGAAAAGCTGGGAGCGACCACCCCGCGACTACTATGCGCGCTGGTGCATAAATTTGACCCCGGCGAGATGAAGGGCGATTCGCCGCCAGTGCGCGGGCGCTTCTACGTGTTCGTGGACGAATGCCATCGCACCCAAGGCGGTGCCATGAACCGACAAATGAAGCGCTGGCTGGCCGATGCGATATTTATCGGGTTTACTGGCACGCCACTGCTGCGCAAGGACAAACAAAACACGCGCGAGGTCTTCGGCACCTATATTCACACCTACAAATTCCCCGAGGCGGTTGCGGACAAGGTGGTGCTGGACCTGAAATATGAGGCCCGGGACGTACCCCAGCGTTTGACCTCGCAAAAGGCCATCGACAATTGGTTCGAGCAGAAGACCAAGAACCTCAATAACTTCCAAAAGGCGGTATTGCGTAAGCGCTGGGCGAATCTGGAAGAGCTGATGAGCGCAGCCGAGCGCAAGCAGCGCATCATTGCCGACATTATCGAGGATTTCAGTCTCAAACCGCGGTTAAACAATAACCGTGGCACGGCGATGCTGGTAGTGGCGAGCATCTATGACGCCTGTCACTACTTCCGTCTGTTCCAGAATACCTCGTTCGGCTCGTATTGCGGGATCATCACTTCTTTCGAGCCTAACCATAACGCCATCTCTCGTGAACCGGCCAACAGTGATGAGCGTTATAAGTTCGATACTTATTCACAGTACGTTTTGAAGAACGGCCAGAGCACGAAACAGTATGAGGACGAGACGAAGCGCCGTTTCAAAGAGGAGCCGGCCAACTGCAAGCTGTTGATCGTGGTAAGCAAGCTCCTCACTGGTTTCGATGCGCCGTCATGCACCTATATCTACCTGGACAATGAGCTGCGCGACCATAATCTGTTCCAGGCAATTTGTCGCACCAACCGGCTGGATGGGGACGACAAGGACTACGGCCACATCGTCGATTTCAAGCAGATGTTCGGTGATGTGCAGCAGGCCATTGCCGTATACAGCTCCGATGAGCTGGACCTGGAGGGTGGTGGCGCGACCGAGAATAATGTCGAGCTTAAGAATTGGTTAGTCGAGGGCAGAGAAACTCTGGATACTGCCCGCGAAGCGGTGAAATACCTGTGCGAACCTGTCCCACCGCCCCGCGAGATGGAGCAGTACCTGCAAACCTTCTGCGGTGATGCCGGCAATCCGGAGGCCCTCGATGACACTGAGGTACTTCGCATAAGTTTCTACAAGGCCACGGCCAGCTTTGTCCGGGCCTTTTCCGCCATTTCCCAGAATTTGGACCAGGCAGGCTATTCCGCCAGCGAAATCACGTCTTTAAACAATGAAGTAGCCTTTTTCAGCGAGGTGCGCGACGCCATCAAGCGCCATTCCGGCGAAGAGCTTGACATCAAGCCCTATGAGGCCGATATGCGCCACCTGATCAATACCTACATTCAGGCTGATCCAGCTGAGGATCTGGGTGCTATGGATAGCTACTCGCTGATGGAGCTGATCGTCGAGACCGGTGTCCACGACGCGATCGCAAAGAAACTGAATGCCAAGGGCCAGTTGTCGAAGAATTCGGTGGCCGAGGGCATCATCAACAACGTCCGCAAGACCATCATTCGCGACCAGCTTACCGACCCGCGTTTCTACGAGCAGTTGTCCAAGCTCCTAGAAGATTTGATTGACGACTGGCGCACGGAAACCGTCTCGTACCAGCAGTTTCTGGAGCAGGCTGAGGCGCTGGTCAAAAAGATGGCCGCCGGTCATGGTGCGCAGGATACGCCACCCGAACTGGTGGACCGCCGCGAGGCTCAGGTTATCTATTATAACTTGCCGCATATTCTGGCCGCCTCGCGACCCGCACATGAAGTCCGCGAGCCGGCGCCGGATGAGGAACAAGTACGACTGGCGATGACACTGAAGATCGACCGCGCCATGCGTGAGCACGCGCCGGCGGGCTGGAGGGGGGATACCGCTCGGGAAAGCCAGGTGCTTAATGCGCTGTTCCCTATCATGGGTCGCGACCGTCAGGCGACGCAGGCACTGTTCGAACTGATCAAGAATCAGGCGGGCTATTAATGACCGAGACTATTCAGCTTGGCGAGCTGTCGATTGAGGTTACGCGCAAAGCGATCAAGAATGTGCACCTTTCGGTTCACCCTCCGCATGGTCACGTCACTGTCGCGGCGCCCTCCAGTAGCCGTCTGGAGGTGATTCGAGCCTATGCGATCTCTAAATTGGGCTGGATTCGCGATCAGCAGGCCAAGCTAAAGGCTCAGGCGCGCGAAACGCCCCGAAAGTTCGTGGAGCGCGAGAGCCACTACCTGTGGGGGCGTCGTTACCTTTTGAACGTGATCGAGCGGGATACACGCCCTGGCGTTTCGTTAAGCCACAAGCACATTACGTTGACCGTTCGGCCGGGGAGCAGCCAGGAAAAACGCGCCGAGGTGGTTCACGAGTGGCACAAAAGCCTATTGCATGAAGCGGTGCCACAGCTCATTGCGCGGTGGGAGCATAAACTTGGCGTCAAAGTAACCGGCTACTATCTGCAACGTATGAAAACCAAGTGGGGCAGTTGCAATCACCAAGCTGGGAACATCCGCTTGAATACGGAACTGGTAAAGAAACCGAAAGACCTACTTGAATACATTATCGTGCACGAAATGGCGCACCTGATTGAGCCTACGCACAGCGAACGCTTCATGCATCTACTAGACCTTCATTACCCGAGCTGGCGCGAGGCGAGAGACGAATTGAATGCTCTGCCCATAACTCAATGAAGCCATTTTTTCTAAAGCCATTTGGACATGCCGCACTCACAAGTGGCGTTGCATTTGAGGGTTTGGTGACTGATTGTGGGCGACGGGCTTATAAGCCATCGATTCAGCCGAGATTGAGGGATTTGATCCCATAATGTCTGGAGTTTTGTAATGTGCAATGCATGGAATCATCCGTTGTCATGCACATGCGGATGGGGAGGCGAGGGACATACAGGTAGGCGCAACGCGTTTGCAGGCTTCGACAGTTGGGTGCCTCCCCTTCAACCGTCCTATGAAAGTTTCACGAAACCCAACGCCTCATGTCCTTTATGCGGCGAATCAGTTTTCTTTTACCAATCGCCTGAAGGCGGCAGAGTCTTTTTTGACGATCTCGGCCCGCCATGGCCCAAGCACCCATGCACAAATAACTCAAGCCTTCCAGGGCAGCTTCAGGGTGCTAAAGGCGACTTTCATCAAAAGGGATGCTGGGAAGCCGAGGGCTGGTTTCCAATTCAGCTGCGTTTTGAGGCGGAGGTGGATAAGTTTTTCTCTAGGCTGCACGGAATTTGGAGAGACTCGGAGATCGAGCTGTATTTACGAAAATCCTCTTTGTTTAAGTTGGGGAGAAGGGTAAAGATTCAGGCTAGGTCCTTAGCGCATCTCCGCGAGCTGCGGGTTGGGACCTATGAGCTATCCATGCTAGACGCTTCTGCACGAATCCTCGATGCACGTTGCTATGGTTCGCTTGCACTGGCGAGAGATTCGGAGCCCGCGCCTCTTCGCCGTAACCGGAAAGGGAAAAAGCGGTAGTTCTTGGCTGGCCGCGTTGGTCTGTCGGAGATAGTGGTTTATGTGCAGGTCAGTGAGTCAGGGCAGATTGCAGGATTATCTTGGAGGTAACGTGGAAAAGAGCTGCCCATTTTGCGAGGTCGAACAAACATCAGAACAAGACGTAATGCCGTCCAATGCGTTTGCTCATATCCGCCCGGATGGCTTTCCGATTTCTGAAGGTCATTTATTGATCGTACCCAATCGCCATGCCGCCGACTGGTTTGACCTTACCGCTGCCGAACAACAAGCGATCATGGAACTGGTCAAGCAAGGCAAGCAGTGGCTTGAAGAGCGTTTTCAGCCGGATGGCTATAATATCGGGATGAACTGTGGAGCGGCCGCCGGTCAGACGGTTCTGCACATGCATTGTCACCTGATCCCGAGATATACGGGCGATCAGCAAGATCCGCGTGGTGGGGTACGATGGATCATCCCGGAGAAAGCGGATTACTGGAGTGGCCGATGAGTTTGCTTGATTACGAGAAGCGCTTTTCAACGCTTCGCGTGAACAGTGGTGGCACTAACAAGAGCCCTCACAAAGTGGCAATGTTGCAGGCGGTGATGGACCTTGTTGAGTCGGGCGAAGTTACGAATAATCGATTTTATTTTGACGATGATCTCAAGCGTCATTTCACCAAGCGCTTTCAAGCATTGGCGTCTCCTTCGGATCGGAACAATCCCCATTTACCGTTTTTCCACCTACGGAGAGAGGGGTTTTGGCACCACAAAATTCGGCCTGGTCAGCAAGAGCCCTATCAGCAACTGACAACGGCGACATCGCAGGGCGTTATCGATGCCCATATCGATCATGCGTTTCTGGACGATGAACTGTTCGAATTGCTGGGGAGCCGGATTGCCCGCCAGCTTCTGAGAACCGCGCTGCTGACCAGCCTTGATGACAAGTCGATTCGCGACCTTCTCCAACCGGAGCGTGGCGGCTGGGACTGGTTGGAGTGTGAGTTTCTAGTCAATGATTACGTGGCGATGTTGGAGAAGCACCTCGTCGGTGCGCCCTTCAGCAAAGCAGCGCATCGCAAAGCGTTGCAGCCGCGCTTGAATAAACGCTCCGAGGGATCGATCGAATACAAACACCGGAATATCACTGCTGTCCTCCTGGAATTAGGTCTCCCATATATTCCCGGCTACAAACCGTCGTTTAACTATCAGCAACAGCTCAAGCAGGTAGTTCTGTCCTATCTTGCCGGTCATCAGAAGGTTGTCGATGATGTAAACCTGGTCGCTGATAAAGTCGCCGATGAAGCGGAATCTTATGATCGTGGCTGGGATTCGGTGTTTGATCCCGAGCCGCCAGAGCGCATTCCTCATGTGGCCGAGAGTAGGCCTAGCTATCTGGCGAAACGTATCGATTTCTCAGAACGTGAGCGGCGGAATCGGCAATTGGGGGAGAGCGCTGAGAAATTCGTTCTTCGCATGGAGAAGCAGCGCCTCATCGCAGAAGGTCGGCCTGACTTGGCCGCAGATGTCGAATGGTCGAGTGAAAGACGAGGCGATGGTTTGGGATATGACATCCGCTCTTTTGATGCGTTGGGAGATCAAGAGCGTTTCCTTGAGGTTAAAGCGACCAAATCCGGGAAGTACCAGCCATTCTTTATTAGCGAAAATGAGCGATCCTTTTCCAATGAATTCTCGGAAGCGTTTCGTCTCTATCGCGTCTACGACTTCGGTTTGGCTTCGCGGTTTTTCATTTTGCCGGGGGCAATTGAACAGCATGTGCATTTGATGCCGCAAAGCTATAGAGCCCGGTTTTAACGCACGACATTCCTGCTCGCGTTATTCGAAGTTGGAGAACTCCAATTAGGCATGCACTGATTCTAGTGGCATGGTTGCGCTAACCCAATATTCTCCGCTGGATAGAATGGGGCAGAAATCGAGTGATGAATGCGGCAATGTAAGTCTGCGGTGTGACCAGATAACGTGGCTTCGGACGCCTCGCCTCTGAAGCCCTGTATATCTTCTTGACGACATCCTTCGAACTGGCTGTAAACGGCTTCATTCTGGCCCCTGGCGCCAGTACTGTTTCCAGCGCCTCGTACTTTTTCTGGTGCGCCGCGCTTGCCCGTCCAAGCAAGGGCTGCAAGGCGGCCAAGGCATGCTCTCTGAACCGGGTCGCCACGGGCCCGGGAAGCACAAGCGAGACACTTTCCAGGCTTTTGCTGCCCTGTTCATCAAACCAGAAACTGTCGTGCGCCGCGTTCATAGCGGACTTCGCGGCACAGTAGGCGCCTTTCATTTGCTGGGGCACAATGGATAAAACGGAGCTGACTGCGATGACCCGCAAAGGTATTCCGTGTTGTTCGCAGAGCCTCAGGCAGACAGCAGCCAGCTTGATGGGGCCGAATACGTGGGTGCTGAACTGCTTTTGCCACATGGATTCGGACAGATCCCGCAGCGCCCCGAATTGTCCGTATCCGGAGTTGTTGACCAGAACAACCCGCTCGGCGCTCGCGATTTCGCTGTCCAGCGCGCCCGCAAGGCCCTCTATCTGGTCGAAGGACTCAAGATCCAGTGCTATTTCCAGATCTGCGGACTCAACGCCACTCGGCTGTCGGGACAGGGCGATAACTCTATAGCCATTCCGGGCAAAGAGGGCGCAGGCCTCACGGCCGATTCCGGCGCTGGCACCGGTTATCAGGGCTAGTTTCGTCATCACAGTACTCGTATTGGGGTTCCAGTCAATTAACGTGCCTTATTGCCTGCTGCTACCATTAACGTCTTCAGGACCTTAGACTCGTTGGTCGGTTTATTGCGGCATTGGCATGGGCCAACGTTCCAGCAGCGGAACTCAATTGTAGACCCTCAAGGATGGAGAAATAGTATGATTGAAGAAAACAGCACCCCCATCGTCATCTACGAAAACGCCGATCAGGTGGTCGAGGTTCGCCTGGATGCTGACAAGGAAACTGTCTGGCTGACCCAGGATCAGATGACATCGATCTTTGACGTGCAGAAGGCAGCCGTCTCCAAGCACTTGAAAAATATCTATCAAGATGGCGAACTTGAACGGGAGGCAACTGTTTCCATTTTGGAAACGGTTCGAATCGAGGGAAAGCGACAGGTCACGAGGCAACTCGAACACTACAACCTAGATGCAATCATCTCGGTTGGCTATCGAGTCAATTCGCGCCGCGCAGTGAAGTTTCGCCAGTGGGCCACCCGCATTCTACGTGACCACCTCATCCAAGGCTGGACCCTGAACCGCCAGCGCTTCGAAGAAAACGCTCAGGAACTGGAAGCTGCTCTGACTCTTGTTCGTAAGGCCGCCCAGAGTCCAGCGCTGGATACAGACAGTGGCCGGGGCCTGGTGGATATCGTTAGCCGCTACGCCCAGACCTTTCTTCTTCTGCAACGTTACGATGAAGGCCTGCTCACCGATCCGCAGTCTCAAGCCGGTGGCACATTGCCGTCGGCTAAAGAGGCGCGATCAGCTCTGGACGGTCTGAAGGGAGAATTGATGGCCCGGGGCGAAGCCACTGAGCTGTTTGCTCGTGACCGGGGTGATGGCCTTGCCTCCTTGCTTGGCAATCTGGACCAGTCCGTCTTTGGTGAACCGGCTTATCCCAGTGTGGAAGCAAAGGCGGCACATTTGTTGTACTTTGTGATCAAGAATCACCCGTTTTCCGATGGCAACAAACGCAGTGCGGCTTTTCTGTTTGTGGACTTTCTTCACCGCAACCATCGGTTGTTTAACGCTAGCGGCGAGCCGGTGATCAATGATGTGGGTCTGGCCGCGCTCACGCTATTGGTGGCTGAATCCAACCCTGTAAACAAAGACACCATGATACGCCTGGTCATGAACATGCTGGCCGAGGTGGGGGAGTAGCCCATGGAGCGATCTTGAACAACTACCTCGAGAAAATACTCAAATGTCAGCCAATAAATTATGAGGCCTTTCTAAAGAAGCTCCCGGAACAGTTCCGCCGCCGCCACAGAGAGCTGTTTGCCACGGAGAAAGTCCGGGCCAATCGCTGGATGGTCACGGTCCTGGATGAAACCGCTTTTGCCGAGCTGCAGCGCGTTGCCGAGGCTCCAGTAAGCAGAGTAGATGCCGCGAAGAAGGGCGACTCCCACCGCCATGGCACCGAGGTCAGTTTCCTTCTCGTTTACCACCAGGCCCTGGCTTCCAGCCGACCGGATGTGGTGGTTGTCGGTGACGATTCCGTTGATAGCGGTTTTCACCGCGCAAGCTCTGTTCTGATCGTTGAGAACGAACGCAATTTCTACCAATATCGAGACATGTTGAACTTCGCCGGTGATGCTCTGGGCAGGCGTTTGGATCTGTCGCAGTGTGATGTGGTGTTGGGTGGCGGCAACCGGATCACCCGGGCCGCGATCCTTGATTGGTTGGCCGGCTACAAAGACGTATTCTGCGCATTCGATTATGATGCGGGTGGCCTGCAGATGTTCTCGACGATGGCTGCCTCTCTGGGTGACAAAGCCAGGTTTGTGCAGCCCAGCGACTGGCAGCCCTGGCAGGGCCGTTTCTGCAAGACACCGGACAGCACCGAGCGATTTACAAAAGCCATCGCGCTGGCGGAGGGGCTTGGGTTCGTCTCGCTGGCAGAGGCGTTTCGGGCCACCGGCAAATTTATGGAACAGGAGATGATTCTGGATGAGTGACTCCCAGGGGAGCCCGGGCAATTTCAACTTTGGTATCCGCCGCCTGGTGTTGGTGGACTCGGCGGGTTTCTGTTACGTGGAAATTCCGGTGGACAACCACGGGCTGATCCTGGGCCCGGGCAACCTGGGCAAGTCCAGTCTGCTGAACTCCCTGCGCCTGTTTCTGTTGCCAGAAAACAACTTCAAGAACAGTCGCAAGAAGTTTGCTTTCCGCAACGCCAGTGCCGGCAGCTTTTACAGCAATGAAGAAAGCTACCAGCATTATTTCCCCAGCCAGTTCAGTTTCCTGATCATGGAGGCTGAGAACCCGGCCGGGGTGCATTGCCAGATTCTGTACCGGGACAGCGCCAGCCAGCTTAGCTACGGCCGCGCCTTTGTGCCGGTCAGCTACGATCAATTGCGGCCTTTGTTCTGGAACGGTGAAGGTGAGGACGGCATTGGCAAGGCGGTACCGGAGCTGTCGTGCAGCCGGTTGTCGGAAACCCTGAAGAAGCTCTCCAAAGAGACCCGGCTGGTGAACGACCCGGCCAAACTGAAATCCATGCTCTACAGCAGCGAGCTGATGAACGCGGATGCTGTGCGCTATTCCGTGCTGCCGCTGGGTGAGTCCGACGAGCGGCGGGTGCAGTCGTTGCGTACGCTGATCCTGCTGTTGTTCGAGATGAAGGCCGACGACCAGGCCATGGCCAATGCGGTGGCCAGCATCATAGAGGCGGACAAGAAGTTCGCCGATGATGCCTTTGATTTCAACATCGACGAGTTCCTCAATCGCCACGATCAGTTGAAACAGCAACAGACCCAACTGAACCGCATCGAGAAAGAGCGCCCCCGGTTCGAGAAGCTGTACCGGGATTACCAGGCCTACCAGAACCTGCTCAGCAGCCAGCATGATTTCGCTGCGTTCCGGGATGGTGTGACGAATGCCCTGCAGGACATTGCCGCGAAGCGCACGGCTGCCGTGGCCACGTTCAATGAACAGAACGATACCCTGCGCCATGTGCTGCAGACCCTGAAAAAACTGGAGCAGGAAGCCAGCGGCCTGAAAGGTGAGATCCGTTCCGCCGACCGTCGCATCAAGCAGGCCGAGCAAAGCCAGAAAGACGGTGACCTTCTGGTGTCCCAGTACGGCGAGATGACCCTGCAGGAAATCGAGGACATCCAGAAGGAGGAACTCGAGAGCAAGAAAGGGCACTTGGCCGCCTTGAAGAGCGCCGCCCAGGCAGAAATCCGGCTGGAGCAGTTACAGCGGCAGAAGCAGGATCTGACCCGGAAGCTGGACGCCCTGAAGGAGCGCGAGAGCAAGCAGCAGTGGCAACTGCAGAACCAGTTGGATGAAGCCACCGCCGCGCCACTGCGGGCGGTGGATGCCAAACTGATGATGGCCAGCCCGGGCCAGGACCTCGATGAGGCCAGCAAGGCCACCATCGATGCCTTTGCCCGCCTGTTTGCGCCCGGCGAACGCGGTTTTGACTGGTTCGACACTGAGTACCCGGCGCAACCGGCGCGGCAGACCAACTTCGCGGAGCAGCGCAGGACTATTGAAGGTGAACTCAATGGCCTGGAGAAGGAACGGTCGGAACTGGCAGACACCGCCAACCAGGAGCACGACCGGCCCCGGCTGATTGAGCGTACGGAAAAGGAAATCCGCGCCATTGAGAAAGACCTCGACACCCTGAGCCGTTATCCGGCTGCGGCGACCACGTTGCGTGATGCCACCGAAGAAAAGCAGGCCGCCGAGGAGCAGCTGGCGAAGCTGGAAGAGCATGCCAGACTGGAGCACGAAAAGCAGGACGCCGTACAGCAAAAAGTGGCCAGGGCCAAAGCCGAGAAGGAACGCATTGAAGAGCGGGAGCGCGAACTGGCGGGCCTCAGCCGAAGCGTGGGCACTGTGGAACACCGCTTCCCCCATCTGAAAGTCGTGGAAGCGGAGCAGCCGTTGGCCATGGAAAAGGTCTCCGCCGCCGCTTTCGACGACCTGCAAACCCAACTGGATGACCTGGAAGAGCGCCGTCGCAACATCCTCGACCACCTGCGCCAGTTCGTTTACCTGGGCATCCATGAAGATGCCGATGGCGAACTGCAGAAAGACGGCCCGGCGTCATCGGTTATCCGTGAGACCTTCAAGAGCCTGTCGGACCTGTTTGCCGGTATGGCCGAGCGCTGGAATGTGCTCGAACAGCAGGTCGGTATCCACAACGAAACTGTGGCCAGCTACCGCCAGGCCCTGAAATCCAATCACGAGCACATTGCCCGTTTTGAAGCGCAGCTTAACCGGGAACTGGACGGCGTACGCATCAACGATCTGGTGGAAATCCGGGTGGATATTCATACCGACCCGAAATTCCGCAACCTGGTGGAAGAAGCCAACAACATCGACCCCTATGGCAACCAGCTGCAGTCCGATGCCTTCTACGATCGGCTGCGAGTATTCGTGGCGGATTTCTTCGGGGAGCAGGGCGAAAGCAAGCGCCTGACTATGGACAGGGTGATCACTGGCATTTCCTACCGCACCCGCAAGGAAAACGCGGCCAATCTGGACAAGAAGGGCCAGTCCACATCCACCACAGCGCTCATCAATCTGGAACTGGTGTATCGCCTTCTGAAGCGGGTGTTGTATCCCGGTGTGCAGCTGTCGTTCCCCATGGTGCTGGATGAGGTGGCCAGTGTGGACATCAGCCAGGTGCCGTCTCTGCTGGAGCGATTGCGCAAGCAGGGGTTCAACCTGTTCTCGGCGGCGACCCACAGCGCCAGCGCAGAGGTGATTTATCTGATCGGCCGGCACCTGGAAGTGGGGCAGATGCGGACGGCGCAGCCCTACAGCCCGCAGCGCACCCTGGTGTTCTGGGGTGGTGCGGAAGGATTCACCAGTGGCGAGCCCCTGAACCACTGGGCCGATCAGACCCAGAACAGCCTGCTGGAGCAGGCGGATGAGTAAACGTTTCAGCACCCTGGACACCACGCGGCTGCTGTTTGAGCATCCGAAAATCCTGTTCCGGATGATTGAGCGGATGGATCGGAACGAGACGCGGTATATCCGCGAAAGCGACCTGGTGGCGGAGGTGATGGAATACAGCAGCGCCCTGGGCAAGGCGGACCGGGACCGGGTAAGGCTGGCGCTGAACACTGACAACCTGTTCCGCAGCGGCCTGGTGATTGACATCATCAAGGCCGAGGGTGAGCGGCGACTGGTGTTCCAGGATGCCCTGATCAACTTGATGCGGGCCTGCAACGCCTCGCTGTACCAGGAGCTGACCGATGCCAGGCTCAGAGGACATCTGGTGACCTTGCGCGATGTGCGTAATCGCCTGGAAACCAGCAGCTTCAGCGATGCGGACCCGGACTACACCGAACTGCGGGACGATCTGAACGAGCGGGTCAGTCAGCTCATCGGATTGTTACGCCAGAATGTGCTGCGCATGCAGACGATCAGTGCGCAACTTGCGGACCTGTCCGGCGACGCCAGCCGGGCGCCGGAGAAATACCTGGAGTTCCGCCAGAACCTGTTCGAGCAGATCGTGACCCTGTACGAGCGCCACATCAAACCGACCCTGGTGTTCCTGAACCCGGATACGCGACTGCCCGACGGCAGTAATCTATTCGAGACGCTGGAAGCGATTGTGCGGCTGCTGGAAACCCATGGGGACAACGACCTGGCGGACCAGCTGTTTCGCTCGTCGCTTAGCCTGAATGCCCTGTACAAGCCTATTCAGGCGGTGGCCCAGGAGGTGGAGCATTTCCTGCGCAAGACCCGCCAGGGCATGGTTCAGTACAACGCCATGGAGCACTTTTACGGCAAGCTACGGGAGCTCAAGGATGAAACCGAAACCCTGAGCCTGCGCCGCAAGTGGCTCGAAGGGGGCGACTTTGCTCGCAGCACCGGTTTCCTGGTGGGCTTGCGGGCCCAGCAGCGCCCGAAACACTATGCCTTTGGCAACTCGTCGAGCTATTACCAACTGCTGTTCAGCGAACTGGAATTGCGCCTGAACGATCTTCGCCGCAAGGCCGAGGTGCCGGTGCTGCAGGAAGTGGATGGCAGTGGCCGCCATACCCGCATTGACGTTCAGCGTATCAACCAGCTCTATCAATGGCTGGAAACCCTGGAACTACGGCCCACCACCGATCTGGTGCGGGAGCTGCACGGTCGCCTGGATGGCTTTATCCCCGGCTACCGCTTTCCGGATTTGCTGGCGGCTCTGAACCGGTTGGTGAATTCGCCACCGGAGGGCATGCAGGTGGTCACCACCAACCGCTTTCGAACCCTGGAACAGTCATCCGACAGCGAACAGTTTGTGTACCGAAAACGTCGCCTGGTAGAACCCGACGCGCCGGTTAACCAACAAGAGACACACCATGCCTGAATTCTCTGACGCAACGGAACGTACCGAAACCGTGGAGACTCCGCACACCACGAACGGCTTCGATCAGATCCTGCCTGCAGACAGCGCCGCCATCTACCGGGAATTCCAGGCCGGGCGGGTGATTGTGCGTGATGTCTGGGACAGCAACCGCTCCGAGCTGCGTGGTAATCCGCTCTATAACCTGCTGTACAACCACCTGTCCCATTTCCGGGCTTTATACGAGCACCTGGGCAGCGAACTGGTGTTTAACGAGATCGGTGCTTTTTTCTTTCTCAAGGAGAGCAGTGACGACGAGAGCGAGGAGCACGATGAGAATGCCTTCCGGGTGCAGGTGATCTTGCTGCTGATCGGGCGCTACTTCGCACGCAGTGGTCGGGACCTGGAGTATCTGGGCCGTCCCGATGCCGGTTTGAATGAGCAGGACCTGGCCGCCCTTGCAGGCGATGAGGAGTATCAGGATATTCTGAGGGCTGCGCGCTTTGAGAAAGGCTTTTCCGAAGCGCTGGATTACCTGGATAAACGCAATCTGCTGTTTCGCTCCGGTGCCGGCCGCTGCTTCCTGAGTTCGGCCGGCCTTTATTTCCTGCAGGAGTTGGTTCGGGAGTATGAGCAAGCGTAGACGCAGAACTACGGTATCAAGACTTGTTATGCATCCTCCCTGACTTTACCTCTTCGTAGTTTGAATATTGCCTTCAAAAATCTTTTTTACTTGAATAAAACGAGCGCTCGTTCTATTTTGTTGGCGGAGGTCGCGATATGAATAATTCCAATCAAACTAATTCAGACAACGCAAATGGGTCTCTGCGGCTAGACGGCAAGACTGCTCTGGTAACGGGTGCTGCTGGCGGCTTGGGTCAGAGCTTTACCCGTTGTCTCGTTGAAGCAGGCGCCAGCGTCATTGTCAGTGGCCGTCGCCGAGAGGCACTTGAATCCCTCAAGGCCGAATTTTCGGAACATGCTGATCGTATCCACGTTGTCACTATGGATGTCACCAACGAGTCCAGTGTCGCTGAAGCCTTCAATACCATGGCTGATGAGATCGCCATTCCGGACGTCGTCGTTTCCAATGCCGGTGTGGCAACGAGCAAGAAGGCTCTGGATCTTAATGGTCAGGATTGGGACCGGGTGATCGACACAAACCTCAAGGGATGCTGGCTGGTTGGCAACGAAGCCGCCCGTCGTCTCTCGGCAATCAATCGGGGCGGGAGCATCATCATGATTTCTTCCATCCTTGGGCATCGCGTGGCAGGCAACGTGGCGCCTTATGCCGCGGCCAAGGCTGGTGTCGAGCAGCTGACTCGTGCTCTTGCGCTGGAATGGGCCCGTTACGGAATTCGCGTTAACGCTCTGGCCCCGGGTTACATCGAAACTGATCTGAACCGCGATTTCTTTGCCAGTGAACCCGGCCAGAAAATGATCCGCCGTATTCCTCAGCGTCGATTGGGGCAGGCTGATGACTTGAGTGGTCCGTTGTTGCTGCTGGCTTCCGGACTTTCCGACTATATGACCGGCAGCACCCTTGTGGTGGATGGCGGCCATCTTCAATCCTCGTTGTAAGGAGTGGGCTGTGGATTTCAATTTGGACCCCAGGAACGAGTCGTACCGGAAACGCATCCGGGATTTTGTCGAACAGGAGTTGTTGCCGCTGGAGCAGAACCCGGAAGCCTACGATGAGCACGAGAACATTGCGACAGACTATCTTGAGCAGATGCGTGCAAAGGCAAAGCAGCAAGGCCTGTGGTGCTTGCAGCTTCCCGAGCGCCTGGGCGGCCAGGGGCTCGATATCTCGGGTATGGCTGCCTGTTACGAGGAAATGAACCGGTCGATCTTCGGGCCGGTGGTGTTCAATTCCGCGGCACCGGACGACGGCAACATGACCGTACTGGCGAAAGTCGGTACAGAGGCCCAACAGGAGCGTTGGCTCAAACCCATCGTTGAGGGCAGGGTGCGTTCGTCTTTCGTCATGACCGAGCCACCTCCCGGTTGTGGCTCGGACCCCGGCATGATGCAGACTACCGCGACGCGCAAGGGCGATCGTTGGGTGATTCATGGCCACAAGCACTTCATCACCGGAGCAGCAGAAGCCTCCCATTTCATTCTGATTGCGCGCACGTCTGAAGATACTCGCAAAGGTCTGAGTGCTTTCCTGTTTCACAAAGACGATCCGGGCTGGGAGATCATCCGGCGTATTCCAATCATGGGGCCGGAAGAACACGGCGGCCACTGCGAGCTGCGCTTTGATGGCCTGGA
>Ga0207876_1000146_pt1 | contig 33705 bp, 32 predicted proteins | sample MalvirmetaMSP146_FD_184237 | JGI IMG/M metagenome (GOLD analysis project Ga0207876, IMG submission 184237) | Marine viral communities from the Deep Pacific Ocean - MSP-146 (SPAdes) | ecosystem: Environmental > Aquatic > Marine > Oceanic | place: Pacific Ocean | collected 2011-07-10
TGACTTCTCGCTCCGTGTTACCACGTCGCCCTTTCAGGCATGAGGCGAGATCTCCCCGGGTAAGAACACACTCCTTCACCGCACAACCGCCGGATTTACACCACCTCGCCTTGGCCACAAGAGCTTCGCGGCTTTTGGCCCGCTCACCCTGCTCGGCAATGCCTCATATCCGATTCTTGTTCATCGGCTCACGGTTTACGCTCCACGCTTCCTCTCCACGGTCGGTCACCCTTCCGCAGTTGCGCTTCACTTCGTTCGCTGTGGCCAGCTCACGGGAGGACTTCCACCTCCAGGAGTGCGCCCGTGCCGGGCGCACCAAAAAAGCCGGACTTTTCGGCCCGGCAAAAGGGTATGCATTCAGTTTGGATCTCTATCCCCAGGCTGCGCCCTCGAGCGCGTCCAGCGGAATTTTAAGGTATCGCTTGCCGTTCGCCTCCGGCTCTGGCAGTTGCCCACCTCGGGTATTCACCTGCAATGCATGCAGGATCAATTTGGGCATGGGCAGCTCACTGTCGCGGGTATTCCGGAATTCAACGTATTCGGATTGCGAGGCGTTCGTCAGATGCTTGTTGGTTCTCTTCTGTTCCGCGACGGTGCTCTCCCATTCAGGGTCTCGGCCGCCGGGCATGTAATCGTGGCCGGTAAACAGCCGAGTCTCATCCGGTAATGAAAGGATGCTCTGAATGGATTCCCACAGTTGCCGAGCGTCACCGCCGGGGAAGTCTGCACGGGCTGTGCCGAAGTCGGGCTGAAAAATCGTGTCATGCACAAACGCTGAATCACCAATCACATAGGTGACTGAGGCTTTGGTGTGGCCCGGCGAGAACATCACTTGACCCCGCAGGTTTCCAATCTTGAGTTCGTCATCTGCCCGAAACAGATGATCCCACTGTGAGCCGTCAGCTGGAAAATCTGGCCAGTTGTAGATGTCTTTCCAAAGCTCCTGAACGTCAGTCACATAACCGCCGATCGCCGTCGGTGCTCCGGTTTTTTCGCGGAAATATTGTGCTGCGGAAAAGTGGTCGGCGTGAGGATGTGTGTCCAGAATCCACTGTACGTTAAAACCGTTTTCAGTTACGTAAGTCAATAGCTCATCCGCATGATGAGTCGCCGTGGCTCCGGACTTTTCATCGTAATCCAGCACTGGATCAATGATGGCGCACTGCTTGGTCTCCGGGTCGCTAACCACATATTGAACACTGAAGGTGTGAGGATCAAAGAAACCGGCGACATCCGGAGTGCCGGCATGTTTTGCAGGTGACAGGCTGAAAGTCTTCATCGTTGTCTCCTCTGTGCGCATTTACAATGTTTGTCCACCAAGCTAACTTTAGGTTATTACTATATATTTTATTTTTCTAATTGATAAAAAACATCGAAGACATACGCACAGGCTACTGCGTCGCTACCACTAACGACTGATGTCTACCTTTAACCCGACGTCGTGGCGCCTCTATTGCGCGCTGCCAAGGTCAGGGCATCTTACTACCCATGATTTCTTCCAGTTCGTCTGGCCGAGGTGCCCCCTGCTTCTTCAGTACGTTACCGTTGCTGTTGCGGTAGTAGGTGCTCGGTGTGGCGCTCAGGCCAAGACTGGACATCAGCTTGTTGTTGGCCTGAATCTGCTTGGCATGGTCGCTGACGATCTGCCGGTCTACCTCAATACCGCCCTCGCTGTAGCTCTGCTGATTTTCAGCCAATGCAGCGCTCGGATTTTCCGATCCGATAATAGTCGCGGCTTTCGGCAGACTATCCTGCTTCAGGATACCAACCAGGATGTGGCGAAGTTGTACCCGGCCAGTATCAATCCAGGGCTCTGCAGCCTGTCGAAAACGGTGGCAATACGGGCAGTTGGGGTCGGTGAAAGTATATATCACCACCGGTGCATCAGCGTCGCCATCGCGTACCCAGTCAGCATCCTCCAGTTGGCGCCAGGCGTTTTCGTTTTGCGGCCCGAGCACCAACTCCTGAATTTTTGGTTCGGTCAGATTGTTACCCTTTTCGTCGAGCATGGGGCCGACGACTACGTGTTCTTTGTCCGGAGTCAGGTAAAACGCAACTCCACGGCCCTGCATATCACCGACATAGCCGATCATGCCGCCGGGAGCATCAAAGGTGCCCTTTATCGAAACACCACGATCTATCAACTGCTGTACCGCAGGTGGATAGCTTTGTGCGGCCACTGGCAGGCTATAACCGGTGGTGACCAGGGTTGCACTCAACAGAGCGCTTTTCAGCAGGGTGTTCAAAGGTTTCATATTAGCCTCCGGAGTCAGTTTCTGGGCGTTCAAAGCGTTCAAGGTTATGGGCCAGCGACGCAGCAGACAGTTCGCCCGTATGGGCGTTCACCTGCCGTCCCTGGGCATCGTAGAAAAGGGTGGTCGGCAAGACATGACTGCCTGTTGTCCGACCCATGTTGGTGCGAATATCCGTAATCACGTTGCGGAGGGATAGACTGTACTGGTTCAGAAAACGTTTGATGGTTTCAGGCTGTTCGCCCTGATTAACAAAGACAAAAGTAATGTCAGGGTTCTCTTTCTGGGCTTTGTCCAGCACCGGCATCTCGCGAATACAAGGCGGGCACCAACTGGCCCAGAGGTTCACCACCATGGGTTTTCCATCAGCCACTTGTGGCAATGTGGTCGGTCTGCCGTCCAGATGAGAGAGGGGCGAGTCGGGGAGCTGCCGGGATTGGCCTTCCATCAGGACAATCAACAGCGAAACCGTACCCCAGGTTAATAACCCGGCGGCGGCTGCACTGCCCAGTGGGAAGCGGATCGCAGAATTGCGCCAGAGTTTCCACGCCAGCATAGCTAAGGCACCGATCAGCCCGGCGATCATGTCAAAGCCGCCATCCCGAATATCGACTATTCCCAACAGATCCGCCTGGTAGTACTCGAAATAGCGCAGAACGAACCCGATGCGCGCGGTCACCATGGCCGTCAGAAAGATATCGGATAGTGGTCCGGTAACGGGAATCTGCGCCTTGCGGCCGACAATGCCACCGACGATCAGGGCAATGACAAACGCAATCATCAACAGCGCCTGGTCCAGTGACAAAGCAAACGGACCAAGGTTAATGCTTGGCATAGGGGCTCCTTCAGGATTGACGTGCCCGGGTCAGGCGTTGGAGAAACACCTCGGCGGAAACCTCTCCGGTGGTGCGTTGTGTCCGGTACTCCTGGCCATCCGGCCCGATAATAAGGATGGTGGGTGGACCAACCACTTCCAGATGTTTCATAAGTTCCTGATCCAGAGAGTCATTGGCTGTAACATCGGCGCGAAGCAGCTGCATGTCAGATAGGGCGGACACTACGGCGGTATCGCCAAACACTTCCTCTTCGATGATCTTGCAGGACACACACCAGTCTGCGTAGAAGTCCACCAGTGTCCACTGGCCGTTGGCTCCGGCCTCAGCAAGCGCCCGATCCAGATCACCCACCGATTTGAAACTTTCGAAGGCTGCATGTTGTTCTTCGCTCGCTCTGCTGTCACTGCCCGTGGCGACAAACGCCTTCAGTGGTTGCCAGGGCTGGATACCCCCTGCAGCCGCACCGGTCATCATCAAGGCACCCCAGAACATGGTCACCACGCCCGCACTGGCGGCTAGAGAGCGTAGCGGTGTGATTTGTGAAACCCCGCGGGCAATGTGTAAGAGTGAGAGCCCCAGAGCGAGAGTGAGTGCCCCCCAGAGTGCAAGGACCAGGGCATCATCCAGAATGCGTTCGAGAAAATATACTGTGGTGCCAAGCAAGATGAAGCCAAACGCTGCCTTTACACTGTCCATCCATTTTCCGGGTCTGGGTAGAAATCCAGACCCAACGGTTGCCAGAGCAATCAACGGAGTCCCCATGCCCAGACCCAGTGCCAGAAGCGCCAGACCGCCAAGCACTCCATTGCCAGTGTCTGCGATGTAGAAAAGCGCACCGGCCAATGGAGCGGTCATGCAAGGACTGGCCAGCAGTGCGGCAATCACACCCATGGCTGCGGCACCAACAAGGCTGCCACCCTCCTGACGGTTACTGATGCGGGCCAGCCGATCACGCAGAAAAGCGGGTAGTTGCAGTTCGTATAGACCGAACATGGATAGCGCCAACAATACAAACACCACCGCAACAAGAATGATGAACACCGGCGCCTGTAGCATTGCCTGAAGATTGGCGCCTGCAAGTGCAGCAGCGACACCCAATAGCGAGTAGGTGATCGCCATGGTCACAACATAAACGCCGGATAGAGCAAACGCCCTGCCTCGTCCCGCCTGATTGCCGACGATCACGGTCGACAATATCGGAATCATCGGTAGCACACACGGAGTAAATACGAGTAGCAGGCCCAAGCCAAAAAATACTGCGAGATTCAATAACAGACCGCTGGAAGCCAGTTGTTGAGTCAGTGATTGATCGGTAGCCAGTTCGCCCTGTCCTCCGTCTGGCCCACTAACAGGGGTGACATTGTTGACGGTTGAGGGAGCAGATTTCGTGGGATTGCCGCTGAAATCCACAGTTGCCATCTGTGGCGGGTAGCATAGGCCAGCATCAGCACAACCCTGCCAGGTAAGTTCAAGAGCCGTGGCATTACCGGGATTGATCAGGATTTCGGCGTGGTTATAAAACACCTCTGACTCGCCGAAGAATTCATCATGAATAACCGTGCCGGTGGGGTAACGGATGTCTCCCAGGTCACCGCCTGAGCCCTCGATGGCGAGGCGTTTGCGGTATAGATAATATTCCGGTGCGATCTCCCAGGCTAGCGTTAGCGTGCCGTCAGTATTTTCCTGAATGTCATACTGGAAGGCCTCTTGGGCCGACAGGAAGTCATCATTACCATCAAGCAAGGACTGGCCGACAGTTGGCCAACTCGCAGTCAAAGCCAGGAAAGCCGATAAGATTCGTATCCAGAGTCGGATTACTCGCACGCAATACTCCCGTCTGTATTGATAATGGATCATCTGGGGCGCAGACGGGAGCTTCAGGCACCTGGATTAAGTCAACATTAAGAGCCAAGCGGAATGCTCAGCAGACAGACTGGGAAAACAGGATAAAATAGGATAACTTAATGATTTAATTTATCTTTTAGAATTGATCATTATATCAAATACTTGTCCTCGCACACCGCTGATATATTTCTCAGTTTCACTTCATATCCGTCTAGCCAACCACCAGCCAACGACCATCGACAATAACAACGCCACGAGAGGCCAGGTTATACCGCTTATTGACGCAAAGGCTGGGCCCGGACAATAACCTGATAGACCCCAGCCTATCCCAAACACAGCGGCACCAATCAATAAACGGGTATCAATATCACGACGTGTGGGCACGATAAACGTTTCTGCGAAAAGAGGGCCCTGACGACGGAACACCAATCGGTAGCCGATAAACGTTGTTATCACCGCTCCGCCCATAACAAATATGAGCGTTGGGTCCCAGTTACCAAAGGCGTCGAGAAACCCCTGAACACGATGGGGGTCAGTCATCCCGCCGATAGCCAGACCCAGGCCAAACAACAAACCAGCCAGGTAACCAAAAATCAGTTTCATAAAGAGTGTCCTGTCATGAGTCTGACGACGTAGACGGTTACAACACCCGTTAGGAGGAAAACCAGCGTTGCCAGTATGGATCTGGGGGATAGCCTGGCGATGCCACAAACACCATGTCCACTGGTGCAACCGTTGCCAATACCAGACCCCAAGCCCACCAGCAAACCAGCCACGACCATCAGCGGCACGCCACCAATGGGGTTGCCGACCACGGCCTCCGGATTATCCGCCACGTTTCCAAACGAACCATTCAGAACAACCAACAACAGAGGCCCACTGAGAAGGCCCAGCACAAATGCCAGTCGCCACGCGGATTCTGCAGTAAACCGATCAAAAATGAGACCGGATACCATCCCACTGATGCCCGCAATACGTCCCAGCGAGGCCATAAGCGTCACCGCAGACAAGCCTATCAACAGGCCTCCCAAAGCACCTTGAATATACGAACCCCATTCCATTTTTTCACCTCTGCACTGATGTATATCCCGATATCAATCAGTCCACCAAATGGCCTGCATTCTTCCAGGCCCCCATGGATCCCATGAATACATCGACGTTCCTAAAACCGCTGTTGAGTAGTACGGATGCAGCAACAGTCGCTCGGGCACCACTGGCGCACATCACGGTGTAGTGCTTATCAGATGGCAAGGTATCCAATTTGACGGGTATGTGACCAACATAGATGTGCATTGAACCGGCGATCACACCGCCCGCTACCTCTGACTGGCTGCGTACATCCAGCAACTGCCAATTGTCCGGTTGATCATTGACTCTATCCGCCACGTCCTCCACCCCTAGAGTCGGTACCGATTTGAACGGCAGCGCATTGGCAACCTGCTCCGGCATTGGCAGGGCAAAGACACCCCGAACGTTATCGAACCCGATGCGGGCAAGGTGTCGCGCCGCTGCTTCGGCTTGCGTGTCATTTTCGGCGATCAAGGTGATATCGTCTCCAGGGTTGAGCAGCCAGCCAGCAAACGACGCTAGCATCCCCACTGGCAGCGCAAGACTGCCGGGCACATGCGCACCGAGATAAGCGCTCACAGAGCGGACATCGACCAGTACCGACTGTTTGCAAAGTTCCTGGAACTGAGCCATATCCAGTGGCATTGGCACCAGCGTGCGGGCGGCGGGCCTGCCTCCCTCAAGATTGAGTTTCTCCATCAGCCGGAAATAAGGCGGTTGGTAATGATGCTCATCGAGCTTGGCAGCGATGAACTCGTTGCGATCTGTAATCTGGAGCATTTTGTTATGCGCTCGCTCATAACCGATCGATGAGAAATCGCGGTTTGCCATGTTATCACCGCACACCGAACCGGCCCCGTGCGCTGGCAGGACGTAAATGTGATCACTCAGCGTCAAGAGCTTCCGAAGGCTGTCAAAAAGCAGGCCCGCTACTTCTTCCGCCCGCTCCGGGTAAAAGTCCGTGCGGCCAACGTCTCCGACAAAAAGTGCGTCACCCGTGCATACCGCAACAGCCTCCTCGCCATACGCCTGATCAGACAGAATATAGGACACGCTATCGTCAGTATGGCCGGGTGTTTCGAGGACATCGATGCGTACCTCCCCAGTGCAATAGCTATCACCTTCAGACACCGTGTTGGCGTATGCCACCTTTCCGGCCGCATTAGGCCCGTGGTAGACCTTGGCACCGGTGAGCGATGCGAGGACCGGCGCACCGGAGATAAGATCTTCGTTACGATGGGTCTCGAAGATATGCGTTATCCGACACCCAAGCTGGGTGGCCTTTTCGATGTATATTTCGCAGTCGCGACGGGGGTCGATCACGATCGCTTTTCCACCGCCTCCAACAAGATACGAAAGTTGTGATAGTCCTTGTGACTTGATTGTTTCAATGAACATGGCTTATCTCCCAATCGATGGTTACTCTCCACGTTACTATGGCCAAGCCTTCTTCAGGCTAGACTTTAAAACCAAGCCGGTAAACCCAGGGCCTTGATCGCAAAAATTCAGGTACCGGCGCATCATTTCAGCCCTCCACCGGGAACTCCAGAATCCAGTCCTGCCCCCCCGCCGCATTGTGTTGGACGTCAAGGCTCCCCAAGAATCTTGAAACAATGGTCTCGACGATCGTTAACCCCAAGCCATGGCCACGGATCTCGCTGCTTCCCGTCCCTCCGTTGATTTGAGCCCGTTCAGAAGCTTGATCGTTGTGGCCATGGTCACGAATGACAAAGGTTACATGTTCAGAGCCTCTGAATGCCCGCAGTTCAACAGGGCGGTCCGATGCAGAGTATTTCAGCGCGTTCTCGATGAGATTTCTCACAGCCACACCCGCCAAGACCTGCGGCACGGCCATTACCGGATTCTCCGTACCCGGTTCAACCTTCAGCCGAGTGGCCTGTGGCAGATCGGTTGTCGCCTCCGTGATCACCTGATCGACGCGGGACTCTGCTGCGCCAGGCCATTCGCTACCTTGCTCAAGACGAGCCAGCATCAGTAGCTGTTCAGTAACCCGTTGCAAGCGGCCAACTCCGTATTCGGCATTAATTAACGCCTGCTGCTGTCGCTCGCCCTGAACTTTTTGGGCTACCTGCAAGTGTGTTTTGATAGCGGTCAGGGGCGTACGAAACTCGTGGGCTGCATTGCTGGCAAAGCGCTGCTCTCGGCGCACGGCACGGTCTACCCTGACAAACAGGTTGTTGAGTGTCTCTACGACTGGCTTGAGCTCCGCCGGTGCCTCACCGATGTTCACTGGCTCAAGGTTGGCCGGTTTGCGGCTATCGAGAGCCCGAAACAGGCGTTTCAATGGGCTCAGCCCCTGCCTCACACCCAGCCACAGCGCCAGCAGGCTGCCGACCAACGCGAGCGCAAAAGGCACAACCATCACAATAATAATGCCATTCTGCAGCGAGGAGCGTTCGGTCATGCGGTCGGCCGTCGTGATGAGTACACCTTCATGGTTAAGCGTAAAAAGGCGCCATTGCGTCTCGCCGATTGTGCGCGTATCAAACCCGGTGCTGGCCTTCTTCGTCAGCAAGTTCTTGGCGCCACTTGTCTGCAGCAGCACTTGCCCCCCGGCTGACCGGATCTGACAGGCGACGCCTTCGCTTTCAGGTTCGACCAGCAGCGGATTGTCAGCGGGCGCCGTCAACAGCTCGGGCTGCCGTGCGATCAGTCCAGCCACCATGGTCGCAGATGCGGCCAGGCGATGATCCAGTGTCTCGGAGACCTGACGGTCGAGATCAACATAGAGCAACCCTGCGGCCGACAACCACAATAGAACAAAGCTACTACCCAGAAGTAACAGGAGGCGACGCTGCAGACTCATGACGCTGCCTGATCCGATACGCTTAGCGGCGGCCCTAGCCGATACCCGACGCCGCGCACCGTCTCGATCAGCTCGCGCCCCAGCTTCTTGCGCAAGTGATAGATGTGCACATTCAGCACGTTACTTTCCACATTGGTGGTCATACCGTAGAGGCTGTCTTTAAGCTGATCCTCAGTAAGCACGGCGCCACGGGCATTGAGGAACTTTTCCAGTAATGTTAATTCGCGACGCGATAGCCTCACAGGTTGATCGCATAGGCGTACTTCACCCTCTGAGGGGCGTACGATCAAGTCGCCATGGACAATTTCAGAGACGGACCGGCCGGCAGCACGGCGCACAAGTGCACGAAGGCGGGCGACCAGTTCATCCAGTTCGAAAGGTTTGAGTACATAGTCATCGCCGCCCGCCTCAAGGCCAGTCACACGATCATTCAGCGCATCACGCGCGGTGAGGATCAGGACGGGAGCATTGAGACCCTCGGAGCGCCACTGTCGAAGCATGGCCATACCGTCAGCATCGGGCAGTCCGAGATCCAGAATGAGCGCATCCGGGGTAAAGAGACTCATTGCGTGGCTCGCTTGCCGACCGTTGCTCACGTGGTCTACCACAAACCCATCCAGTTCAAGTCCCGCGACCAGGCCGGAAGCAACCAGTTCATCGACTTCAATCAGCAGTAATTGCATAGGGGGCTCTGTCCTCCGGGAATATTCGGGTAATGGCCATTGAGTCCCTTATGGTGCCGATAAGTTCCACCACTCCACCATGAAGTTAATTTTACTCCTCAATAACAGGTACATACGGAGAGATTGCTGAAATCTATAGCGTCTATTACTTTATATAACTGAACGTTCTATCGTTATAACACAAAATCTGATATGTTGAAATCAGATCAATTCTCTTTGCGACGAGGGTGACGCCATGCAACATCCGCTGGTCACGCATTTCTTTGACGAGCCTACAAACACATTCAGCTACATCGTTCAGGATCCTGATAGCTCGGCCTGCGCGATCATCGATTCTGTGCTGGATTTCGACTATGCCGCGGGCCGGACCGATGTCCGCTCCGCTGACAAAATTATTGAGTACGTTCAAAGCAATGACCTGAGTGTGGAATGGGTTTTAGAAACCCATGTGCACGCTGACCACCTGTCTGCTGCACCCTACCTCCATGAACGTCTCGGTGGAAAAACAGGCATTGGTGAAAAGATCGCTGTCGTTCAGGAAGTGTTTGGCAAAGCTTTCAATGCCGGAACCGATTTCGCCCGGGATGGCAGCCAGTTCGACCATCTGTTTAAGGAGGGCGACACGTTCATGATCGGAAATCTTGAGGCGAGCGTTCTTCACACGCCCGGACATACGCCGGCCTGTCTAACCTACGTAGTTGGCGATGCTGCGTTCGTCGGTGACACGCTTTTTGCGCCAGATTCGGGAACGGCTCGTTGCGATTTTCCGGGTGGCGATGCCCACACGCTTTACAAGTCCGTTCAGAAAGTGCTGTCACTCCCTGAGGACACCCGCATTTTTCTCTGTCACGACTACGGAGCAGGAGGAAAACGCGATGAGTTTATTCATGAGACGACTGTCGCCGAACAACGTTCCAGCAATATCCATGTGGGTAAAGGTATGAGTGAAGACGATTTCGTCGCTTTTCGCTCAGAGCGTGACGCGAAGCTCGGAATGCCTCGACTGATACTGCCGGCCGTTCAGGTCAACATGAGAGCTGGGGAGCTGCCGCCGTCCGAAAATAACGGACAGGTTTACCTGAAAATTCCGATCAACCAGTTTTAAGCGGAGGTCCGCAATGAAAATTCACTTCCTTGAATCAGGGTTCGCCGTTGCCGATACCGTAAAACCGGCAGACATGGCCAGAATTAAAGAACAGGGATTTGGGGCTGTTATCTGTCATCGCCGTGAGGGCGAGGATGATTATGAGGGCGCATTGGTTTATGCCAGGGCGGCAGAAAGTCAGGGCCTTGAATGGGTGAGCATTCCAGTTCCTTCAGGAGAGTATTCCAAAGCTGACGTCGACGCATTCAGCGAAGCGCTCGAAAACTCGGCTTCCCCGGTCCTGGGGTTCTGTCGGACCGGACGTCGGGCTGTACATATGTGGGCCCAGAGCAAGGCGAAAGATCCGCAATGCAGCGTCACTATGTTGCTTGATGCCGCCCAGGCTGCGGGCCATGACCCGCAGCTGGTCAAAGACATTCTGGAGAGTTAGGTAAGAGTTCACCCCAAATAAGAATCAATCCTCGGCATATGGAGACCAACAATAATGTCTGCTCCAAATACAAGTACCACCACCACACAGATTAAACGATACGATGTTGTGATTATCGGCGCAGGCTCAGCTGGCGTTACTGTCGCAGCCAGTCTGTTGAAGCGTCAGAAAGATCTTGCTATCGCAATTATTGATCCCAGCGACACTCACGATTATCAACCCGGTTGGACCCTGGTCGGCGGCGGTGTATTTTCTGCGGAAAGCACCCGGCGTAAGACGAAATCTGTTATTCCGGAGTGTTGCTCCTGGTATCAGAAATCGGCCGAACAGGTAGACCCTCACGCCCAGACCGTCACACTTTCAGATGGTGCTTCGGTAGGATACAGCCGCCTGGTGGTTGCACCCGGCCTTGTGCTGAACTGGGGAGCCATAAAAGGGCTTGAAGAAACCTTGGGGCAAAACGGCGTTACGTCGAACTATCGCTATGATCTTGCGCCTTACACCCGGTCGTTGGTGCAGGGGCTACATCGTGGCAAAGCGGTTTTCTCGCAGCCACCGATGCCAATCAAGTGCGCGGGGGCCCCCCAAAAGGCCATGTACCTTTCTTCAGATTACTGGCGCAAGGCAAATCGTCTCAAAGACATCGACGTATCCTTTCGTCTGGCTGGTAATGTTCTTTTCGGAGTAGAGGACTACGTTCCGGCGCTGCAGCACTACATTGATCTCTATGGGATCGATGTTGGTTTTGGTGAGCAACTGGCCAGTGTTGATGGCGCGAATCGCACTGCAACGTTTTTAAGGGCAACCTCAGAAGGTGGGCAGGAAGAAATCGAGGTCAATTTCGATATGCTCCATGCGGTGCCTCCGCAGAATGCCCCCGCCTTTATTGAGAAGTCGGGACTGGCCAACTCTGGGGGATGGCTGGACCTGGATCATGAAACGCTGCAACACGCGCATTTTTCCAACATATTCGGCCTCGGAGATGCCAGTGGTACTCCGAATGCCAAGACAATGGCGGCCGTCAGAAAGCAGGCCCCCGTTGTTGCTGAAAACCTGTTGGCGTCACTTCATGATCAGCCGCTGCGTGCTGCCTATCTCGGTTACGGCTCCTGTCCTCTGACCGTCGAGAGGGGGCGCATCGTGCTTGCTGAGTTTGGATATGGCGGGGCCTTGCAACCAACTTTTCCCAAATGGGTTAACGATGGTACGAAAGCAACGAAACAGGCCTGGTTTCTAAAAACCAAACAGCTTCCCTGGATCTATTGGAATGGGATGCTGAAAGGGCGCGAATGGTTGGCTAAGCCAGCAGAGCGCCAATCCTGAGCAGGGTCAGTTGAGTAAGGAGCGACCGTGAAGAAACTTGCCTCAGCTCTGCCAATCGTTGACTGGCTGAAAGGCTATCGCGCTGACACGCTGATCAGTGATGGCCTTGCAGCGGTCATCGTCACGCTGATGCTTGTTCCGCAGGCCTTGGCCTACGCCCTTCTGGCAGGGCTGCCGCCCGAAGTTGGCCTGTACGCGAGCATGATTCCGCTGGTGGTCTACGCCCTGTTCGGTACCAGTGCGACCCTGGCTGTCGGGCCGGTTGCGGTGGCGTCCCTGATGACGGCCTCCGCCCTTGGAGGGATAGCCGCCACCGGCTCTCCGGAATATGTGGGCGCTGCCCTTGTGTTGGCCACGCTGTCAGGTCTGATCCTGTTTGCCATGGGTGTCCTTCGGCTAGGATTTATCGCTAATTTTCTGAGCCATCCGGTGATCTCCGGATTCGTTACTGCCTCCGGCATTCTCATCGGTGCAAGCCAGCTCGGTCATATCCTCGGCATCCAGGGTGGCGGCCACAACCTCCTCGAGATGGGAGAAAACCTGCTCGGTGGGCTTAGATCATTCAACCCCATAACTTTGTTCATCGGTGGTGGGACGCTTCTGTATCTTTTCCTATGCCGTCGTTATCTCAAGAATTGGCTAACGCGCCTTGGCCTGTCGGCGAGACTGGCTGACATTCTTACCAAAGCCGCGCCTGTTTCGGCGGTTATCGCTACGACAGCCGCGGCTTGGTATTTCAACGTCGGTGCCCAGGGCGTCAATCTTGTCGGCCAGGTTCCGAGTGGCCTGCCAAGCATCAGCCTTCCGCCCATAGAAAGAGAGATATGGGCCACTCTGATACCAGCAGCCATTCTGATCAGCCTGGTCGGCTTCGTGGAGTCAGTATCAGTCGCCCAGACGCTGGCTGCCAAAAGACGCCAAAGAGTGGATCCGAATTCGGAACTGATTGCCCTGGGTCTGGCCAACGTCGGTGCGGGCATCAGCGGTGGCTCACCGGTGTCCGGCGGGTTTTCCCGCTCAGTGGTCAATTTTGAAGCCGGCGCCCAGACTCCGCTTGCCGGCATGTTCACTGCACTTGGTATTGCTATTGCCACGCTCACACTGACAGGGGTGCTGGCCTTTCTCCCAAAGGCGACGCTGGCCGCGACCATCATGATTGCAGTCAGCACTCTGATCGACTTCAAAGCCATTGGCCGCACTTTTCGCTATTCCAAAGCAGACGCCACGGCGATGCTTGCCACCATTGCCCTCACGCTGGTCCATGGCGTGGAAACCGGGATTCTTGCCGGTGTGGGTTTGTCCATTGGCATTTATCTTTACCGCACTAGCCGCCCGCACAGTGCGGTGGTGGGGCGGCTTCCCGGGTCTGAGCATTTCAGAAACGTAAAGCGCCACGAGGTCGAGACTGACGAGAAAACAATAATCCTGAGAGTTGACGAAAGCCTCTATTTTGCCAATGCCCGATACCTGGAGGAGACCATACTGTCTTTGACTGCCGAACGCCCGAACACGCAGAACCTCGTTCTGGCCTGCCAGGCCGTTAACAGCATCGATGCGTCAGCACTGGAAAGTCTTGAAGCCATCAACGGCCGACTGAAAGCTATGGGCATCAATCTGCACTTGTGTGAAGTGAAAGGCCCTGTCATGGATGGATTGCGACGCACTCACTTTTGTGACGAGCTCACTGGCAAGGTTTTCCTGAGCACCTATGACGCCTGGAAAGCTCTGATCTCCGCACCAGAATCAACGAACAGCAAGCTCAAAACAGCCTGATTGTCAGAACCCAAAGGGTGGCGAAGATCGCTGGATTCCACTTCCGTTCAGAAGATTCGGCTGATGTCAGAAGTACTCAAACTCCAGATCCTGATAGACGCGCCCTGCATTCTTTGCAGCAAGCTCTTCAAAGGTATCAAGATAGGACCACTGGGACTGGTCGATGTTATAGGCATCGTCCAACCCACCCCCCTGCTCCAGAATTTCTCTCACAGCGTTACGCAGGAACACGAGATATCCGCGGGTTTCCTTGGTAACCACATCAATAGTGGTCGGCTCACCGTGGCCGGGAATTACAATCTTCGGATCCAGTTGCGCTGTCATCTTGTCGAAAGACTCCACCCATGAGCCGGTATCAGTATCCTCAAAGACTGCCAACAAACGCTGGTGGAAACCGAGGTCTCCGGTGATCAGCAGTTTTTCCTGGGGAATCCAGAGGGCCAGGTCACCCGGTGCGTGCCCCGGGCCGAAATAATGCAGCTCGATCTTTACGTCGCCCATATCGAGGTCGTGCCGGTCTTCAAAGCCAATATCGGGTACCGCAACATAGGTGCCTTTGGCTTTGTCCTTGTTTCTGTTTTGCATCGAGAGCAGCTTGGCTTTGCCCTCATGTTTGAACTCCTCGATTGCTTCGTTCTGGGCGATGATCGGAACACCCTGATCGCGCCAGTAGCTGTTACCCAGCATTGAGTGACCCTGGGCATTTTCATTGACCACGTATTTGACGTCTTTGTCGGTGATGCTGCGAATCGAATTGTGAAAGGACTTCGCCAGAAGGTAACTGTCACCGCCATTAAACACCACAACGCCCTTCTGCGTGATGATGAAAGTGAGATTGTTGTTGTGGCCATGGTTTTCGTACGTCCCGGGACCGGTTGCTCCTATGGCCGAGTAAGTCCGATCCGATACCCGGGTGAGCTCCAGGTGATCCGGCATGCTTTTGCTGGCATTGACCAATCCCGGAAACATCAATAGAGCCAGTAACAACCCTCTAAACGCCATTGTTATTCTCCTTGTTCCGAACACACCGGAGCCAATAGCGACACTATTCCGGAGCCCTGAAAACTGCCTCGGATAACGCCGAGTCATCCGGTAGCCCAACGATCTTGCGTACGTCTCCATCCAGGTCTTTATAAAACACCGATGGTGTTACTGCTACCGCGAGACTTTCCATCAGTCGGTTATTGCTCCGGATTAGCTTCCGCAGTTCCTGAGGTACATTTTCCCCGGATTCCAGCCAGTCTCGCGGGAACTGTTTGTCGTGGAAATCGAGTTTACTGACGGGATCGTTCGCGCCTAGCACGCTGGCCGCCTTGGCCAGGCTCGAGGGCTGAATGATGCCAACCATGATATGCCGCAACTCTATGCCCCGTTCCAGATAGTGCTGAGCCCTGTCACGGAAGGTCACACAGTAGCCGCAATTGGGGTCGGTAAAAACATATACAATACGTTTGGCGTCTCCGGGACCTTCCGACACCCAGGCCGCATCCGCCAGCTTTTGCCAGGCTCCGGTCAAATCCGGTTTGGGCAGCCATTTCCTGATGTGACTAGCGCTGAGGTCCTGGCCAAAACCGTCGACCATTCTACCGATGACGACATGCTCGCCATCCGGCAGGAGGTAAAGGGAGACCGGGTGTCCGTTCCTTCGACCGACAAAGCCTTTCACTCCTCCCGGTGCCTCGAAACTGGCTTCCACCTTGAGACCCTCATCAACCAATACCTGGACAGCATCCGGATACACTGCCAAAGCCGGGGCGGGAAGCAGAAATAATAGAGAGAACATTTGCACTATACGCCTTAACATAATGATCTCGATGTATATTTAAAATAAATACAATCAGAAAGACGCCATTTCCAGATCCATTTCCACGGCAGCAACACCCGCGCGGGCACAGTTCTCATCTGTTTCGCCGGACGGTGCACCGCTCACGCCAACACCCCCAATGGTTTCACCGCTTGCCTGAATGGGTATTCCCCCGGCAGAGAGCAGCACCTTCTCGACCTTGCCGACGGAAAATGGCCTGGTAAAGCGATCTTCCAGAGCCGAGGTCGGGCTGGTGAACGTCATGGCGGTGTAGGCCTTTCGATAGCTGACCTCGAGAGAGAGGTCCATGGCGAGTACATCCCGCAGCACCACTTGAGGGTGCCCACCCCTGTCCACCACAGTGACGGAGACCTGAACGCCCTGTTCACGGCAGGTGTCAATTGCAGTTTTCGCGATGGTCAGAGCGGTATCCATGGACAGTCGTTTGATCTCCACCATCACTGGCTGGGCACTCTCCTGTGCTCCGGCAATACCGGTAGCAGCAAGGGCCGATGCAACTATAAGGGACTTCGACAGCTTGGTCTTCATGACGGGGTTCCTTTTGGGGTCAGACGATCATGGGCGAACCAGCACATAGCCTTTTTCAACCTCGTCCAGGATATGGGCGACCCCCACGTCGACCGGGATGTTTTCAGGATGGAGTTCCGGACGGTTTCCGGTGCGTCTCTCGATGGTATTGATGGTGTTCATGCACACGCTAAACCGGACGCCCTGGGCCATGAGGCTACTGATCCTTTCCCGCCGACTGTTGTCTGCGTACATCAGGCGCACACCTGGTCCGAACGTCGTTATCTCGATATCAATCGCGTCCAGACCATAGTGCTCCAAAAGGTTGGCGGCGACACTGAGTACCATGTTTTGCTTCTCCGCTTTATCGTCACTCAGTTGAAGAAGCAGGAATTTCTCGGCGAATGGCTTGCTCTTGTTCAGCGATTCCCCGTGAAGGGTGCCCGCCGCTACCAGGAGCGCCAGGCCCAACACTGCTGCTCTGGATTGAGCAAAGAGATTCCTGTTCATCATTTATCCTGCGTAGTTTTCAATTCCGGGGTTACCGGCTACATTCTTGAGGGTTGGTGTATTGAACTTGTCGATCCTGACTGTCTTCTCTGACTTCAGGTACTCAGCAACAACGTCCCAGATTGGCGGGCCGGGTGCCCGTGAGTTCACTGTGGCCCAACCCGAGACCTTGTACATTTTGCTGGCCTCTATCCGCTGGCCGTTATCCAGGCGCATGTCCGAAATTCGATTGTTCATGCTGGCTGTCGGATCACAGGTGTAATCCATGCCACCGACACGCACCATGTCACCTCCCTGCTGGTAATAGGGATCCTTGTTGAACAGGTTGTCGGCCACATCCTCCATAATCAGCATAAGGTCGGCGCCTGACATTTCCCGGACATAGGTTTCCGGATAGGTAATGGCTGTGGCGTTCATAATGTCATCCATGGTGATGTGCTCACCCGGCAGAACAGTTGTACCCCAACGGAACCCGGGTGACAGGGAAATCTGGGCGTCGAGCACCTTTCTCTGGGCGTCGCAGATCACCTGGTCCATGGTGCCGTTGAAGTTGCCCCGCCGATAAAGCAGGTCGTCCGTGATGGCCAGTTTTTCACCAAGTTTGTCCATGTAGGGGGCTCGGACTTCCTGGATAAAACTGCTCATAGCAGCATCGGGCTTGATCAGGTCTGAAAAAACAGGCAATAGCTTGTATTGGTACCCCCGGACGCCGTTACTGCCGATATCCAGATCCAGTACCGCGACATATTTACCGTTGGTACCGGCGTTGCTTACCAGGGTCTTGCCGCCAGGGTTCGTAACTTCGGTGGGTTGTGGTACCGCGTCATGAGTGTGACCGCCCAGGATGGCGTCGATCCCGGTCACACGGCTTGCCATTTTCAGGTCTACGTCCATGCCATTATGGGAAAGCACCACGACCGCATTGACCTTTTCGTTTTCGCGGATTTCGTTGACCAGCGCCTGCATCTCGTTTTCCCGGATTCCCATGCGCCAGTCCGGAATGAAATAAGACGGATTGGCAATCGGTGTATAGGGGAAGGCCTGGCCGATGATCGCAACGCGCTTACCGCCCAGTTCGCGGATGGTATACGGCTTGAAAACCCGTCCACTGGCCTCGTCGTAGGATTCCACGCCCATGAATATGGCTTCGTCAGAGAGAAAGACGTTCTGGGCCAGAAACTCTCCTTGGAAGGCGTTGAGATTCTTTCGAATCTGCGGCTCCGGGTAGGTGAACTCCCAGTGCGCTGTCAGGATATCGATGCCAAGTCGGTTACTAGCTTCCACCATGTCCTCGCCCTGGGTCCAGAATGCGGTACCGGAGCCCTGCCAGAGATCGCCGCCGTCAAGCAACAGTGAGTTACCGGCACCCGCCTGCTCCCGCAGTTGATCAATGAGGGTCTTGAGATGGGCGAAACCACCCAAACTACCGTATTCCTGGGCTGCCTCGGTGTAATCAAGATAGGTAAATGCGTGGGAGCGCCGGGTATCCGCGGGAAGTCCGAAATGATTCAGGAAGTGACTGCCGACCAAGTGGGGAACCCTTCCCTTGCTGGGGCCAATTCCCAGGTTCACGTTGGGTTCACGGAAATGAACTGGTAACAGCTGGGCATGAATATCTGTAAGATGAAGCAACCGGACATTGCCGAACTTCGGTGCGTCGTACAGTCCCTCGCCGCCTTTTGCCAAAGCAAGTTTCGGGGCGAGCCCAGCCAGAGCGGCCGCTTGCATTGCCATCAGGAAGTCTCTACGGGAAATTGTCACTGCACTCTCCTTTTCTCTATAATTATTAGAGTGAGCCAGTTTGCCCGGTTCCGCGCAGGGCAAACTGGCAAGGTTCGGCACACGAAGTCAATGTCCTATGGCGACGTTGCGCCAGGCCTCCTCCTGCTGTTGCCGTTCGCGCTGCGCGACAGATTTTTCAGCAAGCTTCAGGCCCTCGCGGGCCATGGACTCGGCTTTTTCATAATCGCCATTGTCGGCAGCAGACTTCGCCGCCTTCAATCGGTCCGCGGTGACGGTCCACTGAAAGGTACCAGCATCCTGATGCGTGCTCTGGGCCTTCGAGTAGACATCATTGAAGTCCTCTTTGGGCCCCGCCTGTCCTGTCAGCGGTACAGAAAGCGCAAGCGAGATACCGATTGTCAGTAAAGGCTTGTTCATTGTGATTCTCCCTCTCTGTTTATGACTATGGACGAGTTGCCGGTCCGACAACTGGCAGACCATTGCTCATGTAGGTCAGGAAATACTCGAGATTGCGGTATTCCTCACTCTGCGCTGCAAGGGGTTCTGCCCGCACATTTTTATTGCAGCCCGCAAAGCGGCGATGCAACGTGCCCAACTCACCCCACTTCGCACGGTGCACCGGGAAGTTTGCCGGTTGCCCAACTGTCGGAGACAGAAAGTCTGCCCGAATCCACTTGCCCGGATTCTGGACATGGCAACTTGCGCAGGAAAAATTCAACTGGCCCCGACGGCTGTAATAGAATTCCTTGCCGTCCTGGTAAGCAGTCATGGCATCGGGATCGTCCGGGACCTTGATATTGATGGGCTTGCCCTGGGAGGTGGACGCCATATAAGCGGAAATTGACGCGATCGCCCCCTTCTTCCAGCCCAGGGGCTCCTCACCATTGGCTTCGCGACAGCGGTTTATGGCGAGTTCAAGGGTGATAACTTCGTTCTTTTCCGTGTCGAAAAAGGGATAGTTCTGACGAATACCGATGCCATCGTTTTCGAAACAGCTGGCGTAGGTTCTGCCATTGGCAAATGGCGTCTCGAATAGCTCCTTACCTTCGGCAACCGCGAACTCGTAGGGTGGAAAGTCCTGCATGGATTCCCATTGTTTGCGGCGATCGTCGTTCAGCGCGTACTGCCCGTTCACGAAGTCCTCGAAAGGCACGTCCGGGAACATCTGCTTGAAGTATTCAGCCATTTCTTTCCGGTCTTCATCAGGGGTCGACCCTGCCAGTGCCTGGGGCACGGCCAGTGCTGCTCCGAGAGCGATCAGAATGAATTTCGCTTTAAGCATGTTCAATCCTCCTCTTCGGCGATCCAGGGCGCACCTGGTCGGCCGACAATCCTCAAGTGATCGTTGCAGTGGTTGAATCGCTCTCGCCCTCGTTATCGATCCAGCTGATAGTGATTTCGTCACCTTTTTTCGCTCCCTTGAACCGACATTCCAGGAATGGATCCTTGGATACCGCCGGCCCCCAGTTGGCAACAAATACATCCTTGCCGCCATGGGAAATTGTCAGAACCTGGATGAAATGGGCGGGAATAACATCACCCGCCGAATCCTTTACAAAACCTGAATCCATAGGGTGTCGAACCAGGGCTTTCAGTGATGTCACACCGTCGCTCTCTACTGCACGAACTCTGATACTGGACGCCATTATTGTTCTCCTGTCCGGTTAGCTGTCAGCCGCCGCAGCCGCCAACGGTCACTTTCACATTCTGGGTTGCCTTGTACGGTTTGCCGTCAGAAATCACGACTGCTACCACATCTGTCGTCTCGGCCATCTTCAGGCGATTCGATACGAATGGCAGTGCATCCCCGGCAATATCAAAATAGGCCGCCAGGGCATTCGGATTTTTGGCTACCAGCAACGCGATGCCCGTTACGTTCGGGAGTGTGGTTTCGACAGACACCGGCACCACGGCACCGTTCTGCGCAATGGTTGGCAAATCCATGGTGACCTGATCTGATTCAGTCGCTTCCATCCCATACAGTTCAGCAATGGTTTCATCCACCCCGGGAGTCCCGAACGCCTTCTCCGGCCAGTCGGACGCTTCGGGTACGGTTGCCGCCTCGACTCTTAGTGGCACCATGCCGGAACCCAGCGCAAAGCCGGCAACTCCAACACCGAGCATCCCCTTCAAAAAGCCTCTTCGCCTTTGGTCAGTCACGGTAACTTCTCCTCCGCATTTAGAGCGTATACAGGTAATCGACGATTCGGTTTATTTCCTGCTTGCTCAGGATCATGTGTCGTCCGAATGGCGGCATCACCGTCACCGGGTTGAACTGGGTTTCGTCCCAGATGCGATTGAACAGGATTTCCCTGTTGGGATAGCGGGATTTCATATCCACAAGTTCCGGACCAATGTTTCCAGTCAGTTTGCCATCATCCATCTGGTGGCAGGCCAGGCAGTTACCATCCTTCCGGCTGAAAGCCAGTTCCTTTCCCCGGTCAATGTCAGCCTGGGCAGTTTCGGCAAACACTGGCGCAGTGGCACCCAGTGCGAGCGTGGTCAAGCACATGGAAATTAACGCTTTTCGCATCACGTAGTCCTCCTCGGCACGCGTTGTGGAGCCTTTTGCTCCTGGTCAGCCTTTATTCTGTCATGCCCTCATCAAGGGGGCCGGTCGTGCTTGGTGTCAGGTTCTTACCAGCTGCTGAGTCCGACACCGTCGCCGATTCTTTGCAGTCCTTCATACAGCGTTCGTTGTTAACAACCGGTCGCGGGTCTTCCCAGATGAAACCATCCTGATTGGGCATGACCACCTTCGGTAGGGTCTCCTTGTTGGCAACGAAGTCCCCTTCCACGATGTAATTGAGATTGAGGACATAGGCGGTCAGCGCATAAACCTGATCATCCGACAGCGATTGAGGTGCAAAAAAGGGCATGGCTCTGTGGATGTAATCCCAGAGCGTAGAGGCGTAAGGCCAGTAACTTCCCACCGTCTTTTCCGGACGGTCCTGGTCAAGACTGCCGTCGCCGCCGGCCAGCTTGGGGTTTCGCCCCATGCCCTCTCCGAAGGCTCCATGGCAGGACGCACAGTAAGTCTCGTAGACGGCCATGCCCTCATCGACGCTACCGCTGCCCTCTGGCAGCCCCTTACCGTCAGGGCGAACATCGATATCCCAGGCAGCGATCTGTTCATCCGTAGCGGATTCGCCATAGCCGTAATGCCCGGCCTGTTCCGCAGAACCGATAACAGGCAGTGAAGCCAGAAGAATGCCGCAACAGGCACCGGCGAACAGGCGTGGTGTCTTAGGAAAGCTGGACATTGACCACACCTCCGTCTGCGTTGACCTTCCAGGTCTGGATCGAATTTTTGTGATAGATCGAGTTGGTGCCGCGGGTCTGTTTCAGCTGAGCCAGGGTCGGCTGCACATATCCGGTTTCATCAATGACCCGGGATTGCAGCAGCGCGGGGTTGCCGTCCCACTTCCACTCGAGGGAGAACCGGGTGAGCGATTTGGACATAACCGGCTCCTGCAGTTGCGCCTGCTGCCAGTTCTGACCGCCGTCGACCGAAATGTCGACCGCTTTCACCTTGCCGCGGCCGCTCCATGCGAGCCCTTCAATCTGATGAATACCCTTGCCCCGCAACGGCATTTCGGGGCACGGCGACGTAATAACCGACTTGGCGTCCATAACCCAGGTGAAGCCACGGGCTGTACCATCCGACATCAGATCCGTGTACTTGGACGTTTCTTCACGCTGCATCCATGGCTTGTCGCCGACTTCGAGCCTGCGCAGCCACTTAACGTGGGTATTACCCTCCCAGCCCGGCACGACCAGGCGAATGGGATAGCCCTGCTCGCGACGCAGCGCCTCACCATTCTGGGCATAGGCCACAATGACATCGTCAAGGGCTTTCTCGAGCGGAATGCTCCGGGTCATGGCGGCACCATCAGCACCTTCCGCCAACAACCACTTGCCCTCAGTCTTGATGCCGGCTTCCTGAAGCAGCGTGGAGAGCCGAACACCGGTCCATTCGGCACAACTCACCATGCCGTGCAGAAACTGCAGCGAATTGAGCTGCGCGCCACGCCATTCCATGCCGCCGTTGGCCGGACACTCAATAAAATTGATCTGGGAAACGCTGGGGAATCGCTGAAGATCTTCCATTGAAAGTATGATCGGCCGCTCTACAAGGCCATGAATCATCAGTCGGTGCTGCTGGGGGTCGATTTCCGGTCGTCCGGCATGATGGCGCTCGAAGAAAAGACCATTTGGAGTGATGATTCCCTTAAGGTGTTGGAGTGGCGAAAAACTGATTGACGAGACTTTGTCAGCGGTCAGCCAGGGCACATTACGACGGATGACATCCTTTTCGAACGGAGAGGGAACACCGTATGGGTCGGCAACCACACCCGCCCCGAGAGTTCGGGTCCACGATGGAATCTCGGGTGGAGACTGTGTCGCCGCAAGGGCCTTCGGGGCAATGCCTGCGAGCGCACCACCAACCATGGCGCCACCTGCGGTAAACAGACCATTCCTGAGAAAACGTCTGCGTTCTGCCGAGGGTAAGCGTTCTGACTCTTCAAGGACCGCTTTTGACACATCCCGGTTGAGTCGGCGAGGTTTGCCAAGCATATTATTGTTCTCCTCTTTCGATTCCCTCTCGGGAAAGTCGGCCGACACTTCAGTGCAGAGACTAAAGGCCAGTCTTTTTGTTTTTTTATAAGGATATAACAAATTTATAGCCCCCTCACAGCCAGGTTGCAAGTGGCTTTGCCGTTGGACTTCGTAGGGCCTGCGCTCGAAAAATAGTCTTTGGAGTGCGGATAAGTCGACATTAGTCACCGCCAATGCAGGCACTTAATGCAGCGTGGAAAAAGATAGGAGAGAACAGAATGCGGGCAAAAAACATTTTTTTCAGTGTTAGATTTGTCGGAATATTAGCCGCAATATTGCTCGGGTCGGGAACACTCAAGGCCGGATCCTCGCCTGAGTATCCGCCACTATCGATTCCTTTTGAGGCGGAACCAGTGAGCGTAGACAATGTTTACTATTTTTCCGGCCACTCCGGGGTACCGGGAAAGCAGAATGAAGGCTTTACGGCCAATGCCGGATTTGTAATCACCGACCAGGGAGTGGTGGTGTTCGATGCCCTGGGAACACCGAGCCTTGGTGCAGCAATGATTGATAAAATACGCGAGATGACGGAATCACCCATAACTCACGTAGTGATCAGTCATTATCATGCGGATCATGTTTACGGGCTTCAAGCCTTCAAAGAGAAGACAAAAGCGAAGGTCTTTGCCCAGGAGTCATCCAGTCGCTATATCAACAGCCCGGAGGCGGCGCAACGCCTGAACCAGCGTAAACAGGCACTCTCACCCTGGGTAGATGACAGCACCAGGTTAGTCGCCCCTGATGTCACCTTTCGGGAGGAAACTGCGCTGGAATCCGGCAATTACCGGTTCCGTATCATGCATGCGGGGCCTGCCCATGCCCCGGATGACAGCTTGATGATGGTGCAACCCGCCGGTGTTCTGTTTTCCGGCGATATTATCCAGAATGACCGGGTTCCATACCTCGCCAGCTCTGAGGTGGACACCGGTAACTGGATGAGCGCCATTGATGAGGTCCGGAAACTGAAGCCCCGAATTTTGATACCCGGCCATGGCAAGGCATCGGAAAATGCCATGGAGGCCCTCAACTTCACCTATGACTATCTGGCGTATGTTCGGGACCGTATGGGTGGAGCGGTTGAAGCATGGATTCCATTCGAGGATGCCTATGAACAAACGGACTGGTCCCGCTACGACGACTTGCCGGCGTTCGATGCGTCTAACAAGGCCAACGCCTATCGCGTTTACCTTGAAAAGGAAAAAGCCGCTTTGGGTGGTGATTAGATCAGCCGCGACGCCATTTTGGCCTGGTACTGCAGGCTCTTTAGTAGTACCAAGGCCTTATGTCCGTGTGAATTTGTTCACTGAACTGATCTCTTCGCCGTTCCAGATGAACTAGTAGTGAACCGTTGTCAGCTTAGTAATGTCATTAATGACCCTGACCCCGTTTTAGCCACCGCTGTTTTTCGGGGGGATTACCCTCTAAAGATTCCCACTCACTAGTCCCCTGATTGGATGAATTGTCCAACCGTCTGTTTTTTCGGAACGCGAGTGTCAACCAGCCGAATTAAGTCAACATTAAGAGCTGACCGGAACGAAATGCAGATGTACTCTGCTCAGCCACAATCTCGGATGTCAATCTGAATCACCGTCAGTCTCTACGTATTGCTCAATACCCACGCACACCATAAAGTGCTGCGGAGCAATCCAACTGAGGGAGTCAATGTGCACGTTTTAATGGTGGAGGATGACGAACTTGTGGCATCCGGTTTAAGGGCCGGGCTGGAGCTTCATCATTGTGTGGTCGATCATGTTCGAACCGGTCGGGAGGCGCAGCATGCGCTGAAGCAGTTCAATCCTGACGTGGTTGTTCTGGATCTCGGGCTGCCCGATATAGACGGGCTAGAGGTGTTGGCGCAATGGCGAGCTGCAGATGTGCACACTCCGGTACTGATCCTCACCGCCAGGGATGCGGTGCAACGTCGGATCGAAGGGCTTGAAGCCGGAGCCGATGACTATGTCCTCAAACCGTTTGAACTTGACGAGCTCGCCGCACGCTTGCATGCCCTAGTACGGCGAGCCGCAGGGAGGGTCGTGTCAGAGATTTGTCATGGCGATCTGACACTGCGCCCTTCGACGGGGGAGGTCTTTCTTGCCGCCGAACCGGTAGAACTGTCCCGGCGGGAATTGGCGTTACTGGAAAAGCTCCTCAATGCTCGTGGGGTGGTATTGAGTGAAGAGCGTCTGAAAGATGGACTTTACGGGATGGATACCGAAGTCGAAAGCAACGCCCTGAACGTTCATATCCATCATCTTCGAAAAAAATTCGGTAAAAAACTGATCATCACTGAGCGTGGGGTTGGTTTCCGATTGGGTCCACCCGTGCGGTTCCGGGGCACAAAAGCATGAGTCTCCGTAGCCGCCTCTTGGCTATGCTCAGTCTGTCCTTGATCATACTTTGGCTGACCGTGGCAATGTTGATGTACCTGCATCTGGGAAACAAGGTATCGGAAACGCTGGATCAGCGCCTCGCCGCTTCAGCCAACATGGTTGCCGGTCTGATCTCTCAACAGCCCGAGCCGTTCTCTCAGGTATCCAGGGAGCCATTACTGATGTCCCCCTTAAGTGAGGGCGTCGCGTGTCAGCTTCGGTCTGCTGCCGGCGAAATCCTGATGCAGACCGCCGGCCCACGCGGTGCCTCCCTGTCGAATGCAAAGCCTGGTTTTACCACCCGCACCGTTGCCGGGGAGAAGTGGCGGCTTTACACCCTGGAGCAGGATGGCCTGCAGATAACGACTGCTGACCGGGTTACAGAGCGCAGACAACTTGAAAACGGCATCATCCTCGTGATGGTAGTGCCATTCTCCCTGGCCTTGCTGGGTAGCCTGGTTGTCCTCTGGTGGGGAGTGCGCCGGGGACTGGAGCCGCTGCAAAAGCTGTTTCGCGAACTTCAGTTACGAGAACCCGCGAACCTCAAGCCGCTTTCAATTGGGAGCGCTCCTGCCGAACTCAGGCCCATCGTCAACACACTGAATTTCCTGTTTGTGCGTGTCGAGCGCACAGTGATCCGCGAACAGCGGTTTGCCAGCAATACGGCCCACGAGTTCCGGACGCCTTTAACCGGAATTAAAACCCACCTGCAAGTAGCCCGTCGCATCGACGGGGAACAGCAGCAACTGGCTCTGGCCAGGGCGGAAACGGGCGTGCAACGGCTACAGAATGTCGCCGAGCAGTTATTGATGCTGGCGCGTTTGGAGAGCCGGGATGACTGGCGCGAGTTTGAGCCCTGTTCGGTAAGCATCGCCATATGCGAGGCGCTTGTGGATATGCCGGGGAGAGAACGAGTAAAACAGAATCTGGAAACAGAGAACATTCTCGTGAACGCACCACACCCTTTGGTGGTTATCGCGGTAAGGAACCTGCTTGAAAATGCCTTGAAATTTTCCAGCCATGACCAGCCGGTGGAGCTGACCGTTTCCTGCCAGGTGTCGAATCATCGAGATATGGTCAGGCTTATCATTCGCGATGGAGGCCATAGCCCGTCAACCAGCGAGCACGTCGATGGACAACAAAACATTCGAGCGCCTGAACAAGGGCATGGGCTTGGGCTGACTATCGTGGAATCCATTGCCGAGCAATTCAATGGTCGCCTTCACGCAGAGGAAAATGCACGCGGCGGCATGGACTGGGAATTGGCATTACCAAGAGTTCTCTGAAGTGGCTAGATGGGATGTGCTGGCCAGACGCTTTTAGCTGAGGTGCATTTAATACCGCCTTAATAATCCCGTGGTTGACTTGCCAGCCTTTTTGGTTCGCCTGTCCCCGGAGCGGTTTTAATGAAGCTAGTGCATCTGTTTTTTCCATCGGTCTTTTCTCGCTGGTTGTCAGGGCTTGTTGTTCTGGCAGCTGCAATGCTGCTTGGCGCCTGCGGCACCGAGTCGAGCACATCCGAACCGAAAACATCTGGCGCAGAGGTGACCGTCGCTGTCGTGGAAACCGGCGACGCGGTGCAGTACGGCGAATACGCCGCCCGGGTGCGAAGTCCTGGCGCCGTGGAACTGCGTGCGCAGGTGGGGGGCGTTCTAAAAAAGCGCTTGTACCAGGAGGGGCAGCTTGTCCAGAAGGGCGAGACCCTGTTTCAGATTGATCCGGAGTCCTACTCCCTGGCACTGGAATTGGCCGAGGCGGAGTTGGCCGAGGTTCGGGCGGAGCACAGTAATGCGGAGCGGGAATGGCGTCGCCAGCAGGAGCTGTTTGCCCGCAAGGTGAGCAGTGAGTACGACAGGGACAAGGCCGAGACCGCACTGCAGGCGACATCGGCTCGGCTAAAGAAAGCTGAGGCAGCCGAGAATGACGCGAAGCGAATGTTGAACTATGCCCAGGTAGAAGCGACCGTGGCAGGCGTCGCTGGGCTTGAGGCCCTCGCGGCAGGCAGTCTGGTGGAAGCCGGCACCCTGCTGACCACCATCACGCCGCGCGACCCTATTCACGTTTATTTCACCTTGCCTTCCGGTGATGCCGCCATGCATCAGGCCGCGTTTGCAGGCAGGTCTGGTGGACCGGTGGAAACCGGCTTGCTTCTGGATCGTGGACGAGTCTTCCCCCATGCGGGCCAGTTGAATTATACCGACGCCCGCATCGACCCTCTCACCGACAGTGTCGAGATGCGCGCGGTGTTTCCAAATACTGAGGGTGAGTTGCTGCCGGGCCAATTTGTGCGACTGCAACTACCCCTGCGGACTTTCAGGGATGCTGTACTCATCGATCCGAAAGCCGTCACTGAGGGCCCGGCGGGGCCTCGGGTATTTACCGTCGAAAACAATAATGCCACCGACGCGCAAATGGCCAGGTCTCGGCCGGTGAAATTAGGGCCTGTCGTTGAAGGCTTGCAGGTAGTAACCGCTGGGCTCGCCGCCGGGGATCAGCTGGTGGTAAACGGTCAGGTTTCGCTCCGGCCGGGCAGGTCGGTGAGTGTTGTCGAAACAGTTCCGTCCCGGGCCCATGCGCAAAGGGAGCAATCCCGCACCCGTGCACAGGCGGGCCTGTAATGCTGCGATTTTTTATCGACCGCCCCATTTTTGCGTCCGTAATTTCGGTCATTATTATTCTGGCGGGGTTAGCCGCCTTACGCCTGTTGCCACTTGAGCAGTACCCGAACGTGGTGCCGCCCCAGGTGGTGGTCACCGCTTCCTATCCGGGCGCCAGTGCCGCTGTGGTTGCGGACTCGGTGGCCTCTCCGCTGGAGCAGGAAATCAACGGCGTGGAGGACATGATCTATATGGACTCCACCAGCACCGACACGGGCACCCTGAAACTTACGGTGACCTTCGACATCGGCACTGATCCTGATCAGGCCACCATCAACGTAAACAACCGGGTTCAGGCAGCGGCCCCGCGCCTGCCCCAGGTTGTGCGCGACATGGGCCTGGGCGTGCAGGCGCGTTCCACCGATATTCTCCTGCTGGGTGTGCTTACTTCGCCCGACGACAGCATGGGCATGGTGGAAATCAGCAACTATGCGCTGCTCAACATGCTGGACGAACTGGTGAGGATCGAAGGCGTGGGCGATGCCAGTCTGTTCGGCCTGCAGGACTACGCCATGCGAATCTGGCTCGATCCGGCCCGACTCGCCAAGCATGAACTCACCACCCAGGACGTGGCCGCCGCCTTGCGGGAGCAGAATGCCGAATACGCCACCGGCCGCCTGGGCTCCCCGCCCGATAGTGAGGAAGAGCCCTTTACCTTCACTGTCACCAGTGAAGGTCAGCTCACCACCCCTGAGCAGTTCGAATCGATTGTACTACGCAGCCTGGCGGACGGCTCCAACCTGCGCCTGGGGGATGTCGCCCGGGTGGAACTGGGCTCCCAGGATTACAGTTTTTCCGGCACCTTCAATGGCTCGCCCGCAGTGCCCTTCCAGATCTATCTGGAGTCCGGAGCCAATGCACTGGACACCGCCGACCGGGTTCGGGACGCGTTGCAGGACCTCGGGCAAAATTTTCCGGCCGGTCTCGAATATACCATTGCCTACGACACCACCGAATTTGTGCGAACGTCCATTCGCGAGGTGGTCATCACGCTGCTGGTGGCCGTCGCCCTAGTGGTGCTGGTGACCTACCTGTTCCTGCAGAATTTTCGCGCCACGCTGATCCCGGTGGCGGCCATTCCAGTGTCCCTGATCGGCACGTTCGCCGGCATGCTCGCTCAGGGCTTTTCCCTGAACATGCTCACTCTGTTCGGGCTTGTTCTGGCCATTGGCATCGTGGTGGACAACGCCATTATTGTCATGGAAAACGTCGAACGCCTGATGACCGAGAAGCGCATGTATGCGCGCGAAGCCGCCATCGAAACGGTGGGGCAGGTGAGCGGCGCAGTGCTTTCATCCACCCTGGTGCTGGTGGCAGTATTCTCGCCGGTAGCCTTTCTGGGAGGGTTGAGCGGCGGCCTGTATCGTCAGTTTGCCGTCACTATAGCCGTGTCCGTAGTTATCTCCGGTGTGGTGGCGCTGACACTGACTCCTGCCATGTGCGCCTTGCTGCTTCGCCCGCAGCGAACTGAGCCCGGCAAATTTTTCCGCGCCTTCAATCGCGGCTTCGACAAGTTAACGGCCGGCTTCACCGCGGTGGTAAGAGGGCTGCTGGAACGCCCGCGCACCGGCCTCATCCTTCTGCTGTTCTTCTTTGGTGCTACGTGGCTGTTGACCGATCGTTTGCCCTCCGGGCTTTTGCCGGCGGAAGATCAGGGTGTAGTGCGCGTGCTGGGGCAGTTGCCGCCCGCCTCGTCGCTGCCGCGCACCGAGGGGGTGCGGGATGCTTTCTCTCAGAAGATCATGGCCATGGATGAAGTTGAAAGCTACATTTCCTTCGCCGGCTTCGACCTGGTCAACGGTGTGATGCGCAGCCATGCGCTGGGGGGCTTTGTAAGCCTGAAGGACTGGAACCAGCGCAACGATCAGCAACAAAGCGCCTTTGCGGTGGCTGAGCGGGTGCGCGGTCTGGGCAGCAGCGTTCAGGAAGCCAACCTGCGCTCGTTTACACCGCCGCCGATTGCCGGCCTGTCGCTGACGGGCGGCGTAGAAGGTTATCTGCAAGTGCGGGGCGATACCGACGTAGCCCTGCTGGAAAAGGTGGCGGGCGCATTGCGAGAGACCGCGGCCGCCCGCCCCGAACTGGCCGCTGTTAACGCCATGTTTGAAGCCCGTGTTCCTCAATACCATTCCGTGGTGGACCGGGAAAAAAGCAAGGCCATGGACATACCCGTCTCCCGCATCTATGACACGTTACAAAGCACCATTGGCGCCCGCTACATCAATGACTTCTCGTATCTGGGCCGACTATGGCGAGTTTATCTGCAATCAGAAAGCGAGTACCGGCGCCAGCCTGAGGATCTCCGCCACGCCTTTGTCCGTAGCGACAATGGCAGCATGGTGCCGCTGAGTTCGTTGGTTTCACTGGAGCGAAGCCGGGGTGCAGATTTGCTGACGCGATTCAACGGCTACCCGGCCATACGGGTAATGGCGAATCCAGCGCCGGGTTACAGCAGCGGTCAGGCCAAAACGGCTCTGGAAGAAGTGTCTGCCTCGCTCCCCCTGGACGCGGATACTCAAATGGCTTGGGTTGGCGAAGCCTATCAACTGGATCAGGTCTCTGACAGCGCCACCGGTGCCTTCTTCATGAGCTTACTGATGGTCTTTCTGATTCTGGCAGCCCAGTACGAACGACTCGCCCTGCCGCTCGCGGTGGCCACCTCAGTGCCTTTTGCGGCGTTGGGCGGAGCGCTCGCGAGCTTGCTGCGCGGCTTTCCCAATGATCTTTACTTTCAGGTGGGCCTGTTAGTGCTGGTGGGGCTGGCGGCCAAGAATGCGATTCTGATTGTGGAATTCGCGGCGCAGAACCGGCGGACCGGCATGGCTTCGGCCACAGCGGCCCTCAACGCGGCGCGCCAGCGCTTTCGTGCGATCATCATGACGGCCGCTACGTTCGTTGTAGGCTCTCTGCCCCTGATGGTGGCTGGCGGAGCTGGCGCCGCCAGCCGCCAGGAAATCGGCACGGTGGTAGTGGGTGGTATGCTCGCGGCGAGCAGCCTGGCGCTGGTCTTTGTGCCGCTGGCTTATAAACTCCTCGACGACCTGTCCTGTTGGTGGGCCGGCAAACTGAAAAGATCCGCACAGGATGCCAGTGCCTGACTGCTTCCGGTTGTACCCGAGTGTGCGCTAGCAGCCACTTCTGCCGGGCTGATGGCTCTGCTTGCTGGGAGTGCCATGTCGCTTGCGTTTGCCCCTGTGGGCTGGGCATGGCTTGCGGTGATCGCTCTGGCAACGTTTTTTGTTCTGACCGCGCAATCTTCAAGATTGCTAGCGCTGTGGTCTGCCTACCTCTTTGGCCTTGGCTACTACGGCGTGGGTGTCTCTTGGGTCTATATCAGCATCAGCCAGTATGGCAATGGCCCCGTGGTGGCAGTTTTAGCCACGGCGGCCTTTGTTTCCCTGCTCGCTCTCTTTCCATGGGGCGTTGCGTATTTCGTGCGCCGACTGCGCCCTGAGATGGACACAATCGCGCTCTGGATAGGGCTGCCGGCGGCATGGGTGCTGAGTGAATGGATGCGTACCTGGTTCTTAACTGGCTTTCCCTGGCTCTTTATCGGCTACAGCCAGACCGACACCACACTTGCGACTATCGCTCCTGTCTTTGGCGTGCTTGGCGTGAGCTTTCTCGTCGCACTTTTCGCTGCTGGGCTTGCGTGGATTGTCTTGGCGCCAAGCCTGCGCGGTGCTGCGGTAATCGGTGCAGTGTTATAGTCTCAACCTTCGCCGGCTTGCAGCTGCTGGATCGCGAGTGGACGCAACCAGCCGCAGACCCAATTAATGTCGCCCTCTTGCAGGGAAACCTCAAGCAAGACAAGAAATGGGATCGGGACTACCGGGAGATCACGTTTGAGCGCTATCAGGCGCTTACCATAGAGCATCTCGGGGCCGATATCGTTATCTGGCCAGAATCGGCAATCCCGATGTGGCATGACCAGGCCAAGGAATATCTTGCTGAGCTTAAGGTATTAGCCGATCAAGCAGGCACCTCGTTATTGATTGGCGTCCCGGTACGTGAATCGGAGGGTCGTGCCTACAATGCGGTGGCGAGCCTCTCCGATCCCTCAGGCCTTTACTACAAACGCCACCTGGTACCCTTCGGTGAGTATGTTCCGTTTCGGGACTTCTTTGGTTCGGCCTTCGACGTGCTCGGCGCGCCCATGTCAGATTTCACGCCGGGACAGGAAGCGCACATCCTGAATGCCTATTCAGGGCACCCTAAAAAGCCCGCTCGGTCTCGGCAAAAAGGTCCGCTTTCCAATGTCAGTGTGCTGCTGCCGACATGACCCTGATCGAGTCAGCGAAGCTGAATGGCCATGATCCTCAGGCCTACCTGAAGGGTGCGCGCGCATGAGTAAAAAGCACTCGCCACCTCGTCTATCTTCCTGACAAAACCTTTCCATGCGATCTCCTGCCTCACACTATACCTATGAACAAAACTTGGGGAACTCAAAAAAACTATGCGAATTCGTATGCTGAGGCTGCATTTCAATGCGGGTCATTTGTTGAGCGCAGCGGTTCTACCGATGTGAAAATCGCTGGCTCAGTTGAAAAGCGCAACCGAGAGTCCGGATGTGTACAAACGAGCGCCGTTCTATACATATTAAAGAGGCCCCAGAGTGTATACACGTCCTTTATTCAAATCTTCCTGAACTTCAAATGATAATCAGAGACTTAAGTCACATGTACACAGTCCACGTGAAAACTGTGCAGCGCGGTTGAGAAGCACCGGCAAATTACCCGCGACATCCTCAAGGTGCTGGTCGAGTATCGCCATCCGGTGTCCACTATCAGCGATGGCGCCTCCGCCATGGTACTGGCCAGGAACATTGCCTCACACTGACCAGCGGGAGAAAGTCGTAAGACCTAGGTCGTACAGACGCGGGTTTTTCATTCCGTTTCTTAACGTTTGTTGATAACTTGAACTAGAATTAGGAGTTACTTTCCCTGACAGAGGGAGAGGCTCTCAACACAACAACGACAAAAGAGGCTAGAAGAGCAATGAAGATCCGTTCTGTTCTATCCGCGGCTGTGCTGGCTGTAGCAACTACCTTTGCTTCCACACAAGCCCTCGCTCAAGACACGTTTACCCTGCGCCTGGCCGAGACCTGGGGGCCCAACTTCCCGATTTTCGGTGACACCACCAAACGGTTCGCTGAAACTGTCGAAAAAATGTCCGACGGCCGCCTGAAGGTCCGCATCGACTCGTCAAACAAGCACAAAGCGCCCTTCGGTGTCTTTGATATGGTCAAGGCCGGCCAGTACGACATGGGTCATTCCGCGTCCTACTACTGGAAAGGCAAAGTACCCAACACCCTGTTCTTCACAAGCATGCC
>Ga0207876_1000157_pt1 | contig 32140 bp, 19 predicted proteins | sample MalvirmetaMSP146_FD_184237 | JGI IMG/M metagenome (GOLD analysis project Ga0207876, IMG submission 184237) | Marine viral communities from the Deep Pacific Ocean - MSP-146 (SPAdes) | ecosystem: Environmental > Aquatic > Marine > Oceanic | place: Pacific Ocean | collected 2011-07-10
ATCTCTGGCGGCACGGCGGGTCACACGCCCGATTCCGCCGCATGGCCCGCACCGGTTCCATCGCCTCGCGCTGGCGGTACCGGTTCTGGTCTTCCTGCCGCTGCTCACGCTGGGGTGGAATCTGATCTACCCGGCCGTGATCGCCATGGCGGCCGGGGCTGGAGCCGCAGTTCTGTGCCGCCCGGATCTTGGCGCCAAGACGCTCTATGGCGGTCTGCTTTTCCTCGCCTTCTACGCAATCTTCATGATTGGCCTTCGGTTCAGCGCACCGGGCTACATCGAACATGTCTGGAACTTGCCGGCACTTTCGGGGCTGGTGCCTGTCGGAATACCGCTCGAGGAATTGTTGTTCGGCGGCGCATTCGGTCTCTACTGGGCGAGTGTCTATGAGCATCTGACCTGGACGCGGCCTTTGCTCAGAGCAAAGCATAGATTTGCGCGCACCGATTTGGAAGAGCGCGTTTAGGCGGCCATGGTGGCGAACGAAGAGGCGGGCACCGATGATGCTAGCTGCGAGGTTCTTGCGCATCGGTGGAGCGGTGTTCGGTCTCCTGATCGTCGCTGTTTACGAACGACTCCGAGGCGGCACGGACAACCGTTCGACGCTGCCTGATCGGCTGCGCGCGACCCTTGAGCGCCTGGGCCCGACCTTTATCAAGGTCGGCCAGGGGCTCAGCCTGCGCCGCGACCTTTTGCCCGACCGGTACATTGCGGCGCTGAGCAAGCTTCAGGCGGACGCCAGGCCATTCCCGCAGGCTGCCGCCAGGCATGAGATCGAGACTCGCCTCGGCAAGCCAATCCACGACCTGTTCAGTTCATTTGACGAGACCCCGCTCGCCGCCGCATCGATCGCGCAGGTGCACCGTGCCCAAATGCCGGATGGCCGCGAAGCGATCATCAAGGTGCGACGCCCGCGGATCAGGTCGCAGATCGATCGTGACATGCGCGCGCTGATAGGGCTGCTGCGCCTGCTGTGCGCCCTGTCCTCCAGAATCGCGCGCTTCGAGCCAGTGCGCCTGGCGCATGAGATCTGGACAAATCTGCGCCGCGAGACCGACTTCCGGCTCGAAGCACGAGCCGTTCGCCGTTTCGCCGATGCATTTGCGGATTGGGAAACGGTCCACGTCCCCGAAGTTATCGATGACCTCATCTCCGAAACCGTGCTTGTCCAGGAATTCTCCTCAGGCCGCCTGCTCTCCGATGCAGCCCTGGCCGACTCTGGGCCTCGCTACGCCGCCAACCTCGTAGAAATCTATCTGCACCAGATCTTCGTATTGGGTTTCTTCCATGGCGATCCCCATCCCGGGAACCTCTTCTTCATGGACGCTGGAACAATCTGCTTTCATGATTTCGGACTGACCGGCCAGCTCGACCATGCGACGCGGCGGCGGCTGGCGCTGTTCGTTCAAGCCTTTGTTCATCAGGATGCCGACTGGATGCTTGATGCGGCAGTCGAACTCGGACTGCTACGGATCTCCGGTGAACGGCAGGCAATCGTCCACGGCTTAGAGGAGCTCCTGACCGAATACGCGTCGCTTCCGATGCGGCAATGGTCGATGGCGGACCTGTTCCTTCGTATTTCGCGGCTGGGTAACAGGGAGTCTGTACTGTTACCCCATTATCTGATTGTCCTCATGCGAGCCCTGTTTCTTGTCGAGCATGCTTTGCATACGCTCGACCCGGCGATGAACGTTCTCGATACCCTCATTGAAAGGGGCAACGCTGCAATCATGGCCCTGGCCGAGGGTCCGTCACATGCAGCGCTTTCGCGACTGAGATTTGAGGCTGGCCTTGCGGTTTATGACCTGCCAGGCGCCGCTGCGGCGTGGCTTTCCGAGGTCCGGCGGGAGGGGTTTCATCCCGCGCTTCAGATTCATCTGCCGCAGATCGAGCGCACCGAAGCCGGTCTGGAACGCACGGGCAACCGGCTTGCGCTGGCTCTCGTAACCCTCGGACTATACATTGCCTCGTCGCTGCTCATGCAGCATAGCATCGGCCCGCGCATCCTGGGCATGCCCCTGCTCGCTCTGGTCGGCTATTTCCTCGCGCTATGGTATACGCTGCGCCTCTCGCGCGCGATTGCCCGTTCCGGGCGCCTGTGACGGCTTCGCCTCGAGAACCTCCGCATTTTGTCCCGTGGCGGCTGTCGGCTCTCCAGTGTGAGGAAACGTGTTGGTGGCGCAAAAATTATTCTGTTCTGTGAGGGCGTTCCGAAATTCGGACCCTCCTCCCTCTACGGCCCCTTTTCAATGATCCGCTCTTCCTCCTCCTCGCGCACATCGCTGACAAATTCGATCAGGAACGCCGTACTGAGGCCGAACATGATCAGGCCGTTGGCGGCGACAACCGCAGACAGGAGCCGGACATCCTCAGCAAGAACGACGTCTCCAAAACCCAATGTCGTGAGTGACACGGTGGCGAAATAGAGCGCCGGCTCAAGCGAGCCGAAAGCGCCGAGCCACAGGAACAGACCGGCCCACAACCATGCCGCGAAGGTCAGTGCGGCCAGCATCCAGATCGTTGCGGCCGCGAGCATCAGCATGCTTGCCAGCCGGCTACTCCGAAAGCGCGGGGGCACGAGGCGGTCTGATGCGGCGAAGGCCGCGGCAACAAAGCCCGCCTGCGCGATCATCGTCACCGCCACCACCAGTGCGCCGAGCAGCAGTTGCGCGGCAATACTCATGTTTGCCCCGCTTTGACTTCGATCGAAACAACGCCGCAATAGCACCTCGGCGAGGCCGAGATCGTGAGTGGCGGGCGCTGTTCACTGGCTGCTTTCATTTGTCGTCTCCATTTGTCTCCTGCGATCCGGTGAAGCCTCTTGCCTTCCTGGTCGCCAGGACTTCCCGTTGCTGACTCCGCCAGATTGCAGCTGCTCCGCGCTGCACGACAAAGGCGCGGTCACAGGATCGGCCGGCGCGGTATTCTCAAGTCGCCAGTCGCGCCCTGACTTCGATCTCAGCGCCATCTGTCGGGAATGGGATACCGTCTGTCCCCCGGCGCACGCCATTGACGGTAAGTTCCACGTTTCCACGCCCCAGATGATCGGGATCGTCGACGTGCACCGAAATCGTGCCGGCGGGACCGCGCAAAACGGCTCGGAAGCCGCCCCACGAGGGAGGAATGGACGGTGCAATCGTCAGGTGGCCATCGACAAGTCTCAAGCCCAGAATGCCCTCGACAGCTAGACGCCACGCCCATCCTGCTGCCCCGGTATACCAGCTCCAGCCGCCGCGCCCGCTATGGGGATCGGCGGAAGAGATATCGCCCGCGACGACATAGGGCTCGAGCGCATAGCGTTCCGCCTTTGCCTTCTCGTCGGAGCGTCGAACGGGATTGATCATATCGAAGATGGCGAACGCCTTGTCGGACTCCCCTTGTTCGGCAAACGCCATGCCAAGCCAGGCGGCGGCATGCGAATATTGCCCCCCGTTTTCGCGAATGCCCGGCGGATAGGCCTTGATATAACCCGGATCGCGCGCGCCCTTGTCGAAAGCCGGCCAGAGGAGGCGCGCCAGCTTGTGTTCCGAACTCACCAGTTCCCGCCACGCAGCGTCCAATGCCTGCCGCACGCGCTCTGGTTCAGCACCCGCAAAGGCCGCCCAGGACTGAGAAATGGAATCAATCCGGCACTCGTCATTGGTCGCCGAACCGAGCGGATGTCCTTCGTCATCATAGGCGCGCCGATACCATGCGCCGTCCCATCCAGCTTCTTCGGCACGTTCTCGCAGTTCCCGCGCCCGCTCGGCCCAACGCAATGCGCTCATTCCTCGTCCGGCGCGCCTGCTGACATCGGCAAACAGGTCCGCAGTGACCGAGCCGAACCAAGCGAGCCAGATGCTCTCGCCACGGCCCTCGCGACCCAATCGGTCCATTCCGTCATTCCAATCGCCGGCGCCCATGAGCGGCAACCCGTTGGAACCTGCGGTCAGCCCATGCTCCAGGGCCCGTTCGCAATGATCAATCAGCGGCCGCAGGGTGCCCGCTGCATCAAAGCGGGCGTAGCGGTTTTCCTCCTCAGGTTTGAGCGGCGGCGCATCCAGGAAGGGAATCTCTTCATCGAGGATGGTGAGATCGCCCGTGGCCTGCACATAGGTGCCGACCGCATAGGGCAGCCAAATGAGGTCGTCAGAACAACGTGTCCGCACCCCTCGATCCGAGGGCGGGTGCCACCAATGGAGGACGTCGCCCTGCGTGAACTGATGCCCGGCGCATTGGAGGATATGCGCGCGGGTTCGTTCTGGCTCGATGTGGAGCAGCGCCAGCACGTCCTGCAGCTGATCGCGAAAGCCGATTGCACCGCTGGACTGATAGAAACCGGTTCGGGCGAGCACACGCGACGACAGGCTCTGATAAATAAGCCAGCGATTGACCATGAGATCGAAGGCTGGGTCGGGCGTGGACACTTCGACAGCACCCAAGATGCCGTTCCAGTGACGCTCAAGCGTTTGCAGGGCCTGCTCGGCCGCATGGGACGAGCTCCAGCGCCGTGCCAGTTGTCTTGCCGAGGCGTGATCTGCTCCTTGCCCCAGGACGAAGATGACTTCCTCGCTCGCGCCAGGAGCGAGCTCCAGATGAACCTGATAGGCGCCACACGGATCGCCTCCCGCCACGAGCTTGCCGCTCAAGCCCCAGCGTCGCAGTGCGTCCGGGTCAGATGGGTCGCCCTCCGGCCCGAGAAATTCGCGACGATCGCATGTGTACCCATGGGGAGGCCGGCTTGAGGTGAGAAACGCAACCCGTTCCGCGAAATCCTCATTCCAGCGATTCATGGCCAGAAGCGCCTGCGCGGCTGGATCATAATCACACACGATATGGGGCCGTGCGATGCTTGGGAGCGCTCCCAGCAGCCACTCGGCATAGTAGGTCGAGGTCAGACGCCGGTGCCGGTTCTCAAGGTTGCAGAGCCGCAACCGGACGATTTTCACCGGAGCCTCCAAGGGAACGAACACCAGCATTTCCTGGTCCAGCCCGTGCGACTTCTGCGTCCATCGCGTGTAGCCGGCTCCATGCCGCACCTGACAAGCCGACGAATGCCCTGTGGGCGCAGGCGTCACGGTCCAGACCGAGGCGGTTTCTTCATCACGCAGATAGAGGGTCTCGACAGGCGGGTCCGACACGGGATCGTTTGTCCAGGGCGTCAGGCGGTTCTCACCGCTGTTGATCGACCAACTGAAGCCCCCACCGGCTTCGCTGACCAGTGTGCCGAACTCATCGTTGGCGAGGACATTGCACCAAGGTGCGGGCGTGGCTTCACCAGGATCGAGGTGGATGACATATTCTCGTCCATCCGGCGTGAAACCGCCGAACCCATTGTCGAAGCGAAGATCCTTAGGGCGTTCCAGCACATCAACGGCAGTCCGATCGAACGGAAGCGCTGCCGAAAAGCGCGGCAGCGATGGGGGCGCCTCAAACGCCGGAAACAGCTGGTCCTCCAGTGCCCCCCTCTCCTCATCAAGGATAACGCAGGCAGCGCTCTCCAGCAGTTTCACTTGGTCCGGTCCGATCTGGTCACGAAAGAGAAGGTGAATGCCGCCTTTGCGGCCAAGCATTTCCGTTGCACCGATCTGCCGGAGCAGAGCAACAACGTCGTCCCGGATCGGCTCGACATAAGCCGACCCACCAGTCTGAAGGATCACAAGATCGACCTGAAGCCCATGGCGTCGCCATAGCTGATGGCCGCCGATCAGTTGTTGCGCCAGCAAGCCGCCGGTCCCTGTGGTTCGCAACAACAAGATCGGGAGGTCGCCGGACAGAGCCATTCCCCACAGGTGTGATTGCCCAAAGCGGTTGGCGTTGAGCGTGGCGGCATCACCGCGCAGCGCTCCATGCGGATAGACAAGGAGCGACGCGAGCGCCTGTAGCGCCGGCAGGCTGGCGGACTCAATCTGGACACGCTCAAGGGCGCGCGCGTTCGCTCCAAGGGCGTCGTGCAATGCCCAGTTGACGGCTGCCAGGGTCGAATAGCGTTCCGCCAGGTCAACCGCGCCCTCTCTGGTTGCGGCTGCCACAGTCAGGAAGCAGAGTTCGCGCGTCTCATAGGGCTGTAGTTTAACCCCGAACTGCAGCGCCATGATCGGGTCCAAAGTCCAACCCGAACTGTTCGAAAGAGCCATCCGCGCGCCCGGCGGGAAGCGCATATCTCCGTTTCGGCCAATAAACCGATTGCGGTCGGATTCATAGCCCAACGGCTGGACCGGACCTTGAGCATCGACCGCGAAGTGCAGAAGCAGGGGCGGTGTCTCATGTGGCGCACGGGCGCGCCGGCGGAACAACAAACCGCCCAAGTGGGCGAGATATTCGCTGCCAACGAATAGCTTGCTGAAGGCGGGGTGCCGCTCGTCATCCATTGGCGCACCGAGGACGACTTCGCCGTAGCTCGTCACACGCAATCCTCGCGCTTGGGGACTTTCATTGACAAGCGTGAGGCGCCGAACCTCGATGTCGTCGCCCGCGATGACCGCCACCTCGAGGTTTAGCGCAATCCCGTGATCGCGTCGGTGAAATTCCGCCATATGGGGATGAAAGGTTACGCGGTACTCCTCGGGCAGCGCGCCCGTGGGCTGTCGCGCCGCCGACCACAAGGCCCCGCTCTCATCGTCGGCCAGATAGATCCAATAGCCGTTGGCATCCCGCGTGCCATCGGCGACGAAACGCGTTAGCGCGTTGTGGTGCCAGCGCAGGCCCCCGCCGCCGGCTTCCGAGATCCAGCTCGACAGGGGACCATTTCCCAGCAGGTGGACCTGCGGAAAGGCAGTGGCCGGCGGTGACGTCCAGGCTGCGGGAATCCGCAGCGGCGCCCCTCGTCCAAGCGGGCGGTCGCGTTCCTCGAGCCGCTCCATCTCCGCTGGAATTTCGTGCGGAACGCGCTCGCTGAGCAGCAGCGAGACCGTCCGCATTCTCGGATCCGCAGTGAAGCGGTGCACAAGAATATCGTCGAGCAACACATTGCCAATGGAACTCAGAATCATTCCCTGGTGGTGTGCCATGTAGGCATGGACAACAGTGAATTTGCCCTGCGACACTCGATCGGACGTGAAATCGAGCGCTTCGAAAAGACCGTAGCGGCCGCTGGCGCCAAGCCGGACGAGCTCTTTCAGATTGGCCACAGCTTGAGTTGGCGCGACGGGCAACCCAAGAGCCGACGCATAAGGAGCAATTACCATATCGCGACCAAGTCCCCGCTTCAGACCAAGCGCGGGCACTCCGAAGGCCTGGTACCGATAGTGGTGCTCGGGATCTCGCGCGGAATATGCGGACTCGGAAATGCCCCAAGGAAGTCGGTGACTCTCCCCATAGCGTCGCTGGATTTCAACGGCGCGCCGTTCACTCTCGCCGAGCAGCGTGTGTGTTCTCGAACTGAGCAACATGCGCGGCATCAGATATTCGAACATCGAGCCGTTCCAGGAGATCAGCAGAAGTCCGCCGTCTGCCCGCGTCAGGGCACGACCAAGATGAAACCAGTGTTCAACGGGCACATCACCCTTGGCGATCGCGAAAAAGCTGGCAAGACGGGCTTCCGATGCAAGGAGATCGTAATAATGTAGATCGGCTCGGCCGGAACTCGCATTATATCCGATCCGGAAGAGGCGCCGATCTTCGTCAAAAAGAGGCTTGAATTCCATGGCATAGGCCAATTCGCGCGCCTGGTCTGCGAGATGAATCAGGTCCTTGGCAGGGGGCGGGCTTGTTTCAGCATCGTTCCACATAGAGCGTGACTGATAGCGAAGCCTGTCGAGAAATCCGTGCAGGTCGCGCAACACATCCATTGGCGGTGAAGACGCAGCCTCGATCACTTTGGCCAGGGCGTGCTCGAGTTGCGGAATGCGAGTCTCGCAAAGTTCGCGAAGCCCGTTGGTCCAGCTTTCCGGCGCCTGTTTCAGTGACATGATGCGGGCGCGGATGTCACTTGTCCATTGCCGCAAAGCCTCGCCGTTCCATCCCGCGGCCGTTTCGTCGAGCAGGTCGAGCACATCGACGAGGCCGTCCCAGCGTTGGGCTTCGAGGCGGTTTCCCTCGCACGCATTATGCAGCGCCTCCGCATAGGCAACCAGGCAAACTGCGAGATTTCCGCTGTCGACGGTCGAGACGTAGCGTGGCTCCAGCGGCGCCAACGTTCTGGTATCATACCAGTTATAGAAATGACCGCGATAGCGCTCCATGCGGGCGAGCGATCCAAACAGGTTCGCGGTCCTGGCAGCCAGTTCTGTTCGTCCCAGGTAACCGAGATCCCAGGCCGTTGCAGTCGAAAGAAGCAGCATCCCGATATTGGTCGGCGATGTGCGATGGGCTAGCTCCTCGTGAGGAGCGCCTTGATAATTGTCAGGCGGCAGCCAATTGTCCTCGGGACCGGCAAAAGTCTCGAAATAAAACCAGGTCCTGCGCGCGAGCATCCGAAGAAAGGTTGTGTCGCCAGGTGAAATCGGCTCGCGCTCCTCCTGGCGCTGCTGTCCAATGAACCAGGTGATTTCGGGCGCAAGTATCCAGATGATGAGGAGCGGGAGTGCCGACAGGAGTGTGTCCGGCCGCATCACCACCAATCCCATGGCAAGTCCAACGCTGACCGTCGGGCCGAGCCACATCTGGCGCCAAATTCGCGCCCGGGTGCGGTGCGCGCGCAGGCGCGCCGCCTCATGGGCTGCGGTCGTCCATTCGAGCAGTTTGCGACGGGTGACAAGCAGCCGCCAGAGCGTGAGCCCGATGGCCCGTAGCGACAAGAGAGCTTCGTGAGGCAGATAGACGATGGCCAGAAGCCAGCGCCCCGCCTGGTCACGAAGTTGCGGAAGCAGCCCGCGCGCCGACCCGCGCCGCTGTCCGCGCGCGAGCCCGCTGACCAGATCGGCGAATAGCTGTCCGGCCGGTGTGAAGAAGACAAGCAATGTCCAGAACCAGGCTTGCCCCGGAAGCACCAGCCACCCCGCCAGGGCAAGAAGAAATGTGGCTGGTGCCACAAGGCTACGGCGAAGATTGTCGGCGATCTTCCAGCGATCAATGCCCGAGAGGCGGTTTGCGACCTTTGTCCCCTCAGCCGTTGGAACCTTGGGAGCAAGCCATGGCAAGAGCTGCCAGTCTCCGCGAATCCAACGGTGCAGCCGCCGCGCATATTCAAGATAGCTGCGCGGGAACCCTTCGTAGAGAACGATATCGGTCGCAAGCGCAACCCGGCCGTGCGCACCCTCAAACAGATCATGGCTGAGAATGGCATTCTCGGGAACGCGAGCGTCAACGCTACGGTGAAAGGCCTCTAGATCGTAAATACCTTTCCCGACAAAGATTCCGGCCCCGAACAGATCCTGATAAACGTCCGAGACCGCGCGGCTGTAGATATCGATCGACGTATCACCCGTGAACAGACGCGCAAACAGCGTTCGCGAGCCACTCTGCGGCGATATTTCCACCCGCGGCTGGATGATCGAATAGCCGCTGGTGATCGCACCGGTTGCGGGGTCTATCTGCGCCCGGTTGAGCGGGTGCGCAAGCGCGCCGACCAGCTTGGACACCGATCCGGCCGGCAGGATCGTGTCACCATCGACGGTAACGACGAACCGTACGCCCGTGGGAACGGGACGATCGCCAACATGAAGGGAAAAAGCCGAAGAGTCGCCGTCCACCAGCATGCGGTTGAACTGTTCGAGCTTCCCGCGCTTCCGCTCCCAGGCGAGCCAGCAGCCCTCGGCCGGATTATAGCGCCTGGGTCGCAGCAGCAGGTGGAACGGACCGCCGCCAGTGCCCGCGTATCGCGCGTTGAGCGCGCGGACCCCCTCGCTGAGCGCCTGTTCGATGTCGTCGTCGAGGGGGGTGTGCTCCGTATCAGCGTCAGCGAGATCGGCCAGCAGAACAATTTGCAGCATCGGATCAAGATTTGAGAGCCAATGAGTCTCCATCTGTTCAATGAAGACTGGCACCTCGGACGCACGCGCAACAATCGTCGGAATGACGATCAAGGTCGGACAATCTCCCGGCAACCCCTCGCTGCAATCGAGCTTGTTGAGCACGCGCGGCGGGAAAATCCGCGTGATCGCCCAGTGAAGCAGAGTGATTGCCAGCACCGACGCCGGAATGAGCGTCAGGGAGAGACCGCCGAGCCAGCCAGGAAGTCTGGAATCGAGCCACCACAGGTAAGACGCGGGCAGAAACAGGGCGCCAGCCCAGAAGACGACGAGCGCCGAGAAGTAAAACAGGCTGGGATTTTGAAGCGCTGCATTTCGCCAGCGCTTAGCCAAGGGGAGACGCGCGCCAAGTTGACGCCGGAACACAGCGCGCCCGTCCCCGACAAGCCAATAGCCGACGTGACGTTGCGGCAGCTCGGCTTGCGCCGACTTCGCCGCATCGACTGCGCCCCGCGCAACCTCGGCTTCACCTTTCGCAGCATAGCGCGCAAGTTCCTCGACGACGCGCCGATACCGGTCGCGGCTCTGAAAATCCATTCGCTCATAGAAGCCTGACGGATCGGTTCGGAGAATCTCTTCGACACAGCTGACCTGATCAAAGAAATCCTCCCAGGAAATCGCTTCGATGAGCCCAAGATTGGCGATCGCGCGCCCGACCTGCTCCGTCGCCTCGAGCGCATGCGGTTCGGTCGCCCAGTGTGACGGGCGAAACGGCACGGTCAGGCAATCGCAAAATATTTGCGTGAGCGTGGAAACGAGAATCTCGACGCAGGCGATACGAAGCATCGTGGGAAAAGCCCACAGTTCGGCAATCGATAGCGGTGACTGTCGCTGATAACTCTGCAGAAATCGGACCAGAGTCCCCGAGGAGATCTGCATTCGTGTGAGACGCAGCAGGTGATGCGCGAGGACAAACACACGTGGCGAGGCTGCGCCCCCATCGTCAGCCAAAGCAGGCAACCGCTCGTAGAAGCTTGCGGGGAGATCCTGTTCTATCTGCCGCAGCGCACGGTGCACCTGATAGTCGTTGTCCAACAGCCATTCGGCAGCCTTGCTCGCTTCGGGAGCAGCGGTCGTGCATGCCAGACGCGCATCATGCAGCCATTGAGCGACCGCGCCAACCTGGGACCAGGCCGGAATCGGTCGCGGGCTGGCAGTCGAGATGCGGTGTGTCTGGCTAAGCTCCTCAGCCGCGTGAAGGAGCGCCACGGATTCCGGTGAAACGTCTGCCACTATTGCGCGAGTTGACTGCGTCCCGAAGACACGAGACTCGGGCCCTCAAGAATACGATCTGCCGCGTTTATATGGAAATTTGGGCGAATGATCAGCACCGGGCACGGAGCGTGTTTCGCGAGATATTCAGTGACACTGCCGCATGCGACATCGCTAAGGTTGCTGTGGCCATGCGATGAGACGACGAGCAGGTCCGCATCGTGCTGAATGGCAAGACGACGCAGCCGATTACGGGGATCACCATCTGATTCCACGACGGCCCGGACGGCAAGGCCTTCGTTCAAGAGCCGTGTCCGCAGTCTTGCCAGATAGCTGCGCGCACGCGCCTCATTGTGATCCTTGAGCCTGCTGCATAGCTCGCCCGAACCTGCATGAGCCAGGCCATGGTCGATGGTTTCGGCTTTGGCAACGACATGGGTCAGGATCAGTTCGGCTCCTTGCGCGCGCGCTATGCTTACGGCGACCGGCAGCACGCTTTCCGCTTGCGGAGAACCATCGAGCGGAAGGACCAGCCTTCGATAGGCTACCGTCTCGGCGCCATCAGCCTCGCCGGGAATCAGCAGCAGCGAAGCCAAGGCCCGATCGAGAATTTTCTGCACGGTGCTACCCAGTCCCGTGGAGCCCTCTGTCTCATAGCTGCGCGTCGCCAATGCGAGCAGTGCCCCGGCATGGTCCTGCGCCCAGCCGTTGAGCTGCTGTGCGGGGGACCCGGTTAGCAGCAACCGGCCGATGTCCATCTCCGGGCCGCGTACCTCTGTGATGATCCGGTCAAGCCGCTCGCCGCATTCGTTCAGGTGAAGACGCCAATCAAGAGGATCGGCAGGCAATTCGGCGTTGCGCTTCGATTCTGAAACGTGCGCAAATGTTACCGGCAAACCGAAGATGGCCGCCAGCGCCAGCGCATGTCGGGCAACGACGTGGCAGTTTGGATCATCGTCGAGGCAGGCCAGAATCTCGGAGCGCTGCTTTTCAGCCCTTCTCATGGGTGGCAAACTATCGGGAAAGAAGGCTCGGATCGGTGCGCGGCCTGAGCTGCCATTGGTTTGGAAATGTGGCATCGGAACCTCCTTCCGGGCAGGAAAATATCGATTTCAGACGTCCAAGCAGCAACCATCACCTGGGCGGCAATGATATACGCGAGATCACCTAACCTCGTCGGTGCCTGACATGTCCTCCGATGATGCTCCAATCCAAAGCACGAGACGAAGGGCATGACCAGCAACCTATCGATAGACGCGCAGCTCACATTAAAATTACTGTTCGGCTGCTGCAGTGTTGCCAGTGGCGTTAGCCGACAGATACCCGCCATGCCCGCGAACATCTCGTCGTCATCAGGACTGGCCTGACCGGGGATCCCCGCTTGACGGCGACAGCTGACGATCGACACCGATGCACATATTGCGAAAAACGTCAGTCGCCCACCAAACAGAGAGGGCGGACTAGTAAACAAACTACCACGTTTCGGGCAGGAGTCCCACCAGGACAAACAGGCCGCCTCCGCTGGCCGGGGAGAAGCCGCCATGGCAACTTAACCCGAAGGGACTGATCTGGCATCAGTTCATCCCGGACAGAGGATCTTATAAGAATGACAAGGAACTCGGAACCCTCGCTTGTGCCATCCGCGCCGCTGAACGTCGGCTGCGTTTGCATGACGCTGGATCGAGCAGCCTTAGCCGCGGCTCTGATACAGGAGACGGGCGATGCCGCGTTTTACAGCAGGTTGATCGAGTCGCGCCCCCATCTTTTCGCCGATGTCGCAGTATTTCTTGACGCGGCCGAACTCGTCCAAATGCAGCGCATTGTCGAGGCGATCGAGGCCGTTATTCGTCATCCCGCCTATGGCGCGGCGGTACTTGCCTGGACGCCGGCGGGCGCTGTGCGCGACTTCGGGCCAAGAGGGGTTTTCATGGGATATGATTTTCACCTCGGACGCAACGGGCCGGCGCTCATTGAAATCAACACCAATGCCGGCGGGGCCATCCTGAATGCCGCGCTCGCGCGCGCCCAACGTTCTTGCTGTAGCGATGCTGTCACCCCGGAATTTATGGATCTGACGGCTTTCGACACGGATATTGCCGAGATGTTCGCAAAAGAATGGCGTCACCAGCACGAGACCGGATCTCCCGCGACGATCGCGATCGTCGATGATCGTCCGGGAGAACAATATCTTTATCCGGAATTTCTCCTGATGCAGCGGTTACTGCAGCGTCATGGCCACGAGGTTTGGATCGCCGACCCGTCAGAACTGGAATATCGCGACGGCTGCCTTCGGCGAAGCGGTACGCGTATCGATCTCGTTTACAACCGATTGACGGATTTTTCGCTCGAACAACCCGAACATGCGGCGCTGCGCGCAGCTTATGATGATGCTTCGGTTGTCGTGACGCCCAATCCCCACAACCACGCTTTGTTTGCCGACAAACGCAATTTGACGCTCCTTTCCGATTCAACCTTGCTTGCTGAATGGGGGGTAGATCCGGCCCTGATCCGGATTCTATCCGCAGGCGTTCCAGCCACCGAACGTGTCACGCCCGATCGCACCGATCGCTTCTGGAGCAATCGAAAGCAATTCTTTTTCAAGCCCTCGTCGGGTTTCGGCAGCCGGGCCGCCTATCGCGGAGACAAACTGACGAGAACGGTCTGGCAGGAGATTTGCCAGGGCGACTATGTGGCGCAGGCCTATGTCGCTCCAAGCGAGCGCCTTATCGAATTCGACGGCGAGAAGCAGCGGCGCAAGATCGATGTGCGCCTCTACACTTACGAAGGGCGTATTCTCCTGGTTGCAGCGAGGCTGTACCAAGGACAGACGACGAATATGCGGACGATCGGGGGCGGCTTTGCGCCTGTCTTGCTGACAACGACAGCGGGTCTTTCAGCAGCATGCCAAATGTGCGCGAACCGGACAGAGGTTATTGTATCGCCGCCAACTCGTATGGATCGGCAGCGCTGACCACAACTTGCACTCCGAGCTGCCCCAAGCTGCCGCGCAGCGAACCTTGCGGGAACCTCACGGCGCACCAATCGAAGATTTTCCCGCAGCAGATCAAAGCAGTGGCCTTGCCCATCGGATGGCACATCTCCCGACCAGGTCTCGGCGCCTCCAATCCACTGATGTGATCTATGTGAAAATGCGGGACGAAAGGGAAGGCCTCCCTTGCTGCTCGGCCAAATTCGCCACCAAAACCAAAGGGGAGACAGGCTCAGAAAGTGATCGCGCAAAGTTCCGGAGTTCAACCTCCATCAAAGATTCCTCCCCGTACCGGCATTAGCTCACATGGCCCCATACGGCACTGACCGCCCCCTGGGCAATTTGCAGAAGGAGCAAATGATGACAGCCGATTCGATCGCCCTGACAGGCAACTCTATCGTCTGGATCGTGGGAATCGCCATCGTCGCAGTGTATTTGGCGAGCGCGATCCGTATCCTGCGCGAATATGAACGAGCTGTGGTCTTTACCCTCGGCCGCTTCACCGGCGTCAAAGGCCCGGGGCTGATCCTCGTCTTTCCGTTCATACAGACGTTGGCCCGCGTTGACTTGCGGACAATTGTCCTCGACGTGCCAACCCAGGACCTTATTTCGCGTGACAATGTCTCAATTCACGTCAATGCCGTCATCTATTTCCATGTGGTCGACGCGGAGCGCGCCATCATCCAGGTGGAGCAGTATATCTACGCCATGAGCCAACTCGCTCAGACCACGCTGCGCTCTGTCCTCGGCAAGCACGATCTTGATGAGATGCTCGCTGAGCGCGACAAACTGAACACGGACATCCGGGCAATACTCGATGGCCAGACCGATGCCTGGGGCATCAAGGTCTCGAATGTCGAGATCAAGCACGTCGACATCGACGAATCGATGGTTCGTGCGATCGCGCGCCAGGCCGAAGCGGAGCGCGAGCGGCGCGCCAAGGTCATTAATGCCGAAGGCGAGCATCAAGCCGCGCAGAAACTGCTTGAGGCGGCAGAGATCCTTGGACGCCAGCCCGAAGCAATGCAACTACGCTATCTCTCCACGCTCAACGTCATCGCAGGTGAGCGCAGTTCCACGATCGTCTTTCCATTCCCGATGGAGTTCAAGGATTTGCTCAGGGTCGGCAAGGCGCAGGAATAGCGGCTGCCCGAACGGCGCGAACGACCAAGTTGAGGCCTGCCGGTACGACCCGCCGGCACATTCGCTCGAGAGAAGGTGCCAGCCACCATGCCGGCAATGGCCGATCCTGGAGGCCTGTACGTCGCTGCCACGGCACCCATGATCCAATTTGATCGGGATTAAGGATTGCAGCTTGAGACTCGTCTCATCTCTGTTCTTCCAAACCGGGAATATTTGGCAAGCGAGGAAGGGATGTCACGCTCGGCTTTGACTCGTCCAGAACCGTCGTCCCGGACGGCATTGTTGGTCACGCATTCGCATGAGGGAACCGTGCTGTGCCCGTTCTTCAGCAAATGCGACGGCCTCCTCATCATCGATCCCGATAACGGCTCTCGCGAGTTCCGCGCAAGGGAGGATGACACGCCCGACGCAATGTGTGATCAGATCCTGAAAACCGGTGTTCATCGGCTCATCCTGGGTTTCATCAGCGGTTCCGCGGCCCAGAAACTCCGGGTGGCGGGGATCGACATCAGGTTGGGCTCCGGCGCGCTCGCGGTCGACGAGCTTGTGATCGGCTTTGATGATCTTCCTGCGGCATAGGCGCACCCAGATGGCACCTGCGCTGACCATTAGCGTGAAACGCTCAGTTTGATCCATGATTCCCGCACTTTGGTGTCTGGACTAAAAGTCGAGGCATGCTGGTCAAAGAATTGCGTTTTGCCGCCGTATCCGACAACCACCGGGCAGATGCTGGTCCAGCCGGCTTGAATCGAACTTCCTTTCATCCCCAAATGGCGTAGATCTGCATCTTGGGCCAGACCACCGTCTCCGCGAAGGGGTAGATAAGGCTGCGCCGCATTGAGATAGGCACCAGGCCGGGCGCTGAACTGACCACCTAGCAGTTGCCCTATCGAAGGGGGCCAGAAGCGCACCAGCAAGTTTCTAGCGCAACGCCTGCAAGGCCCATGGGAAGTGCAGCCTTGCAATAAGCGAGGCGTGAGGTCTCAGGACAACAGCGCGCCGATACCCAGCGCGGCGTTGGTCAAGGCGATTGAAGCGCTTGCGTCGCGTTCACGACAGGTAAGTGCACGGATCGCGTCGATTGTCTCGGGAATTACGATCGCCTGATTATCGACCATGTAGGCATAGAAGACCTCATCGCCCTGCACCGTCACCAGGTCTTCCCATAGCGCAACTTCGTAGAGGTTTTCGCGCGGCCGTCCGACGTCGGCCATCAATTCCTTGACTGTGTTAAGCGCCGTCAAACCATCGCTAATCCGAATGAGCGCAATGCGCGAAGACTGGCGGAATGCGTCGATAATCTCTTCCTTTGACGCGTTGCGCGTCAACTGCACGGACCAGCTGTGCAGATGCGCGATGGTTTCGGGCACCTTCACGGCGATCGTCACGACATCAAGCTCGGGGTCGACCGTCCGGGCATCCGGGCCTTGATGGCTCGGTATTTCATTTTCTGGAACGAGAGTGTTCATTATCCCGCCTTTGTGGCTTTCCCATGGGTCTGTCGCGCGCCGCATGACGGTACCCCTTGCCCTTTTCAGGAGGCCGGCGTGCTTGAGAGCCGTCAAGGTGCGCACGATAGAGGTGGTATTGCAGGAGACAACCCGGGTGGCTCTCTGCCCCAGTGCGCTTTCATAGCTCGCCTCCGCTACGAACGAATGCCCGGTCACCTCGTGCTTCTCGCCACCCTGTACGATGAACTTCACCCCCCGCGTACGGTAATGCTCGGCATTCTGCGCTCCGATCGGCTTCGGAGTGCAGTCGACCACCACGTCGGTCTCGTTCAGGAGGTCGTCGAGCGTGCCGGACACGTCCAAGCCCGCCCTCTTCATGGCTTCGCCGCGATCCTCGAGCGACGCAAAGAGCCTGAAACCCTTCCTAAGGGCCGTCCTCATCCGCCAGTCTGTCTCGATGTCTGCGATGCCGACAAGTTCCATGTCGTGCTGGCTCGCAACCGCGTCAGCGACTCGCTTGCCGATTACACCGTAACCGTTCAGCGCGACCCGGATCTTTCCTTGCTGTGATGCCATATTTCATTCTCCTATCGCAGAACTCTTCGTATTGATGCGGATTCAAGGCGGTCGCGCCAGACCATACACGCAGCGCGCTGCAATCCCGACGTCGAACAGACTGATTTTTGGCTGCTTGCGCGGGTCGTCTCGACCAGCTTTACTTGTTCAATCTCGGTGATGCTCTCCGAACTCTGGTCAGTGCGATCCCGGAGTTCATCGACATATGCTCGAAATCGAGCTTGGTTCATGTGAACTATACTTAGTCCTCGCCGCAACAGAGCCCCCGTCCCCCGCTGTATTCGGAGCCGTTTGAACCAGCCCCAATTGAACAGCGCCAACGTCATCGGCCTCGCAGTTCGGAAATTTCCTGGTCGAAATACCATATGACGCAATCGCGACCGGGAGGAACAGGGCGACCCAACAGGCTCAATTTTTGGACGATGGACCAAGCGGCATCATTGTTGGCCGCGGGCCCCATCTTCTGTGCAGCAAATTGTAAATCGGACAAAAGACGAGACCGGCGTAGACACCATAGAGGAAGGACTCGACCAGGCCGAGCAGAAAACCCCACCAGGTGAGCCATTTGAAAGCGGGCAGCATCATTTCCAAAAATCCGCTCATGCGCAGGCTTTGCGGCGTGACCAGTCCGTAAATCACGCAAACCAAAAACGTGATGGTTGTCCAGATGCCCAATGACCAAGCGACCAGTTTCGTGTTCAACATCGCGCGCTCCAATTAGTTCCTCGGGGTGCGAAAACCTGCGTCCCGCGCGCGTCTCCTAATGCCGATGCGCCGAAGATGCATCCGCGTCGCGCCGTTCCGCTGATCCGTGATCGGCACTCCGACCGACAGAGCGGTCGCCGCGATGTCCTCCGTGACCGCCGTGGCCACCATGCCCGAACATATGCAAGGCAACAAAGGCGACACCGACTAGTACCCAAAACCAGTTCTGTAAAAGCCATTCCATTGCCACTGCCCTTCATCGGTCATGCAAGCGGCGCCCAAAGGTCCGGACTGATGCTCCATCTGCCGCATCTCAGTCTTCTTCGTGTGAAAACGCCACGTCCGTCTCGATCGGTCCACGATCATGCTTCGGCCCTGTGTTTCTGCCCGACCCACGGATGCCTTCGCCAGCACGCGCTGTCCCCAATTGATTAACTAAATTATGCCCGCGACGTCGGGCCAAATCTTTGCCTTGGGTTAAACTTCCGTGTGCCGATCAAGATCTTGGAAGCGGGTGCGGACGGGCTCAAGGGCTCGACTACTTCGCTCTTGATGCGTCAACCGGGTAACCGCGCGATGCCCTCGGCAAGACCGGGGATGACGATGAGGACCCTCGGTTCGGACCGGGATGGCAGGCTCATTCTCGTGACTGTGGCGGTGTCAGATGCGGCCATGGGTACAATCTATTCACCGCTCTTTGCGTACCCCCCCTTGGCGAACTCGCCAAAGAATCACTGTAATCGTTCTGCCGTCACTGCGTCTTTGGATGTTGGGTTGCCTGAAGGTGGTCAACATTGGGCGCGAGCCCCTCTCTACCACGAGGGGTGACCGGCCCTCTCAATGAACGCATCGGCCACGCCAATATTCGGGTTGGATTCAATGTGGGGAGACGCAGCAATGGCGAATATCATGAAGGCACCCGGAAGCGCTCGCGTCGATTGCGAAACGTGCCAGGCCCGCGTTGACGGTCTTTGCGCGGGCTACAGCGCTAGCACGGTGGAGTTTATTTCCGGGTACCGGACCAATGACCGACACCTCAAGGCGGGTCAGGATCTCCTCAACCTCGGCGGACCTTGTGACGCGATCTTCAATCTCGTCGATGGGTGGATGTTCCGCTACACAATTCTGGCCGATGGACGGCGGCAGATTCTCGATTTCGCGCTGCCTGGTGCCATACTCGGCTTTGATTCGCCTCTCGGCGCGACGATTACCTTCGGTGCGCAAACACTGACCGATGTCGTCGTCTGCGTCATTCCGCACAAGGCTCTGGGCCCTCTGTCGCAGCGCCAACCGGACCTAGGACTGCGGCTCGCCTGGCTGATGTCGCGCGAACGCAGCCTGTCATTCGATCACCTCACCAGCGTCGGCCGGCGTTCGGCACACGAACGGATCGCACGGCTCCTGCTCGAATTGTTTGTCCGTTCCCGGTCAGGATGGACCGGGTACCAGATCGAGGAAATGCATCTGCCATTGACGCAAGAGCATATCGGTGATGCGACGGGCCTGACCGGGGTTCACGTCAACCGGGTGCTGCGGGATCTCGGGAAGGAGGGAATCCTCAAATTCAGTTACCGGCGCCTCAGCATCCTGGAACCCGACAAGCTGATGGACCTAGCGGGAATCGATCAGGAACTGCTGCAATCGTGGACGGGATCCGGTCGAAGCGAAGCGCGCGCCCAAGGCGACCTGGCCGAGGGATGTCGACAAGCGGCCTGACGGCGTTGCCCGAAGCGCTCCCAGTGGAAGCCGAATATCGCTCTGGTCGGTCGCGCGCGGCTCGCTATGATGCGTGAAGATAGCGCCCATCATCAGCCCCAAAACCTTGGGCACCCCACCAAAATCCGGACAATTCGCTACTCGGATAGCTTCCTGATTGAAGCATGGGGTACATCTACAGTCTGGAATTTCGCGCATCGTAAAGGCACCACCCAGCGAAGATTACGATCAGCGAGCCGGAGACCACCGAATTCCAGGTGAGAGCGGCCGACGCGCTAAAGCCTAAAGCCAATGGTGACACCACCAGCCACGCGCCCGAGAGAAGGTTTATCCATTCAGCCAAAGTGTTGAACCGGTAAAGCGCAATCGCGCAGATCACGACAACCGCGAGACCGACAACCGAAAGATTCCACATGCCGAGAATCCCGCCAGCCACCGGTACCTCGGTGACCATCGAGTGCACCAGAAGCCAGGGCGAGCCGAAGATCCACAAGCCGAGCAGCCCATTGATCCAGTCCTGCCAATGCTGCTTGCCCACCAAAGTTCTCCGGCGCGTAGAGTCGCTGCCATTCATAACCAGAAGCGAATTTAGCGGTCGCCAGATGGGGCAGTCTTTAATGAATGTTAAGGAGCTGGCGTCTCGCGGGGAAACTGAAGCGCCAGGGCGTGCTGGCGCGCTCTGTCTCAGAAATGGACCTCCGCTCGCAGAGGCCGATCCCCTTCGCCGAAGAAGATGGGCTGCAGGGTCAACTGCGCTACCTAGTCTCGGCCTCCACGACCCAACGGATGCAGAAGTGTCGATGTTTAACCTCAGTCAAGGACACTTTGCGCCAAGCGATGCCTATTTTGACCGTGAACGGCGGTAGCCGCTGCACATGGGAAGAGCTGCATCTGTGCTCCACAAGATCTGTTGGAGGACGCTTGGCAGTGACGCCTCGAGTCGTCCGGGAACAAGCGCACCACTCCGCGAAACGCCGTACTCGATTTTCCGATCCGGTCGATCTCGGGTCAGAGATCGCCGGATTGACCACTTGTCCGCCTCGCTGGCCGGAGATCAATTGTATGAATACGAAAATAGCGAATCTGAATGGACTCGAAATCCTCGATTCACGGGGAAATCCGACCGTTCGAGTCACCGTCGAGCTTGAATCGGGCGCTCACGGAACGGCAAGCGTGCCATCAGGCGCTTCCACCGGAATGAACGAAGCCGTAGAACAGCGCGACGGCGATCCCAATCGATTTTCCGGCAAAGGTGTGCTGCGAGCAATCGAGCATATCGAGACCGAGATCGCTCATGCCGTCGTCGGCCGCGATGCCTGCGCCCAGATCGAAATCGACAGTGTTCTCGTCGACCTCGATGGAACGCCGAACAAGGCACGCCTCGGCGCCAATTCCATCCTCGGTGTATCGATGGCTGTCGCGTGCGCTGCAGCGGCAGCAGCTGGCAAACCCCTCTACGCATACCTTGCCGCCGGTAGGCCTGTCCGCCTGCCGGTCCCGATGATGAATGTGCTCAACGGCGGCCGGCACGCTGACAGCAGCCTGGATTTTCAGGAGTTCATGATCATGCCGGTGGGCGCGCCGAGCTTCCGGGAAGCAATGCGATATGCAGCCGAGACGTTCCATGCCCTGCGAGCGCTGCTTGCGGCCGACGGCCACACGACAGCTGTTGGCGACGAAGGAGGCTTCGCTCCAAAACTGGCCAACAACGAAGCCGCGTGCGAACTGATCGTCAGGGCAATCGAACGAGCCGGCTACCACCCCGGCGAAGACATCTGCATCGCGCTCGACCCGGCGGCAACGTCGTTCCATGATGGAAACTATAATCTCGAGCGTTCGGGCCAAGGCCGGAAAAATTCGAAAGAACTGATTGAGCTCTATGAAAGCTGGGTTAGCAAATACCCGATCGTTTCGATCGAGGACGGGCTGGCCGAAGACGACTGGTCCGGATTTCGTCGCATGACGGCTGAACTCGGCGAGGGTATCCAGATCGTCGGCGACGACATTTACGTGACGAATATCGACTTCATCCGACGCGGTATCGACGAGAAGTGCTCCAACGCGGCCCTCATCAAGCTCAACCAAATCGGCACGGTCTCCGAGACGATCGATGCAATAGAATTCTGCCGCAGCGCGGGATGGCGATACATAATCTCGCACCGGTCGGGCGAGACCGAAGACAGCTTCATCGCCGATTTTGCCGTCGCGATGGACGGCGGACAAATCAAGACCGGTGCTCCATGTCGCGGCGAGCGGACTGCCAAGTACAATCGGCTGCTTGAGATCGAACATCAGCTTGGGGCGGATGCGATCTTCGACAATCCATTGAAAGAACTGCCGTTTTCGTCGACATTATGCGCACCTCATGGATCGCAATAAAGCGTCGCTTTCTTTGCGCATGAGATTGTCATCGACGTCGGCCTCCATGATAATCTGCGGCACGCTCTCAGCAACACTGCGCAGGAAATCGCCGTCTCCGGCCTTCGCCATGAGCTCGGCAAGCGGTCGTCGGGATCAACTCCTCTCTTGGTGTGAAGCGCGGAAACTCCACCTGACCGATGAACTCGGTGGCCACCGTGATCGAACAGCAGGTGGTGAGGCGTACCATTGCGAAGGGTACAACGACCCAGCGGCCATCTGCGATTTCACGCTCCAGGTTCTTGCACGTCAGCCCCCCGTCCTGCGGAATATGATCGTGCACGGACGAACGCCCCGGAAAACGAAGGCGGCCCTGACCGGTCCTGTCCATCCACCCATCGGTGCTGACCCACGTTCGGGACGCAGAATAGGACACTGGTTGAGCACAACATGCGTGCGTCAATCCTCTAACCTATTGAACGAAATGGACACCTCGCGCGCACCTCGCGTGTTCCCGTCAATCGTCACAACATGCCGGACTTGCAGCGTTGGCACGCGCTTCCTGTATTGGCAGGGCGGTCGGACGTAAGCGCTTGTTTCATCCGGACTGGTAATTAGACCACGCCCTGCCCATGGACTGTCACCTAACAGGGCAGCCCGCCGCTTCTGTTCAAGACGGGCCGGCTCGGCATCCACCCGATAACCCGTTCAGGCCCCCAAGCCGTGTCGAGCTGCACATTGACCGATTTGACGGCATAGCTCTCCGGTACGAGAGACATAGCCCCAAACAAGCTGCCCGCCGCGATAAGCCACGTGCCCGTGCTTTTTTGCTCGCCTTGTTTTTCCTCTTCGGCCTCGACGCGAAAAAGATCCATCTTAACCTCTCGAATGTTCCTCCGGTCACCAAAATCAAGATTTCCACCGTTTGCGACGTGGGTCTTTAACGCGGATCAAAGACAGCACCGCCGCGCTTGGCTTGATTTTGTGGGAGTGCATTTGAAGGCGTCCGCCGCAGACATTTAGTGTGGGCTCGAAGATGCGGGTTCGTCCTCATCCCCATATGCTTCGGCATCGGCTGCCAAGCAGATCGATGAGGAGCGAACGGAAAACGGCGCGTCATAGAGAGTAGAGGATGCATCAATGTTGAGGCAACCCGACGCAACCCGCACGCACGCCGTGGCCGTCGGGACAGGAGCGACGCGACAACAGCTCCCGCAATGGATCGACCATCTGCCGCCCTGCAACGCGGCTTGCCCCGCTGGCGAGAACATCCGGGCCTGGCTCGATCTGGCGCAAGCGGGCAAATACCGTGCGGCCTGGGAGGCACTGGTTCGCGACAATCCGCTGCCGGCAGTCCACGGACGGGTCTGCTACCGCCCGTGCGAGAAGAGCTGCAACCGCGCCGAACTCGATGACGCCGTCGGCATCCACGCGGTCGAACGCTTTCTCGGTGATCGGGCGACCGCCGAGGGCTGGCCTTATCCCGTCGACGCGGAATCGAGCGGCAAGCGGGTGCTGGTGATCGGCGCAGGCCCCAGCGGCCTTTCGGCTGCCTATCACCTCGCCCGTCTCGGTCACGCCGTGGAGATTCGCGAAGCTGGCCCCCTTCCCGGTGGCATGATGCATTTCGGCATCCCGGCCTATCGCCTGCCGCGCGCCGACCTTCTGCGCGAGATCGGGCGGATCGAGACCATGGGCGTCAAGATCGTCCTCAATCACAAGGTCGAGGACGTGCTGGCCGAGAAGGCGGCCGGCGGCTTCGATGCGGTCTTCATCGCCATCGGTGCCGGCATCGGCAAGCATGTCGATATTCCTGCTCGTGACGCGGTTCGGGTCCTCAACGCCGTCTCGCTCCTGCATAAGGTCGCCGCCGCCGAGCCGCCCCGCCTCGGGCGCCGCGTCGTCGTCTATGGCGGCGGCAACACCGCGATGGATGCTGCGCGCACGGTGAAGCGCCTCGGCGCCGAGGAGGCGCTGATCGTCTACCGGAGCGACCGCGCCCACATGCCGGCACACGCCTTCGAGGCCGACGAGGCAGTCGAGGAAGGCGTCAGGATCAAATGGCTGACGACGATCAAGGAGATCGTCGGCCCCGACCTCACCGTCGAGACGATGGAACTCGACGAGAACGGCCGGCCGCAGCCCACGGGGCAGTTCGAGACGCTCACGGCCGACGCGATCGTGCTGGCGCTCGGCCAGGAGACCGACAGCGGCTTTCTTGGCCAGGTGCCGGGGATCGAGTTTACGTCGAATGGTGCGGTCAAGGTCGGTCCCGACATGATGACCGGACACCCGGGCATCTTCGCCGGAGGCGACATGGTGCCGGGCGAGCAATCGGTCACGATTTCGGTCGGCCACGGCAAGCGCGCGGCGCGCCACATCGACGCCTGGCTGCAGGGCGTGCGCTACGAACGGCCGACAAAGCATCCGACCGTGACCTTCGACATGCTCGACCTGCCCGTGTTCCTCGAGGCGGCCCGGAGCAGCGAGCCGCAACGATCCTTGGCGGCGCGGACAACCTTTGACGAGGTCGTGCAGGGGTTGAGCGAGCCCGAGGCGCGGTTCGAGGCGGGCCGGTGCCTCTCCTGCGGCAACTGCTTCGAATGCGACAACTGCTTCGCGGCCTGTCCGGAGCAGGCGATCCTGCGCCTCGGCCGGGGCCGCGGCTATCGGGTCGAGCCCGATCTCTGCACCGGCTGCGGGATCTGCTTCGAGCAGTGCCCCTGCCACGCCATCGAGATGCAGCCCGAACCCGTGCCGGCGGATGCGCCACTTGGGCCGACCGACGAGCCGCTCGCACCGCATCGCTTCCGCCTGCGTGTATAGGGCCCTGGAAAGAGGAAGCGCCCATGGAACGGATGACTTTGGACGGCAATGCGGCGGTCGCGCATGTCGCCTATCGCGTCAATGACGTCTGCGCGATCTTCCCGATCACACCAGCCTCGCCCATGGCCGAGCTCGCCGACGAATGGTCGGCGGAGGGCCGGACGAACCTCTGGGGCGCGGTGCCGATCGTGCAGGAGATGCAGGCGGAAGGTGGCGCTGCCGGCGCCGTGCATGGTTCGCTCCAGGCAGGCGCGTTGACCACGACGTTCACCGCTTCTCAGGGCCTGCTCCTGATGATGCCGAACATGTTCAAGATCGCGGGCGAGCTTGCGCCCACCGTCTTTCATGTCGCGGCCCGTTCCATCGCCACCCAGGCGCTCTCGATTTTCGGCGATCATTCCGATGTCATGGCCGTGCGCGGCACCGGCTTTGCCCTGCTCGGCGCCGCATCGGTGCAGGAGGCGCATGACCTGGCGCTGGTGGCGCAGGCGGCCACGCTCGAATCCCGCGTTCCCTTCCTCCATTTCATGGACGGGTTCCGCACCTCGCATGAGGTCAACACGGTCACGATGCTGTCAGACAATGATATCCGGGCAATGATCGACGACGAGCTGGCGCGCGCCCACCGCCAGCGGGCGCTGAGCCCGGAGCGGCCGGTAACGCGCGGCACCGCCCACAACCCGGACACCTTCTTCCAGGCCCGCGAGACGGTGAACCCGTTCTACCTTGCAACGCCTGCCATCGTTCAGCGCGCCATGGACCGCTTCGCCGAGGTGACCGGTCGGCATTATCGGCTGTTCCGCTATGACGGCCATCCCGAGGCCGAGCGCGTGGTGGTGGTGATGGGTTCGGCGGCCGAGACCCTGCGCGCGACCGTCGCGCGCCTGTCCGCCCAGGGCGAACGCGTGGGGCTTATCCAGGTGCTGCTGTACCGACCATGGTCGGCCGAGGCCTTTCTGGACGCGCTGCCGGCGAGCGTGCGCAAGATCGCCGTGCTCGACCGCACCAAGGAGCCGGGCGCGCCTGCCGAGCCGCTCTGCCTCGATGTGGCGCAAACCCTGGCCGACGCGTTCGCCCGGGGCGCGCGCAAGGACCTGCCGCTGGTGGTTGGCGGGCGCTACGGCCTCTCCTCGAAGGACTTCACCCCGGCGATGGCCAAGGCCGTGTTCGATCACCTCGAAAGCAATGACCCTCGCACCGGCTTCACCATCGGCATCAACGACGACGTCTGCGGCACAAGTCTCACAGTCGAGACCGGCTTCGAGATCGAGCCCCCGGGCACGACCCGGGCGCTGTTCTTCGGTCTCGGCGCGGACGGAACGGTCGGAGCCAACAAGAACAGCGTGAAGATCCTCGCGGAGGACCCGGAGCGCCACGCGCAAGGGTATTTTGTCTATGACAGCCACAAATCCGGCGCCGAGACCGTCAGCCACCTGCGCTTCGGCAACACGCCGATCGCGGCGCCCTATCTGCTCTCATCGGCCGACTTCATCGGCGTGCACAAGTTCGAGTTCCTCGACAAGCTCGATGTCCTGCGCCATGCCCGCGAGGGAGCGACACTCCTCATCAACGCGCCTTACGATCCGGCCGAGCTCTGGGACCATTTGCGCCGGCCGGTGCAGCAGCACATCCTCGATAAGCACCTGCGGCTCTTTGTCATCGATGCGAGCGGGGTCGCGCAGCGCCTGGGGCTGGGCCCGCGGGTCAACACCATCCTGCAGACCTGCTTCTTCGCGATCAGCGGCGTGCTGCCGCGCGAGGAAGGCGTCCGCCGCATCCGGGCGGCGATCGAGAAGACATATGGCGACAAGGGCCGCGCGATCCTGGAGAAGAACTTCGCCGCGGTCGACTCCGCGCTCGATCATCTTCACGAAGTGACTGTCCCAGCCTCGGTGACCTCGACCGAAGAACTGCATGTCTTCGTGCCACCCCATGCGCCGGACCAGATGAGACGCATCGCGGCGCTACAGTTCGCTGGCCGCGGCGACGAAATCCCGGTCAGCGCCATCCCGGTGGACGGCAGCTATGTCGGCGGTACGACGCAGTACGAGAAGCGCAACATCGCCTTCGAGGTGCCGGTGTGGAATCCGGACCTCTGCATCCAGTGCGGCCAGTGCAGCATCGTCTGCCCGCACAGCGTCATTCGCGCCAAGTCCTATGACGGCGCCTTGCTCGAGGGCGCCCCGGAGGGTTTTCTCTCCGCGCCCGTCAACGCGCGCGGCTACCCAGACAAGAATTTCACCCTGCAGATCGCGGTTGAGGACTGCACTGGCTGCGGCCTCTGTGTCGACCACTGCCCAGCCCACGACCCGCTCGACGCGAGCGTCAAGGCCATCAATCTCAGTGAGCGGCAGTCGCAGATCGAGCCGGGCCGGCGCAACCTCGCCTTCTTCGATACCCTGCCGGAGCTCGCCCGCCAGGACGTGGACCTGCATCTCTCGCGGGGGCTGCAGTTCGTGCGGCCTCTGTTCGAGTTCTCCGGCGCCTGCGCCGGCTGCGGCGAGACGCCCTATCTCAAGCTTTTGTCACAGCTGTTCGGCGACCGCCTGCAGATCGCCAACGCGACGGGCTGCACGTCGATCTATGGCGGCAACCTGCCGGCGCTGCCCTGGCGGTCCGGCCCCGACGGGCGGGGACCCGCGTGGAACAACAGCTTGTTCGAGGACAATGCCGAGTTCGGATATGGCATGCGGCTCGCTGTCGATCAGCAGGTGGAGATGGCGCGCTCCTTGGTCCGCACGCTCGCCGACCGCATTGGTACCCGCCTAGCGGAAGAGATCCTTAACGCTCCTCAGCGCACAGACAGTGAGATCGTGGCGCAGCGGACGCGGGTCGAGGAGCTTCGCCGTGCGCTGGCCGACGCGACCGACGGCCTGGCGCGGAATCTCCTTGCCCTGTCCGAGTACCTCGTGCGCCGCAGCTTGTGGATCGTCGGCGGCGACGGCTGGGCCTACGACATCGGCGCGGGCGGCCTTGATCATGTCCTGGCGCAGCCGCGCGACGTCAACGTCCTGGTGCTGGACACCGAAGTCTATTCCAACACCGGCGGCCAGGCTTCGAAGGCGACCCCCGTCGGGGCCGCGGCCAAGTTCGCCGCGGCCGGCAAGCGCACGCCGCGCAAGGATCTGGCCTTGCAGGCGATCGCGTCGGGCTATGTCTACGTCGCCCAGATCGCGCTTGCCGGCAGCCCGGAGCAGACGATCCAGGCCCTGCGCGACGCGGAGGAATACGAAGGACCGTCGCTCATCCTCGCTTACAGCCAGTGCATCGCGCATGGGCTGAAGCTCAATTTGCGCGACGGCATGAAGCAGCAGCGGCGGGCGGTCGCCAGCGGATACTGGCCGCTGTTCCGCTATGACCCCAGGATGCGCCAGGCGGGCATGAACCCCTTCCGCCTCGACAGCACCCGGCCCCGGCTGCCGCTCGAGGACTTCGCCTACCAGGAGCTCCGCTACCGGATCCTGACACAGACCCGGCCTGAGGAGGCCCGCGTGCTGCTGCGCCAGGCCCAGGCGGCGGTCGATGAACGCTACCGGCTCTACGAGGACATCGCGGCGCGTGATGGGACGCGGTTCCATCCCTTCTGGCAGGAGGAAAGCGTCGCTCTCCACGATGGCAACGAGACCGGGGAAGCGGCGCAATGACGCTCGGGACGACCTATCTCGGCCTCGACCTCGCGCATCCAGTCATCGCCGGCGCGTCGCCCTTGTCAGCGACCCTCGACGGCATCAAGCGCCTCGAGGATGCCGGGGCGGCGGCGATCGTGACCGCCTCGCTGTACGAGGAAGAACTCATCGACGAGGAAGAGGCGCTGGAAGCTGCCGCCATGGTCGGCGCGGAAAGCCATCCGGAGGTCACAAGCTATCTCCCGCCCCGGTGCGGATGCCGCAGTCCCCTGGCGGCGCATCTCGAGACAATCCGGCGCGCCGCAGAGGCCGTCGCACTGCCGCTGGTCGCCAGCCTGAGCGCCACGACGCGGGAGGGCTGGGCCGGCATCGCAGCGGATCTGCAGGCGGCGGGGGCGGCGGCGCTCGAGCTCAATTTCCACCACGTTGCGACCGATCCCACTGAAACCTCGGCTGATGTCGAGCGGCGACTGGTCGAGACCGTGCGCGACGTCCGCGCTGCAGTCCACCTTCCCATCGCCGTGAAGCTCAGTCCCTATTTCACCGCATTGCCTCACCTGGCCGCCGGCCTGGCCGAGGCCGGAGCAAACGGCATCGTCCTGTTCAACCGGCTCTATGAGCCCGACATCGATCTCGAGACAATGACGTTCCAGCCGAATCTGGAGTTGTCGACGCGGGAAGACATCCGCCTTCCGCTGATGTGGATCGCCCTGCTGAGCGGAAAGACAGCGCTCTGCATGGCCGCCAGCGGGGGAGTGGAGCGGACCGACGATGTCATAAAATACCTGCTCGCCGGCGCTGACGTCGTACAGACTGTCTCGGCGCTGCTGCGCCACGGACCGGAACATCTGGCCCGGCTGGTCAAGGGGCTCACCGAGTGGACGCAGGGGCATGGGGCCACTTCGGTCGCGGAAGTTCGCGGGCGCATGTCCGCCGATCGGCTGGACGATCCCGAAGTGCTCGTGCGTGCCCACCAAACCACGGCTTTGCTTCTTCGACACCCCTGTCGGCATGCCGGACGCGGCGTCACCGGCCTGTGAGACACAACAAGGGCTGCTTGCCGCAGAGACAGGTATCGCCTTCCCTGGATCTATTCGGCGCAACCTGCGGGGATGGGACAGCGCCGGCCCTTCTTTAACCTTCGTCAAGGACGCGGGAGAACTACTATCCCTTATTGGATGCCTATTCACGGACGGCTCCCGCCACCTCCAAGATAACCAGAGCGATCACCGACCATGGCCGATCAATATTCCACTCTCGACGACCTTGATGTGAAGGGCAAGCGTGTGCTTGTGCGCGCCGATCTCAATGTGCCGGTCCGCGACAGCAGGATCACCGACACGGCCCGGATCGACCGGCAGGCGCCTACAATCCGGCAGCTTGCCGAAAGGGGCGCACGCGTCATCGTACTGTCCCATTTCGGCCGCCCCAAGGGCACACGCGTGCCTGAGCTGTCGCTGAAGCCCATTGCCCCGGCGCTCGCCCGAACCATCCGCCGCACCGTGGCATTCGGTAACGATTGCATCGGCGATGTGGCGAAGGCCGCCGTATCGAAGCTGAAGGATGGCGACGTCGTCCTGCTCGAAAATACCCGCTTCCATGCTGGCGAGGAAGCGAATGATCCGGATTTCGCGCGAGCGCTGGCCGAACTCGGCGATCTCTATGTGAACGATGCGTTTTCGGCTGCGCACCGTGCTCATGGCTCGACCGAAGGTGTGGCGCACATTCTGCCTTCGGCGGCCGGACGAGCGATGCAGGACGAACTTTTCCATCTGCATAGGGCGCTGGACCAGCCCAATCGGCCAGTCTTGGCCATCATCGGTGGCGCCAAGGTGTCGACCAAGATCGCCCTGATCGAAAACCTGCTAAAAAAAGTCGACATCCTGGTCATGGGCGGGGCGATGGCCAATACTTTCCTGGCGGCAGAAGGTATCGATGTCGGCAAATCGCTTTATGAAGCTGATCAGCTCGAAACGGCCAAGCGCATTTCTGGTCTCGCGACCGAAACCGGCTCGTTTCTGATTCTGCCAACTGATGTCGTGGTGGCGAAGGTCTTCGAAACGGGGGCGCCGCATCGCACGGTTCCGGCGCGTGAGGTGGCAGACGACGACATGATCCTCGACGTCGGCCCTGACACGATCGCCGACTTCGAACAGCATCTGCACACGGTGAACACGCTGGTTTGGAACGGCCCCGTCGGCGCATTCGAGACGCCCCCCTTCGACCATGGCACGATGGCCATCGCGAGGCTTGTCGCGGCGCGTACCAAAGCAGGTGGCCTGCTTTCCGTCGCCGGCGGCGGCGATACGGTTTCGGCGCTGAAACATGCCGGCGTCGCAGGCGGCTTCAGCTACGTTTCAACCGCCGGCGGCGCCTTTCTAGAATGGCTTGAGGGACGGGAATTGCCGGGCGTCGCGGCTCTCGCAGCAAGTTTAGGAGTGGCGCGACAAGGTTTACCGACTTCAACCGGATCGCACAGGGTATGATTGCCAAAGGCAAGAAACGTCTCGACCTGCGGTTTCGATCACTTCCAGATATGGAGACACGACCATGGTGAAGACAATGAGGGCGGCTGTGGTACACGCCTTCGGAGAGCCTCTGAAGATCGAGGAAATCCCCATTCCGACGCCCGGGCCGGGCGAAGTGCTGGTGAAGGTAATCGCCACGGGCGTGTGTCATACCGACCTTCATGCAGCAAACGGCGACTGGCCGGTGAAGCCGACGCCGCCTTTCATCCCTGGTCACGAGGGTGCGGGGATCGTGGCAGCGATCGGACCTGGCGTCGTTGGGTTGAAGGAAGGCGATGCAGTCGGCGTGGCTTGGCTCCACGATGCCTGCCGCCAGTGCGAGTACTGCGAGACCGGCTGGGAGACACTCTGCGAATCGCAGCATATGAGCGGCTACACGGTGAATGGCAGTTTTGCCGAATATGTCATCGGTGCCGCACCGTTCGTGGGACGTCTGCCAGATAATTGCGACTTCGCCGAACTGGCACCTATCCTCTGTGCCGGCGTGACGACGTACAAGGGTATCAAGGAAACCGAGGCAAGGCCGGGCGAATGGATCGCCATTTCCGGCGTCGGCGGGCTTGGTCATATTGCGATCCAGTATGCCAAGGCAATGGGTCTGCATGTCGTCGCCCTCGACGTGACCGAAGAGAAGCTCGCCCTCGCCCGTTCGCTCGGCGCCGAGCTGGCAGTGAATGCGCAAGCGCCCGATACGCCTGCCAGGATCGTCAAGGAGACCGGCGGCGGCGCGCATGGCGTCCTGGTGACGGCCGTCTCGGTTCCCGCCTTCGCGCAGGCACTGCAGATGGTGCGCCGCAAGGGAACCGTGACCCTCACCGGTCTCCCGCCAGGGGCATTCCCGACGCCGATCTTCGATGTGGTATTGAAGCGCATCACGATCCGCGGCTCGATCGTCGGCACACGCAAGGATCTCGCCGAAGCCATTGAGTTTGCAGCGGAGGGAAAAGTCCGCGCCCACATACACAAGGCACAACTCGATGACATCAACCAGGTGTTCGGTGACCTCAAGGCGGGAAAAGTCGATGGCCGGATGGTAATGACATTATGACGGTGGGTGCGCGCAGCGAGTCTTCCACAATTGCACCAGGGGGCCGAGGATGAGAAATCGGCGGTTCCAAAG
>Ga0207876_1000159_pt1 | contig 31733 bp, 25 predicted proteins | sample MalvirmetaMSP146_FD_184237 | JGI IMG/M metagenome (GOLD analysis project Ga0207876, IMG submission 184237) | Marine viral communities from the Deep Pacific Ocean - MSP-146 (SPAdes) | ecosystem: Environmental > Aquatic > Marine > Oceanic | place: Pacific Ocean | collected 2011-07-10
GATCAGCGACCATTCCTCGTCGGATAAGTCAGACGGATAAGGCTTGCGAGACAACTCCATTCAAGCCTTTGAATCCACATGGACTCACAAGTCCATAACAGCCTCTAGTCCCTGCGGCCGCAGACCGCGCGGAATGGATTGAATAGGGGGACAAATTGTCGGGCGGTATCGGGACATACTGTCCCCTTTCGCCTGCTGCGCCTCGCTAAAGCCTTGGATCATCGGTCATCTCGACTTGGCACGCCTATTGCTCCCGATCGCTATGAGGTCATTGCCGGGAAGACCCATGCGATGGGGTCGTGATCGTCCTCGCCGCCGGCGAGTGCGCTTGGCGGCAGACGCGTGACGGTATCGGCCAGAAGATAGGAGATGCGATGAAAGCTGCATCCGATATCGCGGACAACGCGCAGGCTCGGATGGCGATCGACGCGATCCGCACCCTCTCGATGGACGCCGTCGAGAAGGCCGGCAGCGGGCATCCCGGTACGCCGATGGCCTTGGCGCCGGTCGGCTATGAGCTCTGGACCCGCTTCCTGCGCTACGATCCTGCCACGCCGCTCTGGCCGAACCGGGACCGCTTCGTGCTCTCGATCGGCCATGCCTCGATGCTGCTCTATTCGCTGCTGTATCTGGCCCAGGTCGAGGAGGTGGATCGCGACGGGCGCAAGACGGGCAAGCCTGCGGTGAGCCTCGAAGATATCGAGAATTTCCGTCAGCTCGGTTCCGGGACGCCGGGTCATCCCGAATATCGCCACACCACGGGCGTCGAGACCACCACTGGTCCGCTGGGGGCGGGTTGCTCGAATTCGGTTGGCATGGCCATCGCGGAGCGCTGGCTCTCCGCGCACTTCAATCAACCGGGCTTCGAGATCTTCGATCACGATGTCTATGTGCTGTGCGGCGACGGCGACATGATGGAGGGCGTCTCGAGCGAGGCCGCGTCCATCGCCGGCCACCTTCAGCTCTCCAATCTGTGCTGGCTCTACGACAGCAACACCATCTCGATCGAGGGCCACACCGATCTTGCCTTCACCGAGGATGTTGCACAGCGCTTCGCGGCCTATGGCTGGGCAACGCACATGGTCGAGGACGCCAACGACACGGCCGCTTTGGCCAGTGCGATCGAGGCGTTCAAGGCGGAGCGCGATCGGCCGACCCTCATCCTGGTGAGGTCGGTCATCGGCTGGGGCAGCCCCAAGGCGAACAGCGAAAAAGCCCATGGCGAGCCGCTGGGCCCTGACGCGATCAAGGCCACCAAGGCGGCTTATGGCTGGCCGCTGACGGATTTCTATGTGCCCGAAGGCGTCTGCGAGACCGTCTCGGAAGCGATGAAGGATCGGGTGCGGCCGCTTGTCGCCGACTGGGAGGCCATGGTCGATCGCTACGGCCAGGCTCATCCCGCGCTTGCCGAGGAACTGAGGGCGATGCTCGCGGGCAAGCTGCCGGAGGGCTGGGACAGGAGCCTTCCGGTGTTCGCGGCCGATCCCAAAGGCAAGGCGACCCGCGACACCGGCGGCATTGTCGAGAACGCTATCGCCGAAACCGTGCCCTGGCTTGTCGGTGGGTCCGCCGATCTCGCGCCATCGACCAAGACCCTCATGAAGGATGGCGGATCCTTTCAGCCAGGTCAGTATGGCGATCGCAACCTGCATTTCGGTGTGCGCGAGCATGCAATGGGCGGCATCGCTAACGGCATGGCGCTCAGTTACCTGCGCAGCTTCACCGCCACCTTCCTTGTCTTTTCCGACTATATGCGCCCCCCGATCCGGCTCGCAGCGCTCATGGAGCTCCCGGTCGTCTTCGTGTTCACCCACGATTCGATCGGCGTGGGCGAGGATGGCCCGACGCATCAGCCGATCGAACAGCTTGTGGCGCTGCGCGCGATACCGGGCCTCGATGTGATCCGGCCCGGCGACGCGAACGAGGTGACTGTGGCTTGGAAGGTGGCGGAGATGGCGAGAGCCCATCCCACGGCGCTGATCTTCTCGCGCCAGGCGATGCCGACGTTCGATCGTTCGCGCTACAATTCGGCAGATGGCCTGGCGAAGGGCGCCTATGTCCTGACGAAGGACGCGGGGACCACGCCCGACGTGATCCTGATCGGCACCGGATCGGAACTGCATCTGGCTGTCGAAGCCGGCGAGGCGCTGCGCGCCGACGGCGTGAAGGCACGCGTCGTCTCGATGCCGAGCTGGCGTCTGTTCGAGGAGCAGGACGAAGCCTATCGCGAAAGCGTGTTGCCGCCCTCGGTCGAGGCGCGGGTCGCCGTCGAGATGGGCGGGGCGATCGGCTGGGATCGCTATGTCGGACCCAAGGGCGCGACGGTCACGATGTCGACCTTCGGCGCCTCGGCCCCGATCAGCAAGCTCCAGGACAAATTTGGCTTCACCGTGGCGAACGTGGTGGCGCTCGCCCGCGAAGTGATGGGGAAATAGACGATGGCCGACCACATCGAGGCAGCCCGCTGTGGGCATGGCGAAACGACGAACCGACTGCAGAAGCTCGAAGCGGCGGGGCAAGCCGTCTGGCTCGATTTCATCGATCGCAGGTTCATCGCGGACGGCGGTCTCAAGAAGCTGGTCGAAGAGGACGGCCTTACGGGCGTCACCTCCAATCCCTCGATCTTCGAGAAGGCGATCGGCCATTCCGATGCTTATGACGATCAGCTCAATGCGCAGGTCGAGGCCCATCCGGGCACTGTCGAGGGCACCTACGAGGCCCTGGCGATCAAGGACATACAGGATGCGTGCGACACGCTGAGGCCCGTCTACGATCGGCTCGATGGACGGGATGGCTTCGTGTCGATGGAAGTCTCGCCTTATCTGGCGATGGAGACCGCCGCCACGCTCGCCGCGGCCAAGCGGCTGTGGACCGAGGTCGACCGCCCGAACTTGATGATCAAGATCCCGGGTACCAATCCGGGAGTCCCCGCTATCCGTGGCGCCCTCGAGGCGGGCGTGAACATCAACGTCACGCTGCTCTTCTCGATCGACGCCTACAAGGCGGTGCTTGAAGCCTATGTCGCTGCCCTGGAGTCTCGGGTCGCAAGAGGGGAACCGATCGATCGGCTTGCATCTGTCGCCAGCTTCTTCGTCAGCCGCATCGATGGAGTCATCGACAAGAAAATCGATGAGCTCGGCACCGACGAGGCCAGGGCGATCCGGGGCAAGGTGGCGATCGCCAATGCCAAGATGGCCTACCAACACTATCTCGACGTGATAGGTTCGCCGCGCTGGCGTGCGCTTGCCGAAAGGGGCGCGCGCCCCCAGCGACTGCTCTGGGCATCGACCGGCACCAAGGACAAGGCCTATTCGGATGTGCTCTATGTTGAGCCACTGATCGGCCCCGATACGGTCAATACCATGCCCCCCGCGACGATGGATGCCTTCCGCGATCATGGCGAAGTGTCCGACAGTCTCGCTTCGGACATTGAAGGCGCGGCTCGGGTGCTGGCGACGGCCGGGGGTCTGGGCCTGGACCTCGCGGGCGTGACCGCCCAGCTCGTGAAGGACGGCGTCAGGTCCTTCGCCGACGCGGCGGATGCCCTTTACGGAGCGGTGGCCGAGAAGCGCGGCCGCTTTCTCGCGGGCAGGCTCGATACGTTCTCGGCCGATCTACCCGCTGATCTCGATGCAAGAGTGAAGGCAGTGATCGAACGGGCGCGTGCCGAAGGCTGGTCGCGCAAGCTGTGGGCACATGACGCCTCGATGTGGACCGGAGGCGACGAAGGAAAGTGGCTCGGCTGGCTGGCAGCCGCCGATGGCAAGACGGTCGACATTTCAGCGCTTCAGTCATTCTGCGAGGACGCGAAGGCATTCTCGGACGTCGTGCTGCTCGGCATGGGCGGCTCGAGTCTCGGCGCTGAAGTGATGAGCGAGATACTGGGCTCGGGTTCACCGAGGCTGCATGTCATCGACGGCACCGATCCCGAGCAGATTGCGTCTGTCACTGACGCGATCGATCTTGCGAACACCCTGGTCATCGTCGCCTCCAAGTCGGGCACGACGATGGAGCCCGAGCTGCTTCGAGCCTATTTCTATGCGATCTGCGAAAAGGCGGTCGATGAGGGGGAGGCTGGCGGGCATTTTGTCGCCATCACCGACCCCGGCTCCTCACTGGAAGTCCGGGCCAAGGAAGATCGTTACGGCCACATCTTCCTCGGCGAGCCTTCCATTGGCGGCAGATATTCCGTGCTATCGGCGTTTGGCATGGTCCCCTCGGCGGCGATCGGCATCGACGTTGCGGCTTTTTTCGACACGGTGAAAATCATGACCGGCTCGGTCGGTCCTGATGCGCCGCCGGCCGCCAATCCCGGCTTCCAGCTCGGCGCAATCATGGGCGCTGCGGCCGTCGCCGGCCGCGACAAGCTGACGCTCGTCGTTTCGCCCGCCCTCAAGTCCTTTGGTGCCTGGGTGGAGCAACTGATCGCGGAGAGCACCGGCAAACAGGGCAAAGGCATCGTTCCGGTCGACCTGGAGCCGCTCGGCGGTCCGGAAGACTATGGCGATGATCGCCTGTTCGTTCACCTGCATCTCGACGGTGATCACGACGAAGACAGCCATGCCATGCTGGCCGCGCTGAAAGCGGCAGGCCACCCTGTCGTGACGATCGGGCTCGCGCGGCGCGAAGACATCGGACAGGAGTTTGTCCGCTGGGAGATTGCGACGGCCGTCGCTGGCGCGGTGCTTGGCATCGATCCGTTCGATCAGCCTGACGTCGAGGACGCCAAGGTCCAGACGCGCGAGTTGATCAGGGCCTATGAGCAGTCGGGCAGTCTGGGACCCGAGCGGAGCTTCTTTGAGGACCGGGACTTTGCGTTTTATGGGCCGGAAGAGCCAGGCGGCAGCGATGCGGTCGCCATATTGCGGTCCTATCTCTCCCCTGCCGCGCCACCGGCCTATGCTGCCTTTCTGACCTATCTGGAACGGACCGCGGAGAACGAGGCGTTCATTACCCGGCTGCGTGTGGCCTTGCGCGACACCAAACGGGTCGCGACCCTATCGGGTTTCGGACCGCGTTACCTCCATTCGACCGGTCAACTCTTCAAGGGTGGACCGAAAGACGGCGTCTTTCTCGAGATTACGCGAACAGCGCCGGACGAGATCTCGATCCCTGGTTCGCGTGCCTCTTTCGCCGTCGTCCAGGCTGCGCAGGCGCGTGGAGACATGGAGGTGCTTGAGGCGAGAGGGCAGCGTGTCCTGCGCGTGCATCTGAAGGACGGCAGCAGCGGCCTCCATCGGCTTGCCGAGGCCATTGAACGCGCCGTGGCGGCATAGGGAGGAGCGCGATGCAGATCGGGATCGTCGGTCTCGGGCGAATGGGCGGCAACATCGCCCGACGGCTGATGCGGCATGGGCATGAAACCGTCGTCTATGATCGCGACAGCCTGGCGATACGGGCGCTGGAAGACGATAGCGCTACCGGTGCGGTTACCCTCGCCGCGCTGGTTGGGACACTGGACGCGCCGCGCACCATCTGGGTGATGCTTCCCGCAGGTAGCCCGACTGAAGAGACGATCGAGGCTCTCTCCGGCATGCTCTCCGCCGGCGACACGATCATTGATGGCGGGAACAGCTTCTACAAGGACGACATTCGCCGCGCGAAGGCGCTTGCGGAAAAGAGCATCCACTATGTCGACGTCGGAACCTCGGGCGGTGTCTGGGGGCTGGAGCGCGGCTTTTGCATGATGATCGGTGGGCCCACGGATGCGGTCTCGCGGCTTGACCCGGTCTTCGACGCGTTGGCGCCGGGCATCGGTACGATCACCCGGACACTGGGCCGTGACGGAGATCCCTCCGGTGCTGAGAGGGGCTATATCCACGCCGGCCCCGCGGGTGCCGGTCACTTCGTCAAGATGGTTCACAACGGCATCGAATATGGCCTGATGGCGGCTTACGCCGAGGGCTTCGACGTGCTCAAGACGAGGAACAGCGACAAGCTTCCCGAGGATGAGCGCTTCGATCTCAACCTTACCGACATCGCCGAGGTCTGGCGGCGCGGTTCGGTGATCTCGTCCTGGTTGCTCGATCTCACGGCGGCTGCGCTCCAGGGAAGTCATGACCTCAGCCAATATAGCGGCATGGTTGCCGACAGCGGTGAAGGCCACTGGACGATCGACGCGGCGATGGAAGAGGCTGTACCCGTCTACGTCCTCTCCGCCGCCCTCTTCGCGCGCTATCGCTCGCGCACGAACAACACCTTCGGGGACAAGCTCCTATCCGCCATGCGCAGCGGGTTCGGCGGTCATGTGGAGATACCGCAATAGTGGCGCGGTCGAGAAAGGCGACGCAGACGGTGAAGGCCGGGGATCCGGCACCGCCGGCGACTCTCGTCATATTCGGCGGCGCGGGCGACCTGTCGCGCCGCCTTCTGACGCCCGCTCTCGTGAATCTCACGCGCGACCGGCTGATCGGTGAGGATCTCGCGATTTTTATCGTCAGCCGCGGGACGGACGAGGGGATCGTGGATCTTCTGCAGGAGCACCTCGACCTACAGGATGGGGCGACCAAGGCCGCGTGGACGATGCGCTGCAAGAAGATCGCCTATCTCCAGGGAGAATTGGGGTCGAATCCGGCTGAGGGCGAAATGACACCCTAAGCCTCGGCACCCTTCGGCCAGAGGTATTCGCCGGTGAGGAGGATGTGCGCCCACCCGAGCGGTGAGATATGGGCCAGCAGGTGGTCGGGCGTATCGAGCCCTTCGCGTCGCCGGGCTTCGACGGCATGGCCGAGATGCAGGGTGTTCCAGTAGACGATGACGGCGGTGAGCAGGTTGAGGCCGGCGATGCGGTAATGCTGCCCCTCTGTCGTACGGTCGCGGATCTCGCCCTGGCGACCGATCCGTAAGGCGTTCTTCAGCGCGTGGTGCGCTTCGCCCTTGTTGAGGCCGACCTGCGCGCGGCGTTGCATGCCGGCATCAAGGATCCATTCGATGATGAATAGCGTCCGTTCGATCCGGCCGACCTCGCGCAGTGCGGCCGCCAGATCGTTCTGGCGCGGATAGGCGGCGAGCTTGCGCAGGATGCGGCTTGGCGGGACCTGCCCTGCGCTCATGGTGGCTGCGCAGCGAAATAGATCGGGCCAATTGGAGACGATCAGCGCTTCGCGCGCCTTCCCGCCCACCAGCGGACGTAACTCGCTCGGCGTAGCGGCGGGATCGAACACGTAGAGCCGTTTGGACGGAAGGTCGCGGATGCGCAGCACCAGGCGGTAGCCGAGCGTGGCGCTGATCCCGAACAGATGGTCGGTGAACCCGCCAGTGTCGGCGTATTGCTCCTCGATCCGTCGCCCGGCCTCATTCATCGTCAGCCCGTCGAGCAAGTATGGGGCTTCGCTGACGGTCGCAGGGATGGTCCGCGATGCAAACGGCGCGAAGCGGTCGTTGACGTGGGTATAGGCCTTGATGCCGGGATCGTTGCCATAGCGAGCGTTGACCGTGTTCATCGCCTCGCCCTGTCGCGCGGCGGGGTAGAATTGACCATCGGCGGATGCGGTAGTGCCCATACCCCAGACCTGCGCCATCGGCAGATCGCCTTGTGCGGCGACCACATGGGTCAGCGCCTGATCGATCGCCTCGCGTTCGACGTGCCAGCGCGCGAGCCGAGAGAGTTGCCAGTAATCATGGGTGTTGGAAGCCTCGGCCATCTTGCGCAGGCCCAGGTTCAAACCCTCTGCGAGCAGGACATTGAGCAGGCCGGTCCGGTCGTCGCACGGAACGCCGGTGCGCAGGTGCGTGAAGGCCTCGGTGAAGCCGAGCGCGGCATCTACTTCGAGCAGCAGGTCGGTAATACGGACGGACGGCAGACGGCGGTAGAGATCGAGCACCAAGTCATCGATCCCATCCGGCGCGTCAGCGGTGAGGCGATCGATGCGCAGTGTGCCGTCCTCGATACTGCCTTTCGGGATCGTGCCGTTACGCGCGGCGCGACCGAGCCGGGCAAGGCCATCGGCAAGACGGGCTTTGCGATCGGCGAGCCAGACATGCGGATCAGACGGTACGGCCAGCTTCGCAGCATGCGCGACTTCCATCGACACCAGGACGTTGCGCAGGTCACCATACCGATGCGAGCGGTCGAGCCAGATGTCGCCCGAGCGTAGCGCGTCACGCAGGTGGAACATGACCGCGACCTCTCGGAGACGGGCATCATCGTCGCCCTTCGCTCGCAACTGTCTCCGCCATTTGGAATGCGGCCGCAGGAAATCGTCAGTCGCCGGGGGCGTGCCTTTGGTGGCGATGGCGGTCACCGCGTTCAGCAAGGGCCGGGCGACCGGCGCGCCTTCGAGGTCGAGGCAGCGTAGCATTCGCGGGGCATAGCGACGGAAGCGGTGATAGCCCTGATCGACATGGGCCAGCGGATCGTCGCCCAACGTGTCTGTCAACGTCCGGGCCGTAGCGGTGAGGCGGGTCAGATGCTCCCATCCCGCCGCACGCGCGATCGCATCGTCAAGCGACGCACCGTCGCCATGCGCTTCGAGCAGCGATCCGCCGAGCGCCGCGAAGCCCGCCAGCGTCGCAGTGACCCCACCCCTGCTGTCTGCGACCCGTGTGTCATGCAGTTGCTTCGCCTCGCGCCAGGTGCGGCCAACGATCCGGTCATGCGTCTCGATCACCGCATCCGCAGTCGCGGTTGCCCACTCAATGATACAGACCGCGAGGATGGCGCGACGCCGGTCGGCACTCAGATCACGCAGACCATCGGCAAAGTACCGTTCGCCCTGTCGCCGCAACCTGGCGACGCGATGCGGTGGGACTCCGGCAAGCAGGCCGGCATCGAGGTCCATCGCACGCAGGAACTCCAATCGATCGAGTAGCCGGTTCGCCGCGGCGGAATTGTTGCCCGGCTCGATCCGGCGCAGCCAGATGAAACGGCTGATCGTGCCCGGCAGCATTTCAGTGGTCAGCTCGTCGAGCCGAGCGCAGGTCGCGGAACTGAGCCGCTCGGCGATCCGCCGTTCAATCCGGCGTTCGGCCGCGACGAGCGCATCCGCGCACAACCGCTCGATAGTCGTGATCGCGGGCAGGATGGTCATAGTGTCACGGCAGCGAGCGATGAAACGCCGGGCGAGATCGTCGTTGGAGCGTGCCTGTTCGGCTTCGGCGAACAGCCATTCACGAAAAGCCTGCGCTCGCGGACCCTGTCCGGGAAACGTCCTGTACCCATATACAGAGCGCAGCACCTCCATGTGCTGCTGGCGGGTTTGGCGCCTGACGGCGTAGCGGACGAGCGTATCGCCGGCGATGCCAAGTTGAGCCCCCAGGAAGGTGGATACCGCGAGCGGGATCACTTCGCCGGGCACCAGCATCCGGCCCGGATGGCGCAGTGCGCAGAGTTGCAGGGCGAAGCCGATCCGGTTTTCCGGCCGACGCCGCCGGTCGATGTGAGCCAAGTCGTCATCCGCCAGAATGTAATGCCGCAGCAGCGACGCCTCGTCGGTCGGCAGGTCAAGCAGCGCCGACCGCTGCCGGGCGCTCAGGATGTGGCGTCTCGGCATGTGGCAGTGTCCCTGTTGAACAGAAGTCTGTTTTGGACAACACTCACCCCACGCAAATCAAGGGTTTTTGAAGCCTGATTTCAGGAAGGTTCAATTGGGACAACGCGCCGCCATCTACGCCAGGGTCTCGACCGCCGACCAGTCGTGTGAGCGGCAGCTGCGTGACCTCGCCGGTTTCGCCGAGCGTGGCGGCTATGAGGTCATCGACGTTTTCCGCGAAACCGCCTCAGGGATGAAGGCCAACCGCTCGGCGCGCGCCGAAGTGATGAAACTGGCGCAGGCCCGCCACATCGATGCGATCCTTGTCACCGAACTCAGCCGGTGGGGACGCTCGACCCAGGACCTGCTCGATACGCTGAACCGGCTGTCGGGTTGGCGGGTATCGGTAGTCGCGATGAGCGGCATGACGTTCGAGGTCGATACACCGCACGGGCGAATGATGGCTACGATGCTCGCCGGCATCGCGCAATTCGAGCGCGACATGCTGAGCGAGCGCGTTCGGTCCGGTCTCGCCGCGGCGCGGGCGCGGGGTCGCAAACTCGGGCGACAGTCCGGCGACCGCCCCAAGTCCGACCGGCTCGCCCCCAAGGTGCTGGCGCTCGTTGCCGAAGGTCGCAGCTATCGTTGGATCGCGCGCGACCTCGGCCTCAGCAAGAACACCGTCGCCGCGATCGTGGGGCGGGCGCGGTTGGACACGGCCCCTGACATTGAAATAGCAGAGTAATCAGTTTTCACCTCCCGCCCCCGCCGAGAGGGCGCCAGTCGCCCCATATCGGCCTGTCGCTGAAGCTGCCGTACATTCATCGACCAGCAGATTGGGTGCCGCTTGTCGGACGCGACGCCAGTCTAACGGGCAAACCTGCTGAACAACCCCCATCCCGCCAAGCCGGCGGCTGTACCCAGCGTACCGGCAATCAGATAAGCACCGACCGCGTTGCTCGGGGTGAACAGTCCACCCGTGACATAGCCAATGATGACGGCGCTGCTCGTGACTGCGCCGTAAATAGCTGCAACCTTCCCATGGTGGTCGGTCGGCGTTTCGTTTTGCAGCATCGTGCGTACCGCCACATTGTGCACGCTGTTGGCAACTCCGCCGAATACGAAAACCATCCCGATCAACATGATGGTGGCCGCGCCGACCAAAGCGGCGCTGCCGATCACCAGCATGGTTACGCCAATCATAGTGGCCGCAACGAAAGCCAAAGGAGCAGGTCGGCGCATCGGCCGCGCACCTGCCGCGAGAGCGCCCAGGATCATGCCGGCGGCCCAGCAAGCGGTTACCAGGCCAAATGCGAGGGGGCCTTGCTTCAGCGTCACTGTGATCAGGAACACGAATGCTACATCTGCGATGGCAGAGGCAAAGACCTCCAAAGCCAGCGATCCTGTCATCACCGTGATCCGCCGGTTGCGGAGGATCGGCCAGTACTCGGCGAGCAATGTACGAGGTTCCTGCTCATCCGGCGCTATCGGCCGGCGCAAGCCGCTGGCCAGGATCACGGTGGCGAGCAAGACGTAGCTGGCAGCATCAATGAGCAAAGCACTGCGCGCGCCGATCCACGCAATCAGGATACCGCCCGCTACCGGACCTGCAAGCATCCCAACACCGCGCACAAGCTCAAGCACGGAATTCGCGCGGCTGAGCGGCATGCCAAGTGCTGTCGCCAGTACGGGTATAAGCGCGAAGGTCGCCGTTCCGCTGATGGCGAAGCAGATGCTGAGCACGCTTGCGCCAACGAGCGTCGGCAACATCGCCGTGTTGCCGGCAATCCAGGCGAGAAGCGCCGCTTGTGCTAGGCCGGTGACGACAAGTATTCTGCCAGCATCACGCCTATCGACAAAGCGACCGATGAACGGAGCAGCGATTAAACCAGGTAGCAGCTGCGCAATCAGCAGCATGGGCACGGCAAAACGCGTCTCGTTCTCGGCAGCCCGAAACATCAGAGTGATGAGGGAGATCTCGTCACCAATGGTGGAGACAGTTAAGGTCACCAGCACAAGCCAGCCCCAGCCCGATCTGATCCGTACAGCTACCGTCCCGGGTCCCTCCATAACAGGCATTTGTCTGAGGCCGGGTGCTGAAGCAACTTATTTGCCCGGCGGGCGCTCGACCGGAAGATATTCAGGGCAGTGCTTCCGCAAAGCCCGCTGCGTACAGAAAAACCGGGCGAACTCGAGATGGCAGCGAGTAGAGGATCGCTGTCGGAAAGCCACCAGTCCGTTCTCCAGCCAAACCCGGCCATTTCGCTTAGAGTCTGATGACATCAAGCTGACGCGTACCCGGCATTGCGGAGATAGTTTCGGCATTCGTCGGGTGTGAATGTGTCGAGCAGGGTGCCGACGCGGCGCCATGTTGCCTCGTGGGATCGCTCGGCAGCCTTTCGCATGAGGTGCTTGAGCTTGGCGAAGACCTGTTCGATCGGGTTCAGGTCTGGCGAGTATGGCGGCAGGAACAGGAGCCTGGCGCCCACGGCTTTGATGGCGCGGCGAATGGCGGGCTTCTTGTGGCTGGACAGGTTGTCCATGATGACGACGTCGCCGGGCGAGAGGGTCGGCACCAGGCATTGTTCTACATAGTCGGTGAAGCTCTGGGCGTTGATCGGCTGGTCGAGCACGCAGGGTGCGTCAATCCGATCGCATCGGAGTGCCGCGAGGAAGGTCATGGTCCGCCAGTGGCCGTAGGGCACCTTGGCGTGGAGGCGCCGGCCGACCGGCGCCCATCCTCGCAAGGGGGCCATGTTCGTCTTCACCCATGTCTCGTCGATGAAGACGAGGCGCGCCGGATCAAGCCGACCCTGGTATTTCTTCCACTGTGCCCGGCGTCGCGCGATGGCGGGGCGGAGCTGCTCGGCGGGCAGCACGCTTTTTTTTGAAGCTCAGACCCTCGGCATGGGCAAATCGCCAGACCTGAACATAGTCGACCTTCACGCCGCGCTCGGCCAGTTCGGCCACCAAACCCCGCAGCGTGAAGTCGCTCGCCACCCGTTCCAGCAGCCAGTCTCGCGTCGCGCCCGATAGGATATTGGTGCGGCGGCCGCCCATTCGACCCGGCGCTGCGCTGCCCGTGTCCCGGTAGCGCCGCATCCATTTAATCGCAGAACTTGGCGCAACCCCGAAGCGGGCCGCAGCCGCATGGCACGACATGCCCTCTGCCGTCACCGCCCGCACCACCCTGTCGCGCAGGTCCATCGAATACGGCTTCGCCATGCAAGCCAGCCTCCTTCACCGGCCTGCACCTTCAATCAGATCACCGCGCCTCTGGGAATCTCCAGTGATTCAGACTCACGTCATCCCGCTCTAGGGTGTCATTTCGCCCTCAGCCGGAACCGACCCCATGTCATGCTGTCGATGCGCGAGGTGGACGGGGAAGGGTTCGGGAAGAAGGTCCGCGAGTGGAACCGAACCGAGCTGTTGGAGAGGTGGCGCGAGGCATGGGCGAACCATGTCAACGAGCGGCTTGCCGAGCTGGATATTGATGCCCGCATAGATCATCGCACCTTGGAGGCACAGGGGATCGACCTGGAGCCGCAGCACAAGATCGGGCCAGCGGCATCGCGTATGCCCGAACAGGGCCTTGAGGCGGAGCGGGTCGAGGATCATGCGCGGATCGCGCGCGAGAATGGCGAGAAGATCATCGCCAATCCGGAAATCGCGCTCGACGGTATCACGCGGCAACAGGCGACGTTCACGCGGCGCGACCTGGCGCAGTTCGCGTTCCGGCACAGCGACGGCAAGGACCAGTTCGACCAGGTGATGAGCGCGGTGCGGACCAGCCCCGAGCTGGTGGCGCTGGGCAAGGACGGACGCGGCGAGGACCGCTTTACCTCGCGCGATATGATCGACACCGAGCAGCGGTTGGAACGCGCCGGCGATCGGCTTGCTGGACGGGAGGGGCATGGTCTCCCGGCGGCAGCGTGGAATCGTGACGCCGCCGCCGGAAGTGGGGGCCTGACACTCGGGGCAGAACAGCAGGCCGCGCTGGCACATATCACCGGCAAGGGCGATCTTTCAATTGTGGTCGGCTACGCCGGCACCGGCAAATCGACCATGTTGGGCGTTGCGCGCGACGAATGGGAGCGCGCCGGCTATCAGGTGCGCGGCGCGGCCCTGTCGGGGATCGCGGCCGAGGGCTTGGAAGGCGGCTCCGGCATCCAGTCGCGCACGATCGCCAGCATGGAATATCAGTGGGGCCAGGGGCGCGAGCTGCTAGGTCCGCGTGACGTGCTGGTGATCGACGAGGCCGGCATGATCGGCACGCGCCAGATGGAGCGCGTGCTGTCAGAGGCCGAGCGGGCAGGGGCTAAGGTCGTTCTTGTCGGCGACGCCGAGCAGTTGCAGGCGATCGAGGCCGGCGCGGCGTTCCGCGCGCTGGCCGAGCGCCACGGCGCGGCCGAAATCAGCGACGTTCGCCGGCAGCATGAGGACTGGCAGCGCGACGCCACGAAGGCGCTGGCGACGGGCCGCACCGGCGAGGCGATCCATGCCTATGAGCAGCACGGCATGGTCCACGCGGCCGACACGCGCGAAGCTGCGCGGGGCGAGCTGGTGGGCCGCTGGGACGCGCAGCGGCTTGCCGATCCGGACAAGACGCGGATCATCCTCACCCACACCAATGCTGAGGTGCGCGATTTGAACCAGGCCGCGCGCGAACGTCTGCGCGACGCCAGCGAGCTGGGGGCGGACGTGCGCGTGTCGGCCGAGCGGGGGCCACGCGACTTCGCCAGCGGCGACCGCATCATGTTCCTGAAAAACGAGCGCGGCCTTGGCGTGAAGAACGGCACGCTGGGAAAGGTCGAGCGCGTTTCGCCCGACAGCATGGCGGTGCAGCTCGACGATGGCCGGAGGATCGCGTTCGACCTCAAGGACTATGCCCATGTCGATCATGGCTATGCCGCGACCATCCATAAGTCGCAGGGCGTGACGGTGGATCAGGCGCATGTGCTGGCGACGCCGGGGATGGACCGTCATTCGGCCTATGTCGGCATGTCGCGGCACCGTGACGGGGCGCAGCTCCACTATGGGCGTGATGATTTTGCCGATCAGCGTCAGCTCGCCCGTGTCCTGTCGCGTGACCGCGCAAAGGACATGGCCGGCGACTATGGGCGTGAGGGCGCTACGGCCGAGCAGGACCGGGTGCGTGCGTTCGCCGAGCGGCGCGAGATCCGGTTCCCGGAACTCGCGCGGGAGATGGTCGCCAAGGTGCAGGCGAAGGCCAAGGGCATGTTCGCCGGCTTCCGCCCGAAACCGACGTCGCCCGAGCCGGTGCGCGACGGCAAAGGGGGGCCGATCAACACCGGCTCCGAGCGGGGATCGCCCGCGCCCAATCAGGCCAAGGCGATCGAACGCTATGCGCGCGTCCAGGCCGATATGGACCGGATGCGCGAGAAGGGCTTGCCTGTGCTCCCGCACCAGAAAGAGGCGCTGGCGAAGGCCGGGGACGCGCTCGATCGGTTGCGCCCCCAGGCGGCTCGGGATTTGGCTTCCGCGTTCGAACGCAACCCCGCACTGGTGCGCGACGCGGCCGAAGGCAAAGCCGGCGGGGCGGCGCGGGCAATGGCCGAGGAAGCCCAGGTCCGTTCCAATCCCGAACTGCGTGCCGACCGCTTCGTGGAGCGCTGGCAAGGTATGGCGCGCGAGCGGGCCGAGCTCGCGCGCAGCGGCGATCGTGCCGGCGCGGAGCGCACGGCCAAGAAGATGGATGGCTTGGCGGGAGGACTGCATCGCGATCCGCAGCTCGAATCCGTGCTGCGGCGGCGCGCGCCCGAACTGGGGCTGGAGATGCGCCGGGATCGTCCGATCAGCCAGGAATTGACCCGTTCGCTGGAAATCGGCCGCGATCGAGGGTTGAGCCGATAAGGAGAGACAATGGCGGACGAGGAATGGGAGGAAGGCGGCGACGCGGCGGCGGAAGCATTCGAGCAGGTGCGCGCCGCGGTCGAGCAGCAGCGCGGCGAGCTGGCATTGATGCGCCGCGCCATCGAGGGACTGGCGGCCGAGCGCGCCAGCATCGACGTGCCCGACTATTCCGAGACGCTGGGGTATGTCGTCCAGGGGCTGGACGGCATCAACGGACGCCTGGACCAGGTTACGACGGCCATCGTGAAGTCGCCGGCGCTGGCGATGACGCCTGCACAGGTTTCGGCGCAGATCAATCGAGCGGCGGCCGACCTTCGCAGCGCCGACCATGCCGCCCTCGCGACCGCCACCGACGAGATGAAGCAGCAGGGGCGCGAGCTGCGCACCGTCGTTCAATCGGCGCTGACGGCGCGGGATCAGAAGGACCGTCAACTATGGTTCGGGTTGAGCGGGTTGCTTATCGGCATCCTCCTCTGGTCCTTCCTTCCCGGTATGGTCGCGCGCGAGATCGCGCCGGCGAGCTGGCAATGGCCCGAACGCATGGCGACGCGGGCTCTTGCCGAGGCGACACCGTGGGATGCCGGGCAGCATTTGATGGCGAGCGCGTCACCGGCGAGCTGGGAGGCGATCGTCGCGGCCGACAGGTTGCTGCGCGACAATCGTGAAAAGATCGAAGGATGCCGGCAAGCGGCAAGGAAGGCGGATCAGCCGGTGCGATGCACGATCCAGGTGGGAGTGAAGAGATAATGGTGATTCCCTACCGCTCGACGCCCATATTCGATGAGGCGACATTGCCCGCTGCCCTGCGCTCCGAACATCGCACCAAGGCCGGTGTGTGGGGCGTGATCCGGGTCATCGAAGGGAGATTGAAGCTCACCTATCTCGACCCGGCCTCGGAGGTGGTCCTTACACCTGACCGGCCAGGGCTGATCTTGCCCGAACAGCCGCATTTCGTGGAACCGCTCGGAGCCATGCGGATGCAGGTCGATTTCTACGATCAGCAGCCAAGCCTTTAGGGAGAGCCATGCCTAAAACAGCCTTGTCATACCCGCTTCTTGCCATCCTCGCGCTTGGTGGCTGTGCGACGCGCGACCCGGCACCGAGTCCCGGCTCGCTTCCTACAAGCCTGTCCCGGCCCGACGCCGAGGCTTTGCCGCATGACCTGACCTATGGCGCGGCGTTAATGACCGTCAAGGTCTACCCGCACCTGGCAGCGAAGGCCGATGCAAACGCCAATCTGTTCATCTCCCCGGTCAGCTTGTCGCAGGGCCTGGGGCTCGCCTACCTTGGCGCGCGGGGCGCCACGCGCGAGGAGATTGGCCGCGTGCTTGGTTGGGATTCGTCCCGCAACGTCCCTGCGCTCATCAAATCCTACAATGCCCAGCTTAACGACACCGGCGATGCCGATACCGCGCTCGGCATCGCGAACGCGCTGTGGCTGGCGAAGGGATTGCCGGTCCGGGACGAGTATGTCGCCGAGGCGCATGCCGGCTTCGGAGCGGCTCCGGAAACCGTCGATTATGCTGGTGATCCCACCGGAGCGGCCGAGCGGATCAATGGCTGGGTTTCGCGCGAGACGAAGGGCAGGATTTCGGAGATCGTCTCTCCGAGCGGCTTCGGGGATGACACCGCCGCTGTGCTGACCAACGCGCTTTACTTCAAGGCGAAGTGGCAGGTGCCGTTCGAGGAGACGGAAACGCGGTCCTTCACGCGTGGCGACGGCACGCGCATCCCGATCACGATGATGAAGCGGATTGGCCGGTTCGACTACCGCGAGACCCGGGAAGGGCAAGCGATCGCGCTGCCTTATGGTCGCAACGGTCGTTTCGTGATGGAGATTTTCCTGCCACGTGACGCGGCAACCCTGCGCCGCTGGGAGCGTGAGCTGAAGGGTGTCGATTTCTTCGCCGGCGAGCAGGGCGGCAATGATCGTTTCGACCTGTCCGCGGAGCAGGCTCGCGAGATGCGGATCGTTCTGCCCCGCTTCGAAGCGAGGTTCGATGAGAGCGTGAAGGCAGCGCTGATCGCAGCGGGCATGCCAAGCGCCTTCGACCAGCAGCGTGCGGACCTGTCGGGGCTCGCCAGCGGTGCGCGCCTCGCGATCGATGACGTGGCGCACGCGACCTTCCTGCGCGTCGATGAGGAGGGCACCGAGGCGGCGGCGGCAACCGCAGTCAAGATCGTCGTGACCAGTGCGCGGATAGAGCCTCAGGTGCCGGAGATGGTGGTCGATCGTCCTTTCCTTGCCACCCTGCGAGACCGAAAGAGCGGCGCGGTGCTGTTTTTCGGGCGCATCGCCGATCCGACAGCGATTCCATAGGCGCACTCAGGCCATGCTCCGTTCAGCCGTGCGGGCGTAGCCTCCCGGTATGATGATGGTGTCGCTATCGCGAGCGATCGGCACGGCTCTGGCCGGTGCGGCGTTGAGCGCGTCCACGCCCGCCATGGCGTGCTCCTGCATCCTGCCCGACAATATCGAGGCAGCGGGACGCGCGGCGTTCACCAAAGCCGATCTTGTTGGTGAGTTGGAGATAGGGCGGGCGCCGGTGACGGCACCGCGCAGTTTCTGGTGCGGGTCGGACGGACGAGCACGACCATGGTTCAGGCCCGGGCATAAGATCGAGCAGAGCCGCCCCGCGCGCGTTATCAGCATCACGAAGGGCCGCGTCTCGGGACCAATTCGCATCCGCACCAGTCCGGTGATGAACATAGGTGGCCGGTGCGGAATGACCGGGAATAGCTGCCAGGTGTCTCTCGGCCGAAGCACCGTTCGGACCGGCCCCATGCTGTTTCGGCGTGTTGCGCCGGGCACCTATGAACCCTTGGACGTTTGCACCCAGTCGGCGTTCACCACCTGGCTCGAACAGCGCCAGAAGCGTCGCGCACTCCCGCAGACGCGGTAACGCTTCGAGGAACCATCGATTTCTTGAATCACCGGCGTGCCATTGATTCAAGAAAGTCGCCGGACTTGGAGAGGCATAATTCGTAGGCTCCGCGCCATGAATGGCGCGAACCTGTCCTTGCCCGAGCCGATCGAGCTGGTGGCGCTCGATCCGGCGCGCAACATCCGCCGGCGCTACAGCATCACCGCGAGCCTCGATCTTTTCGGCATGATCGTTGTGGAAACCCGCTGGGGCCGGATCGGCTCACACGGCCAGGCCCAGCGGCACGCCTTCATCGATCGCGCGGCGGCCGACCGCCACATTGCCGCGACCCTGCGGCGGCGCGGCACGGCCGAAACCCGGATCGGAGTGCCTTACAAGCCGGTGCCCACCGAGATTTGAGCCGCCACCGCCACATCGGCTGCTTGAAGAAACCGGCCGGTGCTACGGCCAGCATGTTGCCGGCTCAAGCGGCGCATCCTCTCCTGGACGACAGCCCTGGCGACCATCGGCCGACCGTAGCGCTCCGCATTCTAGCCGGAAATGGTTCAGCGGGACAGGATGCCGGCGGTCCCTTGCACGTCTGGCGTTCGCCTGTGAGCGCTACGGCGGCGATGGTCATGGCGCGCTCGCGTCGAAATGGACGCTCTGGAAAAGCCTCGTGCCAGATCTTCTCGGCCATCGATGCAAGCTCCTGCGGCGTCGGCGGCCGAGCCTCACGAATGCACGCTATCAAGGCGCGCGGGAACAGGCGCTCCATCGTCTCTCTCCGATCGCGATATGGGAGCCTTATAGCACGGGCGCAGCCCCGATCGACCGGGACGGGACGAAGCGGGCCTTGAAGCGGTCTGGCCGGAAACATCGGCGCCCGCACCCTATATCGCTTGAGGGGCAGGAGAGCCCTGCCCGGAGAATGAGATGCCGTCCGATATACCTGCCCGTGTTCCCTTGCCGATCGCCATGCCCGACAATGCGTTCGGAGCAGCGCTGATCGAGCAGGCGGCGTCGCTCAGCGCCTATGCGCGGCGACTGACTGGAGGGGGCGCCGATGCCGACGACCTTCTGCAGGACACCATGCTTCGGTGCTGGACCGCGCGCGCCAGCTTCGCGGCGGGAACAAGCCTCGCCGCCTGGACCCGGACCGTGATGAAGAACTGCTTTCTCACCGGTCGTCGCCGCGCCCGCTTTCACGCCGACCTGCCCGAGGATGCGCGCGACCGGAGGGCATCGCGTGGATGGTACGCCAGACAACGCTAAGCCCGAACAATACCAGAACGGCGATGTGAGGGCGGTCAACGGCGGAAGTCGATCAGCCCCAGCTCTTGCCACATCCACGTAAAATCATAGGTGGCCATTGGCTCGCCAGTCCCGGATTTTGCCGCACCATTCTCTATATATTTTAGCCAGTCGGCAACTTTCGCCCGGCCTGCCTTTGTACGGGCCAAAGCCCGCGGTGTCTTGTTGCCGAGGGCGGGCACCGCTTCATCAAGCGTTTTGGTATATTCGCGTGTCAGCATCTCATGAACGATGCGCTCCCTTTCGTCCGACGGGATATCGAGCGGCTCTTCCTGCGGAGCGCGGGCGGCGTCATCGGCCATGAACTGGGCCATAGTCCGAATTTCGGTCATAGGTGTGCTCACGCAATCACCGAGCCATTCGCGCATCTGCGTGATCGCTTGCTCCGCGCGGGCGGCGCTATTGACCTCAACGATCAGTTTGCGACCCACCAGTTCGACATTGGCAAAAACAGGTGTGCCGTCCTCCATGGTTGTCACAAAAGCCTGCCCGCCTTTGGTCGTTCGTGGTTTCCTGTTCTTCGTCACTGGCGCCAGCCAGTTCCAGAACGTATCGCTCGCAGGTTCCAGCCATTGCGCCGCGTTCAGCCTGCGAACCACGCTCTTGCCGATCACGCCCTTCGCCAGGGGGAACACGATACGGTGGAACACAAGATCATCGCCATCGGCATTGACCATTTCCGGCACGCTGCCGGACATGGCCTTGCCCAGACAATCAAGCAGCCAGATATTGGTGAAAATCGGACCTGACGCTTTTAGGAGGCCCTCCCTTTCGGGAGGGGACAGTCGGTCAGTACCTGGCCCATCGTCTTCAAGTTGGGAAAAGGCCTCGATCACTCGCCCGGCGCCGTCCGCGCTGAACGGTAATAAGGCGCCGGAAATCCCATGGCGGCCATTCACCTCGATGACCCGTGCGGCGATCTTGTCCCAGTTAACAAGGGTCTGCGTTGCGCTATGTTCGCGCACCGTGACCGGCGCAATATCGCGCAGAAGATCCCGCAAGGTCATCGACTGCCCGGGGACGACCTCGCTAACCTCATAGAGCGACATCACCGTATCGCGCAGTGCGCGCATGTAAGCCTTGTTCGGCGCTTTCTCGTTCCAGCCCCGGCGCTTGAGATACTCATCGACGAGATTGAGGCCTTCAGGCTCGAGTTCCTGTGTGAGCAAGTCTTCGAAAGCACAGCCCCACAGCTGCGCCTCCCAATGATCGCCGATGATGTCGAATATATCATCAGGCTCAAGATCCATCGCATCGCAGGCCGGGCCAAGATGCGCGACGAGCATCTCGTCCATCATCTCGTCCCAGGGCGCACGGCCCAAGTACTTCATCAATCCGGAAAGATCGTGAGCGGATTTCGGTCTGGACATTCAGGCAGGCCTTTCCACGCCAAGGCGGCGCATTTCGCGATAGATAGTCGATCGGCCGATGCCGAGTTGCCGCGCCGCTTCGGTCGGCGAGATACGGGCTTCAACCAGTTTGATCGCGGCATCCACCTTGGACATGTCGAGCGGCTGACGGCCAGGCTGCTTGCCCTTGGCGCGTGCGGCAGCGATGCCGTCCCTGGTCCGCTCGGAAATCAGCCGTCGCTCGAAATGGGCAATGGCCCCGAACACATGGAAGATGAGTTCGCCGGCGGCCGACGATGTGTCGATCTTTTCCTCAAGACTCAGAAGAGCGATGCCCTGGCCGCGTAGCGTCTCGACCGTGGCGAGCAATTCGGCCAACGAGCGCCCGAGCCGATCGAGGCGGACCACCGCTAGGGTATCACCCTTACGCGCATAGGCGATCAGTTCGGCCAGACCGGGCCGCTCCATGCTCTTGCCCGACATGACGTCGGTAAACACCTTGATGGCGCCCGCCTTCTCCAGTCGCATGGTTTGGCCCGAAACATCCTGATCGCCGGTGCTGACGCGGGCATAGCCCAGAATATCGCCCATGCCGTGCGTCTCCCCAACGGTCGTTCTCTGGACGCTATGAAGGGCGACCGCTTTGCCCAATCCATGTCCGTCCACATACTATGTCTCTTTACTCATGGCTGTCCATAGGCACAGATGACCTTTTGTGGACGGGAATCGGCATGACGAAGCGCAAGCATCAACTCCTGACCGAGAGCGAGCGCGACCAGATCCTCGCCATCCCGACTGATCGCGACCACTTGGCACGGCTCTACACCTTCGAGCCTTCGGATATCGAGATCATCGGCGCGCGACGGGAGCAACGGAACCAGTTGGGCGTCGCGCTGCAACTCGCGCTCTTGCGGCACCCGGGCATCACGCTTGCGCAGTTGATACAGGACAGGGGAGCGATACCCCATGATCTCGCCGCCTTCGTCGCGGAGCAACTTGGACTGCACGTAACCGACCTGGCCAACTATGCGGCGCGAGATCAGACAATGACGGATCATGCCCGTGTGTTGGCGGTGCGCTTGGGACTTCGGGGGGCGACCCGCGCCGATATTCCCTTCATGATCGAAGCGGCCGCGAAAACGGCATGGGCGACCGACAAGGGGATGACGATCGCGACCGGCGTCGCCACCGCCCTTCGCGAGGTCCGGATTCTGTTGCCGTCCATCTCCACCATCGAACGCGCCAGCAGCGCGGGACGTGCGCGTGCCCGTAAGCAGGCCGCCTATGCCCTGATCGCCGATCTCAGCGCCGAACAGGTCCACGCCCTCGACCAGCTCTTTGACGACGCCGACGGCATGAGCCAGCTTGCTTTGCTCAAGACCATTCCCGTCGCGGCCAAACCCGATCACATCCGCCAGATTCTCGACCGCCTGTGGCAAGTGCGGAAGATCGGCATTTCTCCCGACGTAGCTGGCCGCATCCATGGGGACCGATTTCGGCAATATGTCAGGGAAGGCCGCGCTTCGCCTGCCTATATGATCGAGCGATATATCCCCTCCCGCCGGCGCGCCACGCTTGTTGCTTTCCTGCTCGACCTCGAAGAACGGCTGACTGACAGCGCTCTGGAGATGGCGGACAAGCTGATCGGCAGCATCTTCACCCGCGCGAAGAACGCCCAGGCGCGCAGCTATGCCACCACGTCGAAGAACGTCGCGCGGCTGATGCTGATCTTTCGCAGGACGATCGACGCACTCACCGATGCAGTCGATACCGGCGAAGATCCGATAGAGGCCCTGGACGCTTCGGTCGGGTAGAACACCCTCCTGAAGGCCAGACCAGAAGTAGCGACGATCGCGGAAACCGCGAGCCTCGACCCGTTGACGGTCGCGGCCGATCGCTATGCGACGTTGCGTAAGTTCGCCCCTGATCTGCTTGAAGCGCTCCAGTTCAGGGCGGGAAAGGGCAGCGCGAAGACGATCGCCGCTGTCGAGATGCTGCGCGACCTCAACAGGTCGGGCAAACGCGATCTGCCTCCCGACGCTCCGATGCCCTTCCGCAAGGAATGGCGGAAAATCGTTGTTGGCGATGACGGCAAGATCAACCGGAGGCTTTGGGAGATCGCAACGATCGCGCATCTGCGCAACAAATTGCGGTCCGGGGATGTCTGGGTGGAGCGATCGGCGGGATACCGCCGGTTCGACAGCTACCTGCTCAGCGATCCGAAGGCCAAGCCGATCGTATCGGCTCTTGGCCTGCCACCCACAGCCAGCGAATGGCTCGAACAGCGGGGCCGCGAACTGGACTGGCGGCTGAAGAAATTCGCCCAGCGCCTGAAGCGCGACGCTCTGGAAGGTGTGCGGTTCCGCGACGGCCGCCTCCAGATATCGCCGATACGCACGATCGCGACACCCGATGCCGAAGTACTGGCTGACCGGCTCGATGCCATGATGCCACGCATCCGCATCACCGAGCTGCTGCATGAGGTGGCGCAGGAAACCGGCTTTCTCGCAGCGTTCACCAACCTGCGCACCGGCGAGGCGTGCCCCAATGAAAACGCGCTGCTCGCCACGATCCTCGCCGACGCAACCAATCTCGGCCTGTCGCGCATGGCGGCCGCGAGCCAGGGCGTCACGCGCGATCAGCTCCTGTGGACCCATGACGCCTATATCCGCGATGACAGCTACCGAGCGGCGCTGGCCGTCCTCATCAACGCGCACCACCGCCTGCCATTTTCGCGGGTCTGGGGCGACGGCGCCACGTCCAGCTCCGCATGGTTCCCGACTGACCGAAGCGCTTCCACGACGACGCTCGTCAGCGCGAGGCCGAATGGAGCTTTCGATACGGCGCCAATATAGGACATCCGATCAAGTCTTTCCTCCTGCTCGCGGCAGGGTGACTAACCTGCCTCTATAGCTCTATAATGCTCCCAAGCAGCCGCCTGACCATCTAGACTAGCCAGCGTGTCACGCTGGCGGCCAATACGCGCCATCAGTGCTTTGGGGTCATTGAGGTCTCTGGTCCTCTACGATCATGTCTGCTGCTTTTTCGCCGATCATGATGCAAGTGGCGTTCGTATTGCCGTTGATGATCGTTGGCATGATCGAGGCATCAGCCACGCGAACATTTTGCAGCCCTCGAACCTTGAGACGAGTGTCGACAACCGCCAGCGCGTCGGTTCCCATCTTGCACGTGCCGACCGGGTGATAAGAATGATTCACATGTTCAGTGAGGTAAGCGTCAATTTCTTGATCTTCATTCAGCTTGTGGGTGGGGTAGAGCGGTCGCTTGACCACGTCATTCATCGTCTCTGAGAAAAGAATGTCCTGCGTTATCTTGAAGGCGTTTCGTAACGCGGTTCGATCGTCAGGATGGCTCAGAAGATTGAGGTCGATGAGGGGATCGGACAGAGCGGAACTATCGCGAAGGCGCACTGCACCTCTGCTCTTGGGATGACCGATATTGATGAGAACCGTGAAGCCCCATTTCGTCATCAAACGATAGTCGCGTGCGTGGTCGCGATAGGCTAGCGGAATCACGTGGAGTTGGAAGTCCGGGCGGTCCCGATCGGGATCGGAGCGCAGGAACCCTCCTGCGGCAGTCGGCGGATTGCCCAGCCAGCTGCCTTTGCGCACGATATAGTGCAGAAGATCCTTTGTGCTCTTGATCAATCCCAATGGATTGAGCGCAATGCCAATGCGCTTGCGCGTCTCGAAGATCATCATGACGTCGGGATGATCATGCAGATTCTGCCCGACGCCATTTATTTCTTGAACGACTTCTATGCCATGCCGGTCGAGCTCGGCGCGCGGGCCGACACCGGAGAGCATCAGAATCTGGGGTGAATTGAACGAACCGCTGCTGACGATGACCTCCTTCTGGACATCGACTCGCCGCACTTGGCCGTCCTGGACGAACTCCACGGCAACCGCCCTCTTGCCTTCGAAAACGATCCGCCTCGCGCGCGCATTCACCTCAACGCGGACGTTGGGTCGGTCGAGCATCGGGTCGATATAGCAGCGCTTCACACCGGCCCGCCGGCCGTCCTTGACGGTGAATTGGTAGACACCGATCCCTTCCTGGGTATCGCCGTTGAAATCCTCGTTCTGTGGATGACCAAGCGATGCAGCGGCCTCGATAAAGGCGCCATAGGCTTTGAAGGAAGCATCGCCGTTGGACACGTGAAGCGGACCGAAGGCGCCATGATATTGACTGTCGCCCCGGACATTGCGCTCCGCCTTTCTGAAGTAAGGCAAGACGTCGTTGTACGACCAGCCCTGGTTGCCGAGATCGCGCCATGTGTCGAAATCGGATCGGTCGCCGCGGATGTAGACCATGCCGTTCATGCCGCTCGATCCGCCCAGCATCTTGCCGCGAGGATTATAGAGGCGGCGGCCGTTCAGCGCCGGGTTTGGTTCGGTATTGTACCGCCAGTTGAGGGTGTTGATCGCAAAATCCTGGATCAGTGCCGCAAAGGCACCTGGTGTCGAAACGAGCGGGGAATTACCCGATCCGCCAGCTTCGAGCAGGCATACCGTCGTTTCCGGATCTTCCGACAAACGACTGGCGATCACGCCTCCGGACGAGCCGCCCCCGATAATGACATAGTCTGGCATATATATTGTCTCCTCAGAGATCTGGACCGACCGAGAGCTCGGCCATAGCTCCTGCTTGGTGCCGACCGGCTGGTGCTACCTAGGAAGATCGTGCCGACGCGAATGAGCCGCACGACGAATTGCGCGCGCTTTCAAGAAGCGAGAATGCGCTGATTGCCGAGACCGAAATGAGATTTCGGCTTGAAAATGTACTGAAGATTTCCATGGCCTCTCCCGGCGGATTTATCCTTGTCGGGGGATTTTCGCTCGATCCCGGTTCGCCAGTTTACGGTCGATGTCACCGTCGAACTTGGAAAATCCGGTCCGCGAATTTGACTTCGCTTGGCCCCGGTCGCTGCGAGAAGAGAGGACGTCACACGTCGGTATTGGTGGGATTCGCGGTGTCTCCGAGCGAGCATCGCGGATGCTCGCCGCCGCTTGAGTCCGCCCGGGTTCCCTAGAGCCACAAGGCGACAAGCTTTTCCAAATGAATTCCCGCTCGGTGCTGCTGGATGCTGACCCTCTAGGCCGTTCCCCGTTCGCAATACTTGACGGCGCAAAGCTACAAATAATGCAGCCCAGTTTCTCCAAGCGCCAGCGCTGCCCTCCAAATAATCTCGCCCAGAGAACACGCAATAACGCATGTCTAGGGAGGATTGATTGAGACATCCGAACATGAGGAGGAGCCTGCTCGCGGGGAGTGCGATCGGCCTTTTCGCCACTGCATACCCACTGAGCGCAGCGTGCGCTCAGACTGCCACGAACGCACCCGCGTCACCGGTGGCGTCGGGCGTCGGTGCCACGAAGGATGACAGCTCTCGACCGGGAGGCTCGACCGAAGGTGCCTTGGAGGACATCGTCGTGACGGCGCGTAAGCGGAGCGAGAATCTTCGCGATGTGCCTGTCGCGCTTACGGCCGTCTCGGGTGACACCCTCACGCATCGCAACATCACGCAGATGGTCGATCTTGTGACCACACTCCCAAACCTAACTGTCTCCTACGGTACCATCCAGCCTCGGACATTTATCCGTGGCTTTGGCTCGGGCGATAATCTCTCCTTCGATCAATCGGTCGGAAAATTCGTCGACAACGTGTCCTATGGGCGAGACCAAGACAGTCGCATTCCCCTGTTCGACCTGGAAAGAGTCGAAGTGCTGCGTGGACCTCAGGTGCTGCTGTTCGGCAATAGCGCGACGGCGGGCGCTCTCAACATCACGACGCGAAAGCCCGGTGACCGCTTCGAGGCGGATGGCTCGATCGGCTATGAATTCAACAGCAATGAGACGAATGTACAGGGAGGTGCAACACTCCCGATTGCAGATGGCGTCAGCCTGCGGGTTGCGGGCTTGCTGCAGCATCTCGACAAGGGATGGATACACAACAACGTGACGGGCTTCGACAGCCCGCGCACGCGCAATTATGCTGGCCGCGCTATCCTGCGCATCGAGCCCAGCTCCGATCTTCAGATACAATTGAAGGCCGAATATGACCGGCTTCTCGATGAGGGCGAGAACATCCAAGTCTACAAGCAGTCCCTCGCGGTGCCAGGTCTCTTCGATGACACGAAGTTGGATGGGCGGACCTCAAACTCGAATGCCGGCCCGCCGTATTTCCAGCAAGGCTACGCCCATCTCCGAAACCAGACCTATCAGGCCGACGTCAATTATCACGTCCTTGGCGGACAGTTGATCTCGACCAGCAGCTACCGAAACTACATGTCGTCGACGTCCGCCGACGGCGATGGGCTAGCTGCTGACATCTTCAACGCGTTTATCTTCAACCGCTATCGGCAGTTTGCGCAGGAAATCCGTTTCGAGGGCACGTCGGGCGATTTCGATTACACGTTGGGAGGCTATTATCAGCACGACGAGATGCGTGCCTTCACGTTGATCGAGTTCAATCTGGCGCCTCTGGGGGTCCCTGTTCCACCCTTCGCACGCTATCTGAGCTTCGATCAGGACACCGATGCCTGGTCGGGCTTCGCAAACCTGCGCTGGCGGATCACGCCAAAGCTCAAGGTGGAAGCTGGTTTCCGCTATACCGACACACGAAAGGACGTGAACCAGCTGCTTGCGACGGCCAATATCATTCCCTCGCTTCCAAGAAACACGAAGCGGGCTACGGTGGCGCAGCAGATAAATCCCGCGCTTGATCCAGTTCAGCTGGCGGTTCTCGGCGTCTCGCCGCATGACTATCGCGGCATTCAACAGAATGACGGCTACTTCCAGCCGCAGGTCATCGTACAATATGAGATCGCGCCGGCGAACATGGTCTATGCCAAGTTCGTCAGCGGGTCGAAGGCCGGCGGCGTCGACGCGATCTCCCCTGCTTCCAATCCGAACGCGACCAAGTTCGGTCCTGAGAAGGCGACGTCCTTCGAGCTTGGCGCCAAGGGCCGGCTCGCGAGCGGCCACCTCGATTATGCGCTCACCATCTTCTCGACTACGTTCAAGGACCTGCAGCTTTCGGTCTTTGACAACGTCTCGTCGTTCCTCGTGTCGAATGTCGGCAAGGCGCGGACGCGCGGTGTCGAGCTCGAGCTCAACTGGGCCCCTGCACCCCGCCTGCGTATCGATTTCAACGGTGCCTATCTCGATGCCAGATATCTGAGCTTTCCTGGTGCGACATGCACGAACGAGCAGTCGTTGATTGCCGGCCCGACCTGCACCCAGGACCTCTCCGGCGCGCCGACGTCCTATGCGTCGAAATGGTCGGGCAACCTGGGGATCGCCTATGAGCAGCCGCTCGGCGGCGATTACCGCCTCGCCGGCCGGATCGACGTATCGGCACGTTCTTCCTATGATGCAGGCAGCACGAATTCGCCGGATGAGCGCCAGAAGGGCTATGCCCAGCTCGATGCGAACCTCGACCTCAGCCCGAATTCCAGCAGCTGGACAATCTCGCTGTTCGGAAGGAACCTGACCGACAAGCGCTATCTGAGCTTCGCTCTGCCGACCATTCCAGCGACATTCGGCGAGATGGGAACATATTCGCGCGGGCGACAGCTTGGCGTTCGCCTGAGCGGTCGCTTCTAGACGCGCCGGGCAATCTTCACCCCGAACCAGCAATTCTGCGAGGCACTCCGATGACGTCCATTTTGCCGCAGCCGCGATATTCCGATACAGCGAGTGCGTTCATCGCCTCGCCGAAGCGTCTCCTGATAGACGGGGAATGGCAGTCCTCCTCAGGCGAGAAGTTCGTACCGGTCTACGATCCGTCGAGTGGTATCGAGATCGGGGCGATCGTCGATGCCAGCGATGCGGATGTCGATCGGGCCGTCGGCGCGGCGCGCGCGGCGTTCGATGACGGCCGGTGGAGCGGCCAGTCTCCTTACTATCGGGAGATGACGATCCGGAGGCTGGCCGATCTGATCGAGGCGAACGCCACCGAGTTCGCTGAGCTGGAAGCGATCGACAATGGGAAGTCGATCACCGCCGCATCGCAGATGGACGTTCCCGGCGCGATCGCACAGCTACGCTATATGGCAGGCTGGGCATCACGTCTCGATGGAGAGAGCGTCGAGCCGTTGCTCGCGCCATCCGGCGCTTTCCATGGTTACACCCGGCGCGAGCCGATCGGCGTCGCGGCCCTGATCGTGCCCTGGAACTTTCCGCTTTTCTTCGCCGCCCTGAAGCTCGCGCCAGCACTGGCCGCAGGGTGTACGACCGTTCTCAAGCCGGCCGAACAGACAAGCCTGACGACCTTGCGGTTCGCCGAACTGGTGCTTGAGGCCGGTTTCCCGGCAGGTGTGATCAACATCGTGACGGGCGCTGGCAGTGGTGCCGGCGCGGCGCTGGTGCGACATCCCGAGGTCGACAAGATCAGTTTCACGGGTTCGACCTCGGTCGGCAAGATGATCGCGCACTCGGCCGCCGACAGCCTCAAGCGCGTGACGCTCGAACTTGGCGGCAAGTCGCCTGTGATCGTCTTGCCCGACGTCGATCTCGGACAGGCAGCTCAAGGCGTGGCGGGAGGCGTTTTCTTCAACTCTGGCCAGATTTGCACAGCGGGCTCGCGCGTCTTCGCCCATCGGGACGTGTTCGACGCGCTGGTGGAAGGGATCGCTGACGCAGCGCGCGGGCTTCGTCTCGGTCCTTCGCTTGCGCCGGATACGCAGATGGGACCGCTGGTGTCGGCGCGGCAGCGCGATACCGTCATGGGTTTCATCGAGAGCGCATCGACTGAAGGTGCCTCGGTCGTTTCAGGAGGCGGTCAGCTTGCCGATCAGGGTTATTATGTATCGCCCACGATTATCGCCGACGTGTCCCCCGAGATGCGCGTGATGCGTGAGGAGATCTTCGGGCCAGTGGTTTGCGTGTCGCGCTTCGATGATCTCGACGCCGTGGTGAAGAGCGCGAACGCCACGCGCTACGGGCTGGCGGCGTCGGTCTGGACCCGCGACATCAGTGCAATGCATTCGCTGGCGCGGTCGATCAAGGCGGGCACGGTCTGGGGAAACTGTCATAACGCCATCGATCCTGCCGTGCCGTTCGGCGGATACAAGGAGTCCGGGCTCGGCCGCGAACATGGGCGGGAGGGGGTGCTCGCCTATACCGAAACCAAATCAGTTCTCGTGGCTCTGTAGGTTTAGAGGGAGCGAAGACAATGGGCGGTAGGGCGGAAGCAATTGGTGGGCGGGGCCTCTCCGCGGCGGTACGAGCCTTTTGCATCGTTCCTCTGGCTACCGGTATCGGGGACATCGCCCAAGGCGCGAAGTTTCTCGCGACCGCCGGCGCCGCGCTCCCATCCGCCGCGCTTTCCGATCCGACACTGAACAGCCAGCTGATGTTCGCCGGAGCGATCTGGCTCGGCTACGCGCCGCTCATCTGGTATGCCAGCTGCGATCTGCGTGAGCGGCTCTTGCTCCTGCGTTTGCTCTTCGGCTTCGTTTTTCTGAGTGGCCTCGCACGGACACTGGCCTATCTTCGGTATGGGTCGCCAGGTTTCGTTCTCACCGCGGCGATAGCGATCGAGTTGGTGGTGCCGCCGGTGATCATGTTTTGGACCGCAATTGCGGACGCCCGGCTACGAAACAGGTCAGCTTGAGGGGCGGCCGCGCCAGAGGGGCAAGGTTCCGCGCAGCGCCGAATGCCGATATTCCCGCGCTGAGACTCCAAATTTGCGACGGAACGAACGGCTGAAATAGCTGAGATCGTCAAACCCGACGTCGTAAGCGATGTCAGTGATGCGGGCGCTTAGGGAAGGATCGCTCAATCGGCGACTGGCTTCGTCGAGCCGTGCGTCAGCAATGTATTTGTGACACGAGGTTCCTTGGCTGCGGAAGACGCGTTGGAGGCTCTTGGCTGAAAGCCGCAGTTTTTCACAAATATAGCTTGGACGCAGAGCCGGATCTTCGAGATTGGATTCAACAAATCTCTGTACCGAGGTCCAGCTGTCGTCGCGACGCCGGTCGGTCTCAAATTCGGCGGAATAGCAGGTCAGAATGGTGTCGCCCAGAACGCGAGCGGCGAGCGGATCGTCGGCCTCTGTCTGGAACCTCTCGAGCTGCTGCAACAATCCTATCGCATAGCTTCTCATGAGGATCGCGGAGGATCGATGCGCCGCGATACGGTAATTGATCATATCGCCGATCGGCGGGGATGAGCGACGCATACGCGCTTCGAGCATCTGCTTCGAAAAGATGAGGCAGAGATGCTCGTTATCGTCGTCGAACTCATATTGGTGCGCCGCTGCACCGTCGCAAAGCACGACATCACCCGGGCCGATTGTGATCATCCGATCGTCGAGGCGTATCGCGGCATGCCCCTCCTTCTGCACCTTCAACAGGTAGAAGTCGCGGAAAGCCTCCGCGGCATATTTGACGCTGCATGCCTTGGACGCAAACCGCAGAAGTGCAAGGTTGCTGAACAACGTCCAGGTGAATTCCGTTGTTTTGGCTCGTACCGGCGGCGTCTCGATGTCCAGATCACTGGCCAGTTGTGACGCAAAAAGCGATCGGTGGCCGACGCGGATATGATTAGCTCGTGGAACCAGCAGCCCTCCGCCCAGACCTGGCGCGTCAGAAGTTGCCGTTGAATGTCCCACTTCGTCTCTCCACGATAATGGGGCGCTCCTCTTGTTGTGCCAAAGGATTTCGCCCGGCTGCTTTCATTACGGCAATCTAGGCACCCTTGAATTCCGGGGCTCTGTTGCAAAGATTGGCGGCAGTCAGAGGTAGGCTGTCGCTCTGCGCCGATCAGGCGGCTGCTGCGAAATGGTGGTTGAGCATGCCCATGGCCTCCGTCAGCGCCGAGGGCCCAATGCCAAAA
>Ga0207876_1000162_pt1 | contig 30761 bp, 38 predicted proteins | sample MalvirmetaMSP146_FD_184237 | JGI IMG/M metagenome (GOLD analysis project Ga0207876, IMG submission 184237) | Marine viral communities from the Deep Pacific Ocean - MSP-146 (SPAdes) | ecosystem: Environmental > Aquatic > Marine > Oceanic | place: Pacific Ocean | collected 2011-07-10
GCACCGCATTCCTTTCGTGCCATCCCGAAGAAAACTGGTGTACTGCTCAATGGACTTCTGGAGCAGCGGCTCTTTTCGTTGCTTGTTCCGTGCGTAGACGTCGAGAATCCGGTTTACGTTGTGGTCCGGCGCGAGAATGATCTGAATCTGCGTGCGCTTCGGGTAAGTGACCGAGAGGAAGGTTTCGAGTTGTTTAAGATCGCGTCCACCGAGGAAGGTTAAAGGGCAGATCTCGAACAGATAGCCGTGTCGGTTTTCCAGGGTTTGAAACGAGCCAGATTTTTGGTCAAACGTCACCCACGGGAGAAAGTCTGAAAACTTGTTCCGGGATAACTCCCGCTCAAGATCTTTATGGGTTATGCCTCCGTTATCTCCGACTATCAAGGACCAGATTTTAGACAGTGGGCCAGGTTTCTCTTCAATCGTCATGCATCCGTCTCCCGAGTAACAAGCATCATGGAGTGAAAGGTTCCCAAGCGGTTGCTTCCCGGCAATTGTGGGGGCCAGCAGGTATCGAGCAGATTTGTAGACCCAGACCTAAAACTGGTTTGTGCAGTCTTGTTCTTTTGGAGTCTTCGCAGGAGAGACTGTAAAAAGTACGACTTTCCCGCACCTGGAACGGCGGAGCTGAAAAGCGGCTGATCCGAAGGGCCATTTATTTCTCGATTGAGCTGGGTTGTCATTGGGCACCTCCCTGAACCTGGTCAATCAGGGAGTCGGTGAGTTCTGGTGTCTTAATGAGGTACTGACCCATAACAAACTTTGGCTCATCCACGATGCTGTAGATGTACCGAGGCATATATAGCCGGTTCTGCTTTAGTTCCGAAGAATAGGGCAGAATCATTGTGCGAACGGCCCGCGGCGGTTTGATCATAGGCGTTCTTGGAGCCTGAACCATGGTTCCCAACTGGTCATAGACCTGATCCCGGTACCCACTGTAGGCAGAAGCAGGGGAAGACATTGCGATGCCTGCATCCGGCGCGGTCGAACGTTCAGTTGTTCTTGCGCTGCGCCCCATCGGTTGTTCTTTTGCTCTTTGAGGCCCGCTAATGTCATGTTCACGTACCGCCCGCGCTTGACGGTTCTTCTCTGAGGCTCGAACCATATGCGGGTATTTCTCAACGCCGGTCACTGCCTCTTCATAGGCCTCTGCAACGCTGATGCATTTACCGAAATTGTCCTCCAAGCTGCATGAAAATTCGTTCTCATAGGGCACCAGTGAACAACCGCCAAGCACGACAAGCGCAAGGCAAAGAGTCAGTTTTTTCATAATCCTTTCTCCATAATTTCAAGATCCACGCCTTTCTGGATTACCACTGTGAGCTTCTTGGTAGCACCAACTTCTATGACCGGGACAGTTTGTTTGGCGAGATCGAGAAACAGCTTTTGGATTGCCTGTGAGCCGGATTTCAGCGCTTGTCCCCCGGCCGATTGAATAAGGGAATCACTGTCAATGATCTGGGTAGTTCCGAGGGCTGAAGTTGCGGTTGTGGAGGCGCCAGCACTGATCCCGTTACCGGCACCCTCGAAAAGTCCGGCGACAACCATGCGCATTACATGGGCGCCCATCTTTGACACCACTGGGCCTGAGAGGCCTCTTTTGCCGTCCGAGTCAGCCACAAATCCCTGAATCGGCTGGTCGATCACCGCATCGCCATTCAGGCTCATGCAGGAAAGGCTGACGAGTTGGAGGTTCACCCGTTCCTGGGCCAGATTCGCCGTCGCGTTTGCCACCACAAAACAACCCTTGAGATTGGCTTTAACAGAGTTGGGGAGAACCGCTGGAGCCTGCACGCGAAGCAAGACCGGTTCAGGGTTAGCGTCCCCGAGCTCCGAGGTAAGGGCATTGATTCCAGTCAGCAGAATTGCAGGCATATGGCTTGGCGCCATATAGATCGAATTCTTTTGTTTTGCGCGAGGCTGCGAGTTGAAATCTGCACCGGGAGCGCGACCGATGCCCCCAACGATTTTGGCTTCTACCGGTATTGAGTTGAGCGATGGATCGCCCTGTTCATAACTCGGCACATAAGTAGGCGGTTCTGGGTAGGAGACGGAGCCGTTCCCGGGAGCTTCCACATCAGATAGGGGGTTGATGAGTTCTGCGCTGTCGGAAGCAGCTTTGTCCGATTTAATCTGAAAATCCTTTTGAGACATTTCCAGAGCGGACAATACTGAATCGTATTGGCGTTGCCGGCGCTCCATTTCCGCCAACGTTTCGCCAACGTGCTTCAGATCCTTATCGACCTTAGCGCGAATGTCGTCCTCAAGCAGATCGGAGCCGAGGGTTAAGTCAGTTGTCTTGACCTCTTTTACGGGTTCCTTTTTGTCCTGGCCCGAGGCGTAGTAAACAACCAAAAGCAGTGACAGGAAACCGACGATCAGCCCGTATTTGCGATACTTGAGCCTGTTTTCGGCACTCAGGTCGTTCCACCAGGCAGTCATTAGAAACCCTCCTTGGATACGATAAACAAGCGGCCGATTTGACCCGGTTCCAGGTGAAGAGGGTCGATAGTCACTGCAAAAATGGAGTCACCAATAGCCGTGCTTAAGAAATCGGTTTCGGTGTAAGTGGCAATGGTGCTGGACCTCACCAGATACTCTTGAAGTGAAAGCCCAAGACCGTCCACGCGAATAGTGCGGCGTAAAGCTAATTGGGTATTCGGCTTGGCCGGTGCTTTGCGGGCCATCCATTCATCGCTGTCATTGCGTGTGACCGTAAAGCTATCGGGGATGTCGTCTTCAAGCGCGGCCAAGGTCAGGAAAATGGCTCTCTCTTCATCTGGCAATGGTGAAAGTAACGCCTGATTATCTTGAATCCGATTCTTTGGCCCGGTCGACAGTCGGATGGTTTGCCCCGGGATGTTCTTCGGCGTCACCATCAAGGTGTAAATCTCACCAGCGCATACGATGTAAAATTCAGATCGGGCCGAGACGTATTCCTGGCTCAGGCCGTCGTCCTGGATCAGAAATTTCACGAACGAGTTAGCGCCGTTGTTTTCAACAACGATGCCTTTCTCTTGAGAGAAAAACGCGTCATTGATCGAACCGTCGATACAGGCAACCCGGTTAATGTCGCGATTGCTCATTTCGACAGGGGTAACCACATCGGGCTTTACAGTTTGGGTATGGCCGAAGGCTGACAGGCTAATCAACATGACTGCCAAAGCCGTGCTCGCCAGGGGATATTTACGCATCGTTTGATACCTCCTTTATGCCGGTGAGCCAGAACCGCCCTTGCTCAAGGGCATAGGAGATCTGGTAAGTCACGTTTTCGGTGCTGGTAACGGAATCTCCAACGATCCGTTTTTTAACGCCCGCAACGTGAATGGTGTTGTCACCTACTTTTTTGATATCTCGGTTGCCACGCCACTGGACCACATAGGAGACAGTTGGGTAGCGTTCAATGCCGTCAGCGAGCTTGGTAAAAAGGTCGCGATAGCGGGAGTATTCGTCCGGGTGAATCAGTGGTAGCAGCTCATTCAACTGGCGACGCGCCGTGGCAGCCGAAAGATCGCCCGCCATGTGAACGATGTAGCGGCTCATAGACCTTAAATAGTCATCCGAAGCGGTAGATCCGGAGATCACAAAGTCTCCTTGACCACCAATGGGAATCAGATGGACACGTTGTTCGTCTAGCTTTGATGAAATCGTGGCTGTCTGAAGACCCGCAAAAATCACCACAGCGACAAATCCAAATTTGAGCAGCCGGTTTTCGGCAAAGACATTGCTCGAATCCTGGACAAACAGGTTAGAAAAGAGACTTTTCATAGATCACTCATGGAATTTGGTGGCAGTGGGAACGGGATAACCCTTGAGCTCAAAAAAACCATTGGCGTATGCCAAGTGGCTGAACCAGCCACGTGCTCGCTTGCGTTTCATGGGTATGAGGAAGGCCGGACCGATGAACAGTGTTAGCCAGGCGATGCCACCAAAAATGGCAGCGCCCAGATAAAAAATCACGATGATCGCCATCTCGTGCGCATCAAACCAAAGCACCTGAAGCGGCTGATGAAGGTAAATCGGTAGTCGTGATTCGTTCATGGTCGGCCTCCTGGTTACACTTCGCTTAGACGATCATGCCCAATGAAGTGGTGATGCTGTCTGCCTTGATCATGGCTGTACCGCCCAGAACGCCGCCGGCTGCGAGCATCCAGTTTTTGGTAATCTGAACAGCAGACAGAACGATCGCAGCCAGACCACCGACGAAACCGACAGGGCCTTTGAGCATGTCGTTTACAGCAACGTCATAAAGGTCATAGGCGAACGTACCGGTGGCGGGTGCGGTGATCGCACTTGCCGTCATCGAAGCCAGAACCAGCATGGGAACGGCGGCTACAGGAGCGGCAGACTTGAAGGAACCAAAGCGGGCTTTGGCGATGGCGCTGAGACGGGATGCTTCAGCGTGAGCGATTTGTGCAGCAGACACTTTCATTTTTAATTCTCCTTGGTTTTATTGGCGAGGTAATTTGCGATTACCTCTTTCCGAAAGCCCGTTACTGGGCTCCCATCGAGTATCAGTGTCGGTGTTCCACGAACTCGCCACTGGCTCGATACGTTGGCGTGAATCTCAAGCTGGGTTGCACCTGTATCGCAGGTGACTGTGGGCTGGACTCGACGCAAATAGATGTCATCAAAGGCGGCCGTTTTGTCGTCAGAGCACAGAATGTGCTGTGCCTTAGCTGGCGCCGTTTGTGGGTGGATCGCTGTCATAAAGAAAATGATTCGCTTCACAGGAACGTCCGAATCTCGGATGAATTCGTCGTATCTCAAGCAGTAAGGACAATCGGGATCGGTAAACTCGATGATAGGTAAGCCATCCTCGGGACCAAGAACGAGTGCCTGATCGTAAGGAAGGTCTTCGAGTCGAATCCTGTTAGCGCGGGCAATTGCTTCAGCCGTGAGTGATTGGCCGTCCAGGTCGTAAATTTCGCCAAATACCAGGGCTTTGTTGGTTGCCGAGAAGTAAATAACCTGGGCGCCACTGAGCGTCACTTCGTAAAGACCATCGATGGGGCTTGGCCGAACGTCGTGGACTTTGGAGTTGTTGAATTTTGCGGCCAGGGTGCTCTCGACCTCTTCAATGGTCATTGCATTGGCCGTTAGCACCAGCGCGCTCAGAAGGAATGCACAAACAATTTGAAACAGTTTCATTGGGAGGACTTCCGTCGTTGGGGTTTTTTTAGCTCTTCCAGCAGTCGGGAATCGATGTGAACGCCGCGAGCAATCCGTTCCAGGTGCGGTTTTGGGATCCGGTCGTGGTCGAGAATGACCCAGGTGCCGGACTCAAAGACAACCTTGCTGGTGGGCTGAGCAGCCAGGGCCAGCTTGCTGACTCCGATCAGCAACAGCGCCGTTAATAATATATTTCTAGGTGTTTTCATATAATCCCCGCGACCTGTAAGGCAGTGACTTACACCGAGCGAGTATAGGTCAGCTTTATACGGTTGTATATAATTTTATATGATTTTCTCGGAGTGCTTTGCTAGGTATTTCACGAGAGAGGTATAGATCACGCGGTTTTGCGGCTGGCTGTCCTCTTCGGCGCGAGACTTGACTTCGCGGACGATAGGGTGGGGAAGCCAGATACTGATGTAAACTCCATCTCGGGGAGAGGCGAGGTATTCGGGATCATTCGATGCAAGAAACCATCGCACGGCATCCTGATAAAGCTGTTTCAAGAAAATCCCTTCTTGGGCGGCGAAGGCTTTCAACGCGTATCGAGTGTCTTCACCGAGCTTGAGTTGCTTTAAAGTCTCGTGCGTTTCCAATGGTGTCGCTTCCTGGTGAGTTGTTAGGCACCGTCCATGGCGTGCCGCGACGGATCTAATCCGGATTATATAGCATTATATGATTTTGTCTAAAAAATTATTTTGGCTGGCATTAAATTTGAAGAAAGTGTGGTTCTGGCACCATGATTTGTCCGCCTGGCTGGATTCGAAGACGCTAAGGTCGCGAAGCGGACATTCAGGCGGTGGAATGCCGAAGCGGCAGAGTTGGATGCGCTTTTCGCTACACGTGCTAACGCTGAGAGCAGAAAGTAAAGTCCGGCGACAAGTCGGTCCGGAAAAGGCACGGAACCAACGAAACAGCGTCGAAGCCGAATAAGCCGAACTCTGAGCCTGAGAAAGGCAAGAGAGCCCCTCAGGCATCCTCCAAACCATTCAATCAATGGCCAAGGGCTTCGCGGCGCATAAAGGCCCAGTCAATCAGTGCCTCTAAAGAGGGACCGAGCGAGATACCCATCTCGGTCAATGTATATTCCACCTTTGGAGGAACTTGCGGAAAAACCATCCTTGAGACAATGCCGTCTTTCTCCAGCTGTCGGAGCTGCTGGATTAGCATCTTCTGATTAACCCCCTCAACACGTCGCTCCAATTCGGAAAAACGCAAAGGCGCTTTAGCAGCAAAGAGCTGAATAATAATGACAATTTTCCACTTCCCCTCAAGCACTCGTAAGGCTTCGCTTGTCGCGGAAGCCCAAACGAGCTGCTGTTCAGGGTCTTCGCAACGCCAGTCTAGATCCGTCATACTTACCTTTTGGTGTGTATTTCACTTTGTAGTAGGTTCTTGCGCTTATGTGCGCTTGCCTCTATTTTGCTGTAAAGCAACTTAGAAGGCTAGGTACAGCAATGAAAATCGGCGTAATCGGTATCGGTAATATCGGCGGCACGCTTGCCCGCAAGTTAGTCGCTGCGGGACATCAGGTTCGAGTCGCAAACTCCAAGGGCCCGGACGACGTTCAGCCGTTCGCGGTCAAAATCGGCGCTGAGGCGGTCGACACTCACGGCGCGGTTGACGGGGTTGAACTGGTTATCCTGGTGTCAGAGGACATTAAAGTTTGACGAGTTACACTAATGTTTGATCATTTACATTAAAGTTTGATCAAAGTAGCCCCCTGCTACTCTTATTTCAGCAGGGGGGGGCCTTTTTCATGACAGACACCAACAAACCGCTTGATCCGAAGCACGAAAAGCTACTCAAAACCCGGGGACGGGGAACGGGTAAAGACTACGAGCCGTTCATCAAGGTTCATGAGCTCAGCAGCTCAGGTGAGAGTGTTCGAATCCGCAGTGCTTCGGTTGGCAGAGTTCATCACCTACTGTCTGGCATAGAGCTTTTCGCCTTCCTGGTCTTTGACCAGTTCGAACAAACGACTGATATACGAGAGCAATATCCTCTCCCGATAAACGATACTCTCGATATCTGTACACGATTAGGAAGCCGGCACCCCCAGATTCGTGGCTCACTGACTGTGGTTTCCACCGACCTGTTGGTTGACCTCTCGTCGAAGCCGCAGCTTGCTATAGCAGTGAAATCCTCCGCAGAGCTCTCCAAGTCGCGAGTTGTAGAAAAACTGCAAATCGAAAAAACCTACTGGGAAGCCCGTGGGGTGGAGTGGAAGATTTTCGCTGAGAAGGAGGTATCTAATGGCATGCGGGAGAATCTCCTGTGGATCCAGCCCTATCTAAGCCCCGATATGACTGACCACCAGCAACTGGGAGCCACAGACGTCTGGGATCTTTTACAACGTCTGAAAAAGCATCCAGGGACCAAGCTCACAAGGCTTTGCGCTAAGCTCGATGACCAATATGGACTGGACCCGGGGTTTCACCTCGCCGCCCTTCGACATGCGGTTGCCCACCGGTTTATAAGGGCTCCGTTGAATAAAGCGTTTCACAGCTGGACCTTCAGTGATCTGACACTCAGAGATACAGCGTTCGCCGGCGGGGTGAACCATGCTTCTTAACCGGGTGTTCAAAGATCCTTCGACAGGCAAGCGTTATCGCGTTGTCCTGGAACAACTCAGCGATTTGATGTTGATTGATGTCGGGTTCTACCCCGTTTCCACGGACGGTTTTAAAACGGCTGACAACTTCCGGTCCTGAACGGCAACTCTACGTCGCATCCTGGGATTATGGAACCGCTCAATGTAGTCGAATACATCAGCTCGCGCTTCGTTCTGAGTGCGGTAACGCCGGTGGTGGATGCGCTCCCGCTTGAGCATCCCGAAGAATCCCTCGCAGGCAGCATTATCGCCAAAATGACCGACCGCACTCATGCTGCTTACCAGGCGGTTGCTGCCGAGATATCGCTGGTAGTCACCACTGGTGAATTGAGCGGATTCAACCGGTCGTCGCAACACCGTTGATCAAGGAGTTGTTTATGGGACGACCTGCAGGGTGGATGCAAGAGCTGACTGGACGGGGGGCAATGCGCTCGCCAGGTGCGCCGTCACTTCGCTGTGATACCGAGCGGCTGTTTTGGCAACAGATCGCAACCGGACTTACAAGCGAAAAGGCGGCAGAGAATGTTGGCGTATCGTCAGCGGTAGGCACACGCTGGTTTCGTCACCGCGGCGGGATGCCATTGTTTATGTCTAACCCCATTTCTGGAAGGTACTTATCTTTCGCTGAGCGAGAAGAAATCGGACTGCTACGGGCGCAAGGTGTTAGCAGACGTGAGATTGCTCGCCGTCTTGGACGAAGTCCGTCGACAATTTCACGGGAGGTTACCCGTAACGCTGCAACTCGTGGTGGCCGACTCGAGTATCGCGCTTCAGTCGCGCATTGGAAGGCGGAACTGGTTGCCAAGAGATCTAAGCCGGCGAAACTAGCGACCAACCCGCGACTGCGCGACTATGTACAAGAACGTTTGGTGGGTAAAGTTCAGGACGCTGATGGCCGAGAGATTGATGGACCTCGACAGGCACCGTTTAAGGGTCGAAACAAGCCTCATCGCGGTGACCGTGCATGGGTCAATGGCTGGTCGCCTGAACAGATTTCCAATCGGCTTAAGATTGATTTCCCGGATGACGAATCCATGCGCATCTCCCACGAAAGCATATATCAAGCTCTCTACATCCAGGGACGCGGTGCTCTCAAGCGCGAACTGGTGAGCTGCCTGCGCACTGGGCGGGCATTGCGCGTACCGAGAGCCAGGGCGCGGGCCAAAGCATGGGCTCACGTTAGCGAAGAGGTCATGATCTCCAGTCGTCCTGCTGAGGTAGAAGATCGAGCGTTGCCAGGCCATTGGGAGGGTGATCTGATTATCGGACTGAACCGATCTGCGATCGGAACGCTTGTCGAGCGGTCAAGTCGATTCACCATGCTCGTTCATCTGCCTCGCGAGGAAGGTTATGGGGCGACTCCCCGGGTGAAGAACGGCCCAGCGCTGGCCGGATACGGCGCTGTTACCATGGCCAATGCACTGAAAAAGACTGTTACTAGCTTGCCGGCTCAACTGTGGCGCTCATTGACTTGGGATCGCGGGAAAGAGCTTTCGGATCACGCCCGTTTTACCATCGAGTCCGGCGTGAAGGTCTTTTTTGCCGATCCTCATAGTCCATGGCAGCGCGGCACAAACGAAAATACGAACGGACTTCTGCGGCAATACTTTCCGAAAGGTACCAACCTTACTCGATGGAGCGCCCAGGAGCTCCAAGCAGTGGCTCATACGCTGAACGCCCGACCCCGAAAAACACTCGGATGGAGAACTCCTGCCGAGGCACTGGACGAGCATCTAAAGTCTATTCAAAAATACAGTGTTGCGACGACCGGTTGAATCCGCTTTGGCTGCCTCGATCGGAATGCAATATCACCGGGACTTTCCCTTGGCGCTGCCAAACGGCCATCTCAACCGCTCTGATCACCATATGCCGATCCTGCCGGTGGTGCTGGACCAACCAACGATCAGCTTGCTGAACAGGTCTAGAACCACGCATAGAAAGAGCTTTCCTTCCTGCGTGGGTATCTCCGTAATATCCGTCACCCACTTGGTGTCTGGCTCCAGAGCGGAGAAATTCCGCTCCAGATGATTCCGGATTCCCGGTGGCCGATGAGATCGACGCCCCAAGCGTCCGCGCTTCTTGCGTGGCCAACCCTGAATGCCGTGTTTGGCCATCAACCGAGCAACACGGTTCAGACTGGTTGACGCGCCTTCGGCAACCAGGTCCTCGTGCATTCGGGGTGAGCCAATCATGCCACCGCTATCGTCATGAATCTCTCTGATGCGTGACAGCAAGTGCTGATTCGCCTTTGCCCTGGCGGACTCAGGGCGAGATACCCAAGCGTAATAACCGCTGGCCGACACCTTCAGGCATCGGCACATAAGACGTATCGGGAAATGATTGCGACAACGTTGAATCGCCTGATACCTCAGGACGACTCCTTTGCGAAGAACACTGCCGCTTCGCGCAAAAAATCACGCTCCTTCTTCACGCGAGCCAATTCTCGCTTGAGGCGGGCAACCTCCTCGTCTCTGGGAGAACCAGAGCCCTTGAAGGCCTTGTCTGTCTCCTCATCCGCTTCTCTGCGCCAACGAGACAGGAGATTGGGATTAATTCCAACCTCCAGGGCAATCTGGCGACGGCTCACACCGGGCTGACGGGTTAAAGCGATGGCTTCGCGTTTGAACTCTGGGCTATATTTTCTGCGTCTGGACATGAACACTCCTTTGGCACAGTGTGCCTCTTTTTAGGAATGTCCGCAGTAACGGGGTAGAATCCGGGAGAGGCAACAGAAACTAAGGAATTCTGTATGCTGACCTCTATCTATCTGGTTGCCATCACCGCCGAAGCTATGTCTGAAGCCCTCACGGCCGGCAGACGTAATATGGATCTCTTTGGCGTGGCCGTCGTTGCTTTCCTCAGCGCGCTTGGAGGCGGTACTGTCCGGGATATTCTTCTAGGCAACTTCCCGGTCACTTGGATCCAGCACCCCCGGTAAATCTACATGACGCTCCTCGGCGGGCTTGGTTATTCAAATCGATCCCAGTAAGGCGGATCCCCGAAGAATCCATCCATGAAGTCCACAAAGTAGCGGACCTTGCTGCATGAGCAGAATATCCATAAGCATATCTTATTGCTGTATCAATAATCGATATTTCCATGCCCCGCCGAATTGTTCTATTACTCTTTCACGGCACTGATTTGAGGGCCACCCAATAGTAATCTGCGCCACACCTTTAAATAAGCACACGTTAACTCAGGAGTACTTTGATGCCATTACCATTGAATGGCGTAAGGGTCTTGGACCTAACCCGGGCACTTTCCGGGCCTTTCTGCACCATGATACTTGCCGATCTCGGCGCTGAGGTTATAAAGGTCGAGCCCACGCCAAGCGGCGACATGATTCGGCAATGGGGTCCTTTTGACCAAGGTATAAGTGCATATTATTTGAGCTGCAACCGCAATAAGAAAGGTATCGGTGTCAATTTCAGGAGACAGGAAGGCATCGAACTGATTCGGGAGATGGCCCTGAAGTCGGATATCGTGGTGGAGAACTTCAAGCCGGGCCGAATGCGGGACATGGGGCTGGATTATGAATCGATTGCCAAGGCGAATCCTGCCGTCATCTACGCGTCCATTACGGGGTTTGGCAGCTCCGGCCCGGCCGGTGACTGGCCGGGCTTCGACCAGATTGCCCAGGGGTATTCTGGCTTAATGAGCCTGACTGGCATGCCGGACGCTGGCCCGACGCGGGTAGGTGTGGCCGTTAGTGATCTCACGTCCGGCATGTGGGTGGCGATGGCCATTTTGGCCGCTTGGATTGAGAAACTCCAGACCGGTGAAGGCCAACAAGTCGAGACTTCACTGCTTGCAAGCCTGGTGGGCTTGTTAAGCGTTCAGGGTCAGCGCTATCTGAGTCTTGGAGAGGTTCCTGAGCCCACGGGCAACACTCACCCGGTCATCGCGCCCTACGGCGCTTTTGAGGCATCGGATGGCCTTATGAATTTAGCTCCAGCCACACAGAACATGTGGCTAAAGTTGTGTGAATTACTCGAGTTAGAGGATCTAATCGGGGATGAGCGGTACGCGACCAACGCGGACCGGATGAGCAACCGGGAGACATTGAAAAGCATTATCGAATCCCGCCTAGCCCTTAAGACTCGCAAAGAGTGGACGGAAGAGATGATCAAGCTCGGAATTCCCGCCGGTCCCATTAACAACCTAGACGATGTTTTTAACGATGCACAGGTTAGGCATTGCCGGATGGTAGAGACCGTTGAACACCCGGACTTGGGACCGCTGATGCAGCTGGCCCTGCCAATCACTATGAATGGATTACGGCAGGGCTCGGTGAGGACTCCCCCGCCGAATTTTGGAGAGCACACTCTTGAAGTAATGAAAAGCTATGGGATAGATCCCGAACGCCTGAAGATGCTGGCACAGAATGACGTGATCTATCAGTCCACCTAAATATCGGCAAGCAGGGTGGAACTACAACAAATATAAGGAGCACTTCCATGAATATAGTCCGATTAATCTTTCTCTCTATAGTCCTGACAAGTCTGGCTGTCACCAGCATCCAGGCCGAAACATTCAAACTGACCCATCAGTGGCCCAAAGGTGATGGCCGTGATACCGGTGCCCGCCAGTTTGCGGAGGAAGTCTCCAGCATGGATTCGTCGATCAAGTTCCGGATTTATCCCGGTGCGTCCTTGATCAGCAGTCCGGTCGCCCAGCTCGATGCGCTTCAGAAAGGCACCATCGACCTGTCTGTCTTCCCTTTGGTTTATGGGGTGGGCAAGATTCCTGAACTGTCAGCCACAATCCTTCCCGGAGCCGTCAACAGTGTGGAAGATGCGGTTTCGCTCAAGGGCAGTGCCTTCCATGAGCAACTCCAGGCCGTGGCTGAAAGGAACGGCTTCCACATCCTGACCTGGTGGTGGACGGAAGGCGGCGTCGCCAACAAGATTCGGCCGATCAAAGGGCCGGATACCGTCGATGGTCTCGATATGCGCGGGGCCGACAGAACAATTGACAGCATGCTCTCCGCAGCGGGGGCCTCCGTTATTTCCATGCCATCCACCGAGCTATACAGCGCACTACAGACCGGTGTCCTCGACGGTCTGATGACGTCTTACGAAAGCCTGATGAGCATGCGCCTCTACGAGCAGACCAGCTACGCCACAATCGGTGGAGAATACAGCATGTTCGTCCTCCTGCAGCCACTGGTTGTATCTATGGACGTCTGGAAAGGACTCACCCCGGATCAGCAACGCATCTTTGAGGAGGCAGCCGCGAAAACGGAAAAAGACTTCCTAGAAGAGCAACTTAAGATCAAAGAATCAACCGTTGAAAAATTCAAGGCGGCTGGAGTCGACGTCCGCCAGATGACCGAAGAGGAGCATACCCAGTGGCTGACACTGGCCAAGGATGTAGCCTGGAAAGAGTTCGCCGAAATCAGCCCGGAAGCCAGGAAACTCATCGACGCCCTGGAAAAATAGTGCAATGGATCGTGTTGATAAATTCAAGCTCGGCTCCTCTATGGACTCACCCAGGGCCGGGGTATGCCAAATATTCGATCGCTGCATAACCCGGGTCAGTATTGCCAGTGCCGTAATTTCCGCTGTGATGATTCTTGTCGTTATTGGGATGATCACTTGGATGGTTCTGGTCCGGAACCTAGATATTCAGACCCGCGGCCTACTTGAGGTAAGCATCGAGGTCATGGTGATTGCTATTTTCCTGGCGGCTCCATACACCTTGCACACTAACGGGCACGTCCGAATGGAACTATTGGAATCTGCCCTCCCGGCCAAGCTCTCCGCTATTGTCGCCATGTCCGCCAGACTGTGCGGGCTAGCCGCCTGTGTTTATCTCTCTTGGGCCGGATTTGAGCTGGCATTGGAAGCCTACATTTCAGGGGAACGGGGCCTGGGTGGTATGCAACCACTCCTCTGGCCCAAGTATGGCGCCATGGGGCTAGGCATGGGCCTGACTTCCCTACAATACATCGCCCAAATCATCCGGGTACCGGACAGCCAATTACAACAACAAGAAGATGGGACCAGCGATGGGTGAACTAGAGATTGGCCTGCTGTTGTGTATTGCCACTTTCGTGGTCCTTCTGGCCGGTGTACCGATTGCTTTCGGACTCACCGTCATCTCGGTGGGTTTCCTGGCGGGATTTGGTGACCCCGGCGCGCTGGCCTCAATTGCCGGGACCTTCATTGACGAGCTTTCCAGCTTCGCGCTCTTGGCGCTGCCGATGTTCATCGTGATTGGCGCCGCCATTGGCATGTCACCAGCGGGGAAAGATCTGTACGAGTCACTGCATCGATGGCTGCACCGTCTCCCTGGGGGCCTGGTGATCGCCAACATTCTGGGCTGCGGGTTGTTTTCCGCCCTGAGCGGCTCCAGCCCGGCAACTGCAGCCGCAATAGGCAAAATCGGCATTCCCGAAATGATCAAACGGGGCGTCCCGGCCCGGCTGGCCAGTGGATCAATCGCGTCGGGCGGCACCCTGGGCATCTTGATACCACCATCGATCACGCTGATCGTATACGGCATTGTGACTCAGACGTCAATCGGGCGACTTTTCCTCGCGGGCGTAGTGCCGGGGTTTTTGCTCATTTCCATCTTCTCGGTCTATGCCTGGCTGATGACTGTCATCAGTCAGCGCCGGGACAGGCATCTGGGCAGTGTCGAGGAAACTGAACATTACACCCTGGCAGAGAAGATGACGGGGCTGGCCAGGGTCTTACCCTTTCTCGGGATAATTGGCGCCATTACGTTCTTCATGTACGGGGGGTACGCCACACCGTCGGAGGTAGCGGGCATCGCAGCCTTCCTGGTACTGGTTTTGGTCGCTACCATCTACCGCAAGTACCGTGTCGCTGATATCTGGCCCATAATGGCCAGTGCCACGCGAGATTCCACCATGGTCCTGCTAATCGTGGCCGCGGCCGCGCTCTATGCCTACATGATGTCCTACTTGTATCTGACTCAGAGCATTGCCGAATGGGTCTTTAACCTAGACCTCAGCATTTGGCAGTTATTACTGGCCCTGAATGCCTTCCTCCTGGTCGCGGGATTCTTCCTGCCAGCTGTGTCTATCATCCTTATGAGCATGCCGATCCTGCACCCGGTGCTGGTGCAATCGGACATAAACCTGATCTGGTTTGCTATCATCATGACCATCAACCTTGAGATCGGTATGATTACACCGCCGCTGGGCCTGAACCTCTTTGTCCTGCGGGGTATCGCTCCAGAGGTTTCTATGCAAGACATCATGATCGGCTCCCTGCCGTTTGTGGCACTGATGCTACTATTTATAGTGTTCCTCTGTGTGTTCCCTGGCGTAGTCACCTGGTTGCCGGACCTGCTAATGGGGCCGGGACTTTGATCGTGAAGCACAACCGAAAAGAAAATAAGGAAGGAGCCAATCATGAGCCAAACCAGCGGGGAATGTCCCCGGCTTGAGATTATGGATGACGTGGCCCGGATCACCCTGGACCGCGAGGCACAGCACAACCGGATCGACCCCGCAGACCTTGTTCCCTTGAGGGGATATCTGGATCGGATCAGACATGATTCATCAATCCGGGTGCTGGTGATCACCGGTACCGGGACTCGCACATTCAGTTCGGGCTACACGCTCAGCGCTATCAAGGATGAGCTGGACGACCGCTTCGAGCGCTTTCTCGACGAGGTCGAGAACCTGTCAATGCCCGTGATCTGTGCATTGAATGGTAGTGCCTATGGCGGAGCAACAGACCTTGCCCTCTGCTGTGATATTCGCATTGGTGTCAAAGGCTCACGGATGTTCATGCCGGCTGCCAAATTTGGTTTGCACTATTACCCAGACGGTATCCGGCGCTACGTTACGGCGCTGGGCCTGACAGCCGCCAAGAAGCTGTTCCTGACGGCCAAGCCCGTTACTGCGGATGACATGCTGAAAATGAACTTTCTGACGGAACTGGTGGACCCCGAAACACTTGAACCTACCGTGGAAGACTACATCGAATCCATCCGGGCCTGTGCTCCGGGAGTTCTTCGTTCCATGAAAAGGGATCTGAACGCCACAGCGGCGGGGACAGCAGATATCGAGCTTCAACGGGCTTCTTATGAAGCGTCGCTAAAATCCGAGGAGTTGGCGCAACGTGTTGCTGGAATCTAGCGTCCGCCCTCGAATGATGAAATAAGGCAGTAACCATGAATGATATTCTTCTGGACCGGATATCCCGGGTCCTCGACCTCGTTGAACGCTGGCTCCCCGAGGAGCCCGGCGATATCGACTGGACGACCGATATAGCTGCACTCTGGCAGCACCATACCTTTGGCGGGCGCCTGGTTTCGGTCACACCACGTGATCACGTCACGCTGGATGATCTAGTCGGTGTGGACAGGCAAGTCCAGTTTCTGCTCGACAACACACGGGCATTTCTCAAAGGCCTGCCCGCCAACAATGCCCTGCTTTGGGGCTCACGCGGAAGCGGAAAATCGTCTGTGGTAAGGGCGCTGCTCAACACACTGTCTCCCGAGGGTCTGCGGCTGATCCAGATAGACCGTCACGACCTGGCCAGTTTGCCCATTCTGGTCGAGCATCTTCGGCACGTTCCTCGGCGCTTTATCGTATATTGCGACGATCTTTCTTTTGAGGGCAGCGATGATGCCTATAAAGGCCTGAAGAGTGCACTGGACGGCACTCTGACTGGGCCTCCTGACAATGTCCTGTTCTACGCGACCTCCAACCGTCGCCACTTATTGCCGGAAACTTTTTCCGACAACGCCCAATCACGCGTGGTAGACGGCGAAATACACCACGGAGAAGCCGTGGAAGAAAAGATATCGCTTGCAGACCGGTTTGGGCTCTGGCTTGGTTTCTATCCCTTCAACCAGGATAGCTATCTCGGCGCGTGTGCCCACTGGACCCGGCACCTCGGTGGCGCTGAGGCCTGGGATGCTCAAGCTGAAGAAGAAGCCATCCGCTTCGCTACACTACGAGGCGGCCGTAGTGGGAGGGCTGCCTGGCAGTTCGCCTGCCAATGGGTGGGCAAGCAGGCCCTGTCTGCAACCCAGCCGCGCCACATCGACGAGGCGTGAAATTGTATGCAAGCCAACGAGCATCCTCTGAGGCGGGACGCATCCTCCCGGCAGAGCAAACACAGATTTTGTAATCTCAATGAGATCGTGTGAACATTGCTGCAATAAGGAAGCAGTTCGATCTTATTCCGATCAATTTAGCTGCCGGGACGTTGCCAGCTAGAATTCGAGTCGGAGCAAACGTACAGGCTCATCACAGCACCAAACAGTTTTTTAGGATGCCCCTAAATACACGAATGTAGTGTTCGAACACTCCATCCATTTCGTTCCGCACGGCCATAATCGGGACGCCTGTTCTTTGACGAAGGCCCCAACGCAGTTACATCCACGCTTTGGTCAAAGGGATAATACGCTTTGGTATGAGTTTTCTATTTGTCGCCTTAGAGTCAACTATGCCCATCCCTTGGGTGATCTGTGCTTTTTACAGAAAAAGCTCAATCAGTAGTTTTGGCGCCCAACCACAATCCGTGATCAATCATTTCGGCGAATAATTCTAGACACAATACTCGGATAGTTTCAGCCGCCCTGGTGAACGGCAGAGACTTGGCCTTGCAGAGCGATAGTTCTCGGCTCATGACAGATGGTAGCGGCGTGAGCTGAAGGATATCGGCCTGTACTTCCTCATGCACGGCGGACCATGGAAGGACCGTCGCGGCAATACCGGTCTTTACTGCGGCTATGAGTATCGACGAGGTGCTCGCTTCGGCGACCAGCTTATAGTTCATGCGGTGTGCAAGGAAGAACTGATCAACGCTGGTTCGCAGTGTATTTGGTTTAGACGGCAGGATCAGGGGGATGGTCGTCAGATCGTCCAGGCTAATCGCATCGGATGCTTCCCAATGGGTCGGAGTGGTGATTAGGAAAAGCTCTTCCACCAAGACTGGCTGCATATCAAGGCCCCGACGGGCCGGCTCATTCGGTGTGATTGCCATATCGACCCGCCCCTGCTCGACCAAATTAGTCAGGTCAGCGCTAGGCACATCCACGATTTCCAGCATGATACCGGGATAGCGTTCAATAACACGCCGGAGAAGTGGGATCGCAAATGACTTGCAGGTGCTGGAGGGCATGCCTATAGAGACCGTTCCGTTGATTGAGCCTTCTTTTGAGATCAGCAGGTCCCGGGTGTTATCGATCTGGCGAAGTATCGTGCGGCCATGCCGGTAGAGCAATTCACCTTGCTCCGTGGGTGTAACACCATGGGTGCTGCGGTGAAAAAGCTGTACCCCGAGATCTTCCTCCAGCAGGTTAATTTGCTGGCTCAGAGCAGGCTGGGCCACATGGAGCGCACCCGCCGCCCGTGACATATTGCGAAACTCGAAGATTTTGATGAAATAGATAATCTGTTTGATGTTCATCGACTTACCTTTGATCGTGAATTCAGATAATAACTGCAGCACTTTGGCGTAACCAAGTAGAGGCGGGAGGGCCTTCGCCGGTACCCTCACGGGCTTTACCGACCAAAGTGAAGCAGTGATGAAGTACCGACAACTGACCCAAGCACAACGATACCAGGCATCGGCCCTGCGTGTGGCCGGCAAAAGCCAACGTAAGCGTCCGGTAATCCCATCTTGAGCCTGGCGCTGCCGCCGTCAGGATAGTGTCCACTTATTTTCTAGTGGACACTTAACATGAACGACTTAAGCGTAACCAAACCCTACCAGCGCCGTCGCCGGTTTTCCCGCGAATTCAAAGCTGAGATTGTTGCCCAATGTCTGGAACCCGGTTCCTCTGTTTCCCGGATCTCGCTGGATAATGGCCTCAATGCCAACATGGTCCGGCGCTGGATGAGTGAAGCCCAGCGAGCAGACAAAACACCAGCAACACCAGGATTTGTTCCAGTTAATCTTCCAGCGGCAACCTCTGCATCGGGCAACCGATCAGTCTCTGATAAGAGTAGCACCATCCGCATCGAGATTCCCCGCGCCGGTGGCGCAGTCGTGGTGGAGTGGCCTGCGGAGCAGGCGCACCAGTGTGCTGCTTTGCTTCGGGATCTGCTGGGATGATCCGAATCGACGAGATCTGGCTGGCGACCGAACCGCTGGATATGCGAGCCGGGCCCGATAAGGCCCTGGCACGGGTTATTCAGGTCTTTGGTTCTGCCAGGCCTCATTGTGCTTACCTGTTCACCAACAAACGGGGCAACCGGATGAAGGTCTTGATCCACGATGGCCTGGGCATCTGGTTGTGTGCCCGTCGGCTGAACCGGGGTAAGTTCCACTGGGGCGAAACCTGGCGCGGTGACCAACTGCGACTAACTGAGGAACAGTTATCCGCCCTGGTTCAGGGCTTACCCTGGCAACGCCTTGGGGCCGACGGCGTTATCTCTATCCTGTAACCACAAGCTGAGTGATATCGCCATAGCCAAAACTGCGAATCGCTTGCAGCACAAGGACTTGGCATACTAAGGGGCATGACTCAGCGCCCCGATCTCAACCATCTCTCTGCCGATCAGCTCCGTGCCCTGGCGACGAAACTGATGGACTCCTTGGACGCCCGGGATCAAGTCCTGAGCAAGAAGGATCGTGAGTTGGTGCGCAGCAACGCTATCATCGAGAAGCTGACCCACGAAGTCGCCATCCTCAAGCGTCACAAGTACGCCCGTCGCAGTGAACAACTCGATGCGGTTCAGGGGAAACTGCTGGACGAACTGATCGACAGCGATCTGGCCGCCATCGAAGCCGAGCTGGACCAGGCGATGACCGAGGAGCAGAAGGCTGCCCGACGCAAGCAAAAGCCCAAGCGCACCCCGCTGCCACCAGAACTGCCCCGTACCCTGATCTACCACGAACCTGAAAACACCCATTGCCGCTGCGGTTGCCAGCTCAAGCGCATTGGCGAGGACGTCAGCGAGAAGCTCGATTACGTGCCGGGCGAGTTCACGGTGGAGCGGCACATCCGGGGCAAGTGGGCCTGCAACGAATGCGAGACCTTGATCCAGGCACCGGTGCCACCGCAGGTGATCGATAAGGGCATCCCGACTGCGGGTCTGCTGGCTCAGGTGCTGGTGGCCAAGTATGCGGACCATCTGCCACTGTACCGTCAGGAACGCATCTTCGGTCGCGCTGGCCTCGAAATCCCACGTTCTACACTCGCCGAATGGGTCGGTGCCTGCGGTGTGCAGTTGCAACCCCTGGTGGATGCGCTGAGAAATACCTTGCTGGAACACAGCGTTCTGCATGCCGATGAAACCCCGGTCAGCATGCTGGCCCCGGGCAAGAAGAAAACCCACAAGGCCTACGTCTGGGCCTACTGCACCACGCCATTCTCGGACCTCAAAGCCACCGTTTACGACTTCGCTCCCAGCCGGGCAGGTGAACATGCCCGCGCCTTCCTGGGTGACTGGTAGGGCAAGCTGGTCTGTGATGATTATGCTGGCTACAAGGCTGGGTTCGGCAACGGCATTACCGAGATCGGTTGTATGGCTCACGCCCGTCGCAAGTTCTACGACCTGCATGAAGCCAACAAGAGCGAACTGGCTGCCAAGGGATTGGAGTACATCGGCGGACTGTACGAGATCGAGCGGGAAACCAAAGACCTGCCACCGGACAAACGGCAGGAGATCCGGGAGGCGAAAGCCAGGCCTATTGCTGATGCGCTGCATCAGTGGATGTTGGCGCACCGCCAGAAAGTGCCGGATGGCTCCGGCACAGCCAAAGCACTGGATTACAGCCTCAAACGGTGGGAAGCGCTGACGCGCTACCTGGACGATGGCGCTGTGCCTATCGACAACAACTGGGTGGAAAACCAGATCCGGCCGTGGGCATTGGGTCGTTCCAACTGGCTGTTCGCAGGTTCACTACGCAGTGGCCAACGTGCTGCGGCAGTCATGACACTGATCCAGTCAGCAAAGCTGAACGGGCATGATCCCTATGCCTACCTGAAGGATGTGCTGAATCGACTGCCGACGCAGAAGAACAACGCCATCGACGAGCTATTGCCCCACAACTGGAAGCCGGCTATACCTGACAAGGTGTGATGGGCGGACGCTTACAAGCCAACGACAGATTGCAGCAATGCTTGGCCGCCACAGCAGCACGATCAGCCGTGAGTTGCGGCGGAACAGCGTTCACAACTATGAACCGGAGAGGGCGCAACATCAGGCGAACACCCGGCGTAGAACCGCCTTCAAGCGCCACAAACGAGTGAATTGGCTGACGAACTGGGTGATCGAACGGCTGAAGCAACACTGGAGCCCTGAACAAATTGCAGGCTTTATAAGCCGCATGAACGCACCGGTGCGGGTCAGTCACCAGTGGATCTATGACTTGATCTATCGTGATCGCCTCGAAGGCGGCAAGCTCTGGAGCTACTGTCGCCACCGGAACAACCGTGGTCGCAAACGCAGAGCGAAGGACGCGGGCCTCGGCGAAATTCCGAATCGGGTCAGGATTGAGTACCGCCCCAAAGAGATTGAAAGTCGTGCCGCGCTTGGCCACTGGGAAGGCGACACGGTGCTTCAGGGCCACAAGCAATCCGGTTTGGTGACATTGGTGAAGCGTCGCAGCGGTTACTTGCTCGCGGGCCGCCTAAAGCGGTTTACGGCCAACCAGACAGCGCGCACCGTGATCAGGCTCTTAAAGCCAGTCCGGGGTGCTGCAAAAACGCTCACACTGGACAACGGCAGCGAGTTTGCGGAACACGAGCACGTGGCCAAAGAGTTGGACCTGGCGGCCTATTTTTGTGCCCCATACTGCTCTGGCCAGCGCGACACGAATGAGAACACGAACGGCCTGCTGCGCCAGTACTATCCGAAAGGGACGAACTTCCCCTCACTATCTCAAACACACATCAACCGCGTGGTTGAGCAGTTGAATAACCGGCCCAGAAAACGGCTGGGCTACCGAACACCGGCAGAGGTGTTCTGGGGTGAATATTCTGGGGCACTATGAATGAGCGGTGCTGCGCTTATTGATTGAATCCACGATTTGACTAACCAGACCATAAGTTTATCTTATTGCCGTATCAATAATCGGTATTTTCGCCCCCTACTGAATTGTTCTATTACTAATTCAAGCACGGATTAGTGGGACATTCGCCGCTAAGTTAGGTAGTGGCTTCAGGTAGTCGCAGCTTGGTGGCTTTGTGTAGACGCCATTTAATGCAATAAAAATAGACAGAGGTTCTAAATATAATGACAATTAAACTGTTCTGCTCACTTGGTTCTTTAATTTCCGGTATTGCCATTGCTGGCTTAGCTACAACCGTCCATGCGCAGGAGAAGTGGACAATGACCACTGCTTGGCCGGACAACTTGGACCTGATCCAGATTGACCGCCACTGGGTGGAAACCGTAAACAGTATTGCTGGCGACGAGCTGAAGATAAACTTTCGAGCTGGTGGCACTCTGATGCCCGGTTATGAGGTATTTGATGCTACCCAGGCTGGCAGTATACAAGCTGCTGGCGATTGGCCTGGTTACTGGGCCGGTAGAAGTTCTGCTTTCTCTCCATTGGCCACTACTACCAGCTTATTCAACGCTGTTGACTATCTTAACTGGATCCAACAATGGGGTGGTTTTGAGCTCTACCAAGAGGTCTATGGGAAGTTTGGCATAGTCTACTTGCCTTACGGTATAACCAACAATGAATCCGGTTTCAGAGGCGGCACTCCCATCGAGAATCTTGCCGATCTAAAAGGCAAGCGACTTCGCCTCTCCGGACGCGACCAAGGGCGTGTGCTTGAACAGCTTGGCGGTTCTCAGGTTACCCTTGCCGCTGGCGAGATCTATCAGGCTCTCGAACGTGGTGTAATCGATGGCGCAGAGCTAAGTCTACCGGGCATCGACTACAATCTCGGCCTCTCGGAGGTTACTGATTACTGGCTTACACCGGGCTGGCACCAGTCCGCTAGTGTATTTGGCGTGATGATCAACAAGGAAGCTTGGGATGCTCTATCTGAGGAGACCCAGAAAAAGCTTCGGATCGCCGCAGATGCCACCATGGCATGGTCCATTACTTGGTCTGAGAGAGAAGCTACTGAGGGCACAAATAAATTTATTGAAGACGGAACTATTATCAATCAGCTACCTGAAGAGGATATGGCGAAGATCCAAGATATTACCAATCAGGTTATAATTCAGGGCGCTTGCGAAGACCCGATGCACGCCAAGATCTACCACTCCATGATCAGCTACTTGGAGCACTATGCGACATGGCGTGATATCTCTGTACCATACAACATGAGTCGTACTATGGACAATCTGCCGTCCCTCGATGAGCTTGAGACTTGTATGAACAAGTGAACGGGTCCGGCTGGGTCCTTTGGGATCCGGCCTCTTCCGGTAGCTACAGCGCCACTTGTATCCGCTTGCTTCACTTGGTCCAGGGAGTCTCTCCATGAACGCCATAGCCAAGGCCATCGATGCCCTGAATGAGGGGATCGGACGCCTGATATCTCCCCTGCTTGCCGTGATCACGTTGATTGTCATATACGATATCGCCGCACGCTTCTTTATCGGCCGTCCCAGCGATTGGTCCTTCGATGTGACCAAAATGCTATTCGGCGCTCACTTTATGCTAATGGCAGCCTATGGCCTTCGACATCACGCTCATGTCGAGGTCGACGTGCTTAAACGCCTGCTCTCGCGGCGCAAGCAAGCCGCTCTCGATTTGCTCGGTTACCTGGTCTTCTTCGTGCCCTTCATCTGTATGTTGCTAACCTTGGGTTGGGCCTTCTTCGAACGCTCTTTCAGCCGTGGGGAGACCACTTATGGCATGATGGCTATCCCGGTCTATCCAGTGAAGGGTGTAATCATCGTGGCCGCGACATTGATGCTGCTCCAGGCTGTGGCTGTCGTCATTCGTGCCCTCGGCGAACTACACAAGGAGAATGCAGCATGAGCCCTGAGATGCTCACCCTGTTCATGTTCGTCGGTCTACTGGTCGGCCTATTCATGGGCCATCCGCTGGCCTTTGTGCTCGGCGGCATCGCGGTACTCGGCGCTTGGTTCGGTCCCGGTGCCAATACGCTAGGAATCCTGATCAACAACATCTATGGCAACACTATGGACAACTATGTCCTAGTGGCTATCCCGCTATTCATCCTGATGGCGCGCTTCCTCAACGACTCAGGTGTGACTGAAAAGATGTTCAATACCATGCGCTTATTGCTCGCCAACCTGCGCGGCGGCCTTGCACTCACCGTTGTCATCGTTTCCGTGTTGCTGGCTGCTACCACCGGCATCGTCGGCGCTTCCATCGCGGTGATGGGCATGATCGCCCTGGTACCTATGCTCAAGTACTCGTACAACAAGGAACTCAGTACCGGGGTGATCATGGCCAGCGGCTGCCTGGGCATCCTGATCCCGCCCAGCATCATGCTAATCCTAATGGCCAGCTACTCCCCTGTCTCGGTGGGCGCACTGTTCGCCGGTGCCCTAGTGCCTGGCTTAATGCTGGGCAGCATGTACGCCCTCTACGTGCTGGTGGTCTGCTACGTCAAGCCGAGCTACGGTCCTCAGGTACCTGCCGCGGAGCGCGCCGAGACCAGCACCGGCGAGCTGCTGATTATGCTGGTCAAGTACGTGCTGCCGCCCATGGCGTTGATCCTCGGCGTGCTGGGCTCGTTGTTCATGGGCATCGCTACCGCCACTGAGGCCTCAGCCATAGGCGTGGGTATCGCCTTCCTGCTCTACATGATCTTTGGAGATCGCAAGTTGAGTACGTGTTTCAAGACCTTGATCGAGGCGAGTAAGACCACCACCATGGTTATGCTGGTCGTGGTGGGAGCCACCGCCTTCACCGGGGTGTTCTCCCTCGGTGGCGGCATGGAGGTCATCCATAATGTGGTGATGGCGATGCCAGGCGGCACCACAGGGGCACTGATCCTGATGCTATTCCTTGTATTCCTGCTGGGAATGTTCCTGGACTGGACCGGTATCGTACTCCTTAGCTTCCCGATTATGCTGCCGATCGTCGAAAACATGGGTGTTGACATGCTGTGGTTCGTGGTGATGGTGGCGGTGGTGCTGCAGACTTCTTTTTTGACCCCGCCCTTCGGCTATGCGCTATTCTACCTCAAGGGGGTGGCGCCACCCGGAGTGGAGATCGTCGATCTCTACAAGGCGGTCATCCCCTTCGTAGTCCTGATCTTGCTGGCCTGTGCGCTCATGACCTTGTTTCCGGTACTGATCACCGGCTTGCCTGCGATGCTCGTTGGATGACCAAACGTAACAGGTAGGGCTAGAGTCGAAGCGAAGCTCCGTGAGTAATGGCACCACATTGTCGGAGGGGCTCTGAAGGAGTCAATTTTTCTGCCTGAGGTCGTCCTTTGCTGGCTCCAAAAGGCCAGAGATACGATGCAGCAGTCCCCCGAAATGTGCCTGAATGCACGTCGCTGCCCCGGCTTCTTTTCTAAAGGTCAGGACATCATAGAGAAAGGCCGGAGTCGCCGTGTCACGCCGCCTTGCCATTGTTAGGCCATACTCAATTTTATCGGCTACGATGCTAAGGATAGCCGCTCTTAGCGTCCACTTAGGGCGTTACGAGATTTCCGCTATTTCGTAGCCCTAAATGGCAAAGGGTCGCTGTTCCTGATGCGTCCTTCTGTCGCGCTCATACCACTAATCCTGAATTCAGATAATAACCGCAGCACTTTGGCTTAATCGAGTAGAGGAAGGAGGGTTGTTGCCGGTACCCTCATTCGCTTTACCTACCAAAGTGAAGAGAATCATGGGGTACCGACAACTGACCCAGGGTCAACGATACCAGATTTCTGCTTGGCTGAGTCTTGACATGTCTCTGCGCCAAATTGCGAAAGCGCTGAACTGCCATAGCTCGACGATTAGCTAAAAGGCTGCGTGTGCTATCGACATGCCTAAGTATGATTTGGGCGTGCCGGTAAAGCAGAACGCCTTCGGTTGTCGCATGCACCCTTTGGAGCCACGCACCAACAAACGTATCCCAAGATCTTCTTCCAACAAAGCAATTTGCTGGCTAAGTGCTGGTTGAGCGGCGTATAGGCTTTTCGCAGCCCTGGTCATGTTCTGCATTTCGAATACCCGCACAAAATATTGAAGTTGCCGCAAGTTCATGGTCCGTCTCTATAGTTTTTTGGACTTACCCCGGTCCACTAGACACTCCTAGCCTATGATTTGGACTTACCCCGGTGCAGTAGACACTCCTAGCCTATGATTAGAGCATAGGAGGAAATGCTATGAGCAGCCAACGTTACCCCCCGGAATTCAAAGATGAAGCGGTCCGGCAAGTACTGGAGCGGGGCTATACCGTCGCCGAAGTATCGCAACGACTGGGAGTCTCGGCTCACAGCCTCTACAAATGGGTTAAGGCTGTGAAACCGGATAAGTCTGATGAACAGGCCGCCGAGTTGGTCGAAGCTAAGAGCGAGATTCTTAGGCTGCGGGCCCAGATGCGCCGGATTGAAGAAGAACGCGATATCCTAAAAAAGGCCGCTCGGTACTTTGCCAGAGAGCCCGAGTAAAGTACCGGTTCATCAACGATCACCGACACGAGTTCAACACCAAAACCATGTGTCGAGTGCTCCAGGTGGCTCGCAGCGGTTTTTATAAATGGCTGCATAATCCGTTGTCTGACCGGGCCGTTGATAACCAACGTGTACTGGCGCTAATCCTGGCGTCGTATCAGGGCAGTTCTGGCGTATATGGCGCTCCACGGGTGTTTCTGGACCTCCGCGAGGCCGGTGAAACCTGTAGCCTGAACCGGGTCGCCCGGTTGATGAAAGAACATAAGATCAAGGCGCTGCGAGGCTATAAAGCGTCAAGGGTGATCGCCGGAAGACCGTCGATCCTCACCCCGAACAAGCTTCAGCGTGAATTCACGGTGAGCCGCCCAGATAAAGCTTGGGTGACTGACATCACCTACATTCGCACTTGGCAAGGCTGGCTGTATCTGGCGGTGGTGGTCGATCTGTTCTCCCGTCGTGTGGTTGGCTGGTCCATGAAACCCACGCTGCATCGCAGCCTGGTAGTAGATGCGTTGTTGATGGCAGTGTGGCGACGGCGACCGAAGGACAAGGTGTTGGTGCATTCGGATCAAGGCACCCAATACGGCAGTGATGACTGGCACCGTTTCTGTCTGGCCCACAACCTGGATCCCAGCATGAGTCGACGTGGCAATTGTTGGGATAATGCGGTGGCGGAATCCTTCTTCAGCAGCCTGAAAAAGGAACGGATCCGCAAACGGATCTACAAAACCCGTGACCTAGCCAAGGCCGATGTGTTCGACTACATCGAAGTGTTCTACAACCGAGTCCGACGTCATACCCATCTGGGTGGCGTCAGCCCCGAGGCCTTTGAAATGGCCTCCGTTTGAGGCTGGGGTGTGTCATGCGTATCGGGGTAAGTCCATTTTTCAATGAAATAAGTTTATCTTATGATCCCATCGTTAAAAGCTATTTTTCTAACTGAATTTTATTATCTAGAGTTAAAAAATCCTATTATTTAGAATCAAAAGCTACTTCAAATGAGACCTGCAAGATGAGCCTTCCATTAGCTGGATTAAAAGTGCTGGATTTAACACGTGCCCTTTCAGGGCCTTTCAGCACAATTGTCTGGCTTGTGACTTTCGTATCGGCGTGCCGGCAGCAAATATGTTTATGCCCGCAGCCAAGCTCGGCCTGCATTTTTACTCTGTCTGGAGGTATGGCCAGATATATCTCCCGGCTAGGCCTGAACCAGGCTAAGAGGCTTTTTCTGACGGCCGAAAAAATAGACGCCGATGAAATGCGACGGATAGGCTTTCTGACCGAAATTGTGCAGGGCGATCGGCTGGTCGCGCGACTTGCCGAGCTTAGCCAATTGCTTGCCAACATGGCGCCCATTGCAATGCTGAGCATAAAAAAGCACTTGAACCTGATCGCCCGGGGGCAAGTGGAAAGCCAAGATATCGAAGACGGGGTACGTTGCTCCGAAACTTCCGACGACATTTCGGAAGGCGCATTGGCCTGGAAGGAAAAGCGCCTTCCGCAATTCAAGGGCATTTGAACTAGGAGACAAAAAAGATGAACACAACGATGACATTGAGCCTGGCTTGTATCGCCGCAACATTCGTTGCGGCGGTATCCGACGATCAATAAGTGCAGATGCGGTTCACTCCACGTGCTCGTGGGGCGGAGCCGTCGACGCGACAAGGGCAATGGGAAAGCGTTTCCCCGTTCCCGTTAAAGGAGATACAAATGCCAGAAGCAATTGCAAGCTATCAAATGCTTATCGGGGCGCAATGGGTCGATGCGTGCGATGGTGAATGGATTGATGTTGAGAATCCGGCCAAGAAGGCAGTCTTCGCACGTGTTCCGAGAGCCAAAAAGGCAGACGTGGATCTAGCGGTTGCGGCGGCCCAGCACGCGTATAAGACCTGGTCTAAAGTCGCCGCGGCAGAACGCGGCAAGATGCTCCACGACATTGCCAACGAGCTGGAAGGTCTGATCGAAGATCTTGCCCGCACTATTAGTTTGGAAAATGGCAACGCGCTGCGTACGCAAAGCCGCGGCGAAGCCAGGATGGCCGTTGATTTCGTTCGCTATGTCGCGGGCTTAAGCCGCGAAATCAAAGGCAACACGGTATATCTCAGTTCCGACAATCTGGATTACACGCGTCGCGAGCCATATGGCGTCGTGGGCGCTATTGTTCCTTGGAATGCGCCGTTGTTGCTGGCTGCCCTAAAAATTGCACCGGCTGTCATGACAGGCAACACCATTGTGTTGAAGGCCTCTGAAGAGGCGCCGATAGCAGTTCAGAAATTGGTTCGTGTTTTCAGCAACCACCTTCCTGCCGGGGTGGTCAATGTTCTTACCGGAAATGGCATTGAATGCGGTGTACCGCTGGTCGAACACCCCGATGTACCTAAAATTTCGTTTACGGGCTCCAGCCCGGTTGGGCGCTCCATATTGGCCGCTGCCAGCAGCCGTATTGCAGCGGTTACGCTGGAATTGGGCGGCAAGAGCCCCCAAATTGTGTTCCCCGACGTCGATATCAACCATACGGTCGACGGTGTTATCAGCGCCATGCGCTTCGCTCGCCAGGGCCAATCCTGCACGGCAGGCTCTCGCCTGTTCGTTAATGAGTCTATTGCCAAGGAATTTGTCGAAGCCCTGGTCAATAAGCTTAGGTCCATGAAGGTTGGTGACCCGCTGGATGACGCGACAGACGCAGGGTCGGTAGTCAATGCCAAGCAATACCAGCGCGTATGCTCGTACATAAAAGAGGCGATGGAGCTTGATCCGAGCGCACTGCTGCTGGGCGGACTTCCGCCTACTGAAGGCCCGTTGTCGCAAGGCTACTACTTCGAACCCACAGTGTTTTACAACTTGCCGCTGGAAGCCAGGCTTACTCGTGAAGAAGTGTTCGGTCCAGTGATTTCCGTTTCGACCTGGAAATCAGAAGAGGATGTTATCGAACGGGCCAACAGTTCTGAATACGGGCTCGCTGCATTCGTATGGTCGCGCGCAGGCGCGCCGGCAATTCGCGTTGCACACGCTTTGCACGTGGGCTGGGTTCTTATTAATCAAGGCACCGGGCAGCAGATTGGACATTCGTACGGCGGCGTCAAGCAAAGCGGTGCCGGGCGCGAGTTCTCGCTGGAAGGCATTTTGGCGAGCTACACCGATGTAAAACAGGTGTCGTACAACTTGGGCAGCCACGGCTTTGCCGAATAATAACGACGCAACGTGGACCACGAGAGGAAGAGAACTTCTATGACCACATTGAAAATCGACAGCCAGAGCAAATTGGGTTTTATTGGCTTGGGCATGATGGGCAGCCGCATGATCAAGCATTTGAAAGGCTATGAGGAGCTTCGTATATTTGATGCGAACCCCGATGCGGTGCAGCGCGGGGCGAACGAAACGGGCGCCATTGCGGCCGCATCATTGCAGGAAATGGCATCGGCCGATATTGTTATTTTTATGCTGCCCAATAGCTCCATTATCGACAAAATCGTACGGGGCTGCGACGGCGAGCCCGGGCTCATTGATATTCTGGCTCCGGGCAGTTTGATTATCGATATGAGCTCCGCATCGCCGTCGAACACCATTGTGAATGCCAATGCGGCGGCAAACAAATCTATCGGTTACATTGACGCCCCCGTTTCGGGGGGGCTAGGCGGTGCGGAATCTGCCAAGCTTACCATTATGGTTGGGTGCGAGCCCGCTCAGTTCGATCAGGTTAAGCCTTTGCTAAACCTCATGGGGCTCAACGTAGTGCGTGCCGGCGATGTGGGCGCGGGCCATGCCGTTAAAGCGCTGAACAACCTGTTGGCCGCCACGATTCTGTCTGTCACAGGCGAAGTTTTTGCGGCAGGAGAGAAGTTTGGGCTTGACCCCAGCGTCATGCAAGGCATTGTGAATACCTCGTCGGGCGGCAGCTACATGACGAACATTGTATGGCCCAAGGCCATTTTGGGCCATACCTGGGATTTCGGCTTCTCGTTGCAGCTAATGCACAAAGATGTGGACATCGGTCTATCGTTGCTGAAAGAAACCGGCGTAGACGCACCACTGGCCACCCTGAATGGCAAGGTGTGGTCAGAGGCACTGGCCAAGGTGCCAGGCACGGTCGATATGACTGAAGTGGTACGCCAGACACAAGAAAAAGCCGGTTTAAGCAAACAGGCTTAAGTCAGTAAACGGCACCCCAGCCGCAGGCCCTGCTGCACAATGTCTTCAATGACATTTGGGCCTTTCTTGCTTGATCGAGTAGTGGGCTTCCTTGCTTCACCCTGCGCAGGTTTCATCAATGGAGCAATATTGGACGTCGATGGCGGACAAACCAGGAGTATGTAGTTATTAAACCGTTGGTAAATTACGTCGTTTTCACTGGTTTAATTTAGTGGCGCAGGATTCGCTCCTACTGGCAAACCTGATTACGCCTATGGTTCAGCCAGCTTCAGGAGCCGATACGGCATCGGCGGTGTTCTGACCGAGTTATTGTCAAATCTGGTGTATGAGCATCAGGCGG
>Ga0207876_1000175_pt1 | contig 29094 bp, 29 predicted proteins | sample MalvirmetaMSP146_FD_184237 | JGI IMG/M metagenome (GOLD analysis project Ga0207876, IMG submission 184237) | Marine viral communities from the Deep Pacific Ocean - MSP-146 (SPAdes) | ecosystem: Environmental > Aquatic > Marine > Oceanic | place: Pacific Ocean | collected 2011-07-10
AACAACCCGGGCTCAATCCCGGAGCACAAGGTCTTGCTGGGCGAAGCCAATGAGCTGGCAGGGCGCTTCCAGACGCTGGATGCCCAGCTGCGCAGCCTTAACAGTGAGGTCAGCCAGCGCATCACCACCACGGTCAGTGACATCAACGCGCTGGCCAGCAACATTGCGTCCCTCAACGAGCAGGTGGTGCGGGCCACCACGCAAAGCGGCGGGCAGCCGCCCAACGATCTGCTGGATGCCCGGGACCAGGCGATCAACCGCCTGGCGGAAAAAGTGGGCGTGACCACCGTGACCCAGGATGACGGCGCGGTGAACGTGCTGGTGGGCAACGGCCAGGCGCTGGTGGTGGGGTTCACTGCCAGTCAGTTGCAGACCTTCCGTGACCCCTTTGATGCCACACGGGTGAATGTGGGCATTGCCGGGCTGGCGTCCAGCACCGATATCGGCCGCTTCCTGAGCGGCGGTGAGCTGGGTGCTGCACTGTCCTTCCGGGGCGGCGTGCTGGACAGCACGCGCAATGAGCTGGGCCTGCTGGCTGCGGGGATCGCTGCGACCTTCAATGCCCAGCACAGCGAGGGCATGGACCTGAATGGCCAGCTCGGGGGCAATTTTTTCCGGCCGCTGCAACCTGCGGTGTCGGGGTCGAGCGGCAACACGGGCAGCGCCACGGTCACTGCGGCACTGGCGGATGTGGGGCAGCTCACGGGGGCGGACTACCGCCTGAGTTTCGACGGCAGCCAGTGGACCCTGCGCAACCAGCAGACCGGCGCCACCCAGACCGGCGCCGGCCCGGCATTCAGCATCGATGGCGTGGACATCACCATCAGCGGTACGCCGGCGGCTGGTGACAGCTTCCTGGTGCAACCGGTAGCCCAGGGTGCCAACCTGTTTGCGGTGGAACTGACCGACGCAGCGGCCTTTGCCGCCGCCAGCCCGGTGCGCAGCAGCACTGGCAGCGCCAACCTGGGCGATGCGCGGCTCTCGTCTCTCGCGGTGGACAGCGTCGCGGGGCTGCCGCTGGCTGGCGCCATCACGCTCACCTTCAACCCCGATGCGCTGGGCGCGGGCGTGCCCGGCTACGATGTGGCGGGCAGCGCCGGCGGTCCCATTGCCTACGACCCTGCCACCGACAGCGGGGGGATTGCCGTGACACTGGGGGGTCTCAGCTTTGAGCTGGCAGGCACGCCCGCCGCCGGGGATACACTGAGCATTGCCAACAACACCGACGGCAGTGGCGACAACCGCAATGCCCTGGCGCTTGGGGCCCTGCAAACCGCCTCGATTCTGGACGGCGGTACCGCCAGCTACCAGGACAGTTACGCGGGCCTGGTGGCCGATGTGGCCGTGCGCAGTCGGCAGGCCAGTGCCGCCGCCGATGCCGAGGGAACCCTGCTGCAGCAGGCGATTTCCGCCCGCGACAGCGTGCAGGGCGTGAACCTGGACGAGGAGGCCGCCGACCTGTTGCGCTTTCAGCAGGCCTACCAGGCCGCTGCACAGGTGATCTCCGTGGCAGACACCGTGTTCCAGACCCTGCTCGATGCCACGCGTCGCTAACGCCGGAGCTGACTGATGCGCCTTTCAACCGCCCAGATTTTCCAGCAGGGGATCAGCAACATCCTCAACCAGCAGGCCCAGCTGCAGAAAACCCAGCAGCAGCTGGCCAGTGGCCTGCGTGTGACCACCCCGGCGGATGACCCCATTGCGGCCGTGCAGATTCTGGACCTGACGGAAGACCTGCAGCAGCTCGACCAGTTCCAGCGCAATGCCAGCCTCGCCGAAGGCCAGATTGCCCTGGCCGATACGGTGCTGCAGGATGTTACCGACGTGCTGCAACGGGTGCGCGAATTGACCGTGCAGGCCAATAACGCCACCCAGACTCCGGAAACCCGCCGTGCCATTGCCACCGAGATGGAAGGGCGGCTGGATGAGCTGGTCAGCCTGGCGAACACCAGGGATGCCAACGGCGAGTTCGTGTTTGCCGGTTTCCAGGCCCAGACCCAGCCCTTCAGCCGCAGCGGCGGACAGGTGCTGTACAACGGCGACGAAGGGCAGCGCTTCCTGCAGGTGGCGCCCAATACACAGCTGGCGGTGCGCGACTCCGGCCGCGCCGTATTCATGGACATACCGGCTGGCAACGGTCGCTTTGACATCCGCGCCGACGCCGGCAATGCCGGCACCGCCATTGTGGATGCCAGCAGTGCCGCGGCCAATTACCAGCGCGATACCTACACCATCAGTTTCAGCCAGCCGACCTCTGCGGACCCGGTCACCTACACGGTCACAGACAGCAGCGCCGCGGTGGTGGCCAGCGGGCCCTACCAGTCCGGCGCCAGCATCAGTTTCAACGGAGCCAGCGTGACCTTTGAAGGCGCACCAGCGGACGGCGACAGCTTTACCGTCCCCGCCGCACCGCGCCAGGACGTGTTCAGCAGCGTGCAGAACATCATCGACAGCCTGAAAACCTCCACCACCGGCCCCGCTGCCTCGGCGTCGGTCAACAACGCCATGGCCAGCGGCCTCGCCAACCTGGACCAGGCGCTGGGCCGCATGCTGGAGCAGCAGGCGGACCTGGGTGTGCGCCTGAACCGCATAGACAGCCTGCGCGAAAGCAACGACGCCTTCACCCTGCAGCTGCAGGAGACCCTCTCGGAAGTGCGCGATCTGGACGTGACCGAGGCCATCAGCCGGCTCAACCTGCAGCTGGTTGCCCTGCAGGCGGCACAGCAGAGCTATGTGCGCATCCAGGGCCTGTCCCTGTTCAATTTCCTCTAGTAAAAAAAACTGACACTTCGCCTAAAGTTCCTTCAAGACCGTCCGCTAACTGGTTGAGCGGGGAGTACTTTCCCCGGGCCGATGGACGGTGACCAGCGTTGATTCCACAGGGGAAACCGGCGCGAAACGAGAAGGAATGAAGCCATGCCTCAGATTATCAATACCAATATTCCGTCGCTGACTGCTCAGCGGAACCTCAACAGCTCCCAGAACGATGTGGCCACGTCGCTGCAGCGTCTGTCCTCCGGCCTGCGTATCAACAGCGCCAAGGACGATGCCGCCGGACTGGCGATTTCCGAGCGTTTCACCACGCAGATTCGCGGCCTCAACCAGGCAATCCGTAACGCCAATGACGGCATTTCACTGGCGCAGACCGCTGAAGGCGCGCTGGGCGAGGTGTCCTCCAACCTGCAGCGTATTCGCGAACTGGCAGTACAGTCTGCCAACGCCACCAACTCCGATTCCGACCGCGCCGCACTGAACCAGGAAGTGCAGCAGCGTCTGGCGGAAATCGACCGTGTTGCCAGCCAGACCTCCTTCAACGGCCGCAAAGTGCTCGACGGCAGCTTCGGCAGTGCCCTGTTCCAGGTGGGCGCCAACGTCGGCGAGACCATCGGCCTGAGCCTGGGAACCAGCATCCGGACCGCGGACGTGGGTGCCGTAGCGACGGCGACGTCCGTTGATTTGGACACTCTCATTAATCCTGATGCGACCCCTGGTACTTTTGCTTCTGGGGTCATTGCTGATTTCGATTTCGCAACTGCCATTACACCCACCACGCAAACTCTGGGTGCATTAACAGATAGTGTAGGTGGTGATGGAACCAGCACCTATACGCTCACCGCAACGTCGGGTGCAAACGTACTCAATGTCGCAGTTACGGGCGCAGTTGATGCGACAGCGCTAGAGGCGGCTTTCGTTGCTGAAGGCTTCAGCGCTGATGGTAGCGGAGAGGTGGCTGGTTACACACTGGACCTTGGTGCAGCGGGTACAATAGGGGCGGCCATCACTGCAGGCTCACTTACTATTTCTCGAGCCGATGGCGAGGACTTTACAACAAGTGAAGCAGTGGGTGGGGCAGCCTACGGTACGGATCCGGCAATCGCTGGGATCGGTGCCGCGACGAATGGTGTCATTGACACCTCTGCAAATAAAGTTATCACCGTCGATGGTGGTGCGAACATTACTCTGAACGGTTCCACTGAGGCAGAGCTGGTTTCACAGCTGCAAGCGGCGCTCGAGACCCAAAGTGCAGGGACTTATGAAGTATCTTCCGAAGGCGGTGTGTTGACGATTGCTACGACGGCAACGGGCGTGGCTGCTGCAGCCCCGGTAATCGCAGGTGCTGATGCAGCGGACTTTACAACCGGTAGTACTTCTACGGCCGGCTCAGATCCGACATCTATTGTGATTGCTAATGACTTGTCCTTCCAGTTCGGTGACGCCGACCCCCTGGCGGTAGCGGCGGGCACCTACTCCGACGTGCAATCCTTCGTGAATGCAGTCAATGTGGCCCTGGCCGGTAACGCCTCGGCATCGCTGGACGAAAACAATGTGCTGACCATCACCTCCGGCGAGGACATCGCGATTGCTGGCGCGCAGGCGGCTACGGTATTCACCGCAACCACTGCAACCGCATCGGGCAGCCTGGATGATGTCAACGTGCTGACGGTGGCTGATGCCAATTCGACGATCCAGCGTATCGACTCGGCATTGACCTCTGCGGCAGACCTGCGTAGCACCTTCGGTGCGATCCAGAACCGCCTGGAGTCAACGATCTCCAACCTGAGCACCACGACGGAAAACCTCAGTGCATCGCGCAGCCGGATTCTCGACGCCGACTTCGCGGCTGAGACAGCGGCCCTGGCCCGTGCGCAGATTCTGCAGCAGGCCGGTATCTCGGTTCTGGCCCAGGCGAACGCCCAGCCCCAGAACGTTCTGGCCCTGTTGCAGTAAGCGGAACAGTGACTTCGCGGTGATGCAACCGACCGCTGGGGCGAGGGGGTCAGCCCTCTCGCCCTTCGCGGTTCCGGGGCCCTTACCGCAGTCGTGATGAAGAGGTAGAGATTATGGCAAATCCGGTGGCGCCATCACCTCCATTGGCATCCCTTCCGGTGGGGACAAAGACCGCTGCCCAGCCGGCCGAGCGGCAAGAGTCTGTCGCAGGCGGCAAGGCTGTGCCAGCCGCTGCCGCGCCGAAGGCTTCCCCAGCGTTCACTGCAGAGGTCGCGAAAGCGACACAGGATATCTCCGCCTACATACAGACGGTGAACCGGTCGCTGCAGATTTCGGTGGAACAGGATCTGGGAACGACCGTGATAACGGTGATCGATAAGGCGACGGAAGAAGTCGTGCGGCAGATCCCGTCTGAGGAGATCCTTTCCCTGGCACGGTTTATATCGCAGCAGCAGGAAGAGCTGGGCGGCACCAACCTCCCGGTGAAGGGCTTGCTCATGGACAGTGAGGGCTGAATTCTTTTCGATGCCGGGCTTCTGGCATTATTATTGCTGTGTGAATGCTATGGCACAGCGGCGCAGGTTGAGAAGAGGGTAGTAGAATGGTATCAGTGACAGGCGTCGGCTCTGGCCTTGATATCGAATCGTTGGTCACTCAGCTTCTGACCGCTGAGCGCGCGCCTACGGAAACGCGGCTGGCGCGGCGCGAAGCGGCCCTGACCAGCGAACTGTCTGCCTTCGGTACCCTCAAGGGCCTGCTCGCCGGGCTTCAGGGGCGCGCGAGCGCCCTGAAAAATCCCGCGACCTTCTCGCAGCGCTCGGCTTCGAGTTCCAACAGCGAGGCCGTCAGCGCGTCTGCGGCGGCGAATGCCGCGGTGGGGAGCTATTCACTGTCTGTCAGTGCCAGGGCCAGCGCGCAAACCCTGGCTTCGGGCGCTTTCAGTTCGAAAACGGAAGCGGTCGGTGAGGGGGTTCTTACCATCCGGTTCGGCTCGCTCTCCGCGACGCCGCTTGAGCCGGGTCCGCAGCAGGTCACCAGCTTCACTGAGAATACCCAGCGCGCCGGTGCCTCCATTACCATAGACAGCAGCAATAATACCCTTGAGGGTATCCGGGATGCGGTCAACGGCTCCGGGCTGGGTATTACGGCATCGGTGGTCAAGGATGGCTCCGACTTTCGATTGCTGTTCACCGGCCCTGATACCGGCGCGGCAAACGGCATGGAAATCGCGGTAAGCGATCAGGGTGATGCGAACAATACCGATGCCCTGGGGTTGTCACGGCTGGCCTTCAACACCTCTGCCGCGAATCTCTCGCAGACCCGCGCCGCCGAGGATGCACAGTTCACGCTCAACGGATTGGCGTTAAGCAGCGCAAGCAACACAGTGACCGATGTCATTGAGGGTGTGACCCTAAGCCTGGGTGCAGTCACCGAGCAGGACGTGAACATCACCGTGAGTGAAAACCGTGCGGCGGTGCGCGGTGCTGTGGAGCAACTGGTCACCGCGTACAACAGTTTTATCAGCAGTGCGTCGACCCTGACCCGCTATGAGCCCGCGACTCGGCTGGCCGGGCCGTTGCAGGGCGATTCCGGCACGCGCTCGATCATCAGCCAGGTGCGTGCGGCCCTGACCGACTCCGTGCGCGGCGCCGAGGGACCTTTCGGCTCTCTCGCCGAGTTGGGCATCACTACAGCCGAAGACGGCAAACTGTCGATCGACAGTGAGCGCCTGAATGAGGTCCTGGATGATGGTGTGGAGGCCTTTGGTGACTTGTTCACCCGGTCCGAAGGCAACGGTATCGCACAGCGGCTGGACAGCCTGTTAGGGGGCTTCCTCGGTGCCACGGGGCTCATCCAGTCCCGCGAGGATGGGCTGGAAACCCGTATTGAGTTTATCAACACGGATCGCGAGCAGCTCAACCAGCGGCTTGAGCAGCTGGAGGCGCGCTACCGTGCCCAGTTCAATGCCCTGGATGGCTTGCTGGCGCAGCTGAACAGCACGGGGTCATTTGTGGCGGAGCAATTGGCCAACATTCCCTTGCCCAGCGATCGTTTTTCAAACTAGTCACTGACAGGATCTGATCAATGAATTCCAGACAAGCGCTTAATGCCTACAGTAAAGTGGGTGTGCAAAGCGGCGTGACCGATGCGTCGCCCTACCAGCTGATCAGCATGCTGATAGCGGGTGCGCAGGATCGTATCGCCGAGGCGCAGGGCGCCATGGCTCGTCAGGAGGTTGCGCGCCAGGGGGAACTGGTCGGCAAGGCGATCAATATTGTGGACAACCTGCGGGTCAGCCTCGACCACAGCAAGAGTGCTGAACTCGCAGGTACCCTCGGCGATCTCTACGACTACATGCAGCGTCGCCTGGTTGAGGCGAATGCGACATCTGACCCCGCGATTCTCGCTGAGGTACACGGCCTCCTCGGAACAGTGCGCGAAGGCTGGGAGGGTATCCCGGTCGAGCAACGGCGTCCTGCGGGATGATCGTGCCGTTTCCGGGAGGAGTGACGAGCCTGGAGGCGGCCGCTGAGGGTACGCTGTCGCAGTACCGCCGCCTCGCCCGCGTCCTCACCGTCACCCGCGAAATGGTGGCCCTCGCCGAGGTCGGTGACTGGGATGCCGTGGCCGCCCGCGAGCAGGACCGCCGTGACGACCTGGCCCGCTGTTTCAAGGAAGCGGTGTCGACGGAACACGCCGAACTGGTTGCCGAAGCGCTGGCAGCCATCCTGCACCTCAACGAGGAAATGATGGCCCACCTGAGCAAGGCCCGCGACGCGGTGCTGCAGCAGGGGGTGGCACAGGTGCGCACCCGCTCCGCCATCGGTCACTACGAGCAGGTGAAGTCACAACCCTGACGCGGAGCGTTTCGTTGCCGCCGGCCTGTGTTATCGTAAAACTTTTGCGGAGCACTGGGCATGAGCAGCCAAAACGCCGTCACCGGCCTCGTCTACAGCGATAACATCGCCCTGTCCTGGAAGCCCGTCGACTACGAGCCGGAGCAGACGCATCTGGCCATGGTCAACGCCTCCAACGAGAGTTTTCTGCGCGCCGTATCGGCGGTGGGCGATGGCCTCAATACCAAGGACGACAGCGACGCGCCTCCGGGCATCCAGCAGGAGATCGCCCGGCTCGATCTCAAGCTCAACCTGGTGCTCGATCTGGTCAGCGCCCTGGTGTATCACGAGCTGGATATTCCCCCCGTGAGCGCCGTGCAGGTCTCTGCCGAACAGGTGAGCTGGCAGGGCGAGGGGCCGCCGGCGGGGGCCCGCATCTTTCTCGAACTCTACATACAGCGCGGTTTGCCCAAGCCCCTCTGCTGCTACGGCGAGGTGGTCACCACGCCCGAGGAGCAGGCGGCGGGGCGCAACACGGTGCGCTTTGTCGGCCTCACCGGTGCCGCCCGGGTCTGGCTGGAGAAGCTGATTTTCCGTCACCACCGCCGCGAGGTGGCCTTCCGTCGCGCCCACGTGGGCGACTAATCCGTCTTTTTTCCGTCAATAAGTTGACAGGTTCGCTTCGTCTGAGCAGACTCGGCGCCGTTGCTCGCACGCCCTCACCACGGTGTTTACGGATTGCTACGCTTGCCCCAGTACTCAGACAATGCTTCACCTATCGTCGGCCCCAGCGCCGCCATGGAGACCATCCGCCGGCTGGTGGCGCAGGTGGCGCCCAGCGATGCCACGGTGTTGATCCTCGGTGAGTCCGGTACCGGCAAGGAGGTTGTAGCGCGCGGCATTCATGATGCCTCGCCGCGTGCAGATGGGCCATTCGTGCCGGTCAACTGCGGCGCGATCCCGGCAGAGTTGCTGGAATCGGAGCTGTTTGGTCACGAGAAGGGCGCGTTCACTGGCGCCATCAACACCCGGCGCGGCCGCTTCGAACTGGCCGCAGGTGGCACGCTGTTTCTCGACGAGATTGGCGACATGCCGCTGCCGATGCAGGTCAAGCTGCTACGGGTGCTGCAGGAGCGCTGCTTCGAGCGCGTGGGCAGCGCCACGTCCCAGGCAACAGACGTCCGGGTGATCGCGGCTACACACCAGGATCTTGAGCAGCGCGTTGAAGACGGCCGTTTCCGGGCCGATCTCTACTACCGCCTGAACGTGTTTCCCATCGACGTGCCCGCCCTGCGCGATCGCCCGGAAGATGTGCCGGTGCTGGTGGCACATTTTCTGGCGCAGTTGGCCCGGGAGCAGCGCGACAGTGTGTCGATCGCGGCGGACGCCATGGCCGCCCTGCAGCAGTACGGCTGGCCGGGCAACGTGCGAGAGTTGAACAACCTGGTGGAGCGCCTGGCCATTCTGTTCCCCGGCGCGGAGGTGGGGTTTGGTGACCTGCCGCCGAAGTTCTGTGAAGGCTTCGACCCGGACAGGCCGCCGCCACAGGCACCGCCGCCAGCTGCCGGCTCCGCAGCCCCCGACGCCAGTACGCCCCCGGCGAGTGGCCACCAGGCGCATTCGGCCCTTGCCCCCGGGTCGCTCCCCGACCCCGCGCGGCTGGCTCTGGAGGGACTGGACCTTAAGCAGTACCTCGCTGACACCGAGCGCACGTTGCTGCTGCAGGCCCTGCAGCACAGCGGCTGGGTGGTGGCGCGCGCGGCGCAACTGCTCGGATTGCAGCGCACCACCCTGGTAGAAAAAATGCGCAAGTTCGAACTGCAGCGCAACCAGGTGTCAGATTCCTGACGCGCGGTGCGACAAGCCGCTAGCGAGTTTTATTAAGTTATTGAATTAAATAAATATTCCACTTTGGGCACGGCTTTTGCTTCGATCGCGGTAATGGCGTGATAGCGCTCGGTGGAACTCAATCATGCAGCAGGCTGTACCCCTCGAGAAACACGATCTGGAAGAGGCCTTTCGCAGCCTCGCGGAAGTCTCCCATCAACTGGATGCGTCCTACCGCGACCTGGAGTCGCGGGTAGCCCGGCTCAACGAGGAGCTCGCGGCCTCGCGCTCGGCCCGACTCGACGAACTGGCAGAGAAAGAGCGGTTGCTGGAGCGGCTGGCTTCGCTGATGGCCATGCTGCCGGGTGGCGTGTTGCTGATTGACGAGCGCCAGCAGGTGCGTGACGCCAACCCGGAGGCCGTGGCGCTGTTTGGCGAGCCGCTGCTGGGCGAGGACTGGCCCGCCGTGCAGGCACGTATTCGCGAACACGCCCCCGAGCGGCATTTGTCACTGCACAGCCGCCACTTGGCACAGCAGGGCGAGACCCTGGTGCTGGTGACCGACACCACCGAACTGCATGACCTGCAGGCCCAGGTGGGCCGCGAGCAGCGCCTGAGTGCGCTGGGGGAAATGGCTGCGCGGCTCGCCCACCAGATTCGTACACCGCTGTCATCCACCACCCTCTATCTGGCGCAGCTGCGCCGTCCGGACCTGGCCGTCGCGCAGCGCGAGCGCATCTGCGACCGCCTGTCTGAACGGCTGGTGCATATGGAAGGGCTGATCGAAAGCATGCTGGGCTTTGTGCGCGGGGCCCCTCCGCGCACGGAGCGTGTGTGCCTGCAGGACGTGCTGGGCGACTTTCAGGCCCATGTTCTCGCGCGCCTGGAAGCGGCGGGCGCCACGCTGTCAGTAACCCCGGTCGACCGCACCCTGGCATTGCAGGGCGACCGGGATGCCCTTGCCGGGGCTCTCGCCAATCTGGTGGTGAACGCTATCGAGGCCGGCGGGGAGGGCGTGCATGTGGATGTCTGGGCCGGCGCGCTGAATCGTGAGCGCATGCTGCTGCGGGTGCGCGACAACGGCCCGGGAGTGGCGCCAGAGTTGCGTGAACGCATTTTTGACCCTTTTTTCACCACGCGCTCGGCGGGTACCGGGCTGGGTCTTGCGGTGGTGGCGCGCACCGTCAGCGAACTGGGCGGTGAGATCCGCCTGGGTGACAGCCCCGAGGGCGGTGCGGAATTTGTGCTGGAATTACCCATAGCAGAAGGAGCATGTTGACCGTGGGAGCCGCGTTGAAAGTTCTGGTGGTAGAGGACGACAGTACCCTGCGCGAAGCGCTGTGCGACACCATTGAATACGGTGGCTACCGCGTCTGGAGTGCCTGTGACGGCGCCGACGCGCTGCAGCAGCTGGAGCGCCAGCCCGTGGACCTGATCATCAGCGACGTACAGATGGCCGGCATGGGGGGAGAGCGCCTGCTGCGCGAGGTCCGGGCCCGCAGTCCGGAGCTGCCCTTTGTCATGATCACCGCCCACGGTTCGGTGCAGCACGCGGTGGCGGCGATGCGGGAGGGCGCAACGGATTACCTGTTGAAGCCCTTTGCCGCAGAGGTGCTGCTGGAAATGCTGGCCCGCTTCGAGCCGGCGCCGGAGCCGGGGATCGATATGGTGGCCGAGGATCCCGCCATGCAGCGCGTGTGTCGTCTGGCCGAGCGCCTGGCACACAGCGATGCCACGGTGCTGGTCACCGGTGAGTCCGGTACCGGCAAGGAAGTCATCGCACGCTATCTGCACGCCTGCTCCAGCCGGGCGGAACGCCCGATGGTGGCGATCAACTGTGCGGCCATTCCGGAAAATATGCTGGAGTCCATGCTCTTCGGCTACGAGAAAGGCGCCTACACCGGGGCCCACCAGTCGCGGCCGGGCAAATTTGAGCAGGCCAACGGTGGCACCCTGCTGCTGGACGAGATTTCCGAAATGGACCTCGGCCTGCAGGCCAAGCTGTTGCGCGTGCTGCAGGAGAAAGAAGTCGAGCGCCTCGGCGGCAACCGGGTGATTCCGCTGGATGTGCGAGTGATCGCCACCAGCAACCGCAACCTGGCGGGCGAGGTCGCCGCAGGGCGTTTCCGGGAAGACCTGTATTACCGCCTCAGTGTCGTTCCGTTGGAGGTGCCCGCGCTGCGCGACCGCCCGGCGGACATCCTGCCGCTGGCGCAGCGCTTCCTGCAGCGCTATGCCGCGCCGCGCAGTGGCCTCGCATTCAGCAAGGCCGCCCTGCAGCGCCTCGCGGTCCACAGCTGGCGCGGTAACGTGCGTGAGCTGGAGAACTGTGTGCAGCGGGCCAGTCTGCTGGCGGTGGGGCCGGAGATTGGCCCCGAGGATATCGATTTTGTCGCCGCCATGGCGCCTGCGGCAGCGTCAGTGTCGGGGGCTTCTCCGGTGGCGCCGTCCGAGGCGCCCGCCGAACCGCTGCTGGAAGGCGACTTGAAAGAACGGGAGCGCGAGTTGATCGTCGCCGCGTTGTCCGCGGTCGATGGGAATCGCAAGGAAGCCGCACAGCGGCTGGGCATCAGCCCGCGCACCTTGCGCTACAAGCTGGCGCGCTTCCGTGAACTGGGGTTGGCTGTACCCCACGCACAGTAGGAGAGGACATACCATGAGCGAAATGGCAATCAATCAGGTACTGGCGCAAATGCGCAGCATGGCGGCCGAGGCGGGCGGTGAGTCGGCCGCTGCGGCGGGCGGCGCCGATTTTTCCAGCTTCATGAAACAATCCATCGACGATGTGAATCAGGCCATGCAGACCTCGCGCGCGATGGCCACGGCCTTCGAGGAAGGCCAGCCGGGTGTGTCGCTGGCCGAGTTGATGGTGACGGCGCAGAAGGCCAGCCTGGAGTTCCAGGCGCTGAGTGAAGTGCGCAACAAACTGCTCACCGCATACCGCGAAGTGATGAGCATGCAGGTCTGATGCCTGCTGGTTTATCATAGCCCCTTCAGGAGTGAGTTGATTCATGGCAGAGAACAGCGGCGGACTTGTCGCCCGCTTCAACGGTTACAGTCGCCAGCCGGTCTCCCGGCAGATTGCGCTGCTCGTCGGCCTCGCTGCATCCATCGCCCTGGGCATCGGCCTGGTGCAGTGGATGCTGGTGCCGAACTACAAGCCGTTGTTCGGCAGTATGGCGGCCGAGGACACCACGGCGGCGATGAGCACCCTGGATGCCAATGGCATCGATTACCGGCTGGACGACCGCACCGGCATGGTGACGGTGGCCGCCGATGAAGTGCATCGCGCGCGGTTACTGCTGGCGACCGAGGGCTTTCCGCGCTCGGGCGATATCGGTTTCGACAGCATCTACCAGGAACAGGAAATCGGCGTCAGCAGTTTCATGGAACAGGCGCGCTATCACCGCTCGCTGGAGCAGGAGCTGGCGCGGACCATCAGTGCCCTCGACGGCGTGCGCGGTGCGCGCGTGCACCTGGCCATGGCCAAGCAGAGCGCTTTCCTGCGCCAGCGCCAGGAGCCGGCCGCCTCGGTGGTGCTGCACCTGTACGGTGGGCGAGTGCTCTCCGAGCGCCAGCTTGCGGGTATCGTGCATCTGGTGTCCGCCAGCGTCCCCAACCTGAAGCCGGAGACCGTCTCGGTGGTCGACCAGCAGGGCCGCCTCCTGTCCTCCCAGGGTAACCCGGACGATTTCGGTTACAGCAAGGAACAGTTCCAGATGGCGCAGCAACTGGAACAGCGCTACAGCCAGCGGATTGTTGATATTCTGGAACCCATTCTCGGGCCGGGCCGTGTTCACGCCCAGGTCTCCGCCGACATCGACTTCACCCGCATCGAGCGGACCAGCGAGGTGTATGCCCCGGACACGGTGCTGCGCAGTGAGCAGACCTCGGAGGAGATGACCACCCGATTGCTGGAGGGCGGCGTGCCCGGCACCCTGGCCAACCAGCCGCCGGAAGACCCGGATGTGCTGGCCCAGCCGCCGGAGGCCGCGGCGGTGCCGAACACGGCGCCCACCCGCTCCACCCGTCGCGAGACACGCAACTACGAAATGGACAAAACCATCAGCCACATTCGTGAGACACCGGGCACTCTGCGCAAGCTCTCGATTGCGCTGGTGCTGGACCACGTGGAAACCACCGCCGAGGACGGCTCGGTAGCGCGTGCCCCGCTGGCGCCGGAACGGGTCGAGGAGATTACACGCCTCGCACGTGAAGCCGTGGGTTTCAGTGAGGAGCGTGGCGACACCGTGAGCGTGATCAACGCCTCTTTCGTCGAGCCGCCGGCACTGGAGGCACCGCCAGAGCCATCGATTCTCGAGCAGGACTGGCTGTGGCGGTTGTTGAAGGGGCTGGGCGTGGCGGCGGGGCTCGCGGCCTTGCTGCTCTTCGTGGTGCGCCCCCTGATGCAGTTTTCCGTTGCGCCGGTGCCGGCGGCTATCGGCCCGGGGCAGCGCGCCCTGGGCAACGATGGCTACGGTGAGGCGGGCTATGCCCAGGGCGGTGCCGCGGGTGAACTGATGAGCGACGACCAGGTGACGCTGGCGGGTAACCGGCGCGGGTTGCCGGGCAACACGGGTTACCAGCAACAATTGCAGATGGCGCGCAGTGTTGCGGAAGGTGAACCGCAGCGGGCGGCACACGTAATGAAACAGTGGGTGGCGGGCGATGGCTGATGCCGCAGGGGCCGGTTTGAGCGGCGCGCAGCGCGCCGCCGTATTTTTGCTGGGGGTTGGTGAGGAGTCTGCCACCGCCATCATGCGCCATATGGAACCGCGCGAAGTGCAGCGGATCGGCGAGGCCATGGCCTCGCTGGCGTCCATCTCCAATGAACAGGTGGAGGCGGTGCTTGCGGCGTTTCACGAGGACGCCAGCGCGCTGAACCCGCTGGGCCTCGGCGCTCCCGAGTTTACCCGCCGGGTGTTGACCAATGCATTGGGCGAGAGCAAGGCGCGCTCCATGCTGGCCAAGGTGATGCCCGGCAAGCAGCAGACCTCGGGTATCGAAGCCCTGAAGTGGATGGATCCGGCTGCCGTGGCCGAATTGCTGGAGGATGAACACCCGCAAATTATCGCCATCGTGCTGGCCTCGCTGGATGAAGAACAGTCGGCCCAGGTGCTGGTGAACATTCCCGAGCCGGTGCGCAGTGAGGCATTGCTGCGTGTGGCCCGCCTGCAGGTGATTGACCCGGCGGCGATGGAAGAGCTGGACAAGGTGCTGGAAAAGCAGCTGGGCAAGGTGCGCAAAACCCCGCCGCGCTCGGTCAATGGCATGACCAGCGCCGCCGCCATCCTGAACAATGTCAAGGCGGATATCGAGTCGGAACTGCTCGGTGCGCTCAAGGAGGCCGACGCGGAACTCGGTGAAAAAGTCGGTGAGCTGATGTTCGTGTTCGACAACCTGATGGAACTCGACGACCGCGGCATGCAGCGCCTGATTCGCGAAATCGCGGTCGACAGCCTGGTGATTGCGCTGAAGGGCGTGGACGACCGCCTGCAGGACAAGTTCTTCAACAACATGTCCTCCCGCGCCGCCGATATGCTGCGCGAAGACCTCGAGGCCAAGGGCCCGGTGAAGCTGTCCGAAGTGGAGGCGGCGCAGAAGGAAATTCTTGCGGTAGCGGCTCGCCTGTCGGACGAAGGCGAAATCACCCTGGGCAAAGGGGGCGATGATTTTGTCTGACCCCGGTCGTCCGCGCAGCTGGCAGCCACCGCCACTGCAGGATGCGGCCCCCGCGGCCGCGGTACCGGATACCGCGGCCATCGCCGAGCGCGCGCGTGCTGAAGGCTATGCTACCGGGCACGCCGAGGGGCTTGCGGCAGGGCGCGCCAAGGCTGCGGCAACGGCAGCCGAACTGGCCGCCCTGCTGGGCAACATGGCCGCGCCGTTTCGCCAGCAGGAGGCCGATCTGCTGCGTGAGCTCTCCGAACTTGTCGTGCGCGTGGCAACCGCCGTGGTGCGACGTGAACTGGAGACCTCGCCGGGCGCCATTCAGGACGTGCTGGCGGAGGCACTGGAGATTCTGGAGGCGGTCGAGGGGCCGGTAGATGTGCACCTGCACCCGGCGGATGCGGCGCTGGTGCGGGAGTGGCTGGCGAACGAACTGCCGAAACTGGCGGTCACCCTGCACACCGACGCCACGCTGCTGCGTGGAGGCTGTCGTGTGGCCACCGCCGAGAGCTATGTGGATGCCTCTACCGAGCGGCGGCTAGAGGAAGTGCTGCGGGCGTTGCGCGAGAGTCGCGGTGCCGTGGGTGGAGCAACAGAGACATGAGCGCAGTGGCGGATCTGGGGGCCGAGCGGGTGAGCCGCCTGCAGCGCCAGATCGCCGGCCTGGGATCCCGGGTGAGTGCGGTAACGCCCATTCGCGAGGGTCGCCTGGTGCGTATGGTCGGCACGCGGCTGGAAGTGGCCGGGTGCACCGGTGCGGTGGGCAGCCGCTGCAGTATTCAGGCGGAAGAACAGCGCAGCGTGGAAGCCGAGGTGGTGGGCTTTTCCGAGGGCCGGCTGATTCTCATGCCGGAGGGCAGCCTGCACGGGGTGATGCTCGGCGCGCGCGTGCGCCCGCTGGGCTTCAGTCACCGGGTCGGCGTCGACGAGCACCTGTTGGGTCGCGTTATCAACGGCGCTGGCCACCTCCTGGACGGTGGCCCCACGGTGATGTTCCGCGACTACGCGCCCCTGCGCGGCGGTGCCATCAACCCGCTGGCACGCGGCTCCGTGCGCGAACCGCTGGATGTTGGCGTGCAGGCGATCAACGCGCTGGCGACCATTGGCCGCGGGCAGCGCCTGGGCCTGTTTGCCGGGAGCGGGGTGGGCAAGAGCACGCTGCTGGGCATGATGACCCGGCACACGGCCGCGGATGTCATCGTGGTCGGGCTGGTGGGCGAGCGCGGGCGCGAGGTGCGGGAATTCGTGGATGAAATCCTCGGGCCTGAGGGGCTGCGGCGTGCGGTGGTGGTGGCAACGCCGGCGGATGACCCGCCCCTGATGCGGGTGCATGGCGCCTGGCGCGCCACCGCCATCGCGGAGCACTTCCGCCGGCAGGGCAAGAATGTTCTGCTGTTGCTGGATTCGCTGACCCGCTTTGCCCAGGCGCAGCGTGAAATCGGCCTGGCCGCCGGCGAGCCGCCGGTCGCCAAGGGCTATCCGCCCTCGGTGTTTTCGCTGCTGCCGGCGCTGGTGGAGCGCGCGGGCAATACCGAGGAGGGCTCCATCACTGCCATCTACACGGTATTGGTCGAGGGGGATGACCTGGCAGACCCGATCGCCGATTCGGCACGCGCCATTCTCGACGGCCACATTGTGCTGTCGCGGCAGCTGGCGGACTCCGGCATGTTCCCGGCCTTCGATATCGAAGCCTCCATCAGCCGTTCCATGGTCAATGTGGTGGACCCTGCGCAGCTACAGTTGGCACGGCAGCTCAAGGAGTTGTATTCTGTGTGGCGGGAGAATCGAGACCTGATAACCATCGGTGCCTACGAACGCGGCACCGACCCGGCCATCGACCGGGCCCTGGGCGCGATAGGCCCGTTGCGTGCGCTGATCAGCCAACCCTGGAATGAGAAACGGGATATGCAGCACAGCCTTAACGCACTTCTCGACACCGCCCGGGCCGCAGGCCTCGGAGGCCAGTCATGACCGCTCCGGATAAACTCGACAAGGTCGTCACCGTGGCTCGCGCCGACCAGGCCGGTGCGGCGCGCAACCTGCAGGAACAGCAGGCGCACCACAGTCGCAACAACGACCAGCTCAATCAGCTTAGGCGCTTCGCCGACGAATACGAACAGCAGCTGCGCGAGATGTCGGCGTCGGGTATGGCCGCGGCGCAACTGCAGGATTATCGTCAGTTCCTGTCCAACTTAAACGACGCCATTCGCCTGCAGCTCAGCACCGTCGCGGAGAGCACCGAGAAGCTGCAGCAGCAGCGCCAGGACTGGATGCAGAAATCGCTGCAGACCTCCACCCTCGAGGACTTTGTCGCGCGCCGGCGCATTCTTGCCCAGGAACATGCTGAGCGCGCGGAGCAGCGCGCCGTGGACGAGCGGTTCAACGCCGGTTTTGTGCCACCCGGTCAGGAGCCCCCCGGCTCTGGCACGTAATTTGCTGAATCTCCTGTAACACGGGAGACCCTACATGATCACGGTACTGCAAAGCCTGCCTGTTGCCAGCTCGGACGCCGCCGCTGCGCCCGGTAATACAGCTCAGGATGGCGCTGAAAACGGATTTTCGCAGATGTTCGCAGCCGCTCGCGCGGCCTCAGCGGACAAGCCCGCCGCCGACGCCAGGGGCGGCAATACCACGCCCTCCCGCGGCAGCACTTTGCCGCCTGACGCCGCAGAGTCAGCCCTTGCCCCCCCGTCGGTCGGCATCGCGGGCGCTGCGGCGGAGCCGCCCACCGCTGCCTGGCAGTCCTTTACGCTTTCCCTGCAAGCACTCGCGGAGCCCGGTCTGGAGGGCGCCGGCCAGGCATCGGCTGTCACGGGTGACCTGGTTGCAGCGGGCGCTGGTGACGCGGCACTGTCGGGGGATGCGACGCCATCACCGGCGAACCCGGCCATTCCCCTGCCTGTTGCACTGCCCGTCGCCACCGCTGAGACAGCGCTGCGTGGCGATTCGCCGGCGGCACTGGAGGGCAGCGTCCGCGCCAGTGTCACCACTGGGGCAGCAACGCCTTTGGGCTCGTCATTACCGGCGCCACCTGAGGCCGCCGCTGACCTGATGCCGGGAGCGGGCACGCGCGAGGCCAACAGCCGGGCGGAGAGGGTGGTTGCGCCCGCAGCAACCGCCACAGCGGCGGAGGAGTCCGGCATGCTGGCAGCCGCTGAGCGTGCGCGTGGCGAGGAGGCGGCACTGCAGGGCCTGCGCCAGCGCGCCGTGGAAGGCGCTGTTGACGCCCCGCGTCTGGCATCATCCGCGTCCGGCAATGTGGACGCTGCTGCGCCCAACACACCGGCAACGGCCGGGGCACAGGGTGCTGCCGCACAGGCCGATGCCCCGGCCCCTGCCGTTCCGCGCACGCCGGCGCAGCTGGCGATGACACACACACCGCAGGACCCGGAGTTTACCGGCGAACTGGCCAACCGCTTGCAGGTGTTCGCCCGTAACGGTGGCCACGAGGCCACGCTGCAGCTGCACCCCGCGGACCTGGGGCGCCTGCAGGTGTCTATCACCACTGAGGGCGACCAGGCGCGGGTGCTGTTCGTGGCGGATTCCGCCGCAGCCCGGGATGCCATTGAACAGTCCCTGCCGCGTTTGCGTGAAATGCTCGCCCAGAGCGGCCTGCAACTGGCCCACAGTGACGTGTCCAGCCAGTCACAGGGCAGTGGTGACAGCCAGCGCGACGCTGTCGGCGGGTCGCGCCAGGTGGCAGCTGACGACAGCGGCAACGGGCTTCTGTCCGGCGCCGCGGAATCCACTCACCAGCCCGCCGGTGCCGGCGCGCGCCTGGTCGATTACTACATTTAACTTCCCGCCTTTTTCAGTCTAGTATGCCCGCAGGCTGCCTCCGGGCAGCCACGCGGGCGCGGGGTGTCAAAATACTGGCACTCGCCGCACACTCTGCGCCTTAACTGTCTGTAATCATTAGAAATAAATTTTCTGGTATAGCTCTTGCTTCAGGGGATGTTGCTGACCTATGGCGGCATTCGGCAGGGCTGCCGGTCAGTTGCGAGGAGCAAGCATGGCTGCAAAAGAAGATCTCAATCTCGGCAAGGGGAATGGCGCGGGTGATGCCGACAAGGCGTCCGGCGGCGGCAAGGGTAAACTGATTGCCATCATCGCGGTGGTGGTCGTCCTGATCGGCGGTGGGGCGGCCGCAGCGTTCCTGCTGCTGGGTAACAATGACGAGCCAGCGGCTGAGGTGGCGGGGGCAGAGCCCGCGGCGCCCAAGGTCGAGGAGCGCGAGGCGGCCTACATGCCGCTGGAGAAGTTCCTGGTCAATTTCGACCACAAGGGCGGCATGCGCTACATCCAGACCGATATCCAGTTGATGGCCTATGAGCCCGCAGCGCTGGAAAACGCCCAGCGCAACATGCCTGCAGTGCGCAACCGCCTGATCATGCTGCTCAGCGACCAGGACTTCGATGCGCTGCGCACGGTGGAGGGCAAGGAAACGCTGCGCCAGGACGTGCTGAAGGCCGTGAACGAGGTACTCAAGCTGTCCGGGCCGGATGCCGTGCAGGACGTCTACTTCACTTCTTTCGTGTTGCAATAGGTCGGGTATGGCTGGCAGCGATCTGCTCTCTGAAGGCGAACTCGATGCGCTGACCGGTGGCAATACCGCCGGCAGCGGCGGTTACCGCACCTTCGACTTCACCGCCCGCGAGCAATCGCTGCTCAACCAGCTGACGCTGTTGCCCCCCCTGCAAGAGAGGCAGGCTGAACAGCTTGCACAGGGCCTGGAGGATGTGTTCGGCAGTGAGTTCGAGGTGGCGGCCGCAGGCTTGCGGGTGCTCTCCTGCGAGGAGCTTCTGGCATCGCTGGCGGAAAGCGTGGCGGTGTCCACGCTGGAGCTGGCACCGCTGGCCGGCCACGGTCATGTGGTGTGCCCGGCACCGCTGTTGTCCCAACTGGTCAACGATTATTTCGGCGGGGTGCGCGGCGGCAGCGTCGCCAACCTGCCGCGCACAGCCCTGACGCCCAGCGAGCTGCGGCTGGCCGAGCGTGTCGCAGAACAGGTGACAGGGTCGCTGGTCGCCGCCTGGGCCGACAAACTGCCGCTGGAGCCGGGCGAAGCGCATACCGCACCGCATGTGGATGCCATCGCCTCGCTGCCCTCCGGCGACAAGCTGGTGCAGATGGTGTTTGCCGTCACCCTCAACGAATTGACGACAGACGTCGCCCTGCTCTTGCCCTTCGCGGCACTCGAGCCCTGGAAACAGCGTTTCAGCGCACCGCGCAAAGCCGCGGCGGAGGACGCCGGGCAGGGCTGGGGCCCGCACCTGCGGCGCGAACTGCCCGCGGTGAAGGTGGATGTCGCGGTGATGCTTGCCAGCCGCGAACTCACCCTGGGTGAAGTCCTCGGTTTGCGGGTCGGTTCGGTCATCGACATTGCAGTGCCCGACGAGGTGGACCTCTGCGTGGAGGGCGTGCGTCTGGCCAGCGGCCGCTACGGCGCCTACGAGGGGCACAAGGCGATCAAGATCACGGGATTTGCCGGCACCGATGCGCCGGCGGGTAAAAACACAGGATGAGATCATGAGTGAACAGGACGAACAGGGCGCCGGCGAAACCGCTGGCGAGACGCTGCAGCAGCTGTCGCCCGGCACTGCCGGCGGCGCCGGCGGCGGTGAGATCAATTTCGACCTGCTGCTGGACGTGCCGGTGACCCTGTCGGTGGAGATAGGGCGCACACGGATGTCCATCAAGGATCTGCTGGCGCTGAACCAGGGTGCCCTGGTGGAGCTGGACCGTGAGGTCAATGCGCCCCTGGACCTGATGGTCAACGGCACCCTGATTGCCCGCGGCGAAGTGGTGGAACTCGAGGGGCGTTTCGGCCTGCGCTTGATTGATGTGGTCAGCCCCTCTGAACGTCTGAAGAAAGTCCGGTGAACAGCCCGCAATTGTTCAGCGCCGGTTATCTGGTGCAGGTGCTTGGCTCCCTGCTCCTGGTGTTCTGCTGCATTCTCGGCATGCTCTACCTGATGCGCCGCTTCAGTCGCGGCGGCAGCGGCAACAATGCCCGGCTGGCGGTGCTGGCCAGCGCCAGCGTCGGCAGCCGGGAGCGCGTGGTGCTGCTGCGTGCAGGGGACGAGCAGATCCTGCTCGGTGTGGCGCCGGGCAGCGTGCGGACACTGCACGTCTTTGCCGAGCCGGTGGTGCCCGACGTGGCGAACGCGCCGCAGCGCACGGATTTCGCCGCCATCCTGCACAGTGTCAATCCGCTGGGAACGCGCAAATGACGCGGTCGCGACTGCATCTTCTGTGGGCAGCCGCTGCCGTGCTGCTCGGTCTGCTGGTGATGCCCGGTCTGGCGCAGGCGCAGGCCACGATTCCACTGGTGTCGGTCACCCCCACCTCGGGGGGCGGCAGCAACTATTCCATGAACATCCAGATTCTGCTGCTGATGACGGTGCTCACGCTGCTGCCCGCAGCCCTGATCACCATGACCTCGTTCACCCGAATCCTGATTGTGCTCGCGATCCTGCGCCAGGCGATGGGTACCGCGCAGACACCGTCGAACCAGATTATTCTCGGGCTGGCGCTGTTCCTCAGCCTGTTCATTATGGCGCCGGTGTTCGACGTGGCCTACCAGAACGCCCTGTTGCCCTACATGAACGAAACCATCGATTTCGACCAGGCACTGGCGGCGGCGCGCGACCCCTTTCGCGAATTCATGTTCGGCCAGACCCGGGAGAACGACCTGTTGCTGTTCGCCGAACTCGGCGGCTACGGACCGTTTCAGACGCCGGAAGAGGTGCCGATGGTGGTATTGTTGCCGTCCTTCCTCACCAGCGAATTGAAAACCGCGTTCCAGATCGGCTTTCTGCTGTTCGTGCCGTTCCTGATCATCGACCTGGTGGTCGCCTCCGTGCTGATGTCCATGGGCATGATGATGTTGTCGCCGATGCTGGTGTCCCTGCCTTTCAAACTCATGCTGTTCGTGCTGATTGACGGTTGGACGCTGGTGGCGTCCACCCTGGTCAACAGTTTCGTGGTGTAGCCGCCCATGACGCCGGAAACCGTACTGGATGTGGGCATGGACGCGCTGTGGCTGGCGGTGCTGCTGGCGGCACCGCTGCTGTTGTCCGCTCTCGCCGTGGGCCTGTTGATCGGTATCTTCCAGGCGGCCACGCAAATTCAGGAAATGACCCTGAGCTTCATCCCCAAGCTGATCGCACTGGTGGTGGCACTGTTCGTCGCCGGGCCCTGGATGTTGCAGGTGGCCATCACCTTCACCCAGCGCCTGTACACGGAAATTCCGGGAATGCTCGGATGAGCGGCCTGCCACTCGACATCGACCAGGTGCTGGCGGCGATGCAGCTGTACTACTGGCCCTTCCTGCGCGTCTCCGCGCTGATGCTGGTGGCGCCCGTGTTCAGTGCCGCCAACATCACCGTGCGGGTGCGCGTGTTGCTGGCGGTGCTGATTGCAGCGCTGGTGGCGCCGCTGATGCCCGTGGCCCCGGTCGCCAACCCGCTGAGTGGCGAGGGTCTGTTGCTCGCCGCGCGGGAGGTGGCCATCGGCGCCGCGATGGGCTTCGTCATGCAGATGGTGTTTGCCGCGGTGGTGGTGGCCGGCGAGACGCTGGCCATGAGCATGGGCCTGGGTTTTGCCATGTCGATAGACCCGCAGAACGGGGTACAGGTCCCGGTGGTGAGCCAGCTGAACGTCATTCTTTCCACGCTGCTGTTCCTGGCCATCGATGGTCATCTGCTGCTGCTGGCCGCGCTGGGCGACAGCCTGGTGCTGTTGCCACCGGGCCAGCCGGGCTTTGATCCCGGCACTTTCGCCAACCTGGCAGGGCTGGGCGGCGGTATTTTTGCCAGCGCACTGGTGCTCGCCCTGCCGGCGCTGACCGCAGTGCTGATGACCAATATCGCGCTCGGTGTCATCACCCGGGCGGCGCCGCAGCTGAACATATTCGCCGTGGGTTTCCCGGTGACCATTCTGGTCGGCTTTGTGTTCCTGTTGCTGGGGATGCCCGCTTTTCTGTCCGCAATGCGGCGCTTCCTGGAAGCCGGCATTGACCAGGCACTGATGGTGTTCTGATGGCAGACGAGCAGCAGTCCGGGCAGGAACGCACCGAAGAACCCACCGAGCGACGCAAACAGGAAGCGCGGCGCAAGGGGCAGGTGCCGCGGTCCAAGGAACTCAACACCACCATCACCCTGCTGGCCGCCGCGGCTGGCCTGCTGACCCTGGGCCCGGCCATGGTCGAGGGCATGTTCCAGTTGGCGACCGAGGCGTTTTCCGCCGACCGGGAGCTGACCTTCAACGCCGTGCACCTGCCCGTGCACTTCATGCATATGATGTTCACCGCGTTGCTGCTGCTGGCGCCCTTCCTGCTGGTGTCGCTGGTGGCGGCGTTTGCCGGGCCGTTGCTGATGGGGGGCTGGGCGTTTTCCGCCGAGTCCATGAGCTTTAGCTTCGACAAGATCAACCCGGTCAAGGGCCTGGCACGCGTCTTCTCCCTCAAGGGCCTGCTGGAACTGGCCAAGGCCCTGCTCAAGTTCCTGCTGATCCTTGCCGTGACCTTCGCCCTGTTCGGCCTGCTGCAGCGCGATATCCTGCAGCTGAGCAGCCTGGCACCGGGCGCCGCGAGCCATTCCACCGCGGCGCTGCTGGCCTGGAGCCTGCTGTTGCTCAGCGCCTCCATGGCCCTGATTGCCCTGTTCGATGTGCCCTTTGAGCTGTGGGACTTCCACCGCAAGCTGCGCATGACCCGCCAGGAAGTGCGCGACGAAATGAAGGAGACCGACGGCCGGCCGGAAATCAAGCAGCGCATTCGCACCCTGCAGCGTGAAGTGGCCCAGCGGCGCATGATGAGCGACATCCCCACCGCCGACGTGGTGATCACCAACCCCACACACTACGCGGTGGCGATCGCCTACAGCGCCGAGGGCACTGGCGCGCCGCGGGTGGTGGCCAAGGGTCGCGACCTGATTGCCCTGCAGATCCGCAGCGTGGCGGGCGCGCACAAGGTGCCGCTGTTCGAGGCCCCGCTGCTCGCCCGGGCCCTGTACGCCTCCACCGAGATCGGCGCGGAAATCCCCCGCGGCCTGTACCTCGCGGTAGCGCGTGTGCTGGCGTACCTGTTCCAGCTGCGCCGGGCAGGGCCGACCGACTATGTACCACGTCCCACCGCGCTGGAGATTCCGCCCGAGTACGAAGACCTGATGGATGAGGATGCCGCTGATGGCGACTGAGAACCCGGCGGCAGTCGCAGCGGGCGCACCAGGCTTGTCCTGGCAGGCGCTGCTGACCGGTGCCGGCACGCCGATCGTGCTGATGCTGATGCTGGTGATGATTGTATTGCCACTGCCTCCGCTGGTGCTCGATCTGCTGTTCACCTTCAATATCGCCCTGGCGATCATTGTCCTCATGGCTGCGGTGTACTCCTCGCGGCCGCTGGATTTTGCCGCGTTTCCGACGGTGCTGCTGATTGCCACGCTGCTGCGTCTGGGCCTGAACGTGGCCTCGACCCGCGTGGTCCTGCTGGAAGGCCACACCGGGACAGCAGCAGCCGGTCGGGTGATCGAGGCTTTCGGCGAATTCGTGGTGGGTGGCAGCTATGCCGTTGGCCTGGTGTTGTTCACTATCCTTGTGGTGATCAACTTCGTGGTGGTTACCAAGGGTGCCGGGCGCATTTCCGAAGTGACCGCGCGCTTCACCCTGGACGCCATGCCGGGCAAACAGATGGCGATCGACGCCGACCTGAACGCGGGCCTGATCAGCCAGGATGATGCCCTGCGCCGGCGTGAGGAAGTATCGCGCGAAGCGGATTTCTACGGGGCCATGGACGGTGCCAGCAAGTTCGTCCGCGGCGACGCCATCGCCGGCATTCTCATCCTGCTGATCAACGTGCTCGGCGGTATCGCCATCGGCATGCTGCAACACGACCTCAGCGCCACGGACGCAGCGCAGAATTACACCCTGCTCACCATCGGTGACGGCCTGGTGGCGCAGATTCCCTCCATGCTGCTGTCCACCGCCGCGGCCATTATCGTGACCCGCGTCTCCAGCGCCCAGGACATGGGTGCGGAGGTGACACTGCAGCTCACCAGCAACCCGCGCATCCTGTTTGTCGCCGCGGGCATTATCGGCCTGATCGGGTTTGTGCCCGGCATGCCGGGTGTGGTGTTCGTACCTATTGCCCTGCTGCTCGGGGTCATGGGCTACCTGCGCTGGCAGTCGCAGCAGGTCGGTGAAGCCGAGCCAGAGCCTGTGCGCCCCGAGCGCACACCGGAGAATACCGAGCTGAGCTGGGACGATGTTGCTGAAGTGGATGAAATCGGCCTCGAGGTCGGCTACCGGCTGATCTCGCTGGTCGACCGCAACCAGGGAGGTGACCTGCTGAGTCGCATCAAGGGCGTGCGCAAGAAACTGTCGCAGGAGCTGGGTTTCCTGGTGCATTCCGTGCACATCCGCGACAACCTCGACCTCTCGCCCAACGCCTACCGTATCAGCCTGCACGACGTGGTGGTCGGGGAGGGCGAGGTATTCCCCGGTCGCGAGCTGGCCATCAACCCGGGGCAGACCTTCGGTGACCTCGAAGGGGTGGCCACGCGCGACCCGACCTTCGGTCTCGACGCGGTCTGGATTGACCCCGGCCAGCGTGGCGATGCCCAGACCAAGGGTTACACGGTGGTGGACAGCAGCACCGTGATCGCCACCCACCTGAGTCAGCTGCTGAAAAACCACGCCCGCGAGCTGATCGGGCAGGACGGTGTGCAGCAACTGCTGGACAAGCTGGCCCGCTCGTCCCCGAAACTGGTGGAAAACCTGGTGCCCAGCGCCATGTCGCTGGGTGAAGTGACCCGGGTGCTGCAGAACCTGCTGGAGGAGGGTATTCCCGTGCGCGACATGCGTACCATCGCCGAAGCATTGGCGGATCAGGCGGGCAAGGGTCAGGATTCTGACGCTTTGACCGCCAGGGTGCGTATCGCCCTCGGGCCCTCCATCTTCCAGAACATCAATGGTACCGGGGACGAGATGTCCGTGATGGCGCTTGACTCCAAACTGGAACAGATCTTGCTGGGTTCTATCCAGCAGGGTGCGGGGGGGCTGGAGCCCTCTCTGCTGGACAGCGTCATTCGCCAGGTGCTCGCGGCTTCGGCAAAGCTGGAAGCCGAGGGCAAGAACCCGGTGCTGCTGGTGGCGGGCAATATCCGGCTGTTCCTGTCGCGTCTGCTGCGCGGGCGCATGGCGAATTTCTACATTCTGGCCTACGACGAGATACCGTCGACCAAAACGATCAAGGTGGTTGCCACCATTGGCGGTAGCGCCGGTGCGCTACAGGGAGAGAAACAATGAACATACGCAGATTCAGTGCCCGTGACAGCCGCAGCGCTCTGGCGCTGGTGCGCGAGGAACTCGGTGCCGAGGCCGTGATTCTCAGCAACCGCCGGGTTGCCGACGGTGTCGAGGTGGTTGCAGCCTGTAACCTGGAGGCGGTGGAACAGGCCGCCGCGGAGAGCGAGCGGCCGCCCGCGGCGCCGGCCCCGGTCGAGAACGAGCTGGGCATGGTGCAGTTGCAGAACGAGCTGGCCAACCTGCGCTCCCTGCTGGAGGCCGAGCTGCAGCAGCGCAACTGGCGGGACAGTGCCGACAAGGCACCGGTGCGCGCGACCCTGAACCAGCGGCTGGCGCGCATGGGCTTCTCCCGCGCGCTCAGCGAGGGCATTACGGACGCACTGCCCTCCAGTGGCGGCCTGGAAGCGCTCTGGCAGCGCACCCTGGCGGCACTGGAGTCGCGTCTGCTGACCCTGCCGGACGGGCTGCCCGGTGGCACCCGGGTGGTCGCCTGTGTCGGCACTACCGGTGTTGGTAAAACCTCCACCATCGCCAAACTGGCGGGCCGCGCCGCGCTCACCGATGGGCGCGAGCAGGTGGCGCTGATCACCATGGACCAGTACCGCATTGGTGGCCAGGAACAGCTGGCGACCTTCGCCGAGTTGCTGGATGTGCCCGTGCTCAGCGTCGGCACGGGGCCCGAACTCTACGCGGCACTGCGTGATTTCCGCAATCGCCGCCATATCTTCATCGACACTGCGGGTATGGGCCAGCGCGACCCGCGTCTCCTGAGCCAGATCGCGCTGTTGCGGGCGAGCCCCGTCCCGGTGACGGTGCTGGCCGTGCTGTCGGCGTCCGCCGGTGTGGCCCAGACCCGGGAACTGGTGCATTCTCTTGGAAGGCAGGGCTTGAGCGGTGCTATCATCACCAAATTGGACGAGGCAGCGGGTCTGGGTGGTACTCTGGATACCCTGATGCGCGCGGCGTTGCCGGTGGCGTATACCAGCAGCGGCCAGCGCGTGCCGGACGATCTGCAACCGGCGAGGGCAGGAGAGCTGATCGCGCTCGCCGCGGATTGGTTGCGGCAGCGGCGGCGCGCCGATGCGGTGCCCGCATCAAGGGCTGGTGTGACAGCCATGGCAAGTTGAATGAACAACAGGAAAACCTGACATGGGCGAGCAGGCCCCCACGAATGTTATTGCAGTAACCAGTGGTAAAGGGGGCGTGGGTAAGACCAACGTCTCCGTGAACCTTGCCGTGGCACTCGCCCAGCAGGGCCAGTCAGTCCTGCTGTTTGATGCCGACCTCAGCCTCGCCAACGTCGATATTGCACTGGGCCTGCGCCCGCGCTGGGATATCAGCCACGTATTGTCCGGCGAAAAAACCCTGCAGGATATTCTGCTCACCGGTCCCGGCGGCATCACCGTGGTGCCGGCGAGTTCGGGTGTAGCCCGTATGGCCAACCTGACACCGGCCGAACAGGCCGGGCTGGTGCAGGCCTTCAGCGAACTGGAACAACCGGTGGACACGCTGATCGTGGATACCGGCGCCGGTATTGATACCGCCGTCCTCACCTTCACCAGTGCCTGCCAGCGGGTGATTGTCGTGGTCTGTGACGAGCCCACCTCGCTGACCGACGCCTATGCCCTTATCAAAGTGCTGAACCGCGACTGTGGCGTCAAACGCTTCGATATCCTGGCGAATATGATGGACTCCGAGTTGCAGGGCCGGCAACTGCTTGCCAAGCTGTGCAACGCCACCGATGCCTATCTGGACGTCAATGTGCGCTGGCTGGGTAGCGTGCCGCGCGATAACTTCCTGCGCAAAGCCGTGCAGGCCCAGCGCGCCGTGGTCTTGGAGTACCCGCGCTCCCCCTCCACGCGCGCGCTGCAGGACATTGCCCGGCGCATCCAGGCCGAACCGCCACAACAGATGGGGGGCGGCATGGCCTTTTTTATCGAGCGCCTGCTGGCCGCCCGGGAGAAGACAGGCTGACGCCGGCTTATGGATCGTACAGCGGCTTATCAGCACGTAGCGCAGACCGGTGTCGATGGGCTGGTGCGGGAGTATCTGCCGCTGGTCAAGCAGATTGCCCTGCGTCTGGCGGCGCGCCTGCCGGCCAGCGTTGAGCTCGATGACCTGATGCAGGCCGGATTGATTGGCCTGTTACAGGCCCGCGAGCAGCATGACCCGGAGCAGGGTGCCAGTTTTGCCACCTATGCCGGTATTCGCATCAAGGGTGCGATGCTTGATGAGCTGCGTGGCAGCGACTGGTTGCCGCGTAGCGTGCAGAGCAATCTCAGTCGGGTCGCCCAGGCGATCAACAGCGTGAGCCTGCGCGAAGGGCGGCCGGCCCGCGAGGCCGAAATTGCGGCGGAACTCTCGCTGTCGCTGGAGGAATATCAGAGCCTGGCCGGCGAGCTGGCCTGTGCCCGCATGTGCCAGCTGGATGACGATGTGGCGTCCTCTGCCGGTGACGAGCACGGTGACCCTCTGCGTCAGGTGGGCGAGGCCGGCTTTCACGAAGCGCTGCAACAGGCTGTTGCGCAGCTTCCGGAAAAAGAACAACTGATGATGTCGTTGTATTATGGTGATGGCCTGAACCTGAAGGAAATCGGCCTGGTGCTCGGCGTCTCCGAGTCACGGGTGTCGCAGTTGCACGGGCAGGCGGTTGCCCGCCTGCGCGTCACCCTGGAAGCCTGGAAAGAGTGAGGAGCGTCTAGTGGCGGGGAAACCCGGTTCGCCC